>Ga0308157_10000818_pt1 | contig 83440 bp, 80 predicted proteins | sample PhyBR1_FD_201035 | JGI IMG/M metagenome (GOLD analysis project Ga0308157, IMG submission 201035) | Phyllosphere microbial communities from UC Gill Tract Community Farm, Albany, California, United States - DLSLB.R1 | ecosystem: Host-associated > Plants > Phyllosphere > Unclassified | place: USA...
CCTTGATGCCGTCGAATGCGTGCTCACGCACGGGTTGGTCGCGCTCGAATCCGATCGTCAAAAGACACAGTCGATGACAGCATTCAATTGGATTACTTCTATATCTTTAAAAGCAAATTAGTATGAGGCGCGCGGCGCGGCGCGATGGCGGGCGGATTCACCCCTGCCCGCGCGCCGCCAGGACCAGCCCGCCGACCAGCAAGAACACCACCCACGACAGATGCCTGCCGCGCGTAAAAACCAGCGGAAAGACGGCAGACACCAGGGCGGTGATGCCGATGACCAGCAGCAGCTCGTCCCTCCCCACCGGGCCATGGCCCAGCGCAAACACCAGGTACGCCAGGGCCCACCAGGCCACCGTGGTCAGGTGCCAGGCAAAGCGCAGCGTGCCGGCCGTGAAGGCCGTGCTGCCCAGCACCTTGGGCAGGCTGTCCTCGCGCCGCAGCAGACGGATGAGGATGTAGCGCTCGCCCAGGATGGAATGGGCCAGGCCGGTCAGCCAGATCAGGGCCGCAGCAACAGCGAGCATGGGTGGTACCTTAGAACCTGTTCAGGATCTTATAGGGCACGATGATAGTTACCACGTAGTTGCCAGCCAAGCGCGCCGGCGACACGCCAAACCCACATAATGCCGAAGAAGAGATGCTGGCGCGCCCTGGGTGCACCGGCACGATTGCAGTAACCCGATGCAACAAGGAGGAAAGAAACCTATGAACACACAACCCGTGATCCGTCTGCGGCACGCCTGGCTGCTGTGCGTGCCGCTGATGCTGGCCACCCAGGCCGCGCAGGCGCAGGACCAGTTTGTGGACCTGCGCTCCAACGGCGGCTACACCTCGGCCCGCCTGGCGGACGACGTGACCCAGGTAGACCTGGCCGAGCAGACCCAGGGCGCATGCCGCTTCAACCGCACCTGGGGCTACGACCTCACCAACCGCGAGCTGTGGACCAATGGCGGCTGCGGCGGGCGCTTCAAGGTCACGCGCAGCTACGCCCAGGGCAATAACAACAACAACTCCAACAACGCAGGCGCAGCCGTCGCGGCCGTGGCCGCCATTGCCGGCATTGCGCTGCTGGCCAACCACAACAAGCACGACGACGACCGCCGGCCCGACTACCCGGACTACGGCAATGGTGGCGGCGGCGGCCGGGGTGGCGAGATCCGCGTCAATGGCAACCTGTGCCTGGACGTGAGCAAGGGCAATTTCCGCCCTGGCAACGCGCTGCAGGTGTTTGCCTGCAACGGCACGGATTCGCAGCGCTTTCGCGTAGGCCGTGGTGGCGAAATCCGCGTGCGCGATTTTTGCCTGGACGTGGAGCGCGGCGACCCGCGCGACGGTGCCCGCGTGGTGCTGTGGTCGTGCTCGGGCGCCCCCAGCCAGAGCTGGACGACGCGCGGCGGGCAGATCGTGAGCCAGTTGTCCGGCAAGTGCCTGGATGTGGTGGACGGCCAGATTCGCCAAGGGCAGCCGGCCATGGTGTGGCAATGCAACCGCAGCCCAAGTCAACGTTGGTGGTGGTAGGAGCGCCTTAAAAAACTCTTCTGGCGTTGTTGCTGTGTCTTGTCGTACTACTCGTACTGCCTGCGACACAGCGCCTAGCCAGAACCGCTTCGCTGAGTTTTTTCAGCCGCTCCAAAACGGCACATTCACGATCCCAGCAGAAACAGCCAAGAGGACTACCTCATGACAATATTGAACCGAGCCATCCCACTGCTCTGTGCAGCCTCCTGCAGCTTGCTGCTGGCGACGGCAGCCACCGCACAGACGGCCGCTGACGCACCTGCCGCCAAGCCTGCGGCAGCAGCAGCCCACCCGCACAAGAAGGGCCCCGGCCGCACACCTGGCGAGCGCCTGCAGGCCATCTGCACGGCGGCCGACCTGGACCACGATGGCAATGTGTCGCTCGACGAGTTCCACCAGGACATCGTGCAGAGCTGGCACAGCCTGGGGCCCGATGCCAGCGGCCACGTCGTACTGCTCGAACTGGCCCAGGTGCCGCGCATGGGCAAGGGCCGCATCAAGCGCCTGGCCGCCGCCGACAAGGATGGCGACGGCAAGCTGTCGTTCAAGGAAGTGGTGGAGGCACGCATGGCCTATTTCGAGGCGGCCGATGCGGACAACAACGACCTGCTGTCGGTGCAGGAGTGCGTGGCGTTTGAGAAGAAGCGGCGCGCCAGCAAACCGTAAGCAGCGCACAACCCTTGCGATGACCAACGGGGCCTTATGGCCCCGTTGTCTTGTGGCAAACCCCGCGCTGCCCCGCCGCAAGTGAACGCAACGCGCTTTGCTTCACCCCCGCTCCGTCATCTCCACCAGCACCCGCAGTAGCCCAACCCCGGACAACAATGCGCAGGCCGCAAAGGCCATGTAAGCCCATGGCACAGGGCGCCGCAATCCCCATGCCCAAAGCATCCCGACAGCGAACGATGCCGCAACCAGGACTGCAGCACCCGCCCAGAGCGAGCCCATCCACATGCCGAGCAGGCCGCCCCAGACCATGCCGATCAGGCACAGGCCCAGCGCCGCAACAGGCGTGGAGATGAGCATCCCCTGAGGCTGCGCTTCGCCAATGGCCGCAGAAGCGGCAGGTGCAGCGCCTGCAGAGGCATCGCCTTCCCACAACATGCCGACGCCGCATGCAAAAAGCACCAACCAAAGACCCATCCCCCCGGTGAACCAGGGAAGCAACTGGGCAAGCACCACTGCAGCCAGCAGGCCAGCCGCCAGCGAAACCACCAGACGCCAGTGGCACAGGGCAGCAAAGGCAGCGAAACAATTGACCAGGATGTCCATGGGTCGGTTCTTCCTTCAAGGGGTGAGCGTGGGCTGTACGGCACCCCTTACCAGCGTCACCGCCTCCCTCTGGCTCCGCCAGAACCCCGCGTCCCGCACCGGCGCGCCCCAGGCCTCCAGGTAGCGCAGCACGGCTTCGCGTTGCAGACGGTCGCGCACGCGGCGGGCGGTGTAGGCATCCACAGACTCGAAGGGCAAGGGCTCGCCCTGCTGATAGAAATCCCAGCGCGGCGAGTCCTTCATCGCGCGCACGGCGCGCTGCATGCGGTTGCCGGTGTAGGTGATGAATTCGTTGATGGGCTCTGCGTCCGACGCATTGCTGCTGCGCACGGCCACACCGTCGTGTCCGAGTCGCTTGCATGCGTACTCCAGAACGAAGTAATCACCCGAACTGACGTGAGGCATGACTGCCGTGAGCCCCGGGCTGCACGCAGGTGACCACAGCAGCAGCGGCAAGGCACCAGGGGCGGCGCTGTAGGGTTGATCGGGAAAAGCCAGCGCCACCGTTTCAGCGCGCGCAGCCACCAGGGGCGGCAGGCCGGCGAACTGGTCGATCAACGTCGCCAGCGGTGCCTGGACCACGGACAGGTTGAAAAACGGGCGCTCAAGGACGTGGGACATGGGTAGTGCGTGCATCCGCGGCGCGGGCAGCAGGGCCACGCGCACCATGGCACAGCCACGCCCCTTGCAAGAGGCGTGGCTGGCCTGGCGGGCAGTTCAACGCGCTGCGGTTTGCTTCCACCAATTGGGCATGGCCGCCAGCACCTCGCCGCCCGCCTTGAGGCTGTTGGCCAGCTCCAGCGCAGCGCTGCCGGGGGCCGTGGCGATCAGGTACCAGTTGCTGGTGGTGCCCAGACGCTGGGTGACCGCCAGGCCCTTGGCCTGGGCCCAGGCGCGCACCTGGGCGTCGGTCCAATCCGTGTTGAACTTGACGACCACGCCGCCGGGCAGTGCCATCAACCGGCCTGCGGGGGAGTTGCCCTCGCGGTACACGGGTGAGGTGTGCGTGCCGGCGCCCTTGGCCACGCTCTGGTTGGCGGGCTGCAGCTGCACCAGGGGTGCGGGGCTGGCGCCCTCGCCCACGCTGCGCGCCTGGGTATTGCTGCCCGCTTCGGGGATCGGGGTGATGACGGCGACCAGGCTGGTGTCGAGCGTGATGCTGCGCTGGGTGTCGCCGTCGAAGTAATGCGCCGTGGTGGCGGCCAGGGCGCCGCTGGCGATGGCACCGGCAGCGACGGCTACTGCGGCAAGGCGCAGAAGGGAGAGAGTGGGGAGCTTCATGGTGTGAGGCCTCAGCAGGTATTCAGTGAAATGGCGTGGTGTGCGGTGGAGCAGGCGGCGCGGCTACTCAGTAGCCATAGGCCTTGATGCTCCAGGCCGAGACGCTGCCGGTCTCGCCCGTGCGGCCGTCGCGCACGGACAGGGTCCAGTTGCCGTCGGCGGCCTCACCCATCAGGCGCGCGATGCCGAAGGTGAAGCCCCCTTCCAGCGCGGCGCCGCAGGTGACGGCGTTGGCCGCTGTGTCCTTGCACTCGCGCACCACCGATACCGTGCTGCGCGTGCCGGCGGGGCTGGTGAGCGTGATCTCCAGGTCGCCCACGTTGGTGTGGTTGGAGGTGATGGCCAGGTCCACGAATTCGAGCTTGCCGATGCCGCTGCCCTGCAGGGTGAGGCTGCTGGTGGTGGCGGGGCCGTCGTCGGCAATGGCCAGGGGGCTGCCCAGCGTGGCGGCCTGGGTGGCGGTTTTCTGCGCGGGCAGCAGGGCCCAGCCCGGGGCTGCGCGCACGGCGGCCAGCGCGTCGATGGCGCCGTAGCCGTACTCATGGTTCACGTGCAGGCCGCCGCCGTTGGTCACCCAGCCGGCGTTGGCAGGGTCGGTCTTGCGCGCGGTGCGGGCCAGGATGGCGCGCACGTCGCGCCAGCTGAGCGCGGGGTTGGTCTCCAGCAGCAGCGCGGCCACACCGGCCGCCTGCGGCGTGGCGGCCGAGGTGCCGTTCATGCAGCGCGTGTAGTTGGGGCTGCCGGTGATGTCCTGCGGCTTGTTGCCGTCGTTGTAGCCGCCCGCGCCCGATACGTCGGTGGTGGTGGTCGTCTGCGTGGAGCAGAACTCGCCGCCATAGGCCGTGACCAGCAGGTTGGAGCCGGGCTCGGAGTAGGAGGAGCGCTGGCCCTGGTCGTTGAGCGCGCCGATGGCCAGCACGCCCTGGAAGTTGGCCTGGCCGTCGTAGTCCGAGCGGTCCTCGGGCGCACCGTTGCCCGCGGCCCAGGTGTAGACGGCGCCCTTGCCGCCGCGCCCGGTGCTGATGCCGGTGCGGATGGCGTCGCGCCACAGCTCGTCGGCCGGGGCCAGCAGGCCGTTGCTGTCGGCCGCGCCGTAGCTGTTGGTGTAGATGTGGTTGCTGGCCAGGTCCTTGGTCACCGCGTCGGCACCGAAGGCACCCGTGGTGGCCGACAGCAGGTTGTAGCCCACCAGGCGCGCGTTGAAGGCCACGCCCGTCACGCCCAGGTTGTTGTCGCCGATGGCCGCCGCCAGCCCGCCGCAGCTGGTGCCGTGCGAGCTGGTGGATGACGATGGGTCGCCATAGGCATTGGTGCGGTAGTCCCAGCTCTTGCCGGCCACCACGCGCAGGTCTTCGTGAAAGATGTCCAGGCCATCGTCGATCACCGCGATCTGCACACCCGTGCCGGTGGCCAACTGCCAGGCCTTGCCGATGTTGAGGTCTTCGCCCGCCAGGGCGGCCGGGCCGCCCGCGCCGCTCTGGCCCGTGTTCTTGAGGTGCCATTGGCGGCTGAACAGCGGGTCGTTGGGCACCAGGACCGGCAGCGCGCCGCCCCCGCCCACGCTGACCAGCCCGCCCACCGTCACCACCACATCATAGAAGGACTGGCTGCCCACCGTCAGCGTGGCGATGGTGACCTGCCCGTTGGCCGGGTTGAAGCTGTCGTAGGTGCGGTTGGGCCCCGTGGCGCTGAAGCCCAGCACGTTGCCCACGGTGATGACGACGTTGTCGTACTTGGTGTCCCCCACCACCAGGCTGCCGATGCGCACCTCGGTGGGGCGGTCGGGCGACCAGGTAGTGGCCGCATCGGCCAGCCCGCAGGCGGCCAGCAGGGCGGTGGCGAGCGCCAGGCGCGCAGGCCTGCGGATGGTGGATCGTGGGAGACGCATGGAAGACACCCCTGTTGGTTTTGGATTTAACGGCGACTGCACCCAAGCCTGCACCGCCACACGATTATCGAAACCGCCCGGGGTTTGCGCCAGCGAAATATGGCGGCGCGGCCCGATACCGCGCGGCAGCACGCCCTTGGCTGCACCGTTCTCTGGCCGCAGTGCACGCAGCAGTCTTCCGGGGCACCTGCTTCGGCTGCGCTTCGGCGGCTCCCGTCAACCATCACCCATCACCCATCAATGACGTTGGCGCTGAGCCCCTGCACCCGCCGCAGGATGAAATAGACCCCGTAGGCCGCCATGCACAGGCAGCACGAGATGATCGCGTGCAGCCAGAACATTGCCTGGAAGCCACCCCATCCCATGAAGTCCCGGGTCAGGCCCATTTCTCCTGCCATCCAATGGACGGAGGCCTGGGCCAGCGGAAACAGCACCAGCCCGCCCCGCATCCACGCCAGCGGGTTCAGCGTGCGAAAGCCAAACCAGATGCACAGGAATGCCATCCACTGCAGCAGCCACCCGATGGTCGCCAGCCCTTCGGGCTTAGGATACGGCGTTGCATACCACTGAACCGAACAGGCCACGCTCGCCGAAGCCAGGGCCGCGAGCAGCAGGCAACGGGCGATCAGGCCCACGATGAATCCCACGGACATGTGCATGCGCATTCTCCCGGTCAAGATGGTGGCGCCCAGCGTAATGGCGGTGGCCTGCACCGTGAGGAAGGCACTGCAGAAGAAGCCTGTACGGCTACTCCACGGAGCACCTGGCGATACCTGCAGCGCTCCCCCCCGCAGGCATGCGTCAGCGCAAAAAGGCAAGCCGCTGCCAGGAGGCATTCAGCGAATGCCAGCTGCCAGCCGCCCTCCCAGCCCAACCAGGGCCACACCCGCAATCCGTATGGCCAGGCGCCGGGCGCCGGGAAACGCCTTCAGACGCACCGCCACCAGGTTGCCCACCAGCACCAGGGCGGCCTGGTAGGCAAGGCTCAGCACGGTGACGTGCAGCATCATCAGCGCCAGCGTGGTGCCGGAGGCACCGGGCTTGAGGAACAGCGGAAAGAACGCGACGAAGAACAGGATGACCTTGGGGTTGGTCAGGCTCACCATGAAGGCGCGGCGAAAATACACCCCTGCCGTCTGCGCGCGGGCGGGCTCTGCGCCCGCGCCGCCGGGCTGGCTGCGCAGCAGTTGCACGCCCAGCCAGCACAGGTAGCCGGCACCAAACCACTGCAGCCCCTGAAACGCCAGGGGCTGCGCCTGCAGCAGCGCGGCCAGGCCGGCCGCAGCCGCCAGCATGAACAGGCAATCCCCCGCGAGGGTGCCCAACACCGCAGCCATGCCCGCGCTGCGGCCGTCGCGTGCCGTGGCGTCGAGGATGGCGATGGTGCCAGCGCCTGGAACGGCCTGGAACACCAGGATGGCGGCGATGAAGCTGGCGTAATTCTGTATGTCGAACATGGTGCAAATAGGCATGGGTTGGAGATACACGATCATCTGCCGCCAGACCACCGGTGGTACAGTGGATTGCTACGGCCCATCGGGCCCGGACCACGCTTTTTTCTGGTGAAACATGGCTGTGACAAGAACCCAGGCACACGAGCTGGATGATGCTGCCTGGCGCCTGCTGGGCGCACTGCAGCGCGACGCGCGGGCACCGCTGAAGGTACTGGCCGAGGCGGCCGGCCTGTCCGTGGCCGCCACCGCAGAGCGGCTCAAGCGGTTGCTGGATGCGGGCATTGCGCAGGGCTTCACGGCGCAGTTGGATGCCGCCAAGGCGGGCTACCCAGTGCAGGCCACCATCGGGATCACCGTGGCCCAGCCCGCCAAGAAACCCCTGCTGGACCGATTGCGCGCGGCCCCCGAGGTGCTGGAGTGCCACCACGTGGCGGGCGCTGATTCGTACGTGATGACCGTGGTGGCCACCAGCCTGGCCGACCTGGAGCGCTTCATCGGCACCATCAACAAGTACGGCGAAACCCGCACCTCCATCGTGTTTTCCACCCCCATCGCGCGGCGCGGCCTGGTGCCGCCGGGCACGACCAGGCGCGCGCCGTAGAGGCAAGAAAACCGCCCGCTCCCGCGTGGTACCGTGCGCCTTCGATCCACCTTCACCCCCAGGAAGAGACCCGGATGAACCAGCCCGCCCCACATGAACCCCAGGCCCCCGCAGCAGCGCCGCTCGTGCTCTACGGCCACCCCTTCTCGTCGTACACGCAGAAGGTGCTGATCGCGCTGTACGAAAACGCCACGCCTTTCGGGTTTCGCGTGCTGGGGCCCGATGCGCCGGAGCATGCGGCCGCATGGCTGGCGAAGTGGCCGCTGCGCCAGTTTCCGCTGCTGGTGGATGGCGCGCGCGACGTGGTGGAGACCAGCATCATCATCGAGTACCTGCAGCTCAAGCACCCAGGCCCCATGCGCCTGATCCCCAGCGACCCGGTAGACGCGCTCGACGTGCGCTTCATGGACCGGTTTTTCGACCTGCATGTGATGAACGCCATGCAGCTGGCCGTGAACGGCGCGCTCACGGGCGATGCGGTCAAGCGCCAGGACGGCATGGCCCTGGCCGAGGAAAAGCTCAAGCGCGCCTATGCCTGGCTCGACACCCGCCTGGCCGGCCGCACCTGGGCCACGGGCGAGCACTTCACGCTGGCCGACTGCGCGGCGGCGCCCTCGCTGTTCTATGCGGACTGGACGCACCCGATTGCCGAACAATACCCCGTGCTGCGTGCCTACCGCGCGCGGCTGCTGGCGCGGCCTTCGTTCGCGCGTGCGGTGGACGAGGCGCGGTACTTTCGGCCGTACTTTCCGCTGGGCGCGCCGGACCGGGATTGAGCTTGAGCGACCCCATGCAAGTCATCGACCACGAACCCGCCAGCTGGATCCTTGTGCAGCACGGGTCCTCGCTGCTGCTCGACGTGAACTGCAGCCACAGCTTTGTGTCGTACAGCTTCCTCCTGCAGCTGAACGAGGCCGAGACCGCGCTCTATGCCGAGCGGGGCCGGGACTGCCTGCACGAACTGGCGCACGCCATCCACCATTCGGCGCCCGGTGTCGCAGCGAGCCGGTCGCCCTACAAGGCACGCAATGTGGACCGGGAGTTCGGCATACAGGTGTTGGCCGCAATCCAGGCGCACCGGGCGGCGCAGGGCGCATGAAGCCAACCCGGACATCACGCATCGCAACCCTCATGGGCGCGGGCATGCTGCTGGTGCTTGCCAGCGGCTGCGCCATCCCGCCACCCGCAGTCACTGCAGCACCCGCCTCGCATGCGGCCTCCGTCGCCGCCCCCACCTTTCCCGCCGCCACGTGGCAGGCCTGGCCCGCGCCCGCGGCAGGCAGCGCCTGCCAGCGCGAGCTGCAGGCCGCGCGCGACTACGTGCACACGCTGGACACCACGGCCCTCATGGCCGTGCGGGATGGCCGCGTGCTGTTCAGCGAAGGCCCGGTGGAGCGGGTCAGCATCGTTTTCTCGGTGCGTAAAAGTATTCTCTCGATGATGTACGGCAAGTACGTGGCCAGCGGCGCCATTGACCTCAGCCGCACGCTGGCCGATGTGGGCATGGACGACGCTGTGGGCGGCCTGCTGCCCATCGAACGCCAGGCCCGGCTGCGCGACCTGCTGGCCGCGCGCTCGGGTGTGTACCACGCGGCGGCCAATGGCGGCGACGATGCGGCTGCGGCCCCCGCGCGCGGATCGCAGGCGCCGGGCAGCTACTTTCTGTACAACAACTGGGACTTCAACGCCGCCGGCACCGCCTTCGAGCGCCTGACCGGGCGCAGCATCTACCAGGCCTTCGCCGACGACCTGGCCACGCCCCTGCAGCTTCAAGACTTTGCGCCTGTGCGCCATGCCCGCAGCGGCGATGCCCGCAAATCCGAGCACCTGGCCTACCCCTTCTACCTATCGACGCGGGACATGGCCCGGCTGGGCCTGCTGGCGCTGAACCAGGGCCAATGGCACGGCCAACCGCTGCTGCCGCCCGGCTGGGTGGCGCAGATGACGGCGCAGACCACGCCTGCCGCGCATATGCACCCGGCACGCACCGCCCGGCGCGGGTTTGGGTATGGCACCCTGTGGTGGCTGCTGGAGAAGGAGCCCGCAGGCTCACCGCTGCACGGCGCCTACATGGCCTGGGGCGTGCACGGCCAGTACATCCTGGTGGTGCCCGCACGGTCGATGGTGATCGCGCACAAGCGCGAGGTGCCGGTGGGCGGCCACTGGAATGTCAGCTGGGTGGGGCCCACGGAGTTTTTGCGCGTGGCGCGCATGCTGGTTACTGCGCGGTGCGGGTCTGACGACGCAGGCTGAACTGGCAGCCGCTCAGCGCCCCCGCCCCAGCCACAGCGCCACAGGCAATGCCAGCAACTGGGCCATGAAGCCCACCGGCGCCCAGTAGGTCTGCCAGCCCAGGATACGGATGTCGCGCAGGCCCAGGGACCGGGCCATGCCCGCCGGGGCATACACCAGAATCAACGCCGCAATGGCAATGCCGAACACCACCAGCAGGCTGGCAGCCCGCCAGGGACGCAGGCCCATGCGAGCACCGAAGCGGGCCTGCACGGCATACAGCACCAGCAGGCCCAGCACCAGCGCGGGCGCCACGAGCCACAGGCCGAGCACCATGAGTTCGGTGGGGTAGATGGTCATGCGGCGGCTCGCACACAGGCTTGCCGCAGGCACACCGGGGGTGCGCGGCGACTAGAACGCATCCTTGTACATCTCGGTCGCCAGCTCCAGCGCCAGGGCTTTTCCGCCCACGGCGCTGAGCACGTTCGCCATGTCCTCAGAGGTGTCGGCATAGAACCAATCGATGGTGAAGCGCAGGGTGCGGCCCAGCTGCTGCTCACCCGCCACCATGGGGGGCTGGCCCAGGGTGCGCAGCTGCATGTTCTCGCCCAGGCGCGACTGCTCGCGCACCCACCACGACAGGAATTCCGCGGCGCGCAGCCCCGATTCGTTGCGCTGGATGCGGAATTCCAGCGACAGCAGCACCTCGTTCTGCAGCGCGCCGTTGGATCGGCGCAGCGCGGCAATCGGCAGGTCGGCATGCGGGCCGTTGGGCAGCGACAACTCGGCCAGCGCCACTTCGGGCAAGTAGGTGTTGTCCAGCTGCGCCCGGGTCACGCCCGGTACGGCAGTGAGCGCGGCGATCAGGCGCACCACTTCTGCCGGGGCGTCCTGGTCCGGCTCGGCGGGCCGCGCAGATCCCTCGTCGAGCCCGGCGGGCTGCGTGGTCTCCGCATGGTCGTAGTCGTCGGCGGCCAGCTGCGCAGGTTGCGTAGTGGGTTCCGTGGGGTCGTAGGGTATGGGGGGCTGGATCATCGAAAGGTCTTTGTCCGGGTAAAACAAACAACAAACAACGCGCAGGGTGTCCTGAGAAGGCGGGCGGGCCGGCTTGCGGCGGCACTCAGCCGCCGCTGCCCCACTCCTGCGCCTCGACGCCAAAGGCATCTGCCGCAAAGGCCTGGGCCTCGCCAAGCGAGGCGAACCAGTGGTCGGCGGCCAGCCGGCCGTCGAGCGACGTGCACACCAGCAGGCAGCCGCTGCCGCCGTCATCGGTGATCTCCAGGCGAAAATCCACGTCCGCCGAGCCCGGCGTGCCATCGTCCGCCAGGGACCAACTGCCATCGGGGTCGACAGCGATCAGGAGGGTGCGGCTGGGGATCAGGGCGTGGATGGGCATGGGTGAACGAGAGAAAGCGGGTGGTGATTGGGACACAGGGCCAGCCCGCATTGTCTCTTGGCCGGCGGCCAGCAGATACGAAAAAGAGCCTGGCAGCACCCCTCATACGGATTTGCATTCAATCGTATAACTAGGCGGGAAGCCGCAGACAGTGCTGTAGCACGGCAAGGCGGACCAACGAAGTTAGACGGTTGAAGGCAAATCCGTATCACCCTTCGGCTTGCGCCTCCCTGATGCCCCGCACGATGGCCTCCACATACGGATCGTGCAGCCCGCGCTCGCGCAGCGCCTGGTCAAGCGACAGCACGTAGTCGATATTGGGCCCGAACACACCCTTGGCCACCGCCACCAGGCGGGCCACGGTCTCGGCACAAGCGTCCTGCTCGTGCTGCGGGTGGTCGGGGTTGGCCACAAAGGTGATGGCGGTGACGCTGCGGCCATCCTGCAGCTGCACGGCCTGCCACTGCGGGTGGTAGCCGCCGCCGGTCATCTCGCGCGTCCACAGCATGCGCACCTCGTCGCGCGCATCGGCCTCGGGCAAGCGCAGGGCCACGCCCTGCACGGCACCACCGGGCATGAGCGAGAGCACACGGCCCGGCCGCTCGGGGCTGCCGCGCCCGGAGATGGAGCGCAGGCAGAAACTGCGGTGCCACCCCGCCAGCGTGGCCGTGTGCTGCTCTTCGAAGGGCATCAGCGGGTTCCAGATCAGCGAACCGTAGCCGAACACCCAGGTGGGCCCTTCGGGCCGGCTGTCCCAGGCGTGGGCAAAGGATTCTTCCACCCGCTCGTCGGACCACCCCGGGTGGGCAACCAGATTCATGCGGCGGCGCAAGCTGCCGTTGCGGAGGTTCTCGCGGGTCAGGATGGTCATCTTCAGTGAGAAACGCCAAAGGTGGGCAAGTTTGCCATGCTGCAGGACCCAACGACCCACCCTGTGCAAAAACCGGGCCCTGGAGACACACGGTTACTTCAATATGAGTCGATCCGGCCACAGCAGAGCAGGTTCCTACCAACGGATACGTTGATCCCGCTGCGCCAGGCGCCCTGCCCGCTGCGTGCACGGATAATCGTGAAGTCCGCAAGGCCAGCCAGCAAGCACTGCATCCCTGGCGCATCAGCCCCAGCCAGCTCATCCGCTCTCTACAAACACCCCACCAGCCCTCCATGCCCCAGGCCTTCCGCAACACCTTCCTCACCCTGCGCGACCTGATCCTGTCTGCAGGGCCGCTGGCCTTTCTGGCCGTGGGCCTGCTGGTGGCGGCCTACTGGTGGCTGGACCCCAACCCGCCCAAGAAGGTGACGCTGGCCACCGGCCCCGCGCAAAGCGCGTACGAAGAGTTTGGCAAGCGCTACCAGAAGGCGCTGGCGGCCGATGGCATCGAGGTGGTGCTCAAGCCCAGCGCGGGCTCGTCGCACAATTTGCAGCTGCTGCGCGACGGCGAGGCCGACCTGGCCTTTGTGCAGGGCGGCACGGCCGAGCTGCTGCCCGATGACCCCGACAACCTGGCATCGCTGGGCAGCCTGTTCGTGGAGCCGATCTGGCTGTTCTACCGCGCCGACTCGGCCTTGCGCGTGACGGCCGCTGGCCGGCTGGACAGCCTGCGCCAGCTGCGCGGCCTGCGCGTGAACGTGGGGTCGGAAGGCAGTGGCGTGCCGCGCCTGATGGAGCAACTACTGGAGGCCAACCGCGTGGAGCCCAAGCAGGTGCGCCTGTCGCAGCTGGAGCAGACGCCCGCCACCGTGGCTTTTCTCGACGGCAAGCTCGATGCCCTGGTGTTTGCCTCGGCCCCCGAATCGCTGATGGTGCAGATGCTGCTGCAGACCCCCGGCGTGCACCTGATGGACTTTGCCCAGCACGAGGCGTATGCGCGGCGCTTTCCGTACCTGACGCCCGTGACCCTGCCGCGCGGAGTGGTGGACCTGGCGAGCAACATCCCCCCGCTGGACGCACGCCTGGTGGCCACCACCACCTCGCTGCTGGCACGCGATGGCACGCACCCTGCCCTGCTCACGCTGTTTGCGCAGAACGCGCAAAAGCTGCACAGCGGCGCCAGCTGGTTCAACCGCGCCCGCGAGTTCCCCAGCACCCGGCACAGCGAACTGCCCATTGCCAAGGAGGGTGAGCGCGCCATCAACGAGCCCGTGCCCATGATGCAGCGCTATCTGCCCTTCTGGATCGCCAATGTCATCGACCGCATGTGGCTGGTGATGGGCCTGCTGATCGCCGTGCTATTGCCGCTGTCGCGCATCGTGCCCCCGCTGTACCAGTTCCGCGTGCGCTCACGCGTGTTCCGCTGGTACGGCCGCCTGCGCGAGATCGAGGACACCCTGGAGACCAACCCCGCCTGCCACCCCGAGATGCTCAAGGCCCTGGACGGGCTGGAGGCGCAGGTGGAGAAGATCAGCGTGCCGCTGTCGTATGCGGATGAGCTGTATGCGCTGCGCAACCATATTCAGATGGTGCGGAGGAAGTTGATGCGGGTGCAGGCGGGGGGTGGGGTGGAGGAAGTGCCTGCGGCAACGCCGCAACCTGCAGAGCAGGCGGGCTGAAAGCAGATGCCCAACAGGCAGCCATCGCCCCAATGTGGAGGGCGCGTTGCCGCTATCGGCCCCTTTCCACCTTCGAATAGATTTCTCCGGTGGCCTTGTTGATCACAGCGACCATGTCGAGCTTGCCGTAAAGCGCGAAGTAGTTGTCGGTTTCATCGAACGGATCGCTGCGCGTGGGACTCGTGCGCTCCTGGTACGTCACTACCCACGGCGCGGCGAGCGATGCGACATACAGGCAGCCAATGTCCTTTTCCAGTGACCGTGCCATATCCCTCGGCATCTTCACGGACTGCCGGTAGTAGTAGAAGTCGTGCAGATAGCCCGAGAGCACGGAAGAGCTGGCACCCCGCGCCAAGGCCGACGAAGGCTCATTGCCAGGGATTCCCGAGAGTACCAGGGCATAGTTGTCACTGGTATTTCGCAAGACCTTGGTGATGGCGCCATAGGCATTGCTGGCCTCGTACGAATCGGTTTTTTCATTCGCCTTGCCCAGCGTCACCCGGCGCAGATTCAGAGCCTCGGGCTTGCTATGGGAGCCGTCGATATCGCTTTTCACGGGCGCGGCAAGCGCTTTGACTTCGTACGTCTCATAGGCAATGTTGTAGTCCAGAATGCAGCGGCCGATGATGGGAATAGCTCCGAGTCCTCCCATGCGAGCGGCCAGCGCAGCGTCGTAGGCGCTGCGTTCGTCCAGGCTGGAAAACTTGTCGGGCTTGCCAGGGACTGACACCAGTTGCTCCACTACCCAGTCGTAAACCTTCCTGGGTTCATTTTGAACGTACTGAAGCACAGGGGCCGCGGGGTCAAAAAACACCGGCGCAAAGGGCTTAGGCATGGCTGCGGGTGGTGCGACCGGGGCTTCTATGCGAGCCTCCACCGGAGCAGCAGGCTCAGCCACTTTCTCCGCAGGCTTTGGCACGGCCTTCACCGTTTTCTTGGCGGGTGGCTGACTCTGGGCAAAAACAGAAACGGACAACAACGCAGACAGCAAAAGCAGCGCCGCATTGGATTGATGCGAGCGCCTGGCAGTATTGAATTTCATCGACTGTTTCAAAATCAGAATTTACTGGCGCCAGGGCCTCGAAAGCGCCTCCGGGGGATGCTGTAGCGTTTGGAAGCGCCCGCCCTATCCGTCCTCTTCTATCCCGTCATCATATCGGCCATATGCACCGTTCATGGCCCTTACCCAAGCAACTGTGCGTGTGTGCATAGGACGGGAAGATCGCCGTGCTGCGGCCCCTGTCGCGCATCGTGCCGCTGCTGTTCCGCGTGCGCTCGCGCATGTTCTGCTGGTATGAGCGCCTGCGCGAAATCGAGGACACCTGAGAGACCCCAACCCCGCGTGCTACCCCCAGATGCTCAAGGCCCTGGATGCGGCAGCTAAACCCACTTTCCTTTCACCTTCGACAACTTCGGAAGGCCCAACTCTTTGGCTCGTTGAATAGTTGCTTCAATCTCGGCGGGAAGAGCCTGTAGATCAACGATCACCCAGCCTATCTCCCTCGCCTCATGAACGCAATACACGCGACCCTCATCATTGTCCGGATTCAGATCTGACGTTTCGCCAGCGGGTTGTATTTCTTGCCCCCACCGGACGCCCAATCCAAACCGCACTACCGAGACCGCGTCCTGGAAGTAGTACTTGGCCGATTCGTCAGAAGGTGGGTCAGATACGTTCATGCCTGCGTACACCAACGGCTCGATGCCCGGCATCGTCTGAGCCACGTCGGCGTATGTAATTCGATAGTACGTTTCGCCTATCTCAAGCGAATTGGCATCCATGTTTTTTCCAATGTCGTCGGGTTAAAAATTTGGTGCGCCGCTCCGGCAAGTCCTCCAATCACCCCTCTTGCAGGCCCAACTGGACCAACTTGCCGTCGTATGAGGACGATTTGGATACGTTGCGCCTCTATAGCCAGATGATGCGCAGGAAGTCCATTGCCCTCCAATTACTCGGATCGGCAATTTACTGGCTTAGCCCTCTCCGGCCCTACGTAACAACCCCACAGTACCCTATCGCCACCGACCTTCGGAATTAGAACGAGAAGCTGACCACGCCTCCCATTTAAAATCACTATGCCATTTTCAAAAACTGTCAGCCCATCTTGCGCACCTCTATTTTTTCGCGCTACTCCATCAAAATTTCCTGCTTTTTTTAAATGATCTTCCACCTCTCGCTGCACGCTCTCCGCCCTGAACATCAACTCATTAACTTCCACTTTATCTCTATAGTCTGAGTATTGAGAATAGAGATAGAGATACAACACCAATGCAGTAGTGCAGCCTAAAAAACCATAAATATAACTTTTCATCATTTTATTTCTTTTCTGGCCCAGGTCGAGGGGGCGGAGAATTTTCATCATACATACCCCCGCCGAGCCAAGGCTTGCAAGTCGGACATAATTGCCCAACACTGATATGACCCGAACGAGTATCAAACCAAACAGTTGGATCATTTGGATTGCTAGATGCAGCGAATCCCCAGGCATGCCCAGGGCCAGCATCCATGCCAAATCTCCATTTATCACTATAGCTCTGACGATTCAGATGATCATTCATCATCTCCGTTTGCTCACCACAATCTTTGTAATTATTGGGATTGGAACAGCCAGGGACATCCGGGAATAGTCGGCAAAAATTATTGATGTACGGATCAGGAAACCTTGAACCTTCTTTGGTCATCTGATCTCTTTTTCCTCCAAATTGTTCAATAATTTTTACAATATCATCAGAACTTAAACCAAGTGGGTCCCTTTTAGAAACAGCATTCCCATCCACATACCCAAACCGATTAAACCCACCATCCAGCCCAATCGGATCTGCCTGCGTATACCGCCCCCGCTCCGCACTGTAGCTCCTGAAGTAGTTGTAGTGCAGGTTGCTTTCTTTGTCGTAGTACTGCCCCGGGTAGCGCAGGTTGAAGGTGACCTCGGGAATCGTGGTGGTGCCCGTGGTGGGGTTGGTGGTTTCGTTGGTGAAGCGCTTGGCGCCCAGAGTGGGCTGTTCGTCGCCGAAGGCGCTGTAGGCCCATTGCCAGGCCACCTGGCCGTCGGGCTGGGTGAGCTTTCTGGGGGTGTTCAGGTGGTCGCTGTGGATGGCGTACGCTGTGCCGTTGACGAGGGCGGCAATGGGCATGGGGCCGTTGGCGGTGGGCAGGTAGATGTACTGGGTGGTGCCGGGGCTGTTGCTGCCGCCCATGCCGTATTCGCCCAGCAGGGTTCCGTCCTGGCCGTAGACGTAGGCAAAGCCGAGCTTCTGCGCGTCGCTGCTGCCGGGGCTCCACAGGCGGGTGAAGAATTCGTAGGCGGTCTGGATCAGGCCTTTGTCCTGTTCCTTTTCTTTCTCCGCCTCTTCCTGGTCTTCGGGGTCGGCCAGGAGGTTGTTGAGGTTCTTGCCGCTGGTGGTGCTGCCTGATCCTGATCCGCTGGCGGCAAACAGCGGTTCGGTCTTGAACACGCGCTGGCCCAGGGCGTTGTGGGCGTACTGGGTGCTGGGGGCGTCCACGCCCGTGCCGGTGGTGACTTTTTCCAGGCGCTCATGGCTGTCGTATTGGAAGGTGCGCAGGCCATCGGTCAGCAGGTCGCCGGCGGCGTTGTAGCCGTAGGTGACGCTGGTGTTGGCGGTGCTGGCACCCGTTTGCGTTTGGCTAAAGCCGGTCTGGCGGTTGGCGGTGAGGGTGTAGGTGCGATTAGTGGTGGTACCTGCGCGCTGTTGGCTGCTGGTGGTGCGGTTGCCGTTGGCGTCGTAGGCGTAGGTGACGGTGTGGGCAGGGGTGCCAGCCGCGACGGTTTTGGTGAAGCCGGTGATGCGGCCTGCGCGGTTGTAGGTGACTGTCCAGGTGGCGGGGGCCTGGGTGACGGTGCTGGCTTGCGCGTCGGTGCTGGCCGGCTGCATCAGCGATTGGGTCAGGCTGGTGATGCGGCCTGCGGCGTCGTAGGTGTAGCTGCTGAACTCGGTGTTGGTCAGTTGGCCTGCGGTGTTGTAGGTGCGGGTGGCCGGGAGGGCTGCCGATGCACCGGGCAGGTTCCAGCTCCAGCCGGTGGGCTGGCCCAGGGGGCTCCAGGTGATGCCGCTGACGATGGGCTGGCCGGCCCAGGTCAGGCCGGTGAGTTGGCCGGTTGCGTCGTAGACGTTTTGCAGGGTCTGGCCGCCGGGGTAGGTGGTGGCGCTCAGCAGGCCCGTGGTGGCGTGGTAGCTGTAGGCCAGGGTGCGGGTGTCGTTGTTGATGAGCTTCTGGGTTTGGCTCACAACCCGACCGTGCACGTCGCGCTGGTAGGTGGTCAGGCCGCTGGCGTCTTCGATCTCGCTGAGGTAGCCCTTGGCTGTAGGGGTCTGGTCGTAGCGCAGGGTGGTGGTGCCACCGGTGTGCGTGATCGACGTGGGGCGGCCCAGCAGGTCGCGGCTGATCGTCGTGGCCTGGCCCAGGGCGTTGGTCACCGTGCTGGGCAGGCCCAGGGCGTCGTATTGGGCGGTTTCGCTGCCGCTGTCGGGGCTGGTTTCTGTAAGGGGGTTGCCGTTCGCGTCGCGGGTGTAGCTTGTTACCACGCTCTTGGCGTCGGTGACCTTGGTCAGGCCATCCAGGGCGTTGTAGCTAAGCGCCGTAGTCGCGTATTCCGCATCGATGATCTGGCTCACACGCCCCAGATAGTCTCGAGGGGTGTGGGTTTGAATGACCGTGCTTCCTACATTTTGGGTGGCACTGGCAAGATCGCCTTGAAAGTCGTAGGTGTAGGTGATGGGGGACTCAGAGGTACCCTTGGTCAACGATGCCAGCTGGTTCAAATTATTGATGCTTCTGGCAAGCCGCCAACTGAGCTGGCCCTGGCTGTCGCGTACCTCTTCGCTCAAGCGATTGCCCATGCCGTCGAGCGCATAGGTACCGGTGTTGCCCCGGTTGTCACTCCACCCCGTGAGGCGATGGGCAGGGTCGTAGGCATAGGTGATGCGGTGACCACCAGGAAGGGTGGCGGTCAGCAACTGGCCACTAGGGCGGTAGGTGAACACAGAGACCTGGCCACCGCTGTTGGAGGTGAGCACGCGGCCGCGCGCATCGTACGCATAGGTGGCCAGCAGGCCATTGGCGGCCGTGCGGGTGAGCACCCGGCCCGCACCATCATAGGTGTAGGTATTGAGATGACCCAGGGCGTTGGTGGTCTGGGTGAGGTTGCCCTGTGCGTCGTAGCCGTAGCTGGTAACTGCGCCGTTGGGTTCGGTCTGCGTGGCGACCAGGTTGCTGGGGTGGTAGGTCCAAGCGGTGGTGCGCACCGTGCCGGTGGCAGTGTCGGTGACTGCCTGGCTCAGTACATTGCCGAAATTGTCATAGATGAAGCTGGTGGTAAGCCCGGGTGCAGTGATGGTTGCAGGAGAGCGCCATTGAGGGTGCCAGGATGTGGTGGTGGTGCGGGCAAGCGCGGGCCGGTTGTCCACCTCCGTGCGTGAAAGGGGCAATCGTCGGGTGGCATCCCAGGTCATGCGATCCAAACTGCCACTCATATCATAGGAATACTCCTCAAGCCCATTGTCTTGGTAGCTGATGGAGGACTTCGGTCGCCTTTCACCCACATCAAACAGCAGGTTTGCGCCGTAGTATTTGTAATCGCTATTGAACCGCTGGTACGAAATCCTACGCACCGTCCCCAAAGGATCAGAGATCTTGGCTTCGTAAAGATTGCCACTCGTTCCAACCGACTGAATGGAGTATCGCTCCGCGCCGCCCGCCTTTTCAGTGGTGACAGCCCAGCGCTCGGCATCGTATCCGAATGTTGAATAACGAATGCCGTTCTCATCGACCACACCAGACAAAAGCCCGGGAGCATTGACATCGTCATAAATGTATTGTCGACTGGTTCCATCTACCTGCTGGATGGAAGTAAGCAGATTGCCAGTGTAATTGAACTGAACGCTGCGCGAATCAGCGGTCACAACACTTGAAAGCCGCCCTGAACCGTCATAACCAAACTGCAGTGAGTGGCCAAATCCATTCTGGGCCGTGCTCAGCCTTCCCTGAGCATCGTAGGTATAGGACGTTGTCCATCCATTGCGCGAAATCTTTTGAACCAGACGGCCGTTGGAATTGAAAATGTACTGGGTTTCAGCCTCATGGTCTTGGAAAATCCAGCCAACCCCACCCCCCACTGAAGTGCTAGTCAGGCTGTGAAGGGAATGCCTCGCCACATAGGCACCTCCATTTTTACGCGAGAAGTATTCAAATGCCCCGTCGGGCATCTGGACCCGCACCTCATCGAAGATGCCTGTGTTGTCATCAGCAACACGGGTATAAGAGAGGTTCATGTCATGATTGTGCAACCAACCATTGCCCAAGTCTCCCCGGTGCAAGTTGACCAATGCGTCGCGCAACCAGAACGATGCGTCACGGACACGATGGCTGCGATAGATACGTCGAAACTCCAGAGGATTTGGACCGCTACCACTCAGATCAAGAGTGAATTCAATTTTTTCGCGGGTTGATGCCTGAATGGGGTTGCCAAATAGTCCCTCGCGCGGATTATTCGAGCCTGGACTGGAAAAATCGCCAAAATTACCTCCTCCCGACGAGGACTCACGTGAACACATGGAGGCCGGCGACGGAATATTTTTATAGCACCCATTCGATTTTACGTCAGTAAAATAGGCGCTATTCCAATCGCCGCATTTTGCCTCGCGCGTTCCAGACAAAGGCGACCCCATCCAGCCGCCAACGCCAATACAAGATCCGTCTGTATGAACCATGCCATAACGGAGGGATATGCTGCTTTTTTCCACCACCGGCTTATTGGACAACAAAAATCCGTCCCGATTTGCAACGACCACAGGAGCCACCGTGTAAGACAGCTGGCAAACCTCGAAGGATTTAGGTGTGTTTTTCCAGAAATTCAAAAAACCCTCGGCAGCACTCTCCATCGTTGGGAAAATCTGCCCTGAACTTCCATGGTTATATTTCCACTCGGTGAGCTCCCGAGGTGCCAGTTCGCATTGATTGGCACCTTTTGAATTCCGCCCAGCACAAATTTGATCGTACGACTGGGCGTGGGCACTACCCAAAACAAGAAATATGAACCCAACAAATAGCTTTACCAAAATATTCATTCCCACCCTCTTAGTATTCAATATTATTTATTTGAGCAACAGGTTTTAAAATATGGGAAGCGTCAATCACTTTCCCACAAGACCGCTGCAGTCGAATCCTATCGGCAGCTAAGCAGTAGCGCATTAAAATAACAACACTGGATTGCAACAAGATGTTGCGCGTCAAGAAATACGCCAGGTTCCGCATGTGCGCAAATAGCGTTGCAGCAAGGCAAGTCGTGAACATGGCTTCGGCATAGCGCCAAGCGCAGCCAACTCTGGCCGCATCAGGCTCCGGTACTTGGCTCCTGACCCAGTGGTCAATACACCGGCTCCCGCACCAACACAATATCCACCCGCCGATTGCGCGGCGACTGCGGCTCGGCCTCGACCAGCAGGCTGTTCTCGGAGCCATAACCCACGGTATCCACCCGCCCATCCTTCTCGGCCCGGGCTGCGGCGGCGCGGGCCACGCGGCTGGCGCGGCGGGCGGACAGGGCTGAGTCGGCGTTGATCGACAGGCAATCGGCGTCCACCGTGGCGGGCGGGCCGCCGGGGGCATACACGTCGCTGTAACCTATGACCTTGAGCGACAGGCGCTCGTCGGCCTGGAGTGCGGCGTCCAGCACCGGCGCCACGCGCGTGGCCAGCTCCTGTTGCACAGGTGCTGGCATGCAGTGGCTGTTGCGGGCGAACGAAGCGCCCTGAATGCGCACGATGCCCTGGGCGGGCAGCACCTCCACACTCGGCAAAGCGCCCTGCCTGGCCAGTTGCTGCAGGGTGGCCAGTGCCTTGTCGGCTTCAGGGCCGATGGGCTCCTTGGCGTGTGCGCCTGCCATTGCCAACACGAGGGTGGCAAGGGCTGCAGTACGTGGAACGCTGCGCTGGCCTGCGCGCTGCATGAAGGCGCTTGCTGTGGCTGGGGCGTGGGAACCGGCGGTCGGGAGGGGCATGGAAAGCTCAGACGGTTGATCGGCTGGCGGTGGAAGAACCGGCGCGATAGAGGATGGTATTTTCAGTCCTCCGAGGTCGCCTGATTCAAACATCGGCGCGTGCGTGCGCCCTTATGAACGCTCGCGCACGCGAAGGCTTGGTGATCTCCGCCCACTCCAGGTGCCCATACGCAGGCTCCTCCCGCAACCCCGCGAACTTCACCCGGTTCCTCGCAAACGTCGAAAACGACCACCACAGCACCGAGTCTCGCGAAAAGAACGCCATGCGCAGCGACTCGCGGTTGCCATGGGACAGGCGCGTGCGCAGCAGCCCACGGCTCAGCGTGCGCCAGAGCACGCGCGGAAAGACAATGCCGCGCCCATAGTTGAGCCACACGATGTGCGTGGCGCGCCCCCACAGCACCTCGCGCACGGCGGTGTAGTTGCCGTCGGCCACCCAGCGCTCGCCCGCCGTGGCGGCGCGTACACCGGCCTCGAATTGTTCATGCGGCACTGCCGCCCATTCGGGGCCCCAGTAAAGGGCGTCGAGCTCGATGTGCGGGCTGCCGGTAGCTTGGGCCAATGCCGCGGCAAAGGTGGATTTGCCAGCACCGCTGGTGCCGACGATGACGTAACGCATGCTGTGTGGGTCGCTCAATTCAATGGCCCAATGGTGCCATGAGGGTCAACCAGCAGCGCCCGCAACCAGGCGCCCCGCCACCACCTCCTGCACCACCGCCTGCAGATGCTCCACCGCAGGGTTGTTGGCAACGCCCACGCTGTCGCGGTGCAGTGACACGGCCACCGACGGCAGTGCGGGCAGGCCGAGTGGCTTGCCCACCGCAGCCAGGCCGGCAGGAATCTGTGCCGTGGCCCGGGGCGCCACGCCCAGGCCGGCCTGGGCGGCGGCCCAGATGGCCGAGACGCTGGCGCTGGTGAGCACGGTGTGCCAGGGCCGACCCGCGCGCTCCAGCGCGGCGATGGCGGCCTGGCGAAAGCTGCAGGGCTGCTCCAGCAGCAGCAGGGGCACAGATTCGCCGGGCGGCAGAGGCAGGCCTGGCTGCGCGATCCACTGCGTGGGCAGGCGTGCGATGGTTTGGCCACCAGCCTGCCCACCCGAGGGCTCGCCAAAGGCCAGCACCAGATCCACCTCGCCGGCCTGCAGCTGGGCCAGCAGCGCGCTGCTGCGGGCCACGCGGATGTCGATGCGCACGGCGGGGTGCGCACGCGCAAAGCGGGCCAGCGTGGCGGGCAGCCAGCCGTCGGCAAAGTCCTGCGGCATGCCGAAGCGCACGGTGCCTTGCATGCGCGCGCCCTGCAGCGAGAGCACGGCTTCGTCGTTGAGCGCGATGAGCAGCCGCGCATGGCCCACCAGCAGCTCGCCCGCCTCGGTCAGCGCCTGCTGGCGGCCCTGCTTGCGAAACAGAGGCGTGCCCACGCGCTCTTCCAGCGCCTTGATCTGCAGGCTCACCGCGCCGGGCGTGCGGTGCAGGCGCTGGGCGGCCTTGCCAAAGCCGCCCAGCTCGACGGCGGTGACCAGGGTTTGCAGGGAGGGCAGGTCGAGCAGCATAGGTTAGCCATTTTAACTATTTATGTAAAAACAATTCGATTGTTTAAAGCAATGGCAGTTTTTACAGTGCATGCATCTCAACTCTGCCCCACCCCTGAAGGACACCTGACATGCAGCAGCGGCACGTTGGCAAAGGCTTGATGCAAGGTAACTTCGTCAGGCCTTGCCCAGCCATGCGCGCGCAAAGAAAACGCCTGGGCGTTCAGGAATCAGGCAAGCCGCACTGCCGATTGGCACTGCGGCAGATTTTTTTGGCCCGAACGCATGCACCGGCTGCGTGCCTGCTTGCACCAGCAGGCAGCAGCGCCATGCCCGCGCCGCCCTTTGGCGTCTGGCCGTGAGGGCTGCATTGGCCCAGCCCCTGCGGCCAGCACTTTCGGCCCGGGGCGGGGATTTACTGCGCAATCGGGCCTGATCTGGACACGGCCAAGGGGGCAACTTCCAGGTCAACCTGGCGATGCACTGGTGTGGTGCAAGGGCGCATCACGAATTTTTTTCGTGATGTAGGCCGAATTTATATCGTTTGGCCGATGGCTAGGTGCGCGACTTTAATCAAGTTCCGTTCAATTTCCTGTCACAAATTCATGTCTTCCGTCGGTTTTCGTATCAACGAGCGGCCCGCCGCCCGCATCAGCGCCGAGGCGCTTGCGCAGTTCGCCACCGTGGGCTCCGCGCAGATCAGTGACTGCATGGGCCGCCTGTACGGCGTGGTGGGCCTGGCGCCGCGCCATGCGGCCAGCGCCCTGCGCATGGTGGGCCTGGCGGTGACCGTGAAGGCCCGGCCGGGCGACAACCTGATGATCCACAAAGCGATTGCGCTGGCGCAGCCGGGCGACGTGATCGTGGTGGATGGCGCAGGCGAGGCCACCAATGCGCTGGTGGGCGAGCTGATGGCCATGGATGCCGAGGGGCGCGGCGTGGCCGGCTTCGTGATCGACGGTGCGATCCGTGATGCGGATGTGTTCGCTCAGGGTGCGTTCCCCTGCTTTGCGCGCAGCATCTCGCACAAGGGCCCGTTCAAGGATGGCCCGGGTGAGATCAACGTGCCCGTGAGCATTGGCGGCCAGGTGGTGTGCGCCGGTGACGTGGTGGTGGGCGATGCCGATGGCGTGATCGCCATCCCGGCGGCCATTGCCGAGGACGTGCTGGCCCTGGCCCTGAAGAAGGAGGCGGACGAGGCCGGCATCAAGGAGCGCATCCGCGCGGGCACCTACACCAAGCCTTGGGTGGACAAGACCATTGCCGCCAAAACCGCGGGAGGCGCATGAGCATGACCAACGCCGCCGCCCTTGCCAACAGCCCCAGCATCGTTTCCGGGCGCATCCAGCGCATCAAGCTCTCGCCCAGCGTGGCGGTGCGCACCATCATTGCGCAGTTGCGCGAGCAGGGCCGCCGCATCATCGACCTGACCATCGGCGAGCCCGATTTCTCCACGCCCGAGCACATCTGCGCGGCCGCCACTGCGGCCATGGCGCGGGGCGAGACCAAGTACCCCGCATCGCAGGGCACGCCTGCCCTGCGCAAGGCGGTGGCGGCGCGCATGCAGGCCGACTGGGGGGTGAGCTACCCAGTGGGGCAGATCATCGTGAGCACGGGCGCCAAGCAGGTGATCTACAACGCGCTGGCGGCCACGCTCAACGAGGGCGATGAAGTCATCATCCCCGCGCCTTTCTGGGTGTCGTACCCCGACATGGTGGTGGTCAACGGCGGCACGCCGGTGATTGCCAATGCCACGCCCGAGCAGGGCTACAAGCTCACGCCCGAGGCGCTGGAGCGCGCCATCACGCCGCGCACCAAGTGGCTGATGATGAACTCGCCCAGCAACCCCACGGGCGCGCTGTACACCCGCGAGGACCTGGAAGGCCTGTGCGCCGTGCTGCTGCGCCACCCCCACGTGTGGCTGATGACGGATGATATCTACGCCCGCCTGAACTTCACCGGCAGCCCTACCGTGCACCCCATCCAGGTGGCGCCCGCGCTGGCCGCGCGCACGCTGCTGGTCAACGGTGTCTCCAAGGCCTATGCCATGACGGGCTGGCGCATCGGCTTCGGGGCCGGCCCCGAGCCGCTGATCCAGGCCATGGCGGTGCTGCAGTCGCAAAGCACCTCGGGCGCATCGTCCATCAGCCAGGCTGCGGCGCTGGAGGCACTGACCGGCCCGCAGGACTGTGTGCAGCAGTTTGCCGCCACCTTCCGCGAGCGGCGCGACGTGGCGGTGAGGCTGATGTCGGGCATCGACGGCCTGAAGGTGGTGGTGCCCGAGGGCGCGTTCTACGTGTTCCCTGACTGCAATGGCCTGATGGGCAAGACCACGCCCACGGGCGAGGTGCTGCGCACCGATACCGACCTGACCAACTACCTGCTGCGCGAAGCCGGCGTGGCACTCATCGATGGCACGGCGTATGGTGCCCCCGGCACCTTCCGCCTGTCGTTCGCGGCGTCCATGGACGCCATAGCGCAAGGCTGCGAAGGCATCCGTGCCGCCTGCGCAAAACTGATTTAACCCGCCCCGCCCTTTGACAACCTCTAGGATTCAGCCATGAAGCAAATCAAATTCCTGATCGGTGCATGCCTTGCCCTGCCGGCCCTGACCGCCAGCCTCGCCGCCCATGCGGACCAGTTGGCCGACATCAAGCAAAAAGGCGAACTCGTCTGCGGCACGCTGGGCACCTCGCAGCCCTTCAGCTTTCAGGACGGTGCCACGCGCGAGCTGGTGGGCTATGACGTGGACGTGTGCAAGCTGGTCGCGGCCAAGCTGGGCGTGAAGGTGCAGTTCAAGCTGCTGTCGGTGGCGGCGCGCGTGCCCGAGCTGAACGAGTCGCGCGTGGACATTTTGGCCGCCAACCTGGGCTACTCGCCCGAGCGCGCCGAGCAGATCGCCTTCTCGCACGCCTACTTTCAGAGCCCGCAAAAGCTGCTGACGCGCGCCGAGTCCAAGTTCACCAAGATCGAAGACCTGACGGGCAAGCGCATCAGCGCCACCAAGGGTTCGAGCTCGGAGCGCGAGATCAAGGCGCGCCTGCCGGGCTCGCAGGTGCTGGGCTTTGCGGACAGCTCGGCCGCCTACCTGGCGCTGCAGCAAAAGAAGGTGGACGGGCAGTTCGCTTCTGAGCTGGTGCTGGCCCGGCTGGTGCTGCAAAGCCCACCCACCTCGCCCGTGGTGATCATGGACAAAGCCGTGTTCGACGAACCCTGGGGCCTGGGCATGCGCAAGAGCGAGACGGGCTTCATCGCCGCCGTGAACAAGGTGCTGGAAGAGGCCGAGAAGTCCGGCGAAGCGGCTGCCATCTTCGACAAGTGGATGGGCGCCGCCAGCCCCTACAAGCTCAAGCGCAGCTTCACCGTCGCACCCATCCCGCGTTGATCCGTTCTTGTTGCTGATCGGCAAGCCGCCGTCCGCCGGCGGCTTGCCCGAGAGAAAAATGGCCCCATGAAATTCCTAGACTCCGCCCAGCTGCTGCAACTGGCTTCCGGCATGGTCACCACGCTGCAGCTGTTCGCGGTGGCCTGGGTGCTGGCCTTCACCATTGCGCTCACGCTCACGGTGGTGCGTACGGCCAACGTCCGGGCCACCACCTTCATCGTGGACGCGTATGTGGAATACCACCGCAACGTGCCCCTGCTGGTGCAGGTGCTGTTCTGGTACTTCGGCATGCCCGAGCTGCTGCCCGACGGGGTGCGCGCCTGGCTGTACCAGCACAACGCGGAAATGTCGCTCGCGGCCATCGCCCTGGGCCTGGGCTCGGCCGCCTACATCGCAGAGGACATCCGCAGCGGGCTGCGCGCCATCCCCACCATGCAGTTCGAAGCGGCGCGCGCCCTGGGCTGCAGCTACCTGCAGTGCATGCGCCTGGTGATCGTGCCGCAGGCGCTGCGCATCGCCATACCGCCGCTGGTGGGCCGCGCCCTCCTGCTCTTCAAGAACACCAGCGTGGCCATGGCCATCGGCGTGGTGGAGCTGACCTACCAGACCCGTGAAATCGAAAACGAAACCTACCGCACCTTCGCCACGTTCGGCGCGGCGACGATCATGTATTTGATCGGCTCCTTCCTGCTGATGTACGTCGGCTCGCGCATCCAGGCGCACTACAGCCTTGCGCGCAAGGAGGGCCGCCGTGCTTGACATCATTCGCGAATACTGGCCCCTGCTGCTGGTAGGCCAGTACCCCCACGGCCCGCTGGGCGGCCTGGCGATGACGCTCATCGTGGCCGGCCTGGGCCTGCTGCTGTCGCTGCCCCTGGCGCTGATGATCGCCATCGCCCGCGTCAGCCCCTACCGCTGGGTTGCGCGCTGCGCCGCCGCGCTGGTGCATGTGGTGCGCGGCATGCCGCTGCTCATGCTGATCTTCTGGGCCTACTTCGTGGTGCCCAAGGTCACGGGCCATGCGGTGAGCGGCTTCACCACGCTGGTGTGCGCCCTGGTGATCTACGAGAGCGCCTACCTGTCGGAGGTGATTCGCTCCGGCATTGAGGCCATCCCCAGGGGGCAGATCGAGGCCTCGCGCTCGCTGGGCGTGGGCTACTGGCGCACCATGTTCAAGGTGGTGCTGCCGCAGGCGCTGTTCAACGTGCTGCCCAGCATGACGAGCCAGTTCGTCTCCACCGTCAAGGAGACCTCGCTGGGCTATGTGATCAGCGTCAACGAGCTGACCTTTGCCGCCAACCAGGTGAACAACCTGGTGCTGACCAAGCCGCTGCAGGTGTTTGGCGTGCTGGCCATCATCTACTTCATCGTCTGCTTCACCCTGAGCCGCGGCGTGAGCCTGCTGGACGCCCGGGTGCGCCGCACCCGCGCCATGCGCTAAACCCCTTTCTGATCGATCGCCATGATCCAACTCGAACAAGTCAACAAGTGGTTCGGTGAGAACCACGTCCTCAAGAACGTGGACCTGCGCATCGCCGCCGGCGAGGTCGTCGTGGTCTGCGGGCCCTCGGGCTCGGGCAAGTCCACGCTGATCCGCACCATCAACCGGCTCGAACCCATCGAGAAAGGCCGCATCACCGTGAACGGTCAGGACGTGTACGCCAAGGGCCTGAACATCAACACGCTGCGCGCGGGCATCGGCTTCGTGTTCCAGAGCTTCAACCTGTTTCCGCACATGAGCGTGCTGGACAACGTGATGTTTGCGCCCCTGAACATTCGAAAGACCCCGCGCGATACGGCCATGGCCGATGCCAAGGTGCTGCTCGAGCGCGTGGGCCTGTCGCACAAGCTCGATGCCTATCCGGGCAACCTCTCGGGCGGGCAGCAGCAGCGCGTGGCCATTGCCCGTGCGCTGGCCCTGAAGCCGCCGGTGATGCTGTTCGACGAGCCCACCAGCGCGCTCGACCCCGAGATGGTAGGCGAGGTGCTGCAGGTGATGAAGTCGCTGGCGAAGGACGGCATGACCATGGTCTGCGTGACGCACGAGATGGGCTTTGCCCGCGAGGTGAGCGACCGCGTGGTGTTCATGGACGCGGGCGAGATCCTGGAGAGCGATACGCCGGCCAATTTCTTCAGCGCGCCCAAGCATCCGCGCGCACAGCGCTTCTTGTCAGACATCCTCCCGAGCCACGGCTGACCAGCCCCTTGGTTCTATCTGCGAGGGGTATGCTTTCCGGGATGTACACCCTCAAGCAGATGGAGGCGTTCTACTGGAGCGCGCAACTCGGTAGCTTCAGCGCGTCGTCCCGCAAGCTGCACACCACGCAGTCGGCCATTGCCAAGCGCGTGGCCGAGCTGGAGGCCTTCAGCGGCATGCCGCTGCTGGACCGCAAGACCAAGCAATTGGTGCTGACGCCACGCGGCCGCCAGATGATGGAGCTGGCGCAGGAGACGCTGGAGCTGAGCAGCCGCGTGGTGCAGCAGCTCGCTTCGGCCCAGAGCTTCGAGGGCGTGGTGCGCCTGGGCGTGACCGAGCTGGTGGGCCTGACCTGGCTGGCGCCGCTGATCGACCAGGTCAGCCGCAGCTACCCGCAACTCACGCTGATGCCCGAGATCGACGGCGGCGTGACGCTGTACCGCAAGCTGGCCGAGGATACGCTGGACATGGCCATCATGCCCGGCCCGTTCTGGAGCTATGAATACGACTGCGTGCCCCTGGGCTCCATCCGCAACGAGTGGATGGCCAGCCCGGCGCTGGGGTTCGACCCCTCGGTGACGCTGGCGCCGCGCGACCTGGTGGCCCACCCGGTGATCACCCAGCCCACCAACTCGGCCCTGTCGCACCTGTACGACGCGTGGTTCACCGAGCAGGGCCTGGCCGTGAACCGCGTGCTCACCTGCAACAACATGGTAGTGGTGGCGCGCCTGACCATGCTGGGCCTGGGCATCAGCTACCTGCCCCCGGCCCTGTTCTCACCCATGGTGGAGCGCGGCGAGCTGGTGCAGCTGCGCGTGAGCCCCGATCTGCCGCGCGTGCACTACTACGCGGTGTTTAGGAAGAACGTGGTGAGCCCCACCGTGGCCAAGGTGATCGAGATCGCCCAGGCGGTGTGCGATTTCGACGCGCAGGAGCAGCAGGGCAGCCAGTGGGTGGCCACCATGCCGTCGGCCACGCCGAAAGCACCTGCGCCTGGCAAGGCCAATGCGGCGCTGGCCCGGGCATTGGCGCGGGCCAAGGGCGGTAGAAAGGACGGGTGATCCCCGTCACGAACGCCTCGCGGCAGCCTACAGGCAAGGCCCGCTGCATGGTGTATCTTCAGCGGTCCGCGCCTTGAGCCTACCGCGACCTGCGGAGGCCTTGCCAGGGCGAGCCAATCTTGAAGCACCATTGATCGACAACGCCCTTTCGCCCTCTCTGCCAGCCAACCAAATGGACAGCAGCAACGCCAGCGCCCCCGCACTGCTCTCGGTGGTGTGCCCGATGTACAACGAAGAGGCCGCGCTGGACCTGTTTTTTGCGCAGCTGCTGCCGGTGCTGGCGCAGACCGGCCTGGCCTTCGAGATCGTCTGCGTGAACGACGGCAGCCGCGATGGCACGCTCGCCCGCCTGCAGGCGCTGGGCGCCACGGTGCCGGGCCTCAGGGTGGTCGACCTGTCGCGCAATTTCGGCAAGGAGGCGGCGCTGACCTGCGGCATCGACCATGCGCTGGGTGCGGCGGTGGTGCCGATCGATGCGGACCTGCAGGACCCGCCCGAACTCATTCTGGAGATGGTGCGGTTGTGGCAGCAGGGTTTTGACGTGGTGCTGGCCCAGCGCACCGACCGCAGCGCGGACCATTTGCTCAAGCGCAAGACCTCGGAGTGGTTCTACCGGCTGCACAACCGCATTTCCGACTCGCAGATTCCGCCCAACGTGGGTGATTTCCGGCTGATGGACCGCCAGGTGGTGGATGCGCTCAAGCGCCTGCCCGAGCGGCGCCGGTTCATGAAGGGGCTGTTTGCCTGGGTGGGTTTTCGCCAGGCGACGATTCCCTACACCCGGCCAGCCCGCGCGGCTGGGGACACCAAATTCTCTGGCTGGGGCCTGTGGAACCTGGCGGTGGAGGGGGTGACCTCGTTCTCGACCGTGCCGCTGCGCATCTGGACCTACCTGGGCCTGGCCGTCGCGCTGCTGGCGTTCGGCTATGGCCTGGTCATCGTGGGCCAGGTGCTGCTGTTCGGGCGCGACGCGCCGGGCTATGCGTCGCTGATCACGGTGGTGCTGTTTCTGGGCGGGCTGCAGCTCATCGGGCTGGGCGTGCTGGGGGAGTACCTGGGCCGGGTGTACATGGAGTCCAAGGGGCGGCCGATCTACCTGGTGCGCGAGCCTGCCGAACCGCCGCAACATACGCCACCCGCGCAACCGGCCGCGCAACACGAACCAACCAATCACCATGCGCCCTGAACTGCTTGCCCAGATGGCCGCAGTGCAGCAGACCCACTGGTGGTTTGCTGCACGGCGCGACATTCTTTCTTCCGTCATCGACGGCCTGGACCTGCCGGGCGCCCAACCCCGCGTGCTGGAGATAGGCTGCGGCCCAGGCGGCAACCTGGCCATGCTGGCGCGACACGGCAGCCTGAGCGCCATGGAATACGCGCCCGAGGCGCGTGCCGCAGCGGCCAGCCTGGGGCTGTGCCCCGTGGAGGCCGGCGGCTTGCCCGAGCCCGTGCCGTTTGCCGATGGCAGCTTCGACCTGGTCTGCCTGCTCGACGTGCTGGAGCATGTGGAGCACGACGACGCCGCGCTGGCGCGCGTAGCCCGGCTGCTCAAGCCCGGGGGACGGCTGCTGATCACCGTGCCTGCGTACCAGTGGCTGTGGTCGGACCACGACGTGGACCACCACCACCACCGGCGCTACACCGCCGGTCGGCTGCGCGCCAAGGCCACAGGGGCCGGGCTGGTGGTGCACCGCGCGGGCTACTTCAATACCGTGCTGTTCCCGCTGATCGCGCTGGCCCGCCTGGTGGGCAAGCTGACGGGGCGCACCGGCGGCGATGCCGACACTGCCCTGCCCGCACCCTGGCTCAACGCCACCTTGCGCACCCTGTTCGGGGCTGAGCGCCCGCTGGTGGCGCGCATGGGGTTGCCGTTCGGCACGTCGGTGATCGCGGTAATGGGTCGTTCCTCTTGACCAGCATGCGTCGCTCTGCCCTCGGCTTTGCCTTGGTGGGGGTGCTGTCCACGCTCACGCATGTGTGCGTGGCAACCGTGCTGATTGAGTGGCTGGGCGCGCGAGCGCCGCTGGCCAATGGTGTGGCCTTCGTGGTGGCCACGCTGCTGTCCTATGTGGCCAACACCCGCTGGAGCTTTGGCGCGCGCCTGGGCATGGCTACAGCCGGGCGCTTTGCGCTGGTGGCCGGGACGGCGGGCCTGATGAGCATGGGTATTGCCTGGCTGGTGGAGCGCGTTGGCGGGCACTATGCGCTGGGCATTGCGCTGGTGGTGGTTTTCGTGCCCGCTTTCAGCTTCGTCGGCCATCGGAGCTTCACGTACCGATGAGTACCTCGCTGACCCCGCCCCGACCGGCGTGGCGCACGGGCCTCCTTGCCGCGGCCCTGCTCTGCGCCCTGGTGCTGGTGCTGCATGGCAGCGCCCTGCAAGCCGGCTGGCGCTGGGATGATGGCACGCACCTCTTCAATGTGACGCAGTACACCCCCTGGTCGGTGTTCCTGGACCCCGAGGTGACGCGCGCGGTGTCGGGCAACCAACTGGCACCGTGGAACCTGTTCATCTACCAGCTCAACACGTCCCTCTTCGGCCTGCGGCCGCAGCTCTTTTACCTGCATCACCTGCTGTCGCTGGCGGCCGCCGCGCTCGCGCTGTACCTGCTGCTGCGCCAGTGGCTCAGCCCCTGGAGGGCGCTGCTGCCCGCCACCCTGCTGCTCCTGGGTGCCCCGGCCTTCCACATGGCGCAGCAGTTGATGGTGGGGCACTACATCGACGGCCTGACGTTCGCCTGCCTGGCGCTGTGGGCCTACGTCCGCGCGGTACGCCTGGGCCAATGGCGCTGGGCGCTGCTGGCAGCAGTGTTCTACCTGCTGTCCACGCTGTGCAAGGAGGTCTATGTCCCCTGGATCGCGCTGACACTGTTCGTGCCGCTGCCCGCGGGTTCGCCACCCGGATGGCTGGCGCGCTGGCGCTATGCCCTGCCCACTGTGGCGGTGGCCTTGGGGTATGCGATGGTGCGCATCCAGGTGTTCGAAGGCGCGGGCGGTTACCACAGCAGTGCGTTGACGGGCTGGCACGACCTGCCCGGGGTGCTCACCACCGTGGCCCGCATGCTCACCGAGGGGCTGCTGGGTGCCGGAGCGCCGGGCCTCGTCGCTACTGCCCTGTGCCTGGTCTGCGCGGTGGCCAGCCTGGCGGCACAGCCGGCACAGGCGCGCCTGCGGGCTGCGCTGGGCATGGCAGCGGCGGCCACGGTGGTGGTGTTTCCGCTGCTGTTCGTGGCGCGCCCCGGTTTTGAATGGATGCTGCACGCGCGCATCCTCTGGGTTCCCTGGGTGTCCCTGTGCGTGCTGTGGTGCCTGCCCTGGCCCAGGCACCTGGCACGCTGGCACGTGGCGGCATTGCTTGTATTCAGCGCGGCGGCTGCGCACCAGGCCTGGGTGCAGCGCCAGCATGACCGCCCGATCGAGGCGATGTTCGATGCGCACTACGGCTTCGTCCTTCAGCCTCCGGCAGGCCAGGCGCTGCTGCCCGCCGAGTTCAACTCGCCCGGCTATCTGACTGCAGTGACCATGGGCGCCCATGTGGCGCGCCAGCGGCTCGCGCCCGCCACGGCGCACCCGGCGCCGGCGTTGGTGCGCCAGGAGCCCGCAGACGCTGCCGAGCGGACCCGCATCCTCGTCTGGCAGGAGGGCTGCCGCTGCCTCATGCCCTTGGGCGACCTGCCACCCGCGCAGCAGCAGGCGGCGCTGCAATCGCAGCTGGGCAACCAGGCCTTCGCCATTCCACTGCGGCGGCCCTTGCCCTACATCGCCAATGCGCAGGGCGGCGCAATCGACACCATCACCGTGGTCGGCCAGCAGGTGCGCCTGACGGGCTGGACCCCCACCATCGGGCCAGGCCGCAAACTGTTCATCACGGGCTTCGACGAGGTGCCCCTGGTGGAAATCGCCAGCGTGCAGCGGCCCGACGTGGCCAGGTTCTTGCAGCGCACTGACGTGCTGGGAGCAGGCTTCCAGGCCACGCTGACCTTCGCGAGCGCACAGGCTGCGCAGGCCGCCAGCACCGAGCTGTGCGCCGTAGCCCCTGGCCATTTGCCCGGGCAGCAGCACCAATTCCTGCTGCTGCCGATAGCCGGCAGCAAACAGTGCCAGGGTGTGCTCATGCCCGCGGCAACCCGGCACAGGTGACGGTATGGTGAGTCCGACAAAACCAGCATGGCGGGCAGAACTGGCAGCACTGGGCGTGCTTTGCCTGCTGACCTTCGCGCTGCACGGCAGCGCCCTGCAGGGCTACTGGCGCTGGGACGACGGCCTGCACCTGTTCAACGTGAGCATGTACAGCCCGTGGTCGTTGTTCTTCGACCCGCAGGTGACGCGCGTGGCATCCGGCAACCAGGTGGCGCCGTGGAACCTGTTCATGTACCAGGTCAACTACGCCCTTTTCGGCCTGAACCCCTTGCCCTTCTACCTGCACCACCTGCTGTCGCTGGCCTGCGCAGCGGGCGGGCTGTATCTGCTGCTGCGCCACTGGCTGGGGCGCTGGCAGGCGCTGCTGCCTGCGGCCCTGCTGCTGATTGGCGCCCCATCGGTGCACATGGCCCAGCAGTTGATGGTGGGGCACTATCTGGACGGCCTGCTGTTCGCCTGCCTGGGCCTGTGGGCCTATGTGCATGCCGTGCAGCGGGCGCAATGGCGCTGGGCCGTTCTGGCAGCGGGGTTCTACCTGCTGTCCACGCTGTGCAAGGAGGTGTATGTCCCCTGGGTGGCGTTGACCCTGCTGCTGCCGCTGCCTGCTGGCTCGCAGTCTGCGGCTGCAGGCTCGCCTGGGGCGGTGGGCTCGCCCTGGGGCATGGCGCGTTGGCGCTTCGCGTTGCCTACACTGGCAGTGGCGCTGGCGTATGCGGTGGTCCGCATCAGCGTTTTTTCAGGCATGGGGGGATACCATGGGAGTGCGCTGGGCGACTGGCAGGCCCTGCCGGTCTTCATTGGCAACCTGGCCCATATGCTGGCCCAGGGCCTGCTTGGAAGCGGTGCGCTGGGCATGGCTGCAATCCTGGCGTGCCTCGTGTGCCTGGTGGCGGGGGTTGCCGCACAATCCACGCCGCACCGCCGATGGATGCTGGTGGGCTTGGGCGCCGCTGCCGTGGTGATGGTCTTTCCGTTGCTTTTCGTGGTGCACCCGGGTGTGGATCTGATCGGGTATACGCGTTATCTCTGGGTGCCCTGGGTTGCCCTGTGCGTTCTCTGGAGCCTGAAGTGGCCCGCCCGCATTGCGCGCTGGCGCGCAGCCGCCCTGCTCGTTTTCGTGGCGGCGGTGGTGCAGCAGTCCATGGCGCAGCGCGAGCATGACCGCCCCGCCAACGCGGTGTTCGAGGCCCACTATGCATTCGCCCTGAATCCGCCGCCAGGCCAGATCCTGGTGCCTTACGAGTTCTTCTCGCCCATTTCCACAGTCACCCAGATCATGTACGCGCACGCAGCGCAGCAGCGCCTGGAGCCCGGCCGACTCCATCCCGAGCCAGCGCTGCTGCGCAAGGCGCCCGCCGATGCAGCCGAGCGCGCGCGCATCCGAACGTGGAATGACAAGTGCCTGTGCCTGGTGCCATTGGAAAGCCTGCCGCCCGAGCAGCAGGAGGCCGTCATCCAATCCCAGCTGGCCAATGTCGGTCACGCTTTTTCCATGGACAAACCGCCCCCGCGCGTGGCGCATGGCTACGGCGGCTCCATCGACGCCATCACCGTCGAAGGCCGCCAGTTGCACATATCCGGATGGACTCCGACCCTTGGAGCCGGCCGAAAAATGGTGATGGCTGTGCCCACCCCGGGTGCCCAGGTCAGCCTGGACGCATTGGTCAGCACAGAACGGCCCGACGTCGCGCAGTCCTTTCAGCGTCCAGACATGCTGCAGTCAGGGTTCGAGGCCATCCTGGGCTTTTCGGACGAACGCATGGCCCAGGCGGCCAGCAGAATGCGTTGTGCCATCGTCCTGGGCCACCTGCCGGGACAGGAGCACCAGTTCCTGCTGCTGCCCGTGAAGGGCAAGCAGGGCTGCAGCGATGCATTGATACCCGACGCGACCAGAGCGGAGGGGGGATGACCGCTGACGGCAAAGGGTTTGGGCGGCCAGGCCATCCGTGCCACCAAGCTGCGTGCGCCCACCCGGCGCATGCAACAGGATGAAAATGCCGAACCAGACCAGAACACACCAAACCACATGGAACCGCGATCTGGCAATGCTGGGTGCCTTGTGCCTGCTGACCTTCGCGCTGCACGGCAGCGCCCTGCAGGGCTACTGGCGCTGGGACGACGGCCTGCACCTGTTCAACGTGAGCATGTACAGCCCGTGGTCGTTGTTCTTCGACCCGCAGGTGACGCGCGTGGCATCCGGCAACCAGGTGGCGCCGTGGAACCTGTTCATGTACCAGGTCAACTACGCCCTTTTCGGCCTGAACCCCTTGCCCTTCTACCTGCACCACCTGCTGTCGCTGGCCTGCGCAGCGGGCGGGCTGTATCTGCTGCTGCGCCACTGGCTGGGGCGCTGGCAGGCGCTGCTGCCTGCGGCCCTGCTGCTGATTGGCGCCCCATCGGTGCACATGGCCCAGCAGTTGATGGTGGGGCACTACCTGGACGGCCTGCTGTTCGCCTGCCTGGGCCTGTGGGCCTATGTGCATGCCGTGCAGCGGGCGCAATGGCGCTGGGCCGTCCTGGCAGCGGGGTTCTACCTGCTGTCCACGCTGTGCAAGGAGGTGTATGTCCCCTGGGTGGCGTTGACCCTGCTGCTGCCTCTGCCTGCTGGCTCGCCTTCGGGCATGGCGCGCTGGCGCTTCGCGTTGCCCACGCTGGCCGTGGCCCTGGCATATGCCGTGCTGCGCATCAGCGTGTTTTCCGGCATGGGCGGGTACCACGGCATCGCACTGAGCAGCTGGCAAGACCTGCCGGTCTTCGCCAGCAAACTGGTCCATTGGCTTGTCCAGGGCCTGATGGGCAGCGGGGTGCTGGGCGCCACTGCGGTCCTGTTGTGCCTGGTGTGCCTGGTGGCCGGATTTGCGGCACAGCCGGAGCGGGGCCGCCTGGCGATGCTGGCGGGGCTGGGTGCGGTCGCACTGGTAGTGGTCTTCCCGCTGGTGTTCGTGGTGCACCCCGGTGTTGACCCGGAGGGCCATACGCGCTATCTGTGGGCGCCCTGGGTCGCCCTGTGCGTTCTGTGGAGCCTGAGGTGGCCTGCCTCACTGGCGCGCTGGCACACCGCGGCCTTGCTGGTCTTCGCCACGGCAGTGGGGCTGCAGTCCCTGTCACAGCGCGAGCACGACCGTGCCGCCAACGCCATGTTCGATACCCACTACGCCTTCGCGCGGACCCCCCCGCCCGATCAGGTGCTGGTGCCTTTCGAGCTCGCCTCCGCGACCTCCACCGTCATCCAGATGATGTATGCACACGCGGCGTTCAAGCGCCTGGAGCCCGGCAGGCCCCATGCAGAGCCGGCGCTGGTGCGCTGGGAACCCGCCAATGCGGCCGAGCGCGCCCGTATCCGGGTTTGGGACGAAGACTGCCTGTGCCTGGTGCCGCTGGACAGCCGCCCACCCGGGGAGCAAGAGTCCATTCTGCACAACCACCTGGCCAACTCCACCACGGCCCTTCCCATGCACGGTCCGCTCCCGCGCATCGCGCACGGCTACGGCGGATCGATCGATTCGATCACCATCGAGGGCACCCAATTGCATGTGAAAGGCTGGACACCGACCCTGGGGCCCGGCCGCAAGATGGCCTTGGGGGTCTCAGCCCCAGATATCCGGGTACGCCTGGATTCGCTGGTCAGCACCGAGCGTCCCGACGTGGCGCAGGCCTTCAAGCGGCCAGACATGCTGATGTCAGGCTTCGAGGCCACCCTGGGTTTTGCGGACGAAAAGATGGCCCGCACGGCCAGCGAGATGCGCTGTGCCATCGTGCTTGGCCATTTGCCAGGCCAGCAGCACCAGTACCTGGTGCTGCCCGTGAAGGGAAAGCAGGGCTGCGACGATGCGCTGATACCCGAGGCGACCAGGACTGAAAGCGACAGTAGCTGAGCGCAGTGCTTCGGCGGTAAAAAATCCTCACCCGCCGTACGAGAGCGCCCCGCCTACCGCCCCTTGGCAGGTGGCTTGCCGCCCAGCGGTGCCTGCCTGCTGCTGAGTGCGCTGCCGAGCTTGCCGCGCGAGGTTTCCAGCGGTGCGGGCAGGCTGCCCCGGGTGGTGGCGATGCCGCCGGCGCGCGTGGCGGTGGCTGCAGCGGCCGGGGGCCGGACCTTGGGGGCGGGCACCACGCGCAGGGCGCCTTCGTCGGCCAGTTTGTCGCGCATGCGGCGCGTCATGGACTGGGTGCTGTTGTCCGGCGCGGTAAAGAGGAACAGCGTGCCATGCGGGCTGGACCAGGTGAGCTGGGTGTGCACGGCGCGGCCGTTGCTGATGAGCTCCACCCAGGCGCCCACCACGAATTCGGCGTAGGGCTCGGCCTTGGTGGGCGCGGCAGCGGCCGGCTCGGGCGGGGCGATGTCCACCAGGGCCTGGGCGCTGTCGTCGTAGCCGGCAACCGCCGCCACGGAGTCGTTGGGGTCGCGCGAGTCCTGAACCGAGTCCTCGGGGTCGAGGGTGATCTTGGCGAAGGCGGCGCGCTCGAAGGCGTCCTGGTGCAGGCCCACCAGGCGCTCCAGGAAGGCGCTGGTCTTGGCCGCCGGGTGGTCGATGGTCTGCAGGCCCTCGCGCAGCTTGACGAGCAGGCCGGGAATGGCTTCGGACAGGCGGTCGGGCTCGGCGCGGGTCAGCTCGGGCTGGGCGCTCCACAGCAGCAGGGGCACCAGGGCCAGGTAGCCGCCAGGGTCGTCCTCGCCGCCAGCGGCCTGCGCGACCTGGGCCAGGGCCACCACCTCGGCCCAGGGGCCGGCGGCAAAGTCGAGCACGTCGGCGGGCACCCGCTCCAGGTCGGGCAATTTACGAATGTCGGCGGCGATCTTGCCAGCCAGCATCTCGCGCTGCTCGGCCTGCAGCGCGGCCTTGTCCTTCTCGGCCTGGCGGGCCTTGGCCTTTTGCACCTGCGAGTTCCAGGCGGCCTGCAGGGCCTTGAGCACGGTCTCGAACGGGGTGGCATCCTTGATCTCGATGCCGGCCAGGTAGCCCACGGATTCGTTGAGCAGGCGGATGAAGCGGGCAAAGCCGGGCGCCTTCTCGTCCGGGAAGGCCAAGCTGCGCTGGGTCATCTCGTCGAGCAGCACGCGCGCGGGGTGCGCAGGCTCGGTGAAGAAGGTCTGGTCGCGGCGCACCAGGTGCTTGAGCGCGGGCTCCAGGTTCTGCACCGCGCGCTGCACCGAGGGCAGCAGCCGCGAATCGCGTGCGATGTTCTCCATCATGCGGCCCACCACCTCGGCGGCCATGGCCGGCGGGTCCTGCGGGGCCACCACGGGCACGGTGTAGATCTGCTGGTACGGCATGCCCGGCACCGTGTACAGGTGCTGGGGTGCAGTGCCCGGCGTGGTGGGTGCCCAGCCGCCCTGGGGAACCTGGTGCATCACCTGGGGCACGGCCTGCGGCACGCCGGCCAGGCGGCCCACCAGGCGTTCGAGCTGGGCCATGTCTTCCATGGCCTCGGCCACCGCGTTGCCGGGGTGGTAGGCACCGCCCAAGCCTGAATGCATGCTGGCCGCACCGCTGGCAGCACCACCGCCGCCGCCGGCCCAGGCCGACTGCATGGCGGCAGGTTGCGAGGGCACGCCGCCGCCCATGCCGCCGTAGCCGCGGGGGTCGAACGGGTCGCCGCCGGCCAGCATCTGGCGCAGGATGCCAACGGTGAGCAGCGCCTCTTCGGCAGCCGCCGCCTGGGGGGACATCATGGGCGCGGGCATCTGGGCCTCGCCGCTCCAGTTATTGTTGGGGTCACCACTCCAGTTGTTGTGTTGGCCGCCGCCCATGCCGCGGCCATAGCCCGTGTTGCCATAGCCGGCGTTGCCGTAGCCACTGGGGCCGCCCATGGGGCCGCCATAGCCCGTGCCCGCGTAGCCGCCGCCATAGCCGGTATTGCCACCGCCACCACCCTGCATGCTGCCCCCCGTGCGTGCGCCGGCGCCGGGTGCGCCCAGCACGGCGTAGCCCACGGGCTCCACGCCGTTGTCGCGCAGGGTTTTGACCATGGTCTTGTATTCGTCGACCAGCAGCTTGCCCAGCAGGTCGCGCATGTGCTGCATCCACAGCCCGCGCACCTCGGCGTTCACGCCGGTCTCGCCCACCACCTGCTGCAGGGCGCGGATGTAGCTTTCGGGCCGCAGGGGGTTGCGCTCGGGCTGCACGCTGCGCAGGCCCTGGGCCGAACTGACCAAGGTGTTGAGCTCGGCCAGTATCGCCTCGGTGGCGTGCGAGGCCAGTTGCTGGGCACGGGCCAGCTCCACCTGGCTTTGCATCTCGCTCTCGTCCATGAGCGAAAGCTCGCCAAAATCCAGGGGCGAAGCGTCTGCGGAGCGGGATTTTCCCGCCGCGGCAGGCGGGCCTTCGGCAAAGATCTCCAGCAGGGCCATGGAGTAGCCCTTGACCAGGGCGGCCTCATGCTGGCCCAGCAGGCGCAGGCTGTCACTGGCCAGGTTGCGCTGCTGGATGTTGCGTACTGTGCTCTCTTCAGCCGTCAGCGCACTGCGGGTGACCGCAATGAGCTTGTCCATGAGCGCCTCGCCCCCACGCACTGCGTTGACGACACAGGCACGGAAAACGGTTTTCGAAGAAGGCGCAGCCTGGGACATGGTGGGATGGGGATGGGAAAAAGGTTTCCAGCTGCAATGCTACTTGACCTGAGGGCCATCTGCACAATTCCCTGCCAGTCGGCTGCGGCACGGCATTGGGCGGTCGGCCAGGTTTACTTGGGTGCCGATAGCCGGGCTATTGGCACCCACAACACCCCGGCCGCCGGTCCGAACCGCCGCTGCCGTGCGCAAGGTCACGTACAGGGGCCCCGGCGCCTTACTTCAGCGCCTTGAAGCGCATGCGCTTGGGCTTGGCACCCTCTTCGCCCAGGCGCTTCTTCTTGTCGGCTTCGTACTCCTGGTAATTGCCGTCGAAGAAGGTCCACTGGCTGTCGCCCTCGCAGGCCAGGATGTGGGTGGCGATGCGGTCCAGGAACCAGCGGTCATGGCTGATGACCATGATGGAGCCGGCGAACTCGAGCAGCGCGTCTTCCAGCGCACGCAGGGTTTCCACGTCCAGATCGTTCGAGGGTTCATCGAGCATCAGCACGTTGCCGCCGGCGATCAGGGTCTTGGCCAGGTGCAGGCGCCCGCGTTCACCGCCCGACAGCATGCCAACCTTCTTTTGCTGGTCGCCGCCGTTGAAGTTGAAGCGGCCGCAGTAGGCGCGGCTGGCCATCTGGAACTTGCCCACGTTCAGGATGTCGAGGCCGCCCGAGACGTCTTCCCACACGGTCTTGTCGTCCGAGAGGTCGTCGCGGGTCTGGTCCACGAAGGCCATCTTCACGGTGGAGCCGATCTTCACGGTGCCGCTGTCGGGTGCCTGCTTGCCCGCAATCATGCGGAACAGCGTGGATTTACCGGCGCCGTTGGGGCCGATGATGCCGACGATGGCACCGGCGGGCACCTTGAAGCTCAGGTTGTCGATGAGCACGCGGTCGCCGAAGGACTTGGTGACGTTTTCGAACTCGATCACTTCATGGCCCAGGCGATCGGCCACGGGGATGAAGATTTCGTTGGTTTCGTTGCGTTTTTGGTACTCGAAGTCCGACAGTTCCTCGAAGCGGGCCAGGCGGGCCTTGCTCTTGGCCTGGCGGGCCTTGGGGTTCTGGCGCGACCATTCCAGCTCCTTCTTCAGGGCCTTGGCGCGCGATTCCTCGCCCTTTTGCTCCTGCTCCAGGCGGGCCTGCTTCTGGGTCAGCCAGTCGCTGTAGTTGCCCTTGTAGGGGATGCCGGAGCCCCGGTCCAGTTCCAGAATCCACTCGGCCGCGTTGTCCAGGAAGTAGCGGTCATGGGTGATGGCCACCACGGTGCCCGAGTAGCGCTGCAAAAATTGCTCCAGCCAGTCCACGGATTCGGCGTCCAAGTGGTTGGTGGGTTCGTCAAGCAGCAGCATGTCGGGCTTGGACAGCAGCAGGCGGCACAGGGCCACGCGGCGCTTTTCACCGCCGGACAGCATGCCCACCTTGGCATCCCACGGGGGCAGGCGCAGGGCGTCGGCGGCGATTTCGAGCTGGTGCTCGGAATCGGTGCCGGCGGTGGCGATGATGGCCTCGAGCTCGGCCTGCTCGGCGGCCAGGGCGTCGAAGTCGGCGTCTTCTTCACCGTAGGCGGTGTAGACCTCTTCCAGGCGGGCCTTGGCGGTCATCACCCGGCCCATGGCGGCTTCCACGCTTTCGCGCACCGTCTGGTCGGGGTCGAGCTGGGGTTCCTGGGGCAGGTAGCCGATGTTCAGGCCGGCCATGGGGATGGCTTCGCCCTCGATTTCCTTGTCCACGCCGGCCATGATCTTGAGCAGGGTGGACTTGCCCGAGCCGTTGGTGCCCAGCACGCCGATCTTGGCACCCGGGAAGAAGCTCAGGGAGATGTCTTTGAGGATCTGGCGCTTGGGCGGCACGATCTTGCCGACGCGGTTCATGGAAAATACGTATTGGGCCATTTGCTTGTCTTAAAACTTGCGGAAATTGGGCAGAAGAATTCTGCTTTCAAAACACCCATTATCGGGCCATGCGACAATACGCACCGTGACGGGCTCCAGTTGCCTGCCACATCAGCACACCGCTGGGGACGAAGGAGGCATTCCAACCTCTGGGCTCCCACCCTTGAACCTCGTCGGCTTGAGACTGGCTCGGCAACCCCCCGGTTGTACGACAGGCCGATACCCAGCGCCCCGGATGGGCGCATTCAACGACATGACATTTGACGAACTGAACCTGGCTCCTGCCATCCTGAAGGCCGTGCACGAAACGGGCTACGAGACCCCCACGCCCATTCAGGCCCAGGCCATTCCCGCCGTTCTCGCAGGCCACGACCTGCTGGCCGGCGCGCAGACTGGCACCGGCAAGACCGCCGCGTTCACCCTGCCCCTGCTGCACCGCTTGTCGCAAAGCGCTGCCCCCAAGAACAAGTTCGGCGGCAAGGGCATCCGTGCCCTGGTGCTGACCCCCACCCGTGAGCTCGCCGCCCAGGTGGAAGAGTCCGTACGCGAATACGGCAAATACCTCGATATCAACTCCACCGTCGTCTTCGGCGGCGTGGGCATGAACCCGCAGATCGACCGCATCAAGCGCGGCGTGGACATCCTGGTGGCCACCCCCGGCCGCCTGCTGGACCTGCAGCAACAGGGCTTCCTGGACCTGTCGACCGTGCAGGTGCTGGTGCTCGACGAAGCCGACCGCATGCTGGACATGGGCTTCATCCACGACGTGAAGAAGGTGCTGGCCCTGGTGCCCCGCGAAAAGCAGAGCCTGCTGTTCTCGGCCACCTTCAGCGACGAAATCCGCGACCTGGCCAACACCCTGCTCAAGAACCCCCAAAGCATCCAGGTCACGCCGAGCAACACCACGGTGCAGCGCATCACCCAGGTGATCCACCCCGTGGGCCGCGGCAAGAAAAAGCAGGTGCTGCTGCACATCATCCAGCAGCACAACTGGAGCCAGGTGCTGGTGTTCACCCGCACCAAGTTCGGCGCCAACAACGTGGCCGAGTTCCTGACCAAGAACGGCGTGAACGCCATGGCCCTGCACGGCAACAAGAGCCAGAGCGCCCGCACGCAGGCCCTGGCTGGCTTCAAGAGCGGTGACATCCGCGCCCTGGTTGCCACCGACATCGCAGCCCGCGGTATCGACATCGACGAGCTGCCGCACGTCGTGAACTACGAAATCCCGAACGTCTCGGAAGACTACGTCCACCGCATCGGCCGCACCGGCCGCGCCGGCAACAGCGGCGAAGCCGTGAGCCTGGTCTGCATGGACGAAGAAGGCTTCATGATGGACATCGAGCGCTTCACCAAGCAGCAGATCCCCGTCCAGATCATCGAAGGCTTCGGCCCCGACGCCGGCGAGAAGGCCGAGCCCATCGCCATGGGCCGCCAGACCATCTGGGGCGGCGCAGGCAAGCCCCCGAGCCGTGACGTGATGCAGGCCGCCGCCAAGGCCGCCCGCAGCGAAATGATGGAACGCATCCGCACCAACAAGGCCGGCCAGGGTGCTGGCGGCGGTGGTGGTGGCGGCGACCGTGGTCCCCGCCCTGCCGGCGGTGGCAATGGTGGTGGTGGCGGCCGAGGCGGCCGTGCCGGTGGCGGCGCAGCAGCCGGGGGCGGCGGTGGCGGCAATGGCCCGCGCGGCGGCGCCCGTGCCGGTGGTGGCGGCGGTGGCCAGGGCGGCGGCGCACGCGCCGGTGGCCAGGCACCTGCACGCGGCCGTTCCGGCGGCGGCGGTGGTGGTGGTAGTTCCGGTGGCGGCGGCTACGAAGGTGGTGGTGGCGGCAACCGCTACGACGACCAGCCACCACGCCCCAACGCCCACCTGGGCACGCAGATGGGCCACGCCAATCCCAACCACCGCAGCTCCGGCCATGCCGGTGGCGGTGCCGGTGGCCAGCCCGACCCGATGCGCACCAGCGTAGACAGCATGGGCGGCGGCCGCCGTGGCGGTGGCTATCGTGGTGGCAACTCTGGAGGTGGCGGCTATGGCGGAGGCGGCACGGGTGGTTCTGGTGGCCGGGGCAACGGGTCTCGTGGGCCGGGCGGTCCTCGCGGCTCTTTTGGCCGCTGATCCGTCGGCAGCCAAAAGCACTACACCAAGCAACGCAAGCGCAGCGCCCGGCAACGGCGCGCTGCCACCCGAGGTGCATGCCCTGCATGCCCTCGGCCGGCGCACGCCGGACATGTCACACCCACGGCTGCACCTGCATGCCGTGGATTTTGCCGTTCTGGGCGCCAAGCCCGTGGTCCCGGCCCTGCCGCATGTAGATGATGTCTACATCACGCTGGGCACCACCATCAAGGCCGCAGGCAGCCAGGATGCGTTTCGCGCCGTGGACCTGGATGCCGTGATCGCCACGGCGCGCACGGCCCTCGCGGCCGGTGCCACCCGCTGCGGCGTGGTCACCGCCATGGGCGCCGATGCCCACTCCAAAATCTTCTACAACCGCGTCAAGGGCGAGGTCGAGCAGGTACTCAAGAGCCTGGGCTTTGCCACGCTGGTGATCGCGCGCCCTTCCCTGCTGCTGGGCGAACGCCAGGCCCTGGGCCAGGCGCCGCGCGCAGCCGAGTCTTTCTCGATCCAGGCCTTCAAGCTACTGGACCCGATCATCCCCGCCAACTACCGCGCCCGCCCGGGCGCGGATGTGGCGCGGGCGCTGGTGCGGGCTGTGTGGGCGGGGCAGACCGAGGGGGTGCCGCAAGTGCAGGTGTTGATGGGGCAGGCGCTGAATTGACACCGTCGCTTTAACGAATCGGCTTTTGGTAGCTACGATTGATAGCCACCATCTGAAGGGAGCCCTCCATGGACACCGCACGCCTTTTCCAGTCAGGCCGCAGCCAGGCCGTCCGGCTGCCCAAGGAATACCGCTTTTCCGGCACCGAGGTTGTCGTCAAGCACTTTGGCAACGGAGTGCTGCTGCTGCCGGTGGAAGCTCCTTGGCAAACGCTGGAGCAAGGGCTGGCGGCATTCGAGCCAGGCTTTGTGCTGGAGCGCCAGCAGCCTGACGACCAGGTGCGCGCAGAGATCACCCCATGATCCTGCTGGACACCAACATCTGTACCTACATCATCAATGCCAGGCCGCCTGCGGTGCTGGAGCGCTTTCGCCAATACCGGCTCGGCGACATCGGGCTGTGCAGCGTGGTGGCGGCAGAACTCGCTTATGGCGTCGCCAAGAGCGGCTCGGCACGCAACCGCCAGGCGCTGGAGATGTTCCTGGCCCCACTCACCATTGCGCCGTTCGACGAGGCGGCCCTGTGGGCCTATGGCGACCTGCGCGCCGATCTGGAGCGCCGTGGCACACCCATTGGTTCGCTCGACACCATGATTGCGGCCCATGCCTTGAGCCAGAAGGCCCCGCTGGTCACCAACAACACCCGTGAATTTACCAAGGTGCCCGGCCTGCAGTTGGACAACTGGGTTCCCGCAGCCTGAGAGCACAAGCGCTGCTGCACTTGCGGCAGGCCCCGCTCCCTACTTCTTGCCAGCCAGCGATGCACGCACCGCATCCGTCTTGGCCACCACAGTCTCCGCGCACGCCGCGATGCGCTCCACATCACAGGTGGCCAACTGCCGGTCGATCAGCGTGTCCTTGCCGGTAGAAACCCAGCTCGCTGAATAGACGATGGAGCCGGCGTCCTGCGCCGACATGGTGGCGATGCGCACGGTGAGCTGCGCCTTGGACGCTGGCTCCTTGTAGCGCATGGAGCCGCTCTTGCGGATGCCCTCGGTCACAAGGGCACCCAGTCGAGCGGCCTGCGGGCCATCGGCATCGGCGACTACGGCGACGTCCCGCACGGCAGCGGTTTGCGCATGGGCCTGCGGCAGGCTGCCCGCCATGGCGGCGGTGATGGCGATGGCGGCCATGGCGACGTTCTTCTTAAACATTGTTTTCCCTCCCTTTTGTAAGCTTTGGGAGGATATGCCGTGCGACGCGCATCACCCCTGGCGCAGGCCCCGCATTTCTTGAAAGTCTTCGTAACAAACAGCGCAGACCCAGCGATATTGGTCCGGCGTGGCATAGCCCTCGCGCAGCGCATCGGGGTGGCTCAGCGAGAACTTGGCCGAGCAGACTCGCAGTGGCGTGCTCCCATTCAGGAAGGTACGGCTGATAGGCCTTGGGTTCGAGCACCGCACCTTGGAGGTATTTTCCCGGCCCTTGCAAGCGCCAGTCGGTCATATGCCAGTGCCTTGTGAAAATGCGCCAGCGCACCTCAGGGCGGCACCATGCAGCGATCCCGGCACGACCCTTGCGCGATTTCTCGCCCTAACCGAAGACCAGGTTCCCCGCGTCCAGCGACGGCGGGCGCGACAGGTCCTCGTTGATGCCCATGGTCTGGCTGGCGCGCTCCACGGCCTGCCACAGGGGCGCGGGCATCTGCAGTATCTCTTCCGGCGAGGCAGAGCGCGCAATCCAGGCGCTGATTTCAAAGTGCTGCTCATGGGTGAGCAGCTCGAGGTGCAGCATCTCGTCGATGGTTTTCATCTTGTGTTCGGGTCAGGTCTGTGGCTTTTCATACCGGGCACTCGTACGCAGGCGCCCGGAAACATGTTCTTGGGAACATGCTGCCACAAACACCGATGTCAAGGTGCGCAGGGGTAATGGGCCTGGCTTGCGCTGACTTGATCTTGCCCCCGAAGCAGACGATGGCAGCTTGCGCCCCGGGCACCGTATCACCCATTTGCGTACTGCCCGAGCGCGGGGAATCTCGCCAAAATGGCGCGCACATCCACTCAGGCCATTGCGCCAGCGCGTCCCGTCCATGCTGCTGATGATCCCCGCCATCCTGCTGATCGCCCTGCTCGCAGCCATTGCCTTGGGTGGGCCGCGCGGCATGGCGCCGTTGGCCAGCGTCAACAGCCCGCCCTGCGTGCCCCATCGCCTGAACTTCACCATGCTGCCAAAAAAATGAAATTGTCCGAACCGCGAATTGCCAGCCTGGGGTTTGCCTTCAGCGCCATCCTTCCCCTTGGCGTCTGGTTCGCCCTTTTGTCACCGGATGCCTCCTCAGGCATGTCCTTCCTGCAAAGCGCAGGCGCGTTCCTGACCCGCGTAGTCACCGATGCAGAGGTGTCGCCGACGCTCAGGGTGCACTACATCCTGCTGGCGATGCTGCCTGCCCTGCTCCTGCTGCAGTCCGTCCTGACATGGCGCCAGGCGACCTTGGCGGGTCCATGCCGGTTTTGGTGCATCTATCTGGGATGGGTCGCCACGGTCATGGCGATTGCGATTCTTCACTGGCCTTCTGCCATCGCCTCGGCACTCGCCACGTACCACGCGGGCAAGCGCTCTGTGGCCTGACCAGGCTTTGGAAGCGGCCCGACACGATTTTTCACGAGCAACGCACACCCTCCATCGCCATGCCATTCGACTTTCTGGCCGGCAACGGCCCCCAGATCCGCAACCCGGCCCACCATGTCGGCAGCATCGACCACCACGAGCTGCCAGCGATCCTGCGCCTGCTCGCGCACGCCGATTCGTTCTTCCTGCACAGGATCTTCGGCCTCTACGAGGACCAGACGTTTTCGACGCAAGAGGTCGAGCAGGCGCTCTCGCACCTGGTGCCGTTGCTGGCCCGGCCCCTGGAGAGCGACGACCGCACGCTGCTGCACAAGCTCATCGCAGTGCTGGCGTATGCCCAGGTCACGCAGCAATCGCTGCATGGCGTGGCAGACTGATACGGCTTTGCCTTCAACCGTCTAACCTCGTTGGTCCGCCTTGCCGTGCCACAGCACTGTCTGCGGCCTCCCGCCTAGTTATACGATTGAATGCAAATCCGTATGGGCACCTGTTCAAGGAAGGTGTGAAGGAGGGAGCGCCCTGCCCTGCTGAGCTCAAGCGCGGGGTGCTGCCTGCGCCTGCAATGAAACGGCCTGTGCACAACCTGGACGTGACGGGAATCACCGTTAATTACCCAGGGCCGCGCCACAATGGCTCACCTTTGATTTTCTGATGCATCCCTGCCGGGGTGCCCATTGCGCCATTTTCAATTTCCGATCGCACCCGGCGAGGATATCCCTCGCACTGAATTTTTCGCAGGCTGCTTTTTCTTCCATTTTCATGGAGGTGGGGGTTTTTATTGCCATTCACATGGTATGGACCTTCAGATCCGCATTGCGCGATTTTATCGAAGCAGAAAAATACAAATCCACAAGAGCAGGGAGATATTCAATGCAGCTTAGCCCTTTGGCAGTGGCGTCACCGCCAACAGCAGCCTCTGGCGCCCTGTCGGTGCGCCCGGTGCGCCGTGCCATGCCCGCCACAACCAACCGAGGCCCGTTGACGCGCCCGGTCTGCATCGGATTATTCGTCCTCGCATTCGCCCTTGCACTGGTAATGGCGCGGTTGATTCCCGCCTTCCAGTCGCCGGACGAGATAATGCACCTGCACCGGGCCGACATGATAGCCAACGGCCAATTGCTGCTGGAGAAACCCGCGCCTGACGCCAAGGGCCATACCGGGGGTTATACCGACCTGCACCTGATCCGCTTTGCCATCTGGATGGCGACGATCGCCGGTAACCGCAAGACCGATGTTTCTCCCGCCTGGCTGATGGACGAGGCATCGCGCCACGGCTGGGCGCACGACCGGCATTTCGTCGATGCCGTCGGCACGGCCTATTACCTGCCGCTGATTTACCTGCCGCATGCCGCCGGCCTGGCCATCTCGCGCCAGATGGACTGGTCGATGCGGGCCAGCTACGAGTTCACGCGGGGGGTGGTGACGCTCTCGGTGCTGGCGCTGCTGGCCTGGGCCTGGCAGCTGCTGCCGCCCAACGTGCTGGTTCGCGCCTTGGTGCTGATGCCCATGTCGGCCTTCCAGATCCTGTCGCCCACCATCGACGGCCTTTGCATTGCCATGACGCTGGTGCTCGGGGGCCTGGCCATCGCGCAGTACCAGGCCCAGTGCCAAGGCAGCACCACCACGCCGACCTGCCGATGGCGGTTTGCCGCCATCGTGGGCTTCACCTTCGTGCTGGTCACCTCACGCACCAACCTGCTGCCTTTGCTGGCCCTGCCGCTGTTGCTGCTGTGCCAGCGCTTTTCAGGCACCCGGCTGGCGGCCTTCGTGCTGCTGTGCGCCGCCAGCCTGGGCTGGACGCTGTTCGTGCTGCTGACCACCATGGATGCGCGCATCGAGCGCTCGCACACCACGCTGCAGATCGTGCAGATCTACCTGGAGGATCCGCTGTACTTCCTGGGGCTGGTCGGCAGCACGCTGGCCGACAAGGACAAGGGGTACATGCTCATCTACTCTTTCGTCGGGGTGCTGGGCTGGCTCGACACCTTGATCCCCAAGCCGGCGATGCGGGGGATCTGGGCCGTGCTGGCGGCCCTGGCGCTGCTGGCCACTGTCTACGCGGGGCGCGAAGAGCGGCAGTACACGCCGCTGCGGGCGGTTCTGACGGCCTGCGCCGTCAGCAGCACGCTGCTGGCCTTCTTTGCCATTGCGGTCACCTGGAACGACTACCCCGTGCCCGTCATCTCGGGCGTGCAGGGGCGCTATTTCATCATGCCGGCCCTGTTGTTGGCGCTGGCGCTCGGCCCGCTGGAAAAGGAGCGCACGCCCCTGCAGCAGGCCACCGAGTTCGGGGTGACCGGCGCAATGGCCGGGTACTTTCTGCTGGTGCTGGCGGTCACGCTGTATGGCCGCTACCAACTGGCGGCGTTCTGAACCGGCTTTGCCGAGGCCTGGACGCGCACAAATACCTCGGTCGCCGCCTGCAGCCGTCCTCCGCTACCGGAGAGGTCGCAGACTTCTCCTTTTGAAAAACTTGCACACTTCGCTGAACCACAGCACCGTGCTGCCCATCGCGCCGCAGACCAGCCACTGGCCAGGCGACAACGGCGCGGTGCCAAAGGCCAGGTTCAAGACCTGCAGGTGCACCACGCCCACCTGCAGCAGGGCGGACAGCGCAACCGCGCCCCACAGCCAGGGGTTGGTGGCCAGGTTGGCGAACGCGCTGGTGGTCTCGGAGCGGGCGTTGAAGCAGTTGAACAGGTGGGCGAAGACCAGCACGGTGAAGCCTGCGGTGCGGGCGTTGGCCAGGTCGCGGTCGCCCTCGATCAGGCCGCCGGGTAGGTACATGTCCATGGTGAGCAGGGTGGCCACGGCCACCACGATGCCGATCTGAACCACGCCCCACCACATGGCGGCCTCGATCACCCGCTCGCCCGGGTGGCGGGGCTTGCGCGCCATGGCGTCGTCGCTGGTGGGGTCCATGCCCATCGCCAGTGCGGGCCAGGAGTCGGTGATCAGGTTCAGCCACAGAATCTGCGTGGCCAGCAGCGGCAGCACCAGCGCGCCGCCGGGCGCGGTCAGGCCGATGACACCAGCCTCCACCACGCCCAGGAACACGGTCAGCACCTCGCCCATGTTGGACGACAGCAGGTAGCGCAGAAACTTGCGGATGTTGTCGAAGATGCCGCGCCCCTCGCGCACCGCTTCGATGATGGTGGCAAAGTTGTCGTCGGCCAGCACCATGCGGGCCGCGCCCTTGGCCACCTCGGTGCCGGTCACGCCCATGGCCACGCCGATGTCGGCGGCCTTGAGCGCGGGGGCATCGTTCACGCCGTCCCCCGTCATGGCGACGATGTGTCCGTCGGCCTGCAGGGCGGCCACGATGCGCAGCTTGTGCGCGGGCGCCACGCGGGCGAAGACCGAGGTGCGGCGCACCGCCTGGGCGAAGGCCGCCGCGTCCAGCGCATCGAGCTCGGCCCCGGTGAGCGCCGTGGCGCCGGGCGGCACCAGCCCCAGGTCGGCCGCGATGCGTGCCGCTGTGCGCGGGTGGTCGCCGGTGATCATGATGACCCGTATGCCGGCCCGCCGTGCCTCGCGGATCGCCACCGCCGCCTCTTCGCGCGGGGGGTCGATGATGCCTGCCGTACCTACGAAGATGAGGCCGCGCTCCAGCGCATCCAGCGCCTGCAGGTCCTCGTGCGCGGCCAGGGGGCGGTAAGCCACTGCCAGCGTGCGCAAGGCGTCGCCCGAGAGTGCGTCCACATCGGCCAGGATCTTCGCACGCAAGGTGGCGTCGAGCGCGACCACGCCCATCCCCACCCGGGCATGGGTGCACAGGCCCAGCAGCACATCGGGCGCGCCCTTGCAGACCACCACCCGCTCGCCGCCGTGCTCCAGGTCGCGCTCGATGGTGGACATGCGCTTGCGCTCGGAGGTGAAGGGGTGCTCCGCAATGCGCTCGAACCGCTGCTTGCGCCGCGCGGTGGCCCCGAGCTTGTGCTCGGCCACCAGGAACGCGGCCTCGGTGGGGTCGCCGTGGACCTGCCACGCGCCGTTGTCGGCCTGCTGCAGCGATGCGTTGCCCGCCAGGCTGCCGCCGCTGAGCAGCACCACCTGTTCGGCATGCAGCGGGCCCGGCTGCAGGCGCGTGCCGGCCCATTGCACCTCCCCTTCGGGAGCATAGCCCACGCCCGTGACGTCGGTGGTGCCCGAGGCGGTCACGATGCGCACCACCGTCATCTCCGAGCGCGTGAGCGTGCCGGTCTTGTCGGTGCAGATGACCGAGGTGGCGCCCAGCGTCTCCACCGACGACAGGTTCTTGATGATGGCGTGGTGCCCGGCCATGCGCTGCACCCCCAGGGCCAGCACCACCGACAGGATGGCGGGCAGCCCCTCGGGCACGGCCGCCACGGCCAGGGCCACGCCCAGCAGCAGCACGCCGACGACCTCGGCCATGCTGTCGGGCCGGGAGATGAGCAAGATGGTGCACACCACCACGGCGGCGATGGCCAGCACGGCCACGCCCAGCATGCGCCCGATGTGGACGATTTCCTTTTCCAGCGGCGTGGGCTGCTCCACCGTGGCGGCCAGCATGCCGGCAATCGAGCCCATCTGCGTGGCCATGCCGGTGGCGACGACGAGTGCGGTGCCGCTGCCCTGGGCGACGAAGGTGCCCTTGAACACCATGTTCAGCTGGTCGCCCAGTGCGGCGGGGCCTGGCAGGGGCGCGGGGTCCTTGAGCACGGCCTCGCTCTCGCCGGTGAGCGAGCTCTCCTGCATGCGCAGGGCGGCTGCGCGCACCAGGCGGGCATCGGCGGGCGTGGCATCGCCCTCGGCCAGCACCAGCAGGTCGCCCTTGACCAACTGCGCGCTTGGCACCCGCTGCACCTGGCCGCCGCGCACCACCGAGGCCGTGGGTGCGCTCATGCGTGCCAGCGCAGCCACGGCGTCGTGCGCCTTGGCTTCCTGCACATGGCCCAGCACCCCGTTGAGCAGGACGATGGCCGCGACGACGATGGCGTCCACAGGCCAGCCGTGCAGGCCCTCGAACACCCATGCCAGCAGCGACACCACTATCGCGCCCAGCAACAGGTAGATGAGGGGGTCCTGAAACTGCGACAACAGGCGGCGCCAAGCGGCCGTGCGGGGGGTGGCCTGGAGTTCGTTGGGACCGTCCTGGGCCAGTCTGCGCGCGGCTTCGTGTGCCGGCAGGCCGCTGACCAGGTCGGTACCCAGCAGGCGCGCCAGGTCCTCGGCACCTTGCGTTGATGGGTCGTTCGGTCCTTGCGGCTGTGCCATGCGGGCTACGCCTCGATGATCACTTTGAGCGCCTTGGTCTCTGCGGCCCGGCCGAAGGTGTCGTAGGCCTGCAGGATGTCCGCGAGCTTGAAGCGGTGGGTGATGAGCTGTTTGGCGTCGATGCGCTGGGACTGCACGGTCTTGAGCAGCATGGGCATTGACACGGTATCGACCAGGCGCGTGGTGATGGTGATGTTGTGCGACCACAGCCGCTCCAGGTGCAGGTCGGCCTTGACGCCGTGCACGCCCACGTTGGCGATGGTGCCGCCCGCTGCCACGATGTCCTCGCACATCGTGAAGGTGGCCGGGATGCCGACCGCCTCGATGGCCGTGTCCACACCACGCCCGCCGGTGAGCGCCATCACCTGCTGGGCGGCGGTGCCATCGGCGCTGTTGACCGTGGCCGTGGCGCCAAAGCGCTTGCCCACGGCCAGGCGGTTGTCGTCCAGGTCGACCATGATGATTTCTGACGGCGAGTACAGCTGCGCCGTGAGCAGCGCTGCCAGACCGATGGGGCCGGCGCCGACGATGGCCACCGTGGAGCCGGGCTGCACCTTGCCGTTGAGCACGCCGCACTCGAAGCCGGTGGGCAGGATGTCGCTGAGCATGACCAGCGCCTCTTCGTCCGCGCCGTCGGGGATGGGATACAGGCTGGTGTCGGCATGCGGTATGCGCACGAACTCGGCCTGGGTGCCGTCGATGCGGTTGCCCAGCACCCAGCCACCGGTGCTGCAGTGCGAGTACATGCCCTTGCGGCAGTTCTCGCAGCGCCCGCAGGCGCTGATGCAGGAGATGAGCACCCGGTCGCCGGGCTTGAAGGTGGTGACGCCGGGGCCCACCGAGTCGATCACGCCCACGCCTTCGTGGCCCAGGGTGGTGCGGGGCTGGCAGGTGGGCACGTCGCCCTTGAGGATGTGCAGGTCGGTGCCGCAGATTGTGGTGCGGGTGATGCGCACGACGGCGTCGGTGGCGTCCTGGATGGTGGGCTTGGCGCGTTCGTCCAGACTTTTCTGGCCGGGGCCGTGGTACACGAGGGCGAGCATGGTGAGGGGTCCTTTGGGTGGTCGGGTGCCAATCCACTGTGTGCGCCATCCCGGTAGCTGTCAGTGCGCTGGCGCACGAATCTCGCTGGGAGTTGCTTTATTCGGCCGGCGCTTGATCCTGGTCAAGCCTGCCGCACATGGCCATTGCGCAGGCCATTGCAACCAAAGCCCGCTAGGATGGGCTCTTTGCAGACACCGCCTGGGCAAGCGCCCTCCTCCCACCCTCCACCTGCTGCCCCCATGCGCCCCACCCCTGCCGACACGCCACCGCCCCTGGACACGCTGATGGTGGCCACCTGCAATGTGCTCAACCTGGCCAGCCCCGGGCGCATGTTCTACCCCAACCAGGATGCCTACACCGAGGCCGAGTACGGGCGCAAGGTGGAGTGGCTGGGCAACCGATTTCGCACGCTCAACGCCGACGTGCTGGCCGTGCAGGAGGTGTGGGATGAGGCGGCGCTGAAGGCGGCCATCGCGCACAGCGGGCTGCGCTATGACTTCGTGGCGGTGCCCGGTGCCGAGAACGACGCCACGCGCCATGGAGCCCAGGGCACGCCGCGCGTGGGCATTGCCACGCGGCTCAAGGTGGAGGCAGTGCAATCGTTTGCGAACTTTCCGCCGGCCTTTCAGGTCGATGTGCCGGGCCTGGGGCCGCACACGCGCTTCGAGCGCCCGCCCCTGGTGGCCACGCTTCGCATGAAGCATGGGCAGCGGGTGAACGTGCTCACGGCGCACCTCAAGTCCAAGCGCCCCAAGTTTCTGCAAGATGCGCAAGGCCACGCGCTGGAGGACAAGGACGACCGCAAGGTGGGCGCCCTGGCCTCGCTGCGCTCGCTGGTGATGCGCGGCGCCGAGGCCATGGCCCTGCGCTGCCTGGTGATCGACCTGCTGCAGCGCACCAGCGTGCCGCTGGTGGTGATGGGCGATTTCAACGACACGCCCGACAGCGTGACCACGCAGCTGATCTGCGCCACCACCGAAATCGCCTACGACCGCTCGGCCCGCGACGTGGCGCTTTTCAACGCCTACGATCTGCAGGGCGAGATGGCGCTGAAGAAGGACGTGGCCTTTTCCCACATCCACCAGGGCTCACCCTCGGTGCTGGACCAGATCCTGGTGAGCGAGGAGTTTTTGCCGCGCGGGCGCAACAGCCTGGGCGACGTGCGCCGGGTGGACTATTTCAACGACCACCTGCACGAGGGCCGCGACCGCACCCGCTCGGACCATGGGTTCGTGCGTGCGCTGCTGCGGCTGCAGATGGAACCGCAGCGTGCGCAGCCTGCCCCCGCAGCCCCGCCGATGGCCTGAAAGCACACCCGCCGCCAGCGGCGCGGCATCACCCATTTGCCTGCGCACGCCGGTGCATACCGGTGCTACATTCCTCCGAGAAAAAATCGAGGACAAGACAGATGCGTTGGAAAACCATCGCCATCGCGTGCCTGGGCTTTGCGGCCCTGTCCGCAGGCGCACAGGTACACCGCTGCAAGCAGCCGGACGGCAAGATGGTCTACAGTGACCAGCCCTGCACCCGCAGCCAGACGGGCGGGGTGATACTGCCCGACCCCAGCGTGCGCGAAGTGGCCTGGGAGCAGGCGCGCAACAGGGCGCAAGGGGCAGGTAGCGCCAACTCCGTGCCGTGCCGCAAGGCCAGGGAAGAAATGGCACTGCTCGTGGGCCTGCGCACCGTGTCGCCCGAGGAAAAGCGCATCCGGGTGCAGGGGCAGGAGACGCGGGTGGCCGCCGCCTGCGGTGCCGAGCCACCGGGCGCCAACCCGCCGCCAGTGGCCGGCAAGGCGCCTTCCGCTTCCGGGCCCGTGGTGTTCGTCTACTGCGAGGCCGGCCTGTGTCACGACAACAAGGGCGGTATCCATATGAAAAGCGGCCCGGATTTCGTGGATGCAGCCACCGGCAAGACCTGCTCGCGCGTAGGAGCCCAGACGATCTGCCCTTGAACGGTCAGGCACGCTGCCAAATCCCTCGTCCACCCTGGGAATTGCGCCCTGGCGCGCCGCGCTGCGGCACACCTTGCAACACGGCGTGCCGGCTGACACATGTGGTAACGAGGCGCCCAGTAAGATGCCGGGCCAGGCCCCGGATTGAGCAAGGGGCGACGAGACCTCTATATGACCATGCCCAGAGCCCACATCTCCCCATCACCCCAGCAGCACACTGACGCCCAGACCAGCCTGGGGCCTGGCCGCACGGCGGCAGCCGCCCTGGTGGCCCTGCTGCTGGCGGCCTGCAGCAGCACGCCGCTGCCGCCCTGGAATGCGCCGGGTGCCACAGCGCCGCGCCCCAATGCCCCCGCCCCGGTGCCCCGCGCGCAGCCAGGCAGGGTGGTGCCCGCGCCCCTGGGCGCCCAGCAGCAGGCGCCTGCGCCACAGCCCGGCGCCACAGGCGTCATCACCGCACCGCTGCCGCCCACGGCGCCGGTGGTGGGCCGCAACGAGCCCCTGGCCACCCCGCCCTACGGCCCCGCCGTGATGGCACGCTTCCCGGACCCCACGGTACGCTACAGCACGCCGGGCCTGGCGCCCGGCCGCCGCGCCTACACCACCAATGCCGAGGTGGAGCAGTGGCTGCAGTCCGTGGCCTCGGGCACGGCAGGCGGCCCTTCGCGCGCCAGCGTGCTGCGCCTGGGCACCTCGCAGCGTGGCGAGCCCCTGGTGGGCCTGCTGCTCACCCGCGCCCCCGGTGACGACCCGGCCAGCCTGGATGCTGGCAAGCGCCCGACCGTGGTGCTGATCGGCCAGCAGCACGGCAACGAGCCCGCCGGCGCCGAGGCCCTGCTGGTCATTGCCAGCGAGCTGGGCCAGGGCCTGCTGGAGCCGCTGCTCGAACGCATGAACGTGATCGTGGTGCCGCGCGCCAACCCCGACGGTGCGCAGGCCGACACCCGCGCCACGGCCAACGGCATCGACATGAACCGCGACCACCTGCTGCTCAAGACGCCCGAGGCCCAGGCCATCGCGCGCCTGGTGCGCGACTACCGCCCCATCCTGGTGGTGGACGCGCACGAGTACACCGTGGCCGGCCGCTACCTGCAGAAGTTCAACGCCGTGCAGCGCTATGACGCCCTGCTGCAGTACACCACCACGGCCAACTACCCCGAGTTTCTGACCAAGGCCTCGCAGGAGTGGTACCACCAGCCCATGCAGGCCGCGCTCAAGGCGCAGAACCTCTCCAGCGAGTGGTACTACACCAATGCCACGGGCGCGGACGACCGCACCCTGTCGATGGGCGGCACGCAGCCCGATACGGGCCGCAACGTGCATGGCCTGAAGAACACGGTGAGTTTGCTCATCGAGACGCGCGGTGTGGGCATCGGCCCGCTGCACATGCAGCGCCGCGTGCACACCCAGGTCACGGCCATCGCCAGCGCGCTGCGCTCCACCGCCGAGCGCGCCGCCAACCTGGAGCAGGTGCGCGGCTTCGTGGTGCGCGACATCTCGGCCAAGGCCTGCCGCGACAACGTGGTGGTCGAGGCCGGCCCCACGCCCACGCAGCGCGAAGTGGTTTTCATCGACCCCGAGACCGGCATGGACCGCCCGGTGCGCGTGGACTGGAATTCGTCGCTGAACCTGCGCACCCTCAAATCCCGCGCCCGCCCCTGCGGCTACTGGGTGTCGCAACAGGCCACCCCGGTGGTCGAGCGCCTGAAGCTGCTGGGCCTGCAGGTGCTGCGCATCGCCGAAAACGGATCGCTGCTGGGCGAAACCTACCGCGAGACCGCGCGCGAAACCTCGGAGCGCCGTGACGTGCTGGGCACCATCAGCGACAGCGCCGACATCATCCGCGTGCAGGTCGCCCCCGTGCGCGCTGCCATCGACGTGCCCGCCGGCAGCTACTACGTGCCCCTGAACCAGCCCCTGGCCCACCTGGCCGTGGCCGCGCTGGAGCCGGATACGCAGAACAGCTACTTCGCCAACCGCCTGGTGGAAGACCTGTCGCAGACGGCGCGCGTGATGTCCACGCCGTCGCTGGTGTTTGAAGAGACGGATTGAGTGGTCTGCCCATAAAAGGCAACCTGCCCTGCTCCCAAGCCAACTGCCTGAACCCACGCATGAAATACTCACCAGGCAGAGACGCCAGCGGCAAACCCCTGATCACCGGCCGGGAAGCAGCCATTGGCCTGTGGCTGATGGCTGCGGCCACAGGTCTGCTGCTGTGGACGAATCCCATCGTGCCGCCTTATACCGGCAGGGCTGCGTGGCTGTTCTCAGCATTTGCGCAGATGTTCGGGCTTTCGGGCCCGGCCATCGCCATGTGGTCGTTCGTGGCCTTGCTGCTCGCCCTGAGCGTGATGGGATGGGTCGGCGCTGGCAAGCAGCCGCGCTGACCCAGGGAAGTGCCCTGACTTCCTTCAGGGATTGGTAACTCCACCCCTGCTTCGCCCTGGCGGCGCCAGACGCCACCACCGGCCGCGACCTGCGGCCCCACACCAGCCTGATCGGGATCGCCATGGTTTTGCGGATGCCGAAATTTCCCAGGGCGGCCAGGCTTTGGCCGGTGCTGGCCCTGGCGTTGTACGGCGTGGTGCAGCCCGCGCTCACCCCGCTGCGCCAGGAACCTGCGCGGTACGCGGCCATGAAGAAGCCGGACTATCCCCCTGAGGCACTGCGCGCGGGCATAGAGGGCAAGACCGTTCTCAAGGTGCTCATCAGCGCATCAGGCGCAGCCAGCAGGGTGGAGGTGCACCAGAGTTCGGGGCATCCGTCGCTGGATGCCGCAGCCCTGCAATCGGTTCAGCAGTTCCAGTTCAATCCGGCCAAGACGGACGGGGTCGCACATGCCTCCTGGGCCCGGATTCCCATCGGCTTCAGCATCGAGAGCCGCATGGCTCTGTTGTGCCCATCGACATGGCTGCCGTGGTGCCGGGCAGAGGGAGCCGCGCCCACCCGATAGCCATGGGGCTGGCGGGCGCAGGATGGATGTGCTCAGGAGCGTGCGCGGCAGAAGGAGCATCGGCTGCAACGCCCGATAAACCGGTCTCGCCGGGTGTCACCTCTGGCGCCCAGGGGCCCACCCTGGGCTTGTCGGCTCTACCCAGCGACCCTCGGTTTTCGGGCGTTCGCTTCGATGCCTTCTGCCGCACACGCTCCTGCGCTGCTTGAATCCGCTCATCGCAGGCAGAATCGGGCCATCCGCACAAAGACGTTTCTCACCCGAATGAGCACGCAAGACCACCCACCCCCGCTGTACCAAGGCAGTTGCCTGTGCGGCGCCATCCACTACGAAGCCCGCGCCGAGATCAAGGCCGCCTCGCACTGCCACTGCAGCATGTGCCAGAAGGCGCATGGCGCGGCCTTCGGGTCCTATGGCAGTGTGCAGGTGGGCAGCTTTGCCTTCACACGCGGCGCAGAACTGCTCAAGCGCCGCGAGTCATCGCCGGGCGTCACGCGCACGTTCTGCCCGGAATGCGGCTCGCCGCTGACCTGGCACAGCGAGCATGGAGATGCGGCGGCGTGGATGTCGTTCTCACTGGGCACGCTGGATACACCGTTCGTGCCGGCGAAGGCGCTGCGCAGCATCCATGCGGGTTCGGTGCCTGCGTGGTATGTGGCAGGCGAAGCGCGCAAAGACTGAGCGGCAAACATCCCATGGACTTTCAAATCAGGCGCGCGACCGCCAACGACGCACCAGAAGTGGCCTTGCTGACCCGCGCCGCCTATGCCAAGTGGGTGCCGGTGATCGGACGGGAGCCCCTGCCGATGAAGGCGGACTACGAGACGGCTGTCAGGGAACATCGGGTCGATTTGCTGCACGTCGATGGCGTGCTCGCCGGTCTGGTCGAAATGATCCCGGAGCCACAGTGGCTGCTGATCGAGAACCCAGTCCACTGAAACCGAGAAATCGGCTGTGCGTGAGGGCCTGGCAGGGCCGCAATCTAGGCGGCGGGCGCAGCCGGATTGCACACCCGGCGAGCACGGCAACGACGAGTGCGGCCCTGCCAGGCCCTCACCCTTCGGGCCGGGGCGGCAGCGGGCGCACAGCCGATTTCTCGGTTTCAGTGGACTAGCGGTCGCACCCGCATTCCAGGGCCGTGGGTGTGCACGCATCCTTCTCGCGCATGCCGAACAGACAGCAAAGGCGCTGCAGCTCGCTGGACTCAGGCTCTTCACCAACAAGCAGTTTGCATCGAACGTCGACCTGTACCTGCACCACGGTTTCGCCGTGGACCGCGAGGAGCCCTTCATGGGCGGGTCCACTGTCTACATGCGCAAGCCGTTGGCGCCCGACAACGGTCCGCCTGTCACCCTGGATTGATTCCCCTCCCGCTGCCATGGCACCATCGCGCCACCGCTGGCCGTGGCTGACCCCAGTGCAACGGGACGCGGTAACCAAAAATCAAATCCAACAAGGGGAATACCAATGAGGAATCAAGGCGCCATGGCCCTTTGCGGCCGGCTTGATCGCGGGATGCGGTGCACGACCGGATGGCAAGCCCGCCCCTGCCTGCCACGGCGGGGGAACATGCAGGGGATTGCCCTCCATGGCTAACACCTACAACGGCATAGGCACCTCGTATCTTGGCAAGTGCAAATTCGAGCAGGACGACTCGTTCGTCACCACCAAGTGGTTTCTGATCGGTTTTCCCATCTTCCCGATGGGCAGTGCGCGGCTGCGTGAACTGGGCAGCGAAGGTGTGCCCTTCTTCAAGCGCACCACGAACTACGAGTTCATCGAGGACGTGCCGCTGGACGTGATGCAGGTGCTGCGCATCTACGTGTACTCGGTGTTCATCGTCGCCTGGTTCGGCCACTGGGCCATGGGCAACCAGCCGACGCTGGTGCGCTTCATCATGATCACGCTGGGGATTTTGCTGCCGTTTGCGATGCGGTTCCTGTCCAAGCGCATGGCGCAATAAAAACCGGTTCGCGGTTTCAGAAGGCCGCGCGGATTTTCAGCGCCGAGGACGCCTGCGAGGTGCTTCTGGCGCAGGGGCGGATGGCCTTGCAGCCGCAGTGGCCAGCGCGCCCCCACTCGGGCCCTGCTCCCCCACCAGCTCCTGCGCCACCTGCGCGACCAGCGCACGCAGCCAGCGGTGCGCGGGGTCATCGCGGTAGCGCACGTGCCAGCCCATGTGCAGCGGAAAGGTGCCCAGGTCCACAGGCGCCGGCAGCACCTTGAGCCGCGCATCGTGCGCCAGCCGGTGGCAGATCAGCCGCGGCAGCGTGGTGCAGTAATCGGTCATGGCCACCATCTCCGGAATGGCCAGGAAGTGCGTGACCGAGACGGCCACATCGCGCTGCAGGCCCTGGCGCTCGAGCGCCTGGAACAGGCCTGCGCGCAGCCGGCCCGGCGGCAGCACGTTGACGTGGCGCAGCTGCTCGTAGAGCTTCTTGGTCAGCTTGCTGCCAGCGACCTGCGGATGGTCGGCCCGCACCACGCAGGCCAGGCCGTCATCGCCCAGGTGCTGCACGACCAAGCTGTCTGGCGCGTCCACGATGCGGCCCAGCACCACTGCCGTGGTGCCGGAGACCACCCCGGTCTCGGCCAGGTCGGTGCCGAACGGTACCAGGCGCAGGCGGATGCCGGGAGCCTGCGCGCGCAGCCGCGCGACGATGGCCGGCATCAGCGCGAACTCCATGTAGCTGTTGGCGGCGATGGTCACGAGCTGGTCGGCACTGGCCGGATCGAACGCCTGCTGCCCCAGCACGATGCCATCGAGCACCGCCAGGGCCTGCGCGATCTGCGGCGCCAGGGCCAAGGCCCGTGCGGTGGGCTGCATGCCGTAGCGCTCGCGGATGAACAGCGGGTCCTGCAGCAGCGTGCGCAGGCGCGTGAGCGCGTTGGACAGCGCGGGCTGCGTGGTGCCCAGGCGCTCCGCGGCGCGGGTCACGCTGCGCTCTTCCATCAGGGTCAGAAAGACGGGCAGGAGGTTGAGGTCGTAGCGCATCAGATATCTTTTACTGGAATATCTGGAATCCAGCAAATAAATTGGATGAATTTGTCAGCGGCGCGCATCCTTCGTCCTGTGCAAGCCTTTACCCATCCACTTTTGCCATCGAAAGAAACCACCATGACCACCACCGAAACCCTGTTCACTCCCACCCGCCTGGGCGCCATTGATGTGAAGAACCGCATCGCCATGGCCCCGCTGACGCGCTCGCGCGCCGGCATGGACGGCGCGCCCTCGGCCCTGGCAGCGCGCTACCACGCCGAGCGTGCATCCGCCGGCCTGCTGATCGCCGAGGGCTACACGGAATTCACGGCCATGCAGGCTGCCTGAGCCCCCTACCATCACCCATCCGCAGGAGAACACCATGACAGCAACCCTCAAAGACCTTCTTCCCGGCCCGCTGGGCTTTGGCACCGCCCCGCTGGGCAACATGTTCCGCGCCATCCCCGAGGCCGAGGCTCGCGCCACGGTAGACGCTGCCTGGAACGACGGCATCCGCTACTTCGACAACGCCCCCTTCTACGGCGCGGGCCTCGCCGAGATCCGCATGGGCGAGGCCCTGGCGGACCGGCCGCGCAACGAGTACGTCATCAGCACCAAGGTCGGCCGCCTGGTGCTGGACGAGGTGGAGGACGTGGCCGCGCGCGACCTGGGCGAGAAGGGCGATGTGTTCCGGCACGGCCGCCCCAACCGCATCGTCAATGACTACTCGGAGGACGCCACGCTGCGCTCCATCGAAGACAGCCTCAAACGCCTGAAGACCGACCACATCGACATCGCCTGGGTGCACGACGTGGCGCAGGATTTCTACGGCGACGAATGGCTGGGCGTGTTCGAGACCGCGCGCAAGGGCGCCTTCAAGGCGCTGGACCGCTTGCGCGACGAGGGCGTCATCAAGGCCTGGGGCCTGGGCGTGAACCGGGTCGAGCCCATCGAGCTGCTGCTGGACCTGCAGGGCCCGCGCCCGGACGGCTTTTTGCTGGCGGGCCGCTACACGCTGCTGGACCACAGCCGTGCGCTGCAGCGCGTGATGCCCAAGGTGGCCGAGCAGGGCCTGTCCATCGTCGTCGGTGGCCCCTACAGCTCGGGCGCGCTGGTCGGCGGGCCCAATTTTGAGTACGCCCCGGCCACGCCCGCCATCCTGGCCAAGGTGGCTGCCATCAAGGCGATTGCAGACCGGCATGGCGTGTCGATGAAGGCCGCGGGCCTGCAGTTCGCGCTGGCGCACCCGGCCGTGGCAGCGGTGATCCCGGGTGCCAGCCGGCCTGAACGCCTTGCGGAGGACCGCGCCGCGCTGCAGCTGGCCGTGCCGGCGGATTTCTGGCGTGAGCTGCGGGCTGCGGGGCTGGTGCATCCGGAGGCGCCGCTGCCGCTTATAGGCTGAAAAGGCAGCAGCAGCGCAGCGGGGGCGTCAGGGCGCCATGACGATCTCTTGCTTTTGGCCGCCGCGAACGGTGACTGCCTTCATCAACGCCCCTCCATGGATGCAGTCTCCGACCCGCCAGTTGATGGTCGTGAATGCATAGAACTCACAGTCTGCCAAGTCCACGAACGTGAAAAAACCTTGCGCATTGCAAGTGGTGCTCCGCCCTGCAGCGACAAATCGCGGATCCACGTTGGTGATCAGGACACCCGCGCCGCCTACCGGTACAAATCCCTGCTGCCCGGCGCCAAAGAGATGGCGCGCCCATTCTTGGCATAGGGCGTTGCAGGGATCAAATGAACGGGATAGCCGGCACAGGTCACCACGCCGCCTCCCATCTGCCGGATCAGGGCGCTTCCCGTCAGTTGGTTGGAGCCTGGGGCCACGAAGGGGGTGATCGCATCGGCGTCGTAAGGGGTGGAGATTTGCACCTGCTGCACGGTCACACAACCCGTCAATGCCAGTGCTGCAACTGCGGTAGCGGCCAAAAAACTCGCTTCATGTCTCAGCTTTCTTTCTATCAAACCATGGGATATACCTACAGTTTGTAGCACACCGCATGCTGCGTTTCTATCGAGGCGCTACCAGCTTCACGCCCGCAGCGTCGCCATGGTCAGCCGCAGCACCACCGGCCGCACGAAGAGCACGCAGACAAAGGCCACCGGCATGGCCAGCGCATAGGCACTAAGCACGCGCCCCAGGTAGCCGCTGGCCAGGCCCGTGCCCGCGCCCACGATCACCGCGCACATCAGAAACGCCATGATGCCCGCCATGTAGAAGGCGAAGACTACAGGCATACAGCGCTGGGGAAGTTTTCAGAAAGATGGGCGTTCAGAAAGGGCTGGGGGTGGGGCTCGGACATTGGTGAACAGGTGGTGGCAGTTGAAGAAGAATGGGGCCACTTTAGGAACACCGGTCCTGGCGCGGTAGGCCAGCAAAGGCACTTCCAGTGCTAATCTCGACTTATGAATCAAATTAACCATTCATAAGCAAGGCCGTGTCCAACCTGCGCGGCATCGAAACCTTTGTCCGGGTCGTCGAAGGCGGCAGCATTGCGGCGGCCGCACGCCATCTGGGCATCACGGCGGCAGCGGCCAGCCAGAACCTGGCCCGGCTGGAGAAGGAGCTGGGCACCCGGTTGCTTACGCGCACCACACGCTCGCAGGCCCTCACGGCAGCAGGCGAGGCCTACTTCGCCCAGGTGAGCCCCCTGCTCGACGGCTTGGTCCAGTCCCGGACCGAGCTGTCGGCGCTGCAGGGTGCCGTGCAGGGTCGGCTCAAGCTCGCATGCTCCGTCTCCTTTGGCCGGCATGTGGTGGCACCGCTGGTGCCGGCCTTCATGGCCCGCTACCCCCAGGTGCGGGTGGAGATGGTGATGGCAGACCGCAATGTGGACCACTTGAAGGAAGACTGGACGCGAGCATCCGCTTTCGCCATGTGCTGGAGCCCGGCCTGGTGGCGCGGCGCACCGCCAGCGCGCCCATGGTGTTTTGCGCGGCGCCAGCCTACCTGCGCCAGCATGGCCGCCCCAGGCGACCGGAGGACCTGGCGCACCACCCCTGCCTGTCGTTTCGCATGCCATTCGACGGGCGCTTGATGCAATGGCCGTTTCTGCGCGGCGGGGAACGCTTTGCCCCCGCCATCCAGACTGCCGCGGTGTGCACCGACATCGACACCCTGGCCGCGCTGGCGGTGGCCGGGGCAGGCGTGACGCGGCTGGGCAGCTTTGTCGCCAACCCCTTGATCGCCACCGGTCAGCTGGAGCCCTTGCTCATGGCCACAGGCAGCAGCCGCGCGCGGACCCTGGCCGACCCGGAACCGCTGGAGTTCTTTGCCTGTTTTCGCGACCGCCAGCACCTGCCGGCGCCGGTGCGGGTGTTCGTGGACTTCCTTGCCGAGGCCTTGCAGGACCACCCGCTGCTGCGGGTGTCGGCGTGGCCCCGCACCGGGGTGTGATGCGGCCACTTGCTCCTGGCGCAAGGTGTGTGACCCGGCAAGAAATGCGCCGGGAGTCTGCTACCCTTGGTCTCAGGCCCTCTCTGCCCACTGGCCCTTGCCACACCCGAAAGTCAGTAGCCGGCACGCCAGGCATGTCGGGGCAGACGCACGAATCCCTCTTCGCCTCCAACCTGCCCATGAAAATAACCACCACCGCCGCCCTTGTATTTGCCTGCTTGGCCCTGGCCTCCTGCAAGTCTGCCCCAAAGGTGTCATCAACGTTTCCGGAGATCGGGGCGACTGCCACTGAGGAAGTTGGAGAACACTTGATCACTCAAGGCACTGGAATAAGCCGAGGAGCGATTGCAATTCCCTTTGACCAGAGCCTGGGAGAGTATCTGGTTATGAAAGGCAAATATGCTGCATCGGGTCAGAACAGTGAGTACGTGCGCTTTAGCGGTGTAGCGCTACAGAACAAGACCACGCAACGTACACACAGGGGAAACCTGTACCTTTTTGCAAAAGACAAAGATACCAAGACCATCTGCTTGTCAAGAAAGAGCTGCGGCGAGCTGGAATTTGCGATGGATAAAGCTACAGCTTTTCACAAGAATTCCTTTCAGCAAACGCTCATATACAGCGGAAAAATCGGAAATCGAGTCACGCTTAGCTACCGGGAATTCGTCGGAGGCTTTGCACGCCCCGCGTTCAGCAACGATGTCACCTACGATCTGTCCGAATCCAAGATCCTGGGTTACAAGGGCGCCCGTCTGGAAGTTATAGACGCGACCAACACCGAGATCACCTATAAGGTACTCAAAGAATTCGACTAGCCATAGCCGGGATTGAGATTCGGCAGGGTCTTGCCACAGCCCCCTGCACGCTTGGCCCAAGGCTGCTACGCTGCCGCTTCCTTCAACCACCACCGATGAAGCGCCCCATGATCGACCTGCATTACTGGCCCACGCCCAACGGCTGGAAAATCTCCATCATGCTGGAGGAATGCGGCCTGCCCTACCGCACCCTGCCGGTGAACATTGGCCAGGGCGAGCAGTTCAAGCCCGACTTCCTGGCCATCAGCCCCAACAACCGCATGCCGGCCATCGTGGACCACGAGCCGCCGGGCGGCGGCGCGCCGGTGTCGGTGTTCGAGAGCGGCGCCATCCTGATGTACCTGGCCGAGAAGACCGGCCAATTCTGGTCTACTGAACTGCGCCTGCGATATACGCAGATGCAGTGGCTGATGTGGCAGATGGGCGGCCTGGGCCCCATGTCGGGCCAGAACGGCCACTTCAAGAACTACGCGCCCGAGAAGGTGCCCTACGCCATCGACCGCTATGGCAAAGAGGTGAACCGGCTGTACGGCGTGCTCGACGGCCAGCTCGCGCGCACGGGCGCTTACGTGGCGGGCGATGACTACTCGATTGCCGACATGGCCAGCCTGCCCTGGATCTGCTCGCATGTGGCGTACGAGATCCCGCTCGAAAACTTTCCGCACCTCAAGCGCTGGCACGACACGTTGATGGAGCGCCCCGCCGTGCAGCGCGGCCTGGACCTGGCCAAGGACCTGCGCAAGCCGATGACGGACGAGCAGAAGAAGGTATTGTTCGGGCAGACGGCACAGAGCATTCGCGACAGCGCCAAGCAGGCGGCGAATTGACCAACCATGGTGCGGCCCCCTGCAGATCCTGCCTGCCTTGGCCGTGGTGGCCCGGCACTGTCGGTAGTTACTCAAAGCTCAAAGGACTGCCGGTACTCGGGCACGGTGCAGTCCCAGCCGTAGGTTTCCTCGATGGCCAAGCGCATCGCATCCGCTGCCACCGGCTCTCCGTGGGTCACAAAGACGCGGCGCGGTGAATGCTGCACGCCGAGCCAGTCGAGCAGTTGACGGCGGTCCGCGTGCGCAGAAAATTGCGCCAGGTTGGTGACTTCCGCCCGCACCTTCACGTACGCGCCGTGGATCTTGACGGCATCTGCACCGTCCACCAGGGCCTGGCCCCGGGTCCCCGCGGCCTGAAAGCCCGCAAACAGGATCGCGTTCTTGCGGTCTGGCGCATAGGCTTTGAGGTGGTGCAGCACCCTGCCGCCGGTGGCCATGCCGCTGGCGGAGACGATGACCGAGGGATAGCTCAGGCTGTTGAGCCGGCGTGACTCCTCCACGGTGTTGACGATGGTGGTCTGCACGCTCATCGCCTCGCACTCGATCGCCCCCAACCGATGTTCGTCCGCGTGGTTCTTGTACAGGCCGGTGACGTCCGCAGCCATCGGGCTGTTGAGGTAGACCGGAAGGTCCGGAATGCGCCGCGCTGACTTGAGCAACTGGATGGCATGGATCAAGGTCTGCGCCCGACCCACGGCAAATGCGGGTGCGACCACGATGCCGCCCCGGGCCGCCGTGCGGTTGATGACCGAGGCGAGCTCGACGAGTCCATCCTCGTCGGGATGCTGGCGGTTGCCGTAGGTGGACTCGACCACCACGTAGTCTGCCTTTTCGACGGTTTGCGGCGGCCGCATGAGCAGGTCATCGCTTCGCCCCACATCACCCGAAAACAGCAGGCTACCACCGTCCCAGGCAATGCGCGCACTGGCGGCCCCGAGGATGTGCCCCGCACGCTGCAGCCGCCATGACCAGCCGCTCCAGGGCGAGCATTCGTGCCCGAAGGGGATCTCCTCGAACGCCTCGAGTGCCAGGCGGGCATCCTCCTGGGTGTAGAGCGGCAGCGAAGGCTTGTGCCTGGAATGGCCATGGCGGTTGGCGTACTCTGCGTCCTCTTCCTGCAGCCATCCCGAGTCGGGCAGCAGCAATTGGCACAGCTCGCGCGTGGCCGCTGTGCAATACACGTTTCCGCGAAACCCTGATTTCACCAACCGCGGCACATAGCCACTGTGGTCCAGGTGCGCATGGGTGAGCAAGACGGCATCGATGCTGGCAGCATCCACCGGCAACGGATCCCAGTTGTGCAGCCTCAACTGCTTGAGCCCCTGGAAAAGACCGCAGTCGACCAACAGCCGGCGCCCATGGTGGGTCAGCAGGTATTTCGAACCGGTGACGGTGCCTGTTCCGCCCAGAAAGTCGATGCGCATGCCTGTCTCCGATCTACGTGGTGGTCAGTGGCTTTGGACGACGCACGCCCAAGCCCTGCCGTGCACACACGTTAGGCCCATTGGCCCTGGACACCATTGACCTGGGTCAATGGAAGACGGGCCCTGGATTGGGCTAGTCCACTGAAACCGAGGAATCGGCTGTGCGTGAGGGTCTGGCAAGGCCGCAATCTGGGCGGCGGGCGCAGCCGGATTGCACACCCGGCGAGCACGGCAATGACGAGTGCGGCCCTGCCAGGCCCTCACCCTTCGGGCCGGGGCGGCAGCGGGCGCATCGCGGCGTTGCGGGCTTTGCCAAGGCGGCCAGCCTTGGCCGCAGCCCGCGCCTTGCGCTGCATCCCCCTGCCTCCCCGGCGCACAGCCGATTCCTCGGTTTCAGTGGACTATTGATTGATCTGCCTCAATGGGGCCATGGCCAGGACGCGCACCATGGGCCATGACCATCAAGGAGCTGCCATGTCATTTCTTCAAAGCAATGTCGGGGTATTGGACCGGGCCGTACGGCTGGCTGCGGGGGTGCTGCTGATCAGCCTGGCCGCCATGGGAACCATTGGCCCCTGGGGCTACATCGGTTTCGTGCTGCTTCTCACAGGTGTCATGGGAACCTGCCCGATCTACTCCCTGATCGACTTCAGCACCTTCAAGCGCCAAAAGCCTTGACCTGCACACTGCTCCATCTTTGTGGAGGGGCCACTCGATGACGCCCCGTCTATGGATCATTGGCGCACTGGGCCTGGTGTGCGCGACGGCAGCAATATGGTTGGCGGTGCGGATGTTCGTGGCGTGGATCACCTTCGATTGACCAGGCGCCACGCCCAACCGCACAGGCCGATGTCGCCGTGACGAAACGGGGCAGCGGCCACCTGCCCCAGCCCCTTTCATTCTTGTTCACAAGAGTTCCAGATGGCGCACCCACTGCCCAAAATCATTGTGCTCACCTTGGTCACGGCCAGCCTCACCGCCTTCGCAGCGCAAGCAGGCGATCCCTCAGCCCGGCCACCAGCACCCCAGGCCAACCCATCGGCAGACAGTGTGGCCGCAAGGGCAGCCCACGACGCAGAGATCGCGGCCCGACAGGCCACAGCGGCAGCCAAAGCCGCCGCAGACAAGAGCAGGATGGCCGCAGGCAAGGTTTCCAGGGCGCTGGCGCAAGGCATACAGCGGGCAGCGCGCAAGGCCGCCGAAGCAACGGTCCGGTTCGAAGAAAAAGCCGCCGCGTCGGCAGACAAGGCCATCGACCAGAGCAAAGAGGCTGCAATCCTCGCCCGCGCCGAGGCACGCAAAGCATCTGAACTGGCAAGTGAGGCGCTGCAAAAGGCTGACGACGCGGCCAAGCGGTCCTTGCAGGCGAGCAGGCAAGACACGCAGCAGGCAGCCCTTGCCACCCGAGAGGCGCTTGAACAGGCCGAACTTGCCATGCAGAAGGCGGCCAAAGCGGCGGCAGAAGCTTCATCGAAAGCCGCCAGGGCCTTGCGGCAGAGCGTCCACCGCAAGCGCGGGGAAGAGTGATGGCGCCTTGTGCCGCCAGGCTGCGTATTTCTGCCGCTGCTGAGCACCCAGTCCGGTGACAGTGGGAACGGCGGGCGCTGGCCACCCAGATCGGCTCAATTGCACACCCGCCAGCTGCCGCCAATCGGCATCTGCATCGCTCAGTTGCCCTGAGGTGGACCAAGGGAGGTGCACGACCGGTTGAATCCTTCGCCCCGAGCTGAATTTCAGCCTTGCCGCGAAGCAGAAAACCGATGGCAGCTTTCTACCATCTGCAGACAACGCCAAGGATACGCCTGGACCAGGACTGACCGGGCTGCGTCAATCGACGCGGCGTTGCCGCGGTGGCCGTTGCCCCTGCCGGATCAAATCTGCAAGGACCTTCACCTTGGGTTGTGGCGAATCCCTGCGCCAGATGAGCAAGGTCTTCACCGTTCGGAAGTCGCCCTTGAGCTTGTGCTCCGAAAGCCTGGCGCGTTCGGTGTAAGTGTCCAGCACTGCCGTCGGAATGAGCGCGACGCCCATGCCCGCCACACAACATCCAAGGATGGCGTGGTAAGACCCAAGCTCAATGATTCGACTCGGTGCCATGTTGTCTCGTGCACACCAGGCCTCCAGTCGCTGGCGATGCGGACAGTCCGGTTCAAAGACCAGCAACGTGCCTTTTCGAATGTCATGGGCAGAGCGGATCGGCGGATGCCCGGCCGGTCCGATGACGACCAGTTGCTCCGTGTACGCCACCAGGCTGTCCAGCTGCGGGTCGGACACGGGTTCTGCCACCAGCGCCGCGTCCAGCTCGCCAGACAGCACGCGCGCCGTCAGCGGGCGCGGCGCGCCCGTGCGAAGTTCGATGGAAAGATCCGGGTAGTTATCGTGAATCTGCCCGATCAGCGACGGAAGGCGAATGGCAGCGGTGCTCTCCATCGCACCCAAATGAAGCACGCCACGCGGCACCTGCTCGTGCATTGCACCGCGCGCCTCCTCGGCCAAGGCGAGCAAGCGATTGGCGTATTCGAGCAACACCTTTCCTTGCGGCGACAACTGAAACTGCCGATTTTCCCGGTCAAAGAGTGTGACGCCGAGATTGCTTTCGAGATTCTTGATGCGCGTCGTGACATTGGACGGGACGCGATGCAGCAAAGCCGCCGCCCGTGTGATGCCACCAGCCGTGGCCACAGCCTTGAAAACGCGCAGATCGGGCAAGTCCATATTCTCAATTCAAGAATGAAATGATTTTAATTATTCATTTTACGAGACGAACGATGCTTTCTAGACTGCAATCACTTTGTCTTTGAAGTGCACACTTTGCGTTGAAAGAGGATCCATGATCGTCACCGTTTTCAGATCCAGATTGAACGCCCAGTTCCAGGGCGAATACCAGAAATCCGCAGCGCGGATGAGCGAGTTGGTCCGAGGCATTGCCGGCTACGTTTCGCACAAGGGCTTCACGGCCGACGACGGCGAACGGGTGACGATCGTGGAGTTTGAGTCCGAAGAAGGTCTAAAGGCCTGGGCGGCCCACCCAGAGCACGTTGGGGCCAAGAAGATGGGGCGACAGGTGTTCTTTTCGGAGTACCGCGTGCAGGTTTGCAACGTGGTGCGGGATTCGGCCAACCGCAAATCGGCAGCGGTCAGCCCTGATGCTTGAGCGCAGCCAAAGCACCTGTGCGGATGGGATGGTTCGTGTGGCGGAGCAACGCCGCGATAGTCCGCATCGCGTTTCGCGGTGCAACGCAGTCTGACGATTGATGGAGCACTTGTGGAAGGCCCAGTGCACACGGGCTGAGCGCGGGGAGAGGTCCGTTCCGTACTACTGAATGCGCAGGTCTGGCAGGCCCACTCGGTACGGCGCCTTTGCTGCGGCCTTGTCCTTGTACCCGTCTGTATCTGCCCATGGCTCTGATGGATGCGGATCTTGGCCACGCGCCGCTGTTCGCAGCGCGGGTCGAAGGCATGGACGCAGTGGTCATGGCTGACTATGTCAGCCGCTACCTGCTTGCGGCTTGGTGCCCATCAAGGGATCGGCAGTTTGAACAGTGAATCACCCCAGCAGGGTCCACCACGCCGTCAACGATGCGAGGGCCAGGCTGCACGCCAGCGCCCCAGCGATGCGTGCGGCGAACCATTTGCCACCCGCTACGGCTGCCACCACGCAACGGGTCAACGTGTTGGCACCTATGGCCACCAGCACGCCTGCGATCCAGTGATCGGCAGATACACGGCCGGCGGCATGCAGCGCGGCCAGCGCGGCGATGGAGGCGTGGGGATCGAGCAGCGCTGCCAACGCCACGCCGATGCTGCCTGCCGTGTCGCCCAGATGGCGCTGGGCGTTTCCCACCAGCAAGGTCACACCCGCAAGTACCAGCGCGACCAGAATGGCCTCGCGGGGGCGCAGGGCGGAGCCCTTGCTGTCCGGCAGCGCCTCGGGTGGGGCGGCTGCATGGCGGGCAAGAACTGCGCCGCACGCAGCCGCACCCATAGCCCCAGCAAGTGCACTGGGCAGCAGTGCCCACGCGGCACTTGGTGAGAGCGCCGCCGACAGCATCAAGGCCTGCAGCCAGGTGGCAGACGCCGAGACAGCGCCGCTCCCCGCCAGGACCGACAGCTGCTGCGGCTGGGCACGGGCCCGGCTGCCCAGCGATGCAATGCACGCCGTGCTGGAGACAAAGCCCGAAACGAGGCCTGCCAGCAGCGGCCCGCCGCGGGGGCCCAGCCTGCGCAGCGCGACCTGGCCGCCCGCCTGCATCGCCAGGATCAGCAGCACCATCGCGGCCAGCGGGCGCGGATTGATGCCGCCCAGAATGTCCATCGGGCGCGATGGAACCAGGGGCAAAAGGATCAGTGCCAGCGCAATCAACAGCAAGCCGTCATGCAATTCCTGCTCGCTGAGCAGTTCGGTCGCGAACCGGTGGAGGTGGCTGCGCGCCGCCAGGAGCACAGCCAGGCCCGCACCACAGGCTGCGCCCAGCGGCGGTGAAATGGCCGACTGCACCCCGATCAGGTAGGTGACGAACAGGGCCATCTCGGTGGTCAGCCCCGGGTCTTTGGAGCGGCTTTTGAAATAGGCAATCGCCGCCAGCAGGGCCACCAGCAGCGCGCCCACCGCCACCAGGCCCGGCACTGGCAGGCTTTGCGCCAACGCCCCGCAGACCGCCGCAACGGCAAAGCTGCGCACACCGGCCACTTCGCGGTCGTCGCCTTGCCCCTTGCGCCGTTCGCGCTCGGTGCCGATGAGAAGACCGACACCCAGCGCCACGGCCAGGCCGAGGGCCGGGAGCATGGTTGCCTGGCTGCTGGCAGTCGAATCCATCAGACACCTTTCTGGATGGCCTGCGACGCGCAACAGCACACATCCTTCAAGGCCAGAGGCCGCGCGTGCAGGACATCGATCATCTTCGCGAGCCACGCACCGGGGGGACTTGATGCGGATCAAGAAACAACGCATCGCCGCTGCGCTGCTCCCCTGCCCAAGCCACGCCAGGCAGTACGACGGCAAAAAAAGCCAGCTGTATCCGCCAAGGATGACCGAGGTCAATGGATGCGCGCATCGGTCCATCCATGATGGAGCCCCCACCCCAAGGAGAACCCCATGTTCAAGCGCATTCTCGTTCCCGTCGATGGAAGCCAGACCTCCAACAAGGCACTCGTCACCGCGCTCGGGCTGGCGCGGGAATGTGGTGCCGTGGTGCGCCTCGTGCATGCCATCGACGACCTGGCACTGATTTCCGGCTACGACTACAGCGTCGATCTCCTCTCGGTTGCACGCAACCAGGCACACGGCCTTTTGGCCGATGCGATGGCGATTGCCCGCTCTTCTGGGGTGGAATCAGACTCCGTGCTGGCGGAGATTCCTGGCGTGCGGCTCGGTGAAACGGTGGCCATTCAGGCCCGCGAATGGAAGGCAGACCTGATCGTGCTCGGAACCCACGGACGCAAAGGCCTGGGAAGGGTGTTGATGGGGAGCGGTGCTGAACAGGTGATTCGCACTGCCCCGGTTCCCGTGCTGGTGGTGCGCGGCGACGAATAGAGCGCTCGCGTCGAACGCTTGCATCCATTGGCGCACGGATGCTGGCCAACCATGCAGGTGCCAATCCCCTGAGCCACCAATAAGAAACCACCATGACCGAAAAGCCCGAGCGCCCATGCACGCTGCGCGATCTCATGGCACTGCACAGCGAGTGGCTTCACTTCGGGGTGGACAGTGCTGTCCGGTACTGGCAGCAGATGGGAATGCTTGCGCGCTCGGCATGCAAACGTCGGTACTGGGGTTTCGCAGAGCCCACAGACCTGCAGCCTGCTCGCTCCTAGAGGTACACGCCGGTAGTTACGATCTGCGTAATGTTGGCCAAGCTGCCGCTCATCTGGCCGACCAGCGTCACCGAGAAGCTCTGCGCCCCAACCGTGCTGTCGGTGTCTTCCACGTAGTAGATGTTTCCGATGGCGTTATTGCTGGCGCTCGCCCCAGAGAAGGAGAACACCACCACCTTGCCGTTGTCGGCCACAGCCACCTCGCCGGCCACATTGACATCGGTCGCCAGCAGGATGTTGGTGCTGCTCAGGCTCGAAGACCCGTAACGCACGCCGATATTGTTGCCAGCAGACAGGTCCAGACCCGCAGCGCTGGATGTCGAGTCCACCACGGAGCCGCTCATCGAGCCCGCTGCGCCTAGAAACGCCCGAAAATCGAAGACACCGCCGCTGCGCACGCCGGTCAGGGTGTCCGTGCCATTGGCAGAGCCCGTTGCCTCGAAGACATAGGTGGCGGTGCCAGTGATGGAGGTGGTGATGGTGTCGTTGCCGCCGCCGCCGCGGAAGGTGTCGTTGACCCGGCCGCCCGACAGGGTGTCCCCGCCCGAGCCGCCGGTGATGGCGTTGGTGCCCTGGAACACGCCGCTTACCGTCATAGCTCGCGTAACGCCCGAGAGGTTGATCGTCGCCGTGGAGCCGGTGGCCTGGTCGTACACCAGGTCAATCTGGCTGATGGAGCCGAGGTTGGCGTCGGACTGGAAGGTCAAAGCAAAGTTTCGGGCAGCGCCCGCATTCACGTCGCTGCGCAGGGCCTCGACATTGGTGATGCGCGCGAGCGACTGCGTGCTGCCGACGCTGAACGAGCCACCGACCGTGATGGCATCGGTGCTGCCACCGCCATCGATGCTGTCGACCACTGCAGTGCCGGAGATAAACGAGGCCGCGTTGGCATAAAAGATGAAGTCGGCGCCGCTGCCGCCGACGATGGTGTCCACGCCCGAACCGCCGACGAAGTTGTTCCCGCTCGCGCCCACACCCTTGAGCGTGAGGTCCCGGGTGACGCCGGTCATGTCGAAGTTTGCCGAGGAGCCAAACTTGGTGTCGCCCGAAAGATCAATGGTGGTCACGTCACCCAGGTTGAAGTCGCTGTTGACAACGATGCTGTGCGCGAAGTTTGTCGCGGACTGGCTTCGTGCCTTGATCTGCTCCACGCTGGTCATGTGCGTCAGGTCGGACGAAGTTGTCAGGACGATAGCGGCGGGGCCGATCTCTGCAGTGTCGATGCCGTTGCCGCCATTGACCAGGTCGAGCAGCGCGTTTGCCGACAGAAACTCCGCCATCGAACCGTACAGGAATGTGTCATTGCCATCCTCGCCATTGAGGGTATCAACGCCGGCCCCACCTGTGATGATGTCCGCACCGTCACCGGCATTGACGGTGTCGCCGCCGCTGCCCAGCGTGATGGTATTGGCCGCCGTCCCGCCCGTCACCGTAAGTTTTCCCGTGGCGCTGCTGGCCGAGAGATTGCCGTCCGCCAGCGTGACGGTTGCCGCGAAGCTGCCGTCCAGCGCCAGCGACTGCCCGGCGGTGAGGGCCTGTGCATTGATCGACTGCGCGGCACCCAGTGTGACCGAATTGTTCCCTGCGGCCAGGGTGAAGTTCTCCACTGCTGCATTCAGAACCTGGCCACCGTTGAGCGCCGAGGTGAGGATGATCCTGTCGTTGTTGCCCGTGGCCGTGATAGTGCCGAAGCCAGTGTACTGGTTTGCACGCATCGAGATGTCGCCGCTGACCGTCAGGTTCTCGACCGAGCTCGTCGTGGCGCCCGCGATGTTGGCGCCATTGGTCGCCTCCAGCACGTCTGCACCGTGGCTCAACTGGTAGTTGCCGGTGACCGTGGTGCCACCCACGCTCACCGTCGTAGCGTTGCCCGCCACGCCGTTGACGCTGGTGGAGGCCAGTACGAAGACGTTGTTCGAGGCGCCCCCCGACACGGTGTAGGTTTCCACCCCTGCGCGCGCCGTGACGGTGCCGCCCGTGGTGATGGTGATGAAGTCCGCGCCCCCAGTCGCTGAAATGTTGGTCAGCCCCAAGCTCTGGGCCTGCGTCATGATGATGCCGCCGGTCAGCGTGAGGTTTTCCGCCGTGGTGGCAGCGCCGCCGTTGACGCCGGAGATGTTTGCACCCGAGGCGACGATCACATCGTTGGCGTTGCCCAGCGTCCAGGTGCCGCTGACGATGTGGCTGCCGATATCCACCGTCGTGGCGTTGCCCGCTGCGCCGATGATCTGTGTCGCACCCGCAAGCACCGTCAGCGTGTTGGAGCCGCCCCCGGAAAGCTTGTAGGTTTCAATGCCGGCCTTTGCGGTGACGGCCCCGCCCGTGGTGATGGTCACATCGTCCGAACCGCCGGTGGCACTGACAGTGGTAAACGCCTGGTGCTGTGCCTGCGACATGCTGATCGCACCGTTGATGGTGAGGTCCTTGGCCGTGGTAGCGCCGCCGCTGTTCACGCCCGAAAGGTTCACGCCGTTGCCCGCGCTGATCGCGCCGGAGAAGCCGTTGAGGACGTAGTTGCCGGTGACTGCCAGGCCGGGGGCGATGACCAGTGTCGCATCACCCGAACCGCCAGTCACGTTGGTGGTCCCAAGCGTGATGAGGATGGTGTTCGGGGCGCTGGAGTTTGCCACCCTGTAGGTTTCCACATCGGCGCGGGCGGTGACGGTGCCGGTGCCGCTGATGGTCACGCTGTTCGAAGAACCAGGCGCTGCGATGCTGGCCAACGCCTCGTGCTGCGCCTGCGACATGAAGATGCTGCCAGTCAGCGCAAGCTTGTCCGCCGTGGTGGCGGCACCGCCGTTGACGAATTGGATGTTGGCGCCGTCGGTGGCGACCAGCGTGTCGTCGCTGCCGTGGCCAAGTGCCCAGGTGCCGGTGGGCGTGGCGCCGGCAATGGCCAGCGTGGTCCCGGTGCCGGCAGGGCTGCTCACGTTCTGCCCCACGGCGCCCAGAGTCACGCTGTTGGCGAAGTTGCCCAGCACGAAGGATTCAACGCTGGCGGCCAGCGTGCCGCTGGCCTGGGTGGTCAGGGTCACGACCTGCGTGCCCGTGGTGCCGTTGGCCAGCGCGGCCTGCGCCGCCGTCATGGTGTAGTTGCCGGCGGCCAGCACGATGCTGTCGATGCCGGATACCGAGATGGCCGAGATATCGCCAGGCGTGGTGGCGCTGGCGATCACGCTGTCCGCGCCGTGGGCCTTGAGCGTGGCGGCCACGCCACCGCCCAGGGCGGCCAGCGTGTCGCGCACGGTGGTGGTGCCCGCGTCGGTCAGCGTGCCCGCCACCCCGCCGGTGCCGATGCGGCCGATGGCCGCCTGGGCGGCCGTGAGGGTGTAGTTCTGCCCGCTGGTGAGGGCAAAGCCGCCGACGCCGGTGCCGGTGAACGCAGTGAGGTCTTCGCCACCCGCATTGGCCACCACCAGGGCGGTGCCCGCGCCGGAGAATGCCTTGCCGCCCGCCAGCGCACTGCTGATGGAGAGATTGGAGCCCGTGGGCACGATGAAGCCGGCCAGGGGGCCGGCCACCGTGGCAGTGCCCACGCTGCCGCCACTGCTGGTGAAGGTGAAGGTGCCGCCCGCCTCGGTCACGTCGATCTGCGTGCCCGCAGTGGTGAACGAGGCGATGTCGCCCACGCCCTTGGTCACCGCAAACACCGGTGCTGGCCCGCCACCGCCTGCATCCGGCACCAACGGCTGGTCGAGCACCAGCTTGGCTGCGGCCACCGAGGCCGGGTCCTGTGTCACGTTCTCCAGCACCTTGGCCAGGGCCGCGAAGTCGGTTTCCGTGCGGCCCGCGATCTGGGTGTGGTAGTAGGCCACCTCGGCCTTGTTCTCCAGCAGCGCGCATGCTGCGGCGTACTGCGCCGGCACGGTGGGCGATGCAAGGGCCTGCACGGCGGCCAGCATGATCTGCTGCGGCGGTGTACCCGTGTTGAAGAGGTCTGCCGCCAGACGGTGCAGCCCTGCATCGGCCGCCAGGCCCATGCCGGCCAGGAACTGGGTGGCGAAGGCGTCGCCCGCCATGCCGGCCGGGTAGCGCGCCTGGAACTGCGGCAGCCCCGCCAGCGCCGAGGCCAGGTCGGGCAGGCTGTGGCCCACTTCTTCGTAGGTTTTTACCAACAGCGGCATGAAGGCACTGCCGGGGGAAATGCCCAGCATGCTGACGACGAGTTTGATGAGCAGCTTCTGCTCTTGCGTACTGACCGCCATGGGGCTTCTCCTGCAGGCTTGTGGTTTTGTATAGGCCGCGGAGATGCGGAACAGTGGTGTCGATCATAGTGGCGCCATGCCCCCTGGATGCCCCCAGAACAGGTAACAATGGCAGGCTTTACACCCGATCATCACCGTTCGGCCCTGCAGTGGCTGCAAAAATGGCAAGCCCATTTCTGGAATGGCGCCATACACTGCGAATGGATCCCATTCATCACCCTTTCTCCTGCGATGCGCCCTCTCCGGTACTCCATCAACGTCACCCTGGACGGGTGCTGCGACCACCGCGCCATGCCCGCAGACGAAGAGCTGCACCGCCACGCGGTCGAAAACCTCGAACGGGCCGATGCCCTGCTCTTCGGGCGGGTCATCTACCAGATGATGGAGGCCGCCTTCCGGCCTGCGGCATCGACCGAACCACGGCCTGGCTGGACGGACCCGTTTGCCCGGACCATCGACGCGGCCAAGAAGTACGTCGTGTCGAGCACCCTGGCACAGGTTGAATGGAACGCGCAGTTGCTGCGCGGGGACCTGGGCACGGCCGTTGAGCAGCTCAAGCAGCAGCCGGGCAAGGGGCTGTTCACCGGGGGCGTGCAGCTGCCGATGGCGCTGGCGCAGCTGGGGTTGATCGACGAGTACGAGTTCGTGGTGCACCCCCGGCTGGTGGGCCATGGGCCGACCCTGTTCGCGGGGCTGTCGAAGTACGTGGACCTGGAGCTGGTGGATCGGGTGGAGTTTGGCTCGGGGGCCGTGGCGATGCGGTATGTGCCGCGCAGGTAGGAGCGTGCGCGGCGGAAGGCATCGAAGCGAAACGCCCGAAAACCTGGGATCGCTGGGTATGACCGACAAACCCAGGTGGGCCCCTGGGCGCCAGAGGTAAACCCCGGCGAGATCGGTTTATCGGGCGTTGCAGCCGATGCTCCTTCTGCCGCGCACGCTCCTGGGCGTGGGAACGGCGCCCCACGCGCTCCCCCAGGGTCGGTTCATCGATCAGTCAGTCAGCGATGCGCACGCCCTGCACCTGGTTGCCCAGTTTGAAGTACAGCACGCCATCGGCGCCCAGCGTCCAGGGCGCCGTCTGCCTCGCGGCACCGCCTTCGGGCAGCACCCACTGCGGCACCAGGCGCCATTGGGCGCCGCCAAGTGCCAGCGCCATCGCGCCATCACGCGCCCCGGGCTGCACGGCCAGCACGGCGCCCGGCAGGGCACTGGCCAGGATTGCCTGGGCCTGCGTCGGGCTCAGCAGCGCAGGCAGCAGCCACTGCCGCGCGCTCTGCCCTGTCTGCAGGTAGATGCGGCCCTGCTCGTCCACGCCGATCTGCGGGGTGCCGGTGGTGCCGCCGCCTGTCCAGTCGGGCCGCAGCACGTAGGTTTGGCCACCGGTGCGCAGTTGCAGCACGCCTTCGGCGCCGAGCTTGATCCTGGCATCGGGCAGCAATGCCGTGATGGCTTGGGCCAGGCCCGCCAGGTCGGCCACGGCGGGCGCAAACTGCACCACCACCCCGCCACGCACCCAGCGCAGCAGGCCCAGCGGGGTGAAGGTGATGCCATCGGGCAGGCGCGTGTCGATGGTGATGGGCTGCACGGGCAGCAGTTGCAACACCTGCCCGCCGTCGCGCACCAGCACCACGCCCGAGGGGGTGGTCTCCAGGCCCACGGCAAGGTTCGCGCCCGAGAGGCGGGTGACCGGGCCAGCCAGGCGCGCATAGGCCGCGCCGTCCACGGTGATGCTGGCGGGCAGGTTGGCAAACGCCATGGCATCGCCCACCTGCTGTGCATCGCCCCTGAGTGAGCCCAGGCTGATGCTCACCAGCTTGCCCTGTGCGTCCACCTGCAGGCGCTCGCCCGCCAGCAGGCCCTGGCTGCCCACCTGCGGCAGGCTGCCTTGCGAAGGCACCAGCGAACCGCTGACCACGGCCACGACCAGCGGCTGCGCCTCGATGCGCGTGCCTGCAGCCCCTGAACTGAGCAGCACCTCGCCCGCCAGCGCCATGGGCTGGCCTGCCGAGCTGCTGGTCATGCTTGCCCAGCCCTGCAGCACCACCAGCACCAGCACGCTCTGGCCGTTGACCTGGGCCACCTGCAACTGGGTGCCGGGCAGGGCCTGCACCGTGAGCGGCTGGCCGTTGACCGTGACCTGCAGCGTGACCGGCGTGGTGCCCGTGCCGGGCAGAACGATGGTGCCGCCCACCGCCCCTGGGCCCACGATGATGGGCAGGGTGGGGTCGGTGACAGTGGTGACGCCCGTGCTGTTGACGTTCACCGAGGCTGGGCCAGATGGACCCGATGGGGCTTCGATGGGCCTGACCGCCGCGCTGGCGGCCGATGCCAGGCTGTCGCCAGCGGCGTTGCGCGCCACCACAGTGAAGGTGTAGGCCGTGCCGTTGACCAGACCCATCACCGTGCAGGTGGTGGGCAGCGGGCTGCCGGTGTTGACCGTGCAGGTCTTGGCCGGGTTGGCCACTGCGGTCACCGTGTAGGCAGTGATGGCGCTGCCGCCATTGCTGGCGGGGGCCACCCAGGTAACGCGGGCCTGGCTGTCGCCTGCGGTGGCGGTGACTGCGGTGGGGGCGTCTGGGACACCATGCGGCACCAGCATCAGACGAGAACGCGTCGGTGCCGCCGCGAAGTAGGCGGCATCGGCGCCCGCACCGCCGACTTGGAGTGCCAGCACGCCGCACAGGTACCCGGTCTTGCCGGGCAGCACGGTCAGGGTGGTGCCAGCAACGGTGCAGACATCGGGGGTGAAGGTGCCGAATGAAACGGCCAGGCCGCTGCTGGCAGTGGCCGACAGGGTGGTCGAGGCGCCCGCGCCAGGCAAGCCTGCTGCCAACGGAAAGTCGATGGTTTGCGCTGCGGCGATGCGCGTTGGCAGGTTGCGGTTGGCCGTGCCCCCGTTGCCCAGTTGGCCGGAGGAGTTGTAGCCCCAGCACTGCACGGCCCCGGCGGTGGTCAGCGCGCAGGTGTGGTAAGCCCCTGCCGCAATGGCCTGAACTCCGCTGGCCAGGCCGGTGACGGCCTGGGGCGTGCTCTTGTCGGTGCTGCTGCCATCGCCCAGTTGGCCGTAATAGTTATAGCCCCAGCACAGCACCGCCCCGGCCGTGGTCAGCGCGCAGGTGTGTTGCTGCCCAGCTGCAATGGCCGCCACCCCGCCGGCCAAGCCCGTGACGGTCTGGGGCGTGCTCTTGTTGGTGGTGCTGCCATCGCCCAGTTGGCCGTAATAGTTATAGCCCCAGCACTGCACGGCCCCGGCCGTGGTCAGCGCGCAGGTGTGGCCTCGCCCTGCCGCAATGGCGGCCACCCCGCTGGCCAGGCCCGGCACGGGCTGGGGCGTGTTTTTGTTGGTGGTGCCGCCATCGCCCAGTTGGCCGTAATAGTTATAGCCCCAGCACAGCACGGCCCCGGCCGTGGTCAGCGCGCAGGTGTGGCCCACCCCTGCCGCAATGGCGGCCACCCCGCTGGCCAGGCCGGTGACGGACTGGGGCGTGCTTTTTTCGGTTGTGCCGCCATCGCCCAGTTGGCCAGAGCCGTTGAAGCCCCAGCACTGCACGGCCCCGGCCGTGGTCAGCGCGCAGGTGTGGTCGTACCCTGCCGCAATAGACGCCACCCCGCTGGCCAGGCCTGTGACGGGCTGGGGCGTGGTTTTGTCGGTGTTGCTGCCATCGCCCAGTTCGCCGTAATAGTTATCGCCCCAGCACAGCACCGCCCCGGCCGTGGTCAGCGCGCAGGTGTGGTTATTCCCTGCCGCCATGGCCGCCACCCCTCTGGCCAGGCCTGTGACGGGCTGGGGCGTGCTCTTGTTGGTGGTGCTGCCATCGCCCAGTTGGCCTTGGCCGTTGTAGCCCCAGCACTGCACGGCCCCGGCACTGGTCAGCGCGCAGGTGTGGTTGCCTCCTGCCGCCATGGCCGTCACCCCGCTGGCCAGGATCGTGACGGACTGGGGCGTATTTTTGTTCGTGGTGCTGCCATCGCCCAGTTGGCCAGAGCTATTCCAGCCCCAGCACTGAACAGCCCCTGCCGTGGTCAGAACGCAGGTATGGAGCACCCCTGCCGCAATGGCCGCCACCCCGCTGGCCAGGCCTGTAACCGGCTGGGGCGTGCTCCTGTCGGTGGCGCTGCCATCGCCCAACTGGCCGAAGTTGTTATAGCCCCAGCACTGCACGGCACCGGCCGCGGTCAGCGCGCAGGTGTGGTTGCCTCCTGCCGCAATGGCCGCCACCCCGCTGGCCAGGCCTGTAACCGGCTGGGGCGTGCTCCTGTTGGTGGCGCTGCCATCGCCCAACTGGCCGAGGGTGTTATCGCCCCAGCAGTGCACGGCACCAGCCGTGGTCAGCGCGCAGGTGTAATACTAATTTGCTTTTAATGGATTAGATATATCATCCTCCCACGAACTTCAAGGAGTCGTGGATGAAGAGCTTGATCGGAAGCGACAAAGCAACGGTGGCAAGGCTCGCTGAGCGCATCAAGCGCGC
>Ga0308157_10000821_pt1 | contig 83399 bp, 81 predicted proteins | sample PhyBR1_FD_201035 | JGI IMG/M metagenome (GOLD analysis project Ga0308157, IMG submission 201035) | Phyllosphere microbial communities from UC Gill Tract Community Farm, Albany, California, United States - DLSLB.R1 | ecosystem: Host-associated > Plants > Phyllosphere > Unclassified | place: USA...
GGTATTGCCAAGTTGTTTGACCGCAGCGTTTCCTCTATCGAGGCGACATGAATTTACCGAGCACTTTCCCTCGTTTGAAGGGGTTTCGTTTTCCGCGTGAAGTTGTCGCCTACGCCGTCTGGGCCTATCATCGGTTTGCACTGAGCACAGCCGATGTGGAGGACCTTCTTGCTGAACGCGGTGTTATCGTGAGCAGGGAATCGGTTCGTCTCTGGATCATGCGCTTTGGCCAACATTTTGCTGCTTGCATTCGCAGGGACCGGCCCAAGCCAAACGATAAGTGGCATATGGATGAGGCCGTCATCACGATCAGCGGAAAGAAATTCTGGTTATGGCGGGCCATTGACGCCGATGGTGACGTGCTCGACATTCTGGTTCAAGCTCGCCGCAACACCAAGGCTGCCAAGCGCTTTTTCTCCGGACTTGTCAGGCAATACGGTGAACCGCGTGTCGTCGTAACGGACAAGCTGCGCAGCTATATCAAGCCGATACAAAATCTCGCCCCGGCTGCTGATCATCGGGCCCACAAGGGCCTGAACAACAGAATTGAAAACGCACACCGCCAAACCAGGAAGAGAGAGAAGATCATGGGGCGGTTCAAATCGCCCCACCAAGCACAGCGCTTCTTGTCAGCCCACGATCAGATAAATACCGTCTTTCGTCCCCGCCGGTACAACCTCTCAGCCCGCTCCTGGCGACACGCCAGAGCAGATGCCTTCTGCCTGTGGTCCGACTACACCGCAGAAATGACTGCTTGAAAAAGCAACCGCCGCGCGCCCCTGCAACCAATCACAAACAACTTGGCAATACCCTTTTGACCCGAGCGTAGCCACAGCATCGGAAGAATAATGACTGGTGTCGTTGCTGAAATCGTAGAAACTATGCCTGTTTCTCCGCCTGAAAGAGCGAATAATAGTAATGTCATACCCATCGCGAGCGAAAGAAACCCCGATAGAGCGGTCATAGATGCCACTTGCATAGACATGCGGTTACGCGGTCGAACTGCTGCTATCGGAAACGCAGAGAGAACGCTGAGGCAGCAGGCCGCCGTGCCAACACGAAGCAGTGAAGCGAGAAATGGATCGATACCACTTTCCATGACTGGTCGCACAATGATGGAGCCGATTGCCTGTCCAATCGCTGCCAGAAGACCCAATGAAATGCCCGCAACTAAAGAACCTCGAACTGTCTCCCACGGATGTGTAACCACACGGCGATTATTGAAGAATATTGCAAAGCATACTCCGACGATCGTGACTGCGATACCGATGACTATCCGAAGGTTTAGTGTTTCACCCAGCACTGCCCATCCGAGGAACGCCGCGATCGGCGCATTCATGGCGAACAAAATCCCTGCACGGCGCGGCCCCAATCTGTTGAGCGTTGCAAAGAGCATGGTGTCGCCAAGGAATATGCCTATGATGCCGGAAAGGAAAAGCGGGATCGCTGTGGCAATAGTCAATCCATGCCATGTTCCGGTCGCCACCACATAGATAATCAGCAAAAAACTGACAAATATCTGCCGCATCTGATTGAATGTGAACGCGCCGAGATGACCGGCAGGTCCAGCAGAAATGAGACCGGTAAGAGCCCAGCATATAGCGGCTCCTAATGCTGCCAGTTCATAAATAGGCATAGCGACCTTTGGAAAATCTGAAATTTTTAATTTTCGATGTGGGGTACCTGATGGGCTTCACGTTCACCTATCCGACGTCGATAGCGATGGCAAACATGAAACGAAGCTTCTGATAAGAGCAGCGACGAATATTTCGACTTACCTTTTCCCCGAAGATTAAAAGTAAAGATTTATACCCAAACCGCATAAATCCTATACCTGATTTGCGTTTGTTAAATCGAATGGGAGCTTTCAATATCGCGCTTAATAAAAGCACTGAGCAAAAAGCCAGAGGGAACTTGATGACACAGCCATTGATCGCAGACCCAGGGAAACTGGAAATCGTCCCACCGCGTCGTTGGGCAACGAAAGCTCTCGCAGTCGCGTGCGTCGTCGCAGTTTTGTTTCTTATCAGAGCTTTCTGGAAAGGTGACATTGCCTGGCAATATGTCTCTGCAAATCTGTTTGCACCTGCGGTGCTCTCTGGCGTCGTCAATACAATTATCATGACGTTCTGCGCGATGGCGATTGGCATATTGCTAGGCGTGGTAGCGGCAATGATGCGTATGTCGGATAATGGTGTTCTGCGTAGTATTTCAATCGGTTATGTTTGGTTGTTTCGCGGCATTCCAGCTCTGCTTCAATTACTTTTATGGTTCAATCTGGCGCTTATTTTTCCAACCATTGGTATTCCGGGACTTTTTTCAGTCAAGACTGTCGAAATTATGACCCCTTTTGTAGCGGCATTTCTTGGTCTTGGAATTCAACAGGGCGCTTATACTGCCGAGGTTGTGAGAGCCGGCATTATGTCCATTGATAAAGGACAAACGGAAGCCGCTCAGTCAGTTGGTATGACGAGCCTCCGAGCGATTATCAAGATCGTTCTCCCTCAGGCGATGCGTGTGATCGTTCCACCAATTGGCAATGAAACAATCGGCATGGTTAAGCTCACTTCACTGGCAAGTGTCATCCAATATCCAGAAGTCCTTCGAAGCGTTGAAGATATTTATTATGTCAACTCACGCGTTATCGAACTGCTGATTGTTGCTGCAGTTTGGTACATGGTGATAGTCACCGTGCTGAGTATTGTTCAGCTCTATGTCGAACGGCATTTCTCAAAAGGTTGGGGAAGACGCAATCCGAAGCAGCAAATTGTTCAGACAATCGCCGAGGAGGAAGCATGATGGAACCGATCATTCATGCTCGCGGGCTTCAAAAATATTACGACAGTTTTCACGTCCTCAAAGATATCAACTTCGATATTCATAAAGGTGAAGTCGTTTGCATCATCGGTCCATCCGGTTCAGGCAAAAGCACCTTTCTGCGCTGCATAAATCAGCTTGAGAAAATCAATTCGGGATATATTTCGGTCGATGGTGAAATAGCTGGCTTTCGCATTGAAGGAACGAAGCTCTATCCGCTCAGCGACAAGCAAAAAGCAAAACAGCGCCAGGCTGTTGGCATGGTGTTTCAGCGGTTTCATCTCTTTCCGCATCTCACCGTTCTGCAAAACATAATCGCCGGACCCACTGGCGTACAAAAACGCCTAAAGTCGCAATGTGTATCGGAAGCACAGCAGTTACTCAGCCGCGTCGGACTCATTGACAAAGCAGATTCATATCCAGCGGAACTTTCAGGCGGCCAACAGCAACGTGTGGCAATTGCCCGTGCGCTCGCCATGCGCCCCAAAGCCATGCTGTTTGATGAGCCGACCTCGGCCCTTGACCCGGAACTTGTTGGTGAAGTGCTCGGCGTGATGAAAGAACTTGCTGCATCAGGCACCACGATGATCGTCGTCACCCACGAAATCGGCTTCTGCCGCGAGGTGGCAGACCGTGTGATCTTTATGGATGAGGGTCGCATCGTTGAAACGGGAACACCTGATCAGGTGCTCAATAATCCTACAAATCCACGAATTAGAAATTTCGTGTCGGCAGTACTCTAACAAAAAAACTAATCACGAGGAGAACATCATGAAGCTTACTACCCTTATCGCAACAGCTATGACGCTGTTATCAGCATCTGCAGCAATGGCAGACAACAATCTCAATCTGGTCAATGAAGGCGAACTGCGCGTATTGGTCAACCCCATTTACCCACCGATGGAATTCGTCAATCCAGAAACCGGCACACTTGATGGCCTCGACATTGATCTTATTAATGCCGTGGCAAAGAAGCTCAACCTGAATGCGCTTCTTGTAACTTCTGCATTTCAGGAACTGCAAAGCGGACTGCAAACCGGACGCGGTGACATTATCGTTTCCGGTATGAGCGACAATCCAAAGCGTCAAGAAAGCATGGATTTTGTCGACTACCTTACGAGCGGCCCCATTCTTTTCACAACGAGTGCAAATGCAGCAGACTATAAGAAGCCAGAGGATCTTTGCGGCAAGAAAGTTGCAGGAAGCCGCAGCACGACCTTCGGAACCAACGTCACCGACTGGAGCGCAACAAACTGCGTAGCAAAGGGCAAACCAGCAATCGTATTTGAAGGCACGGCAGATTCCAATGCTGCACGTCTGGGAATGAAGCAAGGCCGCTACGACGCCGTGGTACAGGGAATTGAAACCATTGCCTATCAGATGCGTCTCGAACCCGATACTTTCACACTCATCGGCGACCCGCTGCTAAGCAATGATACATTCGGCATGGGCTTTAAAAAATCGAACACCGCCCTGCGCGATGCGGTCGCCACAGCGCTCGACGAAGTTATCAAAGATGGCACTTACGCTGAAATTCTAAAGAAGTGGGGCTTGACCCACAACGCGGTCGAAAAGGCCGTCATTAACGGCGTTAAGTAAGCCTCAACAGAGCTTAACAATATCAAAATCAAACCAACGGAACGCGTTTGCGCGTTCCGCAGGCTAAGTGCGCGAACAATTTCAGTATCTGCAAATAAGGTAGCGAGCGTCTCAATGCTGCAGTCTTCTTTACATCAACGACCAATTCTCTGGCCAAAAGGGCGGCGCTCAGCGGTCGCTTTAGCGTTTGACGTAGATGGTCCGACTGGGGACGCGATGCTCGACGGCTCGCTGCGGGACAATGCACGATATTTCACCCAAGGTGCGTATGGCCCCTGGAAAGCCCTGCCCCGACTTTTGGAGCTACTGGCGCGATATGAGCTGAAGGCCACCTTCTTCATTCCAACCTGGGTTGTTTCACATTGGACCGAGCATTGCATCCGCATTGCTACCGAGGGACACGAAGTTGCCTATCACGGCCACCGACATGAGGTTTTTATAGACTGCACTGCGCAGCAACAGCTTGATATTATGGAAACTTCCAAAGCAATCTTCCAACGCTATCTCGGCGTGACGCCTGTTGGCTTCCGCACACCATCCGGGGATTGGAGCAATGAAACAGCAGAATTGCTCAAAACCTTTGGCATTATTTACTCAAGCTCCATGCGTGGTGATGACAGGCCTTACTTCCACGACACATTCATGCCCGGTCACGGTCTCGTCGAAATCCCGGCCCGATGGGACATCGACGACTATACTGCCCTCGCCTATACGGAAGAACCCGATTTTCCTGTTGGGCTGGATCGCATTTCCGATTACCGGACCGTTGAAGCCAACTGGAAAGCCGAATTTGAAGGTTATCATCGTGACGGTCTGTGCTGGACGACGATACTTCACCCAAAGGTTTGCGCCCGTCCGGGACGTCTTTCAATTCTCGAAGGTCTGTTTCGTGCGATCAAAGCGCATGGTGATGATGTGTGGTGCACACGCCTCTCGGAGGTAGCACAGTGGTGGATTGCAACAAACGGCGCACAAACAGACCGGGTGAAAAACTGATGTCTGTACAATCCCAATCACATCTAACCCAGACCATTGGGTCTCAATCGTTTTGGCCAGAAGGCAAGGGCTGCGCCGCTTCAATTTCTATTCTGTTCAGTGATGGACTGGATGCACTCGCCACTGCGCCCGATCTTGCTGATCGTAACAAAAGCTTCTCTGTATGGAAATATGGAGCGGCTCGCGGTGTCGAACGCCTGTGCCGTACATTCGAAGACAAGAAGCTGGCGACCAGCTGGTTCGTCCCCGCGACACTCACTGAGACACACGAAGCACTTCTTCGCGATATACGCGCTAGCGGACATGACTTCGCGAGCCACGGCCTCACTATTGAACGTTACGATCTTCTAAGTCCGCAGGTAACGCTGGACCGCATCAGGCAATCGAAAACACTTCTTGAAACCTGCCTCAATCAGGAGATCACAGGTTTTCGGCTCCCAGCAGGCAACTGGCCTCATGGATTTGACCGGCAACTTCTTGAAGCTGGCTTCGAGTGGTCGGCATCGTTGAATGGCGATGACGTCCCATTTCTTCATCAATCGCGGTTGCTGGAAATCCCCGTGCATATCGAACTTGATGATCGTCCCTACTTTCAGTTCAACTTCACTCCAGCCTTTCCAAAAGGTCAGAGCAGGCTTCCGGCATATGAGGCGGTTCTTGCAAACTGGAAAGCTGAATTCGATGCCTATCATCGCTATGGGGGCTGCTTTGTACTGCAAATCCATCCGGAATGGAGTGGCACGCCGGGCAGGATCAGCATCATTGAAGATATGATAGACTACATCCAGAGTCACAATGACGTTTGGTTTGCGACAGCGCCTGAAATTGCACAATGGTGCCTTCAGCATTTGCAGCCTTCTCCACCACAACATCCGATAAATGTTTACAACGATTATGTGCAGGAGACCGCACAATGATAACAGATGCGCTTGCAGGTCTTCTCACTAAAACGCCTGAATCTGCTTTTTCGGAAGCGACAATCGACAAAACTAAAATACATGTTCTTGATACGATCGGGGTCTCTCTTGCAGGCGCACGATCATTTGAAACACAAAAAATGCTGGAAGTACTGCAACCATCTGGTGGCGAAGGTCATTGTGCGGTTTGGGGAACATCTTATTCCACGAACGCCCGCACGGCAGCTTTAATCAACGGTGTCTCGGCTCATGCCTATGAGCTTGATGACAGCGGTGGTTGCGATCATTCGGGCGCTGTCGTAATTCCCGCGGCGATTGCTGCTCTTGCAGATATTTCGGAGCCTGTGACCGGCGCGGCTTTTCTGCGCAGTATTATTCTGGGCTATGAGGTTGGTCGCCGTGTGCTTGAGGCCGCGGGTGGCTATGAGACCCATAACGGTCGCGGTTGGCACTCGACCGGCACATGTGGCGTTTTTGGGGCTACGGCCGCAGTTGGCTCTCTTCTCAAACTCAACACGCATGATCTCTCCTCGGCGCTTGGCACGGCCTGTTCATTCGCTGCAGGAACATGGGCTTTTATCGGCAACGGAAGCTCTGCGAAAAAGCTGCACTCCGGACGTGCTGCCGAAGCCGGGGTTCTGGCTTCCTACCTGGCGCGAAGCGGCTTTAAGGGACCAGAGGCTGTATTTGAACCCGATCAGTGGGGAAGCTTCTTTGCAACCTATTGCGGAGACCAAGCTGATCCGCAGACACTTATACGCGATTACGGTGTATTCTGGCGTATCAATCGCTGCTCAATCAAGCCTTATGCGACATGTCGTGGAACCCATTCCGCAATCGACGCCATCAACCTGATTTTCGAGAAAGATGGTGTGAGCGCTTCCAATGTGGCTAAAATCGAAGTTGGAATGAGTGCGTTTCAGTTTGCAATGTGCGGCAGCAAGTCAGTTATGACGCGTGCACAGGCGCAGATGAGCCTGCCTTATGCGATTGCCGCCAGACTGCATTTTGGCAAGGTTTTCCTGGATGAACTTGCCAACAATGCTTGGGAAGCGCCTGAAATTGCGCAGTGGCTCGACAAAATGACCATAGACATCGACAAAACCATGGCCGATGAAGATGAACCGGAAGTCAGGATTATGACCCATAGCGGTGCGGAGCACCGGCAAGTGGTAGAAGCCCCTCTCGGCGGCCCGGACAATCCTCTTTCTGTTGAGCAGATCACCGGTAAATATCACGATCTTAGCAAAGCAATTCTGCCACTTGCGCAGGTTAACGCGATACGGGAACGGATCCTCAACCTCGAAAACATCCCCGACGTGAGGGCGCTTCTTCCCCTCCTGCAATCCCCAATGCAAAACTGAGGACAATGTTAGATGTCAACCATTACGGCTTCCACCTGGTCACCACTGTTTAAAGAAGCAGTCGCTGACGATTTCCGCGATTTCCATGAATGTCTCGATCAGGATAAGCGCATCGCACTGTATGATGTTCATGGCTCGCTCGTACACGCTGACATGCTGACGCGTGCCGGAATTTTAACAAAAGAAGAAAATCTGGCGATCCAGTCCGGTCTGAATAAGATCGCTCAAGAAATGCAATCGGGAGAATTCGTCTGGAAAAAAGAGTTTGAAGACGTTCATATGAACGTTGAGAAGCGCTTGACTGACCTTGTAGGTGAGCCCGGCAAGAAACTTCATACTGCGCGCTCGCGTAACGATCAGGTCGCGACCGATATACGCCTCTACGCCCGTAGTGAACTTGACAAACTCGATACGGAAATTTCTGCTCTTATTCGTGCACTTGTTGATCTTGCTGAAGAACACGCGGAAACAATAATGCCCGGCTTCACGCATCTTCAGGTTGCACAGCCGATTACGTTCGGCCACCATCTGATGGCTTATACTGAGATGTTTTTGCGCGATCGTCAGCGGGTAAAAGAATCTCGCGAACGTCTCAACATATCGCCACTCGGTGCTGCGGCGCTTGCCGGCACAGGTTTCCCAATTGATCCAAACTACAGCGCCGCACAGCTCGGTTTTAGTGCAGCGTTTCGAAACTCACTTGATGCTGTGTCCGACCGTGATTACGTTATAGATATCTGCAGTCTAGGTGCGATCATCATGGGTCATCTTTCGCGGCTATCAGAAGAAATTATTCTCTGGTGCACCCCCATGTTCGACTTCATAGAAGTCGGAGACCAGTTCTGCACCGGATCTTCGATCATGCCACAAAAACGTAACCCCGATCTCGCTGAACTGTTGCGCGGCAAAGCTGCGAGACTGATTGGGAACCTCGCTTTCTCGGCATCACTGATGAAAAGCCAGCCCCTTGCCTTCAACAAAGATCAGCAGGAATCCAAACCCCCACTTACAGATAGTCTTGAAACAGTTCGCGGCGCGGTAGCTGTAACAACACAGATGATCCCTTCGATAAAGGTGAAGAAGGAGAAGATGCTTCTGGCAGCAGATCAAGGTTATTCAACTGCGACAGACCTTGCTGATTATCTTGTGCGTGCCGGCCTGCCTTTCCGGGATGCTCACCACGCCGTGGCTGCTATCGTCGGTCATGCTCGGGAAAAACAGCTGAACACGCTGTCAGATTTGCCCCTGCCAGAAATGCAGGCTTTCGCACCTGTGATCGGCGATGATGTATTCAATGTTCTGTCCGTCGCAGGCTCAGTTGCGAGCCGTAATCATCGAGGCGGCACAGCTCCAAAACAGGTACATGCTGCCATAGCGGAAGTTCGAGCTTTGCTTTAATTCCAAGGGTTTTGGGGCGATACAACGCCCCACAACCAACATTCTATCCGTTTGTTTAAATACATGGCTTTATTTGAGATCAAACTCAAGCTCTTGTATATAATGCAATAATGTTCGCCTTTATTAGCCGACAATGATAGCCTGAATGGCGTCCTTAATCCTTTGAAACCGCGAGCGCCCCTTGGATCTCAAGCTGGACAATAATCGTCTGCCACCATTGCAGACACTTCAAAGCTTTTCAGTTGTCGCTGATACTGGAAGTTTTACGGCTGCAGCAAATCAGTTGAACATCAGTCAAAGTGCGATCAGCCGTCAAATCCAGCTTTTGGAACATTATTTCGGCTGTAGCCTTTTTGACAGGCATACGCGAAAAGTACTTTTGACAGAGCAAGGGCGCGCGCTGTTGCCCATCATCAATGGATTGATGGCTTCGCTTAAAAGCTCCTTTGAAGCTACAAAACGTCCAAGTCGCACACTGACTATCCGTATGCCACCAACGTTGGCTCGGCGTTGGTTCCTCCCTCGCCTCCCGGATCTTTTAAAAAAGCACCCTGATCTGAATATAAATATCGATACTGCCTGGTTTGCGCGCCCGAATTTCTCAGTTGACGATATCGATATGCTGATAACTTATGGAAATGGCAGTTGGCCAGGGATGGTGGTTATCCCTCTGGTCAGAGAAAGACTGACACCTATGTGTTCGCCGTCGTTGATCGAAACATTAGGGCGGCCTGCGAACATAGACAAACTGGCTGAATGTGTGTTGATTCATTCAAATCCGCGACACAGTGACTGGATGCTCTGGTTACAGGCTGAAGGCGCTTATTCGCTCCGAGGCTCGAGTAATCAGGTTTTTGACACGCAAGATTTTGCAATAACGGCTGCGGCAAGTGGTTTTGGCGTGACCATGGGTGACCTTACATTTGCAGAGGATGACTTAGCCAGTGGGGCGCTTCTGCGCCCTTTCTCCAGAGTTTTGGACACAGGCTATGGCTATTTTGCGCTGTTTCCAGACCGAAAGCAAAATCGCGATAAAATACAGGATATTTCAGGCTGGTTCGAATTGAACGCCATTTAGCTTGGATATATATAACCTAATTTTGTGACATGATTAGAAGTTACAGCATTTTGTAACGTGGGATACTTCAGCTACTCAATCCCACAATCTGCTATTTAGCCATTTGCGATCATTAAACAATTTTACGGTCAACGTTTGATTGCCAGTCAACAACATTGACTGGCAAAAACTGAATTCTATGTCGACCTTATGGCGCAGTTCGCGAGCTTCTCCAAAACGATAAAGTCTTTCAAAATGATTCTAAGCCCAAACTAGGAAAAGAGTTAGAGTTTTTTAATTTGCCACTCCCAAGCCGCCGGTTGCCTTTATCTCGAGAAAATCAGCAAGACCAAATTCGCCATGTTCACGGCCATTGCCAGACTGCTTGAACCCGCCAAATGGTGCGGCGGCATCCCAATCGGCCTCATTGATATAGACCATCCCAACACGAAGCTGGCGCGCAATCCGACGTGCCGCTCCATTGTCATTCGTCTGAATATAGCCTGCAAGGCCATAGACCGTATCATTGGCAATGCGAACCGCATCGTCTTCGTCTGTGTAACCAATGATCGAAAGGACGGGACCGAAAATTTCTTCACGTGCAATCGTCATCTCTGGTGTGACATGGGAGAAGACAGTTGGGCGGACATAATAGCCGCGATTAAGCCCCTGCGGGCGCCCAGGACCACCTGCAACCAGCTTAGCACCTTCCGAAATCCCGCTTTCAATAAGCGCCTGAATCTGCTCATATTGCTGACGATTGACTACTGGCCCCTGTTCTGACGCCGCATCAGTGGGCGGTCCGACACGAATGGCGTTGGCCGTATGTGCAGCAATTTGTGCGGCTTCATCCATTCTGTCATGCGGCACCAGCATGCGCGTGGGTGCCTTGCAAGCCTGACCGCAATTCGTGTAGCAACCATGCACGCCGCGAATGACAGCTTCCTCAAAACACGCATCAGGCAGGATAATATTCGCTGATTTGCCGCCCAGTTCCTGATGCACGCGCTTGATGGTGTCAGCAGAGGCCTTGGCAACCGCCACACCGGCACGAGCCGAGCCAGTAATCGACATCATGTCGATATCCGGATGGCGCGACATAGCTTCGCCCACAATATGGCCTTCACCATTGATGTAATTATAAACGCCCGCCGGGAACCCAGCTTCCTTTACCAGTTCGCTAAAGCGAATAGAGCTTAGGGGCGAATATTCGCTCGGCTTGACAACCATAGTGCAGCCTGCGGCGAGCGCAGGTACAACTTTAACCACCAACTGGTTCATCGGCCAGTTCCATGGCGTGATCAGACCGCAAACACCCACCGCCTCGCGCGTGATAAGAACATCGCCGCGCAGCTCTTCAAATGCATAAGTTTCAAGCACATTAATGATGGTTTCAAGATGCGCACGCCCAACCCATGCTTGCGCCGCGTGGGAGAAGGTCGCCGTCGTACCCATCTCCTCGGTCATCATAGCAGCGATCTCGTCGTAATTCTCGTTGTAGAGTTCGAGAAGACGCTGCAACAAACGCCGACGCTCAGTGGGTGTCGTCATGGAATAAGCCGGGAAAGCCGCCTTTGCGGCAGCAACAGCACGGTCGACATCGGCCTTATCGCCCATCGCAATCTCGCAGACCATTTCTTCGGTCGCCGGATTAATCAATTTATGACGGCTCGAGCCAATCGGCTCGACCCAGTTTCCATTGATCAGGAATTTCAACGCGTTCGCGTGCATGAGTGTCCTCAAAAGAGAGTGAGCGGGCCGCACGGTGGCGGCACCCGCAATCGCGTCAATGGAAATAGATACCGCCACAGACATTCAGCGACTGGCCAGTCACGAAATCCGACTGGTTGGAAGCAAAGAAGCGGACCGGTCCGACCACGTCCTCCGGGTAGCCAAGACGCTTGAGCGAGGCGACATTTTCCCAATGGCGAATGGCCTCATCGCTGCCAAGATTGTTCTTACCCATTTCGGTGAGAATAATGCCGGGGCAGATGGCGTTCACTGTGATATCATCCATGCCGACTTCTTGTGCAAGCACACGCGTCAATGTGATGACGGTCGATTTTGTCGCCGCATAATGGCCCTGCATCGCAACGCCCTGACGTCCTGCAATTGAAGCAATATTGATGATGCGACCGCTTTTCTTGCTGCGCATATGCGGCAGAACCGCCTGACACATCAAGAGCACGCCCTTGGCATTGACGTCGAAATGGGCGTCCCAGTCCTTTTCGCTCAGATCTTCCAGCGTGGAAAGCTTGAGAATACCGGCATTGTTAACGAGTACATCGATGCTGCCCGCTTCGGCTAGGATCGCCGTGACAGTCGCTTCGATCTCAGTCTTGGACGTCACGTCGAGGGTGTGCACGAAAGCCTTACGTCCAGCGGCACGAATGCCGGCTGCCGTTTCATCAAGAGCTGCGCTCTGCGCACCAAGGTCGAGAACAACAACGTCATAACCAAACTCTGCAAGGCCGACAGCGATGGCGCGGCCAATGCCTCTGCTGGCTCCGGTAACGACAGCAACTGTGCCTGTTGGCATAATCTGCATGATATTTTACTCCAAAATAATAGGGATCAGGCCGCGTTTTTGCTGCGCACGGGCAGCGTGTTCATGGCGTCAAGCGTATCTTCGAACGAAACCAGCTTGCCGTCCGAACCAAGTCCCATGGCCACCCGCGCCGCGACCGCAGATGCAAAGCGTGCAGCCTCGCGAAGGTCCCAGCCCTTGATGAGGCCGACAATGATGCCAGCGGTGAAACTGTCTCCACAGCCGGTCGTATCGGAGACCAGGATATTGAAAGCAGGCAGGGTGAAATCCTCGCCCTTTTCAGGCGATACATAGACGCCGTCGGCGCCCATGGTCAGGATTGCGTTCTTCACACCGCGCGCCTTGTAAAAACGTGCGACCTCTCGCGGGTCATGCGCACCGGCCATTTCGCCAGCTTCTTCAATGCTTGGCACGAAATAGTCGATATAAGGCAGACATGGTTCGACCAGTGCAAAGGTTTCAGGATTGGCTTGAATGAGATCAAACGTGGTTATACGGCCAAGTTCCTTGGCTTTTTTTAGAAGCCGCACGGTTGGTTCACCATCAAACGCCTTTAGCAAGCCTGTGCCGCCGACATGCACCACCGTGGCATCAAGCGCTGCATCAAGATCTTCCTCTGCCACCGTAAAGATCGCAGCCGTACCCGGCACATGCAAAGCCGGGCGCTCACCATTGGGTCTGACAGGCAGAATTGTCGCCGAAGTCTGTGTTGCATTGCTGCGCTTGACCAGCCCGCAATCAACGCCAAACTTGACCATTTTGGCATGAAGAAAATCGCCCATCTCATCGTCGCCGACTGTAGTGACGGCCTGCGTGGAAAGACCGAGAATGGTGCAGTCAACCGCAGTCGCACCCGCCGTACCCGCGACAGTCATGCGGATTTCTTCAATATAATCAGCGCGCCCGCCATCAGGTATGCGCGTTACAGGCCGGCCAAGAATATCAAGAACGTAAAAGCCGATCGAACTCACATCAAAACGTGCCATGCGTAAAATTCTCCGAAATGTCAGTGTATGCGGCCGCGCAGGCCGAAGCTGAGAGCAAGAATGAGGAAGACAAGTAGGCCGACACCGACCTGTTGCCAGTAGAAGTTCCAGCCGACCAACAGCAGCCCGTTCTTGACGATGGCAAGCAGCGCCACGCCAAGCAGCGTGCCGATAACCGATGGACGGCGCTCCGCGCTGATTGTTGTACCGATAAACGTGGCACCAATGGCATCGAGCAGGAAAGCATTGCCAGATAACGGCACATAAGAGCGAACTGTCGAGGAAAGCAGAATACCGGCAATGCCGCATAAAATGGCGCAGGCGATATAGACCATCGACATATTGAACGGCACCCGGATACCCGAATACCAGGCCACGCCCGGCTGTGCACCAAAGGCACGCACATAGCGACCAAAGACGGAATGGCGCAATGCTGCATAAACCGTACCAAGGCAAACGGCGAGAACGATCATCGGCATTGGCATGCCAAGCACATGCGTACGCACAATGGCGTTGAACACGGCAGCAAAATCCCCTGTCACCAGATAGATCGGCTGACCGCCGCCTGTTGCTATTTGCTGCACACTCTGGCCGATAAACAAAACGCCGAGTGTTGCAAGAAACGGGCTGATCTTTAGCCGGGTAATGAGAATGGCGTTTAGTAGCCCCACCAAAGCGGCCGCACATAGTCCGGCAAAGATACCAAAGGCAGCACCATACCCTGTTGCAAGCAACGTTATGAAGACCAGACTGGCCATATCCACCGAAACACCAACTGACAGGTCGATGCCTCCGGCTGTAATAACAATCGTCATGCCAAGAGCAACTATTGCGAGCAGCACAATATTGTTCAACAGCACATTATAGAGATTAGGCCCCGTAAAAAATGTCGGGCTGGCAAGCGAGAAGGTTACCAGAAGACCGACAAAGGCAAGCACGATAGCATAGCGGGAAATATTATCGATCGAAAAGAGCGTAGCGGCTCTCGAGTGAGCTAGCGTGTTCATGATCAGCGCTCCGAAGGTTTGGCAAAGGAGGTGGCTGCGACAACCAGCAGGATCAGGGTGCCTTGTACCCCAGTAACCCAATAGCTGGACACATTGAGAAGCTGGAACCCATTGGCAAGAAAGCCAATGAACAGCGTGCTCAGAATGGTGCCGCCCGCAGTCGGTACGAAGCGGCGTGAAAACACCGTTCCAAGCAAGGCTGCTGCGATCACCGAAAGCAACAGTTCCCCCGTTCCCGGTGTGCTCGCACTCAGGCGCGACACTAGCAGGATGCTGCCCAGCCCGGCACAAAAACCGGCAAAGAGATAGGTGCCGCCCACATAGGCGCCCACATTCAGACCCGCAGCACGCGCCGCCTCCGGATGCCCACCGACCGCATAGAGCCTTAGCCCCATGCCGGTGAAATGAAGCAGGATCGCCATTGCAAGCGTGAAGCCAATAAGGCACCAGGCCAGCACTGAAACGCCAAGGAAGGACCCAACAGCGATATTCATGGTGAAATCAGATGCCATCGATACGACAGTGTTTTGTGTCAGGATCAGTTCAGTACCGGCAACGATGTTCATCACCGCAAGCGTTGCTAGAAGTGGCAAGATATTAAACCAGACAACGGCTACGGCATTCAGCATACCCACCAACACACCAGTGCCAATGGCCATCGCAAGCGTTACCGGCACTGGAAATCCGGCAGCCGTCGAGACGGCAAAAACCGCAGCACATAAACCGGTATTGGCCGCAAGCGAGAGATCAATACCGCCCGTCTGGACATCACTTCCTCCGCCGATCACCACAACCGACATGCCAAACGCCAACACACCCAGAACCGCCGATTGCTCGATCACATTGAGAATATTGTAGAAATTCAGAAATCCTGGCGCCATAAACGCGAAATAAAGCAAAATCAGCACGAAGATGCCGATAGCACCCATACGCACAAGCAAGGCACCCAGCGTCTTTCTTCGCGTAGCTCCTACTGCGGTCGGGCTTTCCTTTCCGCTCATCGATATGTCTCCATTTGCTGCGATCATCGTCATGCTGGTGCACTCCTCGCAGTTACTCTCGCGCCGGAAGCGGCGGACAGCAGAACATCGCTGTCCAACTCGTCGGCGGTATATTCATTGGTGAGTTCGCCGCGATAAACGACCAGAACCCGATCACAAAAGCCTGCAAGCTCCAGAAGGTCGGACGACATGAACAGGATTGCCGCCCCTTCGGTAGCGAGCCGGTTCAACAATGTGTAGATTTCAACCTTCGCACCTACATCAACTGCAACAGTCGGCTCGTCTAATATGTAAACTCTGGACTGGCAGCTCAGCCATTTGGCCAGCGCAACCTTTTGCTGGTTTCCGCCCGACAGTGTCTTGACCAGCGCGTCCCGATGCGGTGTCTTGATCGAAAGTTCTTTGATGAATTCATCAATGGAAGCGTTTTCCAACGTCTGGGAAACAAACCCTCCCTTGCTATAGCGCGACAGGCTAGCGAGCGAGATATTTTCGCGAACCGAAAGACCAATGGCAACACCATGAGCGCGCCGGTCTTCCGGCACAAGCGCAACCTCCCGCGACACAGCTGATACAGGTGAAGGGAAGCGCGCTGCTTTTCCGTCAATTACAACCGAACCGCTCGTAGGGCGATCAAGCCCAAAAAGGCTTTGGATCAGTTCTTTCACGCCAGAACCAAGCAAGCCGGTCAGTCCCACGACCTCCCCCGCTTTGACATCAAACGAAATGTCACTGAAATGCGGTGCCATGCCAAGACGGGAGACACTGAGAACTGGCGTACCAATTGCATTGCTGCGCTTTGGAAACATCTCACCCACATCGCGATTGATCATCATAGCGACAATGTCATCGATCGCGGTCATCCGAGGATCGACCACACCGACATTAGTGCCGTTGCGCATCACGGTGACAGCATCGCAAAGATCCTCGATTTCCTTCATGTAATGCGAGATAAAGATAACAGCGATACCGTCCTCTTTAAGACGGCGCAGCACGATGAAAAGACTATCGACCTCTTTCTTAACGAGTGCTGCTGTTGGCTCATCAAGCACAAGAACCGATGCCTTCTGGGCAAGTGCGCGCGTAATCTGGACAATCTTCTGTTGAGCCGTCGTGAGATCCTGCACGAGCGTATTCGGCGACAGATCAAGATCAAAATACTGGCGCAGCAGTTCCGAAGCGCGGCGCGTCATTTCACGATGATTGATGAAAGGCCCGATCTTCGGCTCATGGTTGAGAAAAATCGCCTCGGCGATCGTCGCAGTAGGAACAAGAAGCCGGTCCTGATGAATGAAGTGCACGCCCAGACACTCAACACTTGCTGGCGTCAGTTTCGAAACTTCCTGCCCATTGATGCGGATTGATCCTGCATCCGGCTTTATAATGCCTGCCAAGACCTTGATGATGGTCGACTTGCCCGCTCCGTTCTGACCAACAAGGCCATGTATAGAGCCGCGCGTCACCTGAAGATTAGCATCGACAAGCGCCTTCACCACACCGAAACTCTTGGTGATACCTCTCATATCGATGGCGAGGTTTTCTTGAAACACCACGGCGTCCTCCCTTGATCTTCAAGCAGCTAGTTGATGCGGCACCGCGTGATCTGCGGCACCGCATAGGAGTGGGCTTAGTTAGCTGCACCCGCCTTCTTGGCGAGGAAAGGCGCTGCCGTTTCTTTAGCGTTTTCCTTGGTCACGAGAACAGCAGGCACAAAAGTGAAAGGCGCCACATGTTCGCCAGCGAGATAGCGTGCTGCATTACGTGCTGCTGAGCGACCGATTTCATAAGGCTGCTGCGCGCCGACCGCACCAGCGGCGGACTCTGGATTTGCGACCATTTCAACAACCTCTGGGCTGCCATCAATTGCGTAGGTCTTGATGCCCTTGCGGCCAGCCGCTTCAATCGCCTGAGTGGCACCGATCTGCGGAATATCCCAACATGCCCAGACTGCGGAGATATCACCGTCATTTGGATACTTGGTGAGCATGTCCGTGACGTTAGAATATGCGCTTTGAACCGTATTCGGGATCACGTCACGCAGTTCCGGCTCGATGAGCTTCACATCCGGATAGCTTTGCAGAACATATTTGAGCTGATCATATCGGATTTTACAGACAGGCACGCCGTAAAAGCCGTTAAAAACGAGGACGTTGCCCTTACCACCCATATCGGCAACCATTTGGAGTGCCACTTCACTTGCAAGAGCATAATTGTTCGAAGTGGAATTGTTAATGGAATGTGGCGTTGCTGTATCGACTGTAAACAGTGGGATATCAGCATCCCGAATACGCTTGAGCCACGGGTTTAGCACGTCGAGATTACCGAGCATTTCGATAATTGCGTCCGGCTTCTGGCCAATCAAAGTCTGAAGCTGCGCCACATGGGTCTGATCGTTGCGCTTGGCGTCAAGTGCAATCGGCTCCCCACCAAGTGCCTTCACTTCATCAATGATACCCTGATAGGCCATCAAATCCCAATGATGATCGGTACCAACAGCAGAAATACCGATCCGTTTTCCCGACAGGGAAAGCTTTCCGGGAACAGCATCTTCTGCATGAGCGCTGACACCGAAAGCCGCGATGCCCAATGTAACTGCAAGCATTGTGGCAGTCGTTTTGAAAAAATTGCGACGTGTTTTATTCATTCCCAGTGACATGGACGTTCTCCTCCCGAGTTTGTCCTAATTTCGCTGATCAATAATTGATGCCACAAAGGGCATCTTATAGGTGGTCGTTATAGTTGTTAGTCTTTGTGACCGTAGCTCCCCATTTTTTCGAGAACCCGGGCAATCTCTTCTTTCGGCAGTAACCGTGGGGTACCAAGCTGCAAAACGCCGTGATACTGGCGTGCGAGCGTTTCCACCTCGACCGAAAGCCAAAGTGCTTTCGACAATGTGCCGCCCACTGCAATAATACCGTGATGTTCAAGCAGACAGGCTGTACGGCCTTGCAATGCTTCGACGGCATTTTCAGATAATTCCTGGCTACCGAATATCGCATAGGGCGCGCAGCGAATGTCTTCGCCACCGACAACGGCGACCATGTAATGGATCGCTGGAATGGGGAGACCCATAATGGCAATGATAGTGGAATAGATGGGATGCGCATGAACTATCGCATTCACATCCGCTCTCGCGGCCATGATATCGCGGTGGAACTGCCATTCGCTCGATGCCTGCAATGTTCCTTTGGTGGTGCCGTCCATTTCCAGACGAACAATGCTATCGACGGTAAGCTGGTCATAAGGCGTACTGGTCGGGGTGATTAGAATATAGTCCTCATGACGGACACTGATGTTACCGGACGTACCCTGATTAATGCCAAGGCGATTCATCTCGATACACGCATCGATAATGGACTGACGCTTAGTCAGCTCAGCGGCGCTGTAACTGGTCGATTGATTATCCAAGGAAAACCTCACAATGCTGTATAGCCGCCATCGACGGACAGAATGGATCCGGTCACGTAACCTGCGGCTGGGGATGCAAGAAAAAGGATTGCTGAAGCAATTTCAGAAGGCGCACCACAACGCCGCATTGGCGTCATGTCCATCCAGACATTGAACAATTCGGGCCGCTCACGCATTTTCAGCGTCATTTCGGTGCCGACATAACCCGGTGCTACCGCATTAACCCGGACGCCACTATCGGCCCATTCAACTGCAAGCGCCTTGGTCAGCATATGCACCGCACCCTTGCTCGCCATATAGGACGCCGCAAATTGCGGACAGTTTATAATAAGGCCTGACATCGAACCAAGGTTGACAACGCTGCCTTCACGCCGTTCCAACATGATGCGTCCAAATGCGCGTGACACCCAGAAAGTGCCATTCACATTCACATCCATCACAAGACGCCATTCCTCATCCGATACGTCGAGCGCAGAATGAAGCCGCGCAATACCGGCGCTATTGACGAGGACCGTCACCTTGCCGTGCGCAGCGAGGACCGCACTGGCCGCAGCATCTACCTCTGATGATTGCGTGACATTGACCACATGGGTGGAAACTTTGACACCCAGTTCTGCAAAGGATTCAGCGGCTTTGAGCAACGCCGCCTCATTGAGATCGAGCAGCGCGATATCCGCACCGCACGATGCAAATGCAACTGCGCTTTCCAGACCGATACCACTTGCACCGCCGGTTACAACGACAACATGGCCCGAAAAATCGAGCTGATTGCGGTAATCCATGCACTCCTCCTGCACTCTACCACAAGGCAACAGTCAAGGGTTCGCGGGAGGGGCACCATCCCGCGCGACCATCAAAATATGCTTTGTAAATTCCCTCGGAACGCTCCTCGCGTCCTAGGTAGCAGGATAGGTTGCTATTCAGCGCATGTCAATCTGGTTATTACCAGAAATGTTGTTTTTTGTACCGAACGGTATATTAAATTAGGAGTCAATGCGGAGATGAATACGCGCTACAGCCGAATTATAAAAAGCTCGATAATATTCCAGCGCCCCGCCATCATGATCATAAGCTATCGATTCAATAGCAATTAGCGGCGTATTTTCAGGAATACCCATACGTGTAGTCGTATCGGCATCGGGCAACTCCGCCGTAAACCAACGCTCTGCGCGCTGAACGGTCAGTCCATATTGCTCACGGATGGTCTGAAAGATCGAGCGATTGTCGATGTCGAGCTTTTCCATTCCCGGCAATTTATAGCCTGGCAATGAAATTCGGGTATGCGTAATCGGCCGCCCGTCACAATAATATACGCGCGTAACGCGCACGACGTCCCCCTCCGGCGGAATGCCAAAGACAGATTGCTCATTCTCGTTGGCCTTGGCGCGGTAGAATTCAAATGTCTTGGTGGTGACCAAGTGCCCCTTGGCTGTAAGGTCACCAAAGACGCTGAGATTGGACGTCATGAAATCGACATCCTGACGCGGTTGCGAAATAAACATGCCCTTGCGCGGCATCTTCACCACATGGCCTTCCACAGACAGCGCCGCCAGGGCCGCGCGTACAACGGGCTTAGATACATCAAAGATTTCGCATAATGCCGTTTCTGATGGCATACGGGAATTGGGTCGCAAACTTTTTGACGCAATGGCATCCTGAATTCGATTTTTAAGCTGAACCCACAAAGGCGCCGTCTCGTTACGATCAAGTGCTTCGCTAGCTATTTGCTTGAAAACATCATCCGCGTTGCCGTCCAGTTCATCATAACGCGGACGCCCACGCGTCCTTGATTTCAATTTTTCCATATAAATACATTTCTGGTTACAATTAAAAATTACAATCCTGCGCTTTGCTTTTGCCGTCAAGCATTTCCGTTTAATACCCGTTCTGAAAATAAAAAAAGGGTCGCATTTCTGCGGCCCTTTTGGATAATACATAAGATAGAACGGCTCTTATTCGTCCGATCCTTCCCATTTATCCTTATAAGTTTCCCGCGCGAGCAAAGTGCAGCCAGTGCTGACTATGCCCAGAATGAAAACATAAATGATAATCCCGGTTGGTTTCCCATCATAGTAGGCAAGAAGAGCGGTCGCAATTAACGGCGCAAGCCCGCCCGACAAAACGGCACCAATCTGATAGCCAATGGATGCGCCGCTCAGCCGAACTTTGGTGCCGTATAGCTCAGAGAAATACACTGCCTGCGGTCCATAGAGTGAATCATGCAGCACATTGAGGCCAATCACTACGCCCACAGTCAGCAGGATAATCGATCCGCTTTGCGCGAGAGAAAAGAACGGAATAATGAACAATGTCGAGGCAATACAGCCAAAAAGATAGATTGGCTTGCGCCCGACTTTATCACTCAGCCAGGACCAGAATGGCAAGGTTGCAAAACCCACCACCGAGGAAATAACAACTGCATTCAGCCCCACCTGCCGGTCAAATCCAAGAGAGTTGACGATATAGGACAGCATGAAAACGCTGTAGAGATAGAAGACTGCGTTTTGCAGAAACTTCATGCCGATCGTTAAAAGCAGCACACGCCATTGGTCACGCACGACATCCACAACCGGGCGCTCTGCCTGTTGGTTGCTTTCTTTGACGGCCTCAAAGGCGGGCGATTCACTCACGCTGGAGCGAATATAAACACCAACGATAATAAGAAGTGCGCTAAACAGAAAGGGTATGCGCCACCCCCATGACAAAAAATCCTCATTTGTCATGACACCCGAAGCAATGGCGACCGCAATGGTCGACAAGAGCAAACCGGCTGGCACCCCAATCTGCGGGAAACTGCCGTAAAGACCGCGTTTGCCGGGTGGTGCGTGTTCGACAGCCATCACCACAGCCGCACCCCATTCACCACCGACGGCAAAACCCTGCAAGATACGCAGCGCGCAGAGGATGACCGCCGCCCAGACACCAATGGACGCATAGCTTGGTATGAAGCCTATGAGAACGGTGCTGATGCCCATGACCAGAAGACTCAGCATCAACATGGCTTTTCTTCCGATCCGATCACCATAATGGCCTGCGATAACACCACCGATCGGACGCGCGATAAAGCCCACGGCATAAGTGGCAAACGCCACAAGCGTGCCGACATAGGGGTCGAATTCAGGAAAGAAAACGTAAGGAAACACGAGCGCTGCGCATGTCCCATAAAGATAGTAGTCGTACCACTCTATCGCTGTTCCGATAAAGCTGGCTGCGGCAACCTTGCGATGCTCTTTTGTCAGCCCTTTTGCAGGAACCGCTATTGCTGGATTGTAAGTCATATCTCTCCTCCCAGAGAATATGCCCCGATCAAACAACGTGCACCAATAGCGTCCGCACTCGGCAGACGTTTCCTTCTAAGGTGTATGCGCAGTATTTCGGGACAATGATACAACGATCAGTAAAGTACCGACCGATCGGTACAATTTGTAAGAGATGGGATAGCAAGTCAAGATGTAATCTCAATCAATTTGCGGTGAAACGAGGCGTCGAGTGCTGTTTTTGACACAAAACCACTCGAGCGCGCACCACCGAAAGCGGTGAAACCATTTCGGGTAATATCCAATATAAACCAGTGAGCTAGAACGCATCGCGCGCTAACATTTGCCAAACCATAGCTCTCAAACGCGGTGTTCTTTAACGCTCAAGACAAAGACTGACTCCAAGTCCGCCGCCAATGCAAAGCGAAGCAAGCCCACGTTCAACGTTGCGCTTTTTCATTTCATGCAACAGCGTCACAACGATGCGACAGCCCGAACCAGCCAAAGGATGGCCCAGGGCAATCGCTCCGCCATTGACGTTAATCCCCTCGCCATCCCAGCCCATTTCGCGCATAACTGCCATTGATTGGGCCGCGAAAGCCTCATTGATCTCCATGATCTGCACATCATCTGAGCACCAACCGGCCTTCGCAAGCGCCTTGCGCGAAGCGGCCACGGGTCCAAGTCCCATATCCATCGGTTCCACACCCGCCGAAGCATAGGATTTGATACGCGCGAGTGGCTCCAGACCAAGACGAGCAGCGCGTTTGCCGGACATCACCAGAACCGCTGCCGCACCATCGTTTAAGCCCGAAGAATTCCCCGCCGTAACTGTGCCGGCAGGGTCAAAAACCGGCTTTAAACGCGCCAGTTTTTCCAGATTTGTATCTGGGTTGAGATGTTCGTCGGCAGAAATCACCCTGTCTCCCTGCCGCGTGGATATGGTGACAGGTACAATTTCCGCTTCAAATCGACCTGCTTCGACAGCCGCCAACGCCTTTTGCTGTGATGCCAAGGCGAAACGATCCTGCTCTTCCCGGCAAAACTGATAACGCCTTGCAAGATGTTCGGCGGTCACACCCATATGCACGCCATGAAAGACATCCCACAGGCCATCGACAATCATTGAATCCTTAAGTGGCTGATCCCCCATACGCACACCCTCACGCATACCGTATAAAAGATGGGGTGCCTGTGTCATGCTATCCTGGCCACCTGCGATGATAATATCAGCGTCCCCGCAATGAATCGCTTGCGCAGCCAGATGGATGGATTTTTGTCCGGCACCACAGACTTTATTGATTGTCATGGCTGGCACGTCAATGGGGATTCCCGCCGCCAAAGCGGCTTGCCGCGCCGGATTCTGACCCGCACCACCGGTCAGAACCTGCCCCATGATGACTTCATCGACGTCCCCACCATCGATCCCGGTGTCGCTCAGTAAAGCCTGAATAACAGTGCTTCCAAGTTGCGCAGCAGTCCGCGAGGCAAAGCAGCCATTGAGTTTACCAATCGGCGTACGCCTTGCAGCGATGATGACGACTTCCTCCATCATGACGTTTGATCCTTGCTGGCGGCGCGTAAGGTTATGCCCGCAAAGTCCTTCGCAATACCATCGATTGACATTGCGCCGTCGCCCTTGATCCAGAGAAAGCTGTAGAAATACATGCCAAGAATTGCCTTAATTTCAATTTTCGACATGGAACGCAGTACGCCTTGCCGGGCACCATCTTGAAAAACCCGCACCCAGATATCCTGATAGTCCGCATGAAGACCAAGAACGCCCATGCGCTTGTCATTATTCAGGGCGTGTACTTCACGAAAACACACCGTCATCTCCGGCCGGCTCGCGAACATGATCTCCATGAAACTCTGGCTTAGAGCGCGGATGCGATCCGCTACGCTGGTCCCGGAGATTTCGATGGTTCGTGCCGCATTAATCAGTTCGACCATATAGACCGTCATGATATCAAAAAGCAGTTCTTCCTTCGACTTGATATGATAATACAGCGCGCCTTTGCCAAAGCCCGCCACGTCACCAACTTCGCTGATGCCCACGCTGCCATAGCCTTTCTCGGCAAACAGCTTGGCAGCAACCTCCATGATCATGCGCTTGCTCTCGGACAAATCGTCTGGCCTTGGCGCCGTTATACTATTTTCCATAATCACCTCTGCTCATGCGGTGGGTTGCAATAGCCGCTTCCCCCAGTGCTCGAATGCTGTTTTTGGCACGATTTCGCATTGACATCGAGACTCTTGATCTGCAATGTACCGATCGGTCAGTACTATTGCAACCGTTAAAACGGCACTGACGAGGAGGAAAAATGCAATCCGATATCCTATGGCAACCAGAAGAGGCGCGTTTCGAAACGAGCCATCTGGCAAGATTTGCGCGTGCAAACGGCTTTGATCCCCACGATTATGATAGTCTGCACCGCTGGTCTATCGCAGACAAGGGCGCATTCTGGCGCGCATTATGGGATTATACCAATATTATCGGCGAACAAGGCGAACGTGCCTTTGTCGAAAGCCCGGAAAACCCAATGACCGGCGCTTCATTCTTCCCCGATGCCCAAATCAATCTCGCCGAAAATTTGCTGCGCGGCGAAGATGACGACATCGCAATCCACGAAGCGGATGAAACCGGCACCCAAACCACGATCACACGCGGTACACTGCGCGCCATGGTTGCGCGTACCGCAGACGGCTTGCGCAAAGCGGGCGTCACCAAAGACGATTGCGTGGTCGGCATTTTACCAAATCGCACGGAAGCGCTTGTCGCCTTGCTCGCCACGGCCGCGATTGGAGCCACATGGTCTTCCTGCTCGCCCGATTTCGGCGTGGCGGCTATTCTTGATCGCCTTGGGCAGATCAAGCCGAAAGTGTTGTTTGCTGCCGCTTCCTATCGCTATGGCGGCAAGAATCATGACATTGCCCAGCGCATTATCGACATTGCCAAGGGCATGCCGAGTGTCGAGCATATCGTCATCACCCATGGCAGCCTACCACCCGTAACACAAGAACCATTCAAGCGGCACGATTATGCCCGTTTTGGCAACGATGCCCCGCTGATTTTTGAACGCGTTGGCTTCCGCCATCCTCTTTATGTGCTCTACACATCCGGCACGACAGGCGCTCCAAAAGCCATCGTTCATTCGGTGGGCGGTGTTCTGCTTCAGCATATGAAGGAACATGCGTTACACGGCGATGTGCAGCCTGACGACGTCGTAAGCTGGTACACAAATACGGCATGGATGATGTATCACTGGCTAATTTCGGCGCTTGCCTGCGAAGCCGCCATCCTGCTCTATGATGGTGCGCCGATCCTCAAAACGCCCACGGGACTTGATGTAACCCCACTATGGAATGCTGCCGAACAGGCTGGTGTCACACATTTTGGCACCAGCCCGAAATATCTATCGACCCTTGCAGATGAAAATTATTCGCCGGCAAATCATCATAATCTGTCGGCGCTCAAGTCCTTATTATCAGCGGGAGCGCCTGTCTCTCCGCATCAGTTTGACTGGGTTTATGAGCATATCAAACAGGATATGGTGTTCGCATCGATTTCCGGCGGCACCGAAATCATCGGCTGTTTCATGCTGGGCTCGCCGCTTCATGCGGTGCGGCGCGGACATCTGACCGTCAAGGGCTTGGGCCTCGCCGTCAATGTGATGGATGACCGTAATGCTCCTATCATTGGACAGCAGGGTGATCTCGTCTGCACAGAAGCCTTCCCGTCCATGCCGCTCACTTTTTGGGGCGAAGGCGGCATGAAGCGTTATCACGACACCTATTTTTCCCAGCGGCGCGAAATCTGGACCCATGGTGACATTGCTGAAATGACGCCCTATGGATCGGCGGTCATCTACGGTCGCTCGGATACAACGCTGAAACCCGGCGGTGTGCGCATTGGCACTGCGGAAATCTATGCTGCCTGCGAACTCTTTGCAGAGATTGAGGACTGCCTGGTGTTTGGCGCGCCAGTGACCGATGACGAAGAAATCGTGCTTTGCCTGAAGCTCAAAGACGATGCGCCCCTCTCCAGTGACTTTGCAAAAAAAATCCGTCAAAAAATTCGTGAAATGGCGTCCCCCCGCCACGTCCCGCATCGCATCCATGCCGTGAATGCAGTCCCTTACACGCTAAACGGCAAACGTGTGGAAGGTGCGGCCCGTACCGTCATGGAAGGTGGCGTGGTCAAGAATATCGGCTCGCTCGCCAATCCTGAATGTCTTGATGAATATCGGGCGTTGGTACGGAGTGCCGCGGCATGACATCAATAAGGTCAAAGGGAGCCATTATCGGCATTGGCGAACTCAAGCCGCAACGCAAAACGGACGGCATCACAACGCTTGAAGTGCTCGCAAAGGTTTCAGCAGCTGCCATAGAGGACGCTGGCTTGGCCCCACATGAAATCGATGGCCTGCTGGTGGGACCGCAAGTCGGCGAAACACCGCAGCATGTGCCGGCAACCATCGCTGAATATCTGGGCCTACGTCCAACAATGGGCAATGTCGTTGACCTTGGCGGTGCGTCAGGTGCAGGCATGGTCTGGCGCGCGGCAGCGGCCATTGAAGCGGGCATGTGCGAGACGGTGCTTTGTGTTCTGGGCAATGCCCGCGACGACAACCCGCCGCGTTCGCCCAATCGCAACCCAATTCGCGAGTTCGATGTTCCTTTCGGTGCATCGGGTGCAAATATTTCCTATGCGCTTTTCATGCAGGCACATATGTCACGCTTTGGTACAACAGCGAGAGATTTTGCAACCATCGCCCACTGGGCCCGGCATAATGCGCAATCCAATCCCGATGCGATCTTCTATGGAAAACCGGCAAGCATAGATGACGTGCTGGCATCGCCGATGGTTGCTTCGCCTCTGCATCTATACGAAATCGTCATGCCGGTTGCGGGTGCCGAAGCCATCATCGTTACATCGGCAAAACGTGCGCGTGGACGCCGCCAGACACCAGTACATCTATTGGGCGCAGGCGAAAAAATCACGCATCGCGCAGCCTCACAGGCACCTGACCTCACAACCGGACCATTAAAACAGGCGATGGCACGCGCCTTTGCCCAATCCGGTACATCTGCCAAACAGATGAGCCTGTTGTCGCTTTATGACTGCTACACCATCATGGTTGCACTCACAATTGAGGATGCGGGGCTGTGTGGCCCGGGCGAATTCGGGCAATGGCTCAATGGACGCAACCTTTCCTTCGCAGGCGATACACCGCTCAACACCCATGGCGGGCAGATCGGCTTTGGCCAACCCGACCTTGCTGGCGGCATGACCCATATCGTGGAAGCCGTGCGCCAGTTGCGCGGCGCAGCCAGTGGTCGCCAGATTGCAAATCCGCAACTGGCTCTCGTTACCGGCAATGGCGCAACTGTCAGCGAGGCAACCGCACTCGTTTTGGGAGCAGACTGATGGATCTTGATCTTCTCAAAACCCCTGGTCCCACCATTACCGCACTCACAGCTCCATTCTGGGCGGCGGCGGAAGAAGGGCGACTGAGCATCCAACATTGCGAAAGCTGCGATAGCGCCGTGTTCTATCCTCGGCCCATCTGTCCGCATTGCTGGAGTGAACGCCTTATCTGGAAAGACGCTTCCGGGCGGGGACGGCTCAAATCATTCTCGATCGTGCACAAACCCGGCCATCCGGGTTGGCTCCCTATTGCGCCTTATGCCGTCGGGCTGGTTGAACTTGAAGAAGGGCCGACGCTTCTGAGCTTCATTCTTCAAACACCCACGCAAAAGCTCGAAGTCGGTGCAGCACTCGAAATGACGCCAACACGGATCGGTGGGCGAACTCTGCCCGCTTTTCAGCAAACACAATCCCAGGAAAGGGCATAAAATGACCGAAGTGAAACAGGATGGTTGGGCTGGAGTCCTCAAGGGCAAGCCAAAGGTGGGAGCCGCAGCCGAGCGTTCCCGGCGGACAACCATGCAGGACATCGAAACCTTTTCCGACATGACCGGTGATCGCAATCCACTCCATTATGATCGTGAGCTTGCAGAGGCTTCAATCTTTGGAAAACTGATTGTTCAAGGCGGCGTGACCTCTGGCTTGCTCAATGCAGCCGTTGCCGAAGACCTGCCCGGCCCCGGCACTGTTTTTCTTGGCGTTGAATGGAAATTCGTCAAGGCTGTCGGCGTCAATGAACTGATTACGGCACGTGTCGAAATCGTCGAGGTTCGCGACGACAAACCAATCTGCAAGATAAACACCAGCATTCGCAACGAAGTTGGCGAAATCTGCCTGAGCGGAACCGCAACAGTTTATACTGTTCCCCTCGCAAAGAGATAAGCAGTGCAACTCCCAGCAAGCGGTGCCAACACAGCCATTAACCAGTCAACAAAAGCCAGTCCCTGGCCGGTTCTGGCTATACTCTGCGTGTCCATTGTGCTTTCGATGACCACATGGTTTTCGGCCACAGCCGTCACGCCGGAAATCAAAGCCGCATGGCATTTGTCCGATAGCGCTGTTGCCTGGCTTACAAACGGCGTGCAGATCGGCTTCGTCACAGGCGCATTGCTTGCAAGCCTTATTAATCTGCCAGATATTGTCCGCTCGAACCGGCTCATGGCAGGAGCCGCCTTCTTAGCGGCGGGGATGAACGCAATTCTCCTGCTTGAGCCGGGCGCTTTTGGTGCCATCCTTTGCCGTTTTGCAACCGGCATAGCGCTTGCGGCGGTCTATCCGCCTGCAATGAAACTCATTTCGACGTGGTTTGTAAAAAAGCGTGGCCTTGCCCTTGGTGCGGTGGTCGGAGCGTTGACACTCGGCTCATCCATGCCACATCTTTTCCGAACACTCACACAGCAAATCGACTGGCAACTGGTCATCGCTCTCTCAAGCATGGCTTCATTTCTGGCCGGTCTGGTATTTCTACTTTTTGCGCGCGAAGGGCCGTATCCTTTTGGGCGTACAGTGTTTAATCCAAAACAGATCGGACGCGTACTGCTGGATCGAAATCTGCTGCTGGTGAATGTCGGCTATTTCGGTCATATGTGGGAACTATATGCCATGTGGGCCTGGCTGCTGGTGTTTATCCGCAATGCAATAGGCGACACATTTCCCGCATATGTCGCATCGCTTATCACATTTATCGCGATAGCCGCAGGCTTGTTCGGCTGTATTATGGGCGGGCTTCTGTCCGATCGCTTCGGACGCACCGCAACAACAGCGGGGTTTATGCTTGTTTCAGGTTCATGTGCCGTTCTGATTGGTTTCGCCTTTTCAGGCCCAATCTGGCTTATCGTTATCATTTCAATTGTCTGGGGAATATCGATCATCGGTGATTCACCGCTATTTTCGGCTGCCGTGACCGAGCTTTCTGACCGGGATTTTGTCGGCACAGCACTGTCGCTTCAGATGGGGTTGGGCTTCGCTCTGACCGTCTTTGCAATTTGGCTCATGCCACACATCGCAAACTGGATGGAAAGCTGGCAATGGTCATTTATCATCCTTGCACCCGGCCCGTTCATTGGTGCATGGGCAATGTTGAGGCTCCGCAAACATCCAATATCGCTCAAACTCGCCGGTGGTAAACGTTAGAAAAGCCAGGGATCTACGCGCTGTTCGGTTACGCTTAACGTGATAATACGAGGCAAATTAATCGGCATTTTGTGGTTTCCGATACCCTGACGAAAACACATTGCACGCTTCTGGAACGTTGAGACATTTCAAGATATCCAGTCAAGAGCATAGGTAACTGTCGCAATTTTTGATAAAATGAACAACACGTTGCGCGCAATTGCATTCATTTTAAAGCAATTTTCGCCAAAATTCCGGCTAAGTTGACATCAACGATATAATCTTGAAGTCAGCTGGAAAACCGAAAGCCCCCCAATAAAGATGATGATACGCTGGGGTCCGTGTTTCTCCCTCAACAGCAGCAGCACTAGCGATGTCGCTTAATCGGAATTACATTTTCTCGCTCGACATATGCGACAGGTATGACTCCGCCTAAGCCCTGTCCCCAACTACCTATGGTCTCTACGATCTAGAAGTTTGACCTGAAATTCATCGCGGGTGTCGGCTTTGTAACCGACGGAGAGACAAAAGCACTTTCGATTTACATATCTTTACACTCTCGTCAGCGTGCACCACGCACGAAGCTTTCGCCCAATGCCTGCGGAAGACTAGCCTTTCGACCTGCAATCAATAGAACCAACATCACCATAACAAATGGTAGCATCTGAATAACATCTGTCGGTACATTGACACCTGCGACTTGCAAAGCAGTCGCCAGAGAGAGACTTGCACCGAATAAGAGGGCTCCTCCCAATACCCAAAGCGGCTTACCACGTGCCAGCATTGCAAGGACAATCGCGATAAAGCCATTTCCGTGACTCATAAAAGGAATGAATACGCCTGCAACGGCCACGGACATGAAAGCACCGCCAAGTCCGGCAAGCGCTCCCGTTATCAATACAGCGGTACTGCGAGTACGCACGACGTCAACGCCTGTTGCATCTAGAGCTGCCGGCTTATCGCCAGCCGCCTGCAACGCAGTGCCCCAATGGGTCATTCTGTAAATCCACGCGAAAACAGCAACCAGCGTGACTGCCAGATATACAATCGGATTGTGATTAAACAGAATAGGTCCCAAAATCGGAGTTTCCGACAATGGCCATATCGGCCATTTGGCAGCACCATCTAAGCGTGGGTAACTGCGCGAAAATTGTACAAAATGCAGAAGGGCGGTTAAGCCCTGTACTGCCAGAGTAAGTGCTATGCCGATAACAATCTGATTGAGACCTAAACGAACGCATAGCAGAGCCATGAATGCTGCAACAAAAGCCCCAGCAGCAGCCCCGCCGATGAAACCAAGCCCCATATTGCCCGTGCTCCATGCGAGCAGAAAGCCCGCATAAGCACCCGCGAGGATCATGCCCTCAAGACCAATATTAAGTACACCAGCCTTCTCGGAAAGCTGCTCGCCCAGCCCTGCAAGCAAGAGTGGCGTTCCCGCAGCGATTGCTCCAAGGAACAAAGTGATGATGAAACTTTCTGTAAAAAGTGACATATTCTTTCCTCAGATCTTTGCGCGGTATTGGCGGTGTTTGTCGATATATTCAGCCAGCGCCAACGTGATCAGCAGCAGCGCCACAAAAACCAGCGAGAAGAAGCTCGGTACGCCAAGACGACGCGCGGCACTCTCGCCGCCAATCGTCAGCGCAGAAAACAAAAAAACATAGGCGATTGATCCGAAGCCATTTAGGCGAGCGAGGAAAACCAACGGTACGACGGCGAGGCTATAAGCCGGATTCCAGTCAGCACGCACATTGCCCTGCGTTCCCAGGATATCGACCGCGCCAGAAAGTCCGGCAAGTCCAGCGGAAATAGCGAAGACCGCAATTGTCAGCCTTGGTACTGAAAGCCCCGCATGAACGGCGGCGCGCGGATTAGCACCCACCAGACGCAATTTCATCCCGAATGACGTTTTTGTCATCATCAAATGCATCGCAATGATGACGACAAGACCAATAATCAGGCCCGATGATATGGTCGTATCAAACAGCTTTGGTAGCCGTGCGTCAACCGGCAAAGTCCGAGTTTGCGGTGTGGTCGTTGCTGGATCCAGAAACGCCAGTTTGACCAAAACATTGGCTAGCGAAACACCAAGAAAACTCATCATCAATGTAGTGATGATTTCGTTGATACCATGCCAAGCTTTGAGCACGGCGGGTAAAAGCCCCCACAGCGCGCCGATAACAAATCCGATGATGAGACCAAGCGGCAAATTAAGCCACATCGGAAGTCGCACCGCATGCATCAAAGGCGTTGTGGCTGCCACAATAACAGCAGCGAGCAAAAACTGTCCGTCACCACCCAAATTCCAGATGCCTGCACGGAACGCGACTATTAGGCTTGCAGCTATCAGGAGAAATGGTCCCATACGCGTGAGCGTCGCAGACAAACCAGATGGCGACAATATCGCACGTTCTACCACATAGGCATAATAGCTCAATGGGTTGACGCCCATAGCGAGAAGGATCATTCCTCCGAAAATCAGTGCGGCGATCAGCGGGCCGACGCTAACAGTTAGTATTTTTCCCCAGGTCGAAAAGGGCGAACGCATAGTCGGGCTTACAACCCCAGCCGTGCCAGCCTGTTGATCGCTCATTCTTCTTCTCCGGTACTCATAAGGCGGCCGATTGCATCACGTGCGCCCACATCATTTTGAACTGTGCCGACGACCCTGCCCTGATCAATAACGGCGACCCGATCGGCAAGCTCAAGCAGCTCATCAAGGTCTGTTGAAATCAGCAAGACCGCTTTGCCTGCATCTGCGGCATCACGGATACGCTGACGTGTGGCCTGTATATTTTTCACATCAAGCCCATAGGTCGGTTTTGCAAATATGACTGCTTCGGCAGAGCCGGTCAGCTCACGAGCCAGCAGAACCTTCTGGATATTCCCACCTGATAGGGTTCCGACAGGTGTTTGGACATCTGGCGTGCGAATATCGAAATTGCGCACATGCTCCTGAGCCTGCGAACGGATAGCCTGCGGCTTTTCAATACCTTTTTTCCAGAAAGGTGACGCACCAATGTCTTTAAGCAAGAAATTAGTGGCTACAGCGAATGCTCCAACGGTTCCCTCACCCAGCCGATCATCAGTCACGTAACGCAGTCCCGCCGCGCGTCGCTCTCCCACTGTAAGTGAGCCGATCTCAGCACCGTGCAACCTCACACTTCCTGAACAAGCTGTTTGACCAGCCAAGGCTTCCGCAAGTTCTTTCTGGCCATTGCCGTCGATGCCGGCAATACCGAGAACTTCCTTCGATCTGAGAACAATTGAGAAGTCATGGACCGGGATACGCCCCGCGTTCGAATTCAGCTTTGAAACTTCAAGCACCACGGAGCCCAATTCGCGGGTAGCGCGATAGTCACTGGCGTTATCGTCTGGTGCAGACTGGCCAAACATCAGACGGATGATGTTGGCCGTGTTCTGCTTATCACTATTGGCGCTGAGCTCGTCAGGCGTAATAGCCCCGGCATTTTTTCCAAGACGTAACACCGAAATTCTGTCCCCATAAGCCAGTGCCTCATTGAGCTTATGAGTGATGAAAATCACTGCCAATCCTTCGGCAACCAGACGGCGCATTAACTGTCCGAGAGAAACCGCCTCGTTGGGTGTCAACATTGCTGTCGCTTCATCGAGGATCAGACAACGACTGCCACGCATCAATGCGCGCAGAATTTCGACCTGTTGGCGCTCACCAAGAGAAAGGCTCGAAACCATAGCAAATGGATCAACGCGCAGACCGACACGGCTTGCAGTTTCAATTATGCCCTTTGCGAGCCCACTGCGATCAGGTTTACGCCACCATTTCCCGCCAAGGGTAAAGTTATCAACGACAGTTAGGCTTGGCACCAGCATCGAGTGCTGAAAAACCGTCCCTATTCCCAACGTGAGAGCGTGACGAGGCGAGGTTATATTGACCGCAGATCCGTCAATCTCGATAAAACCTTCGTCTGGCTGTTGCAGACCTGACAACATACCGACCAAAGTGGATTTTCCAGCACCATTTTCCCCAAGCAAGACATGAACTTCGCCGGGCCAGATATCCGTGCTGACATTGTTATTAGCAACCACGCCGGGAAAGCGCTTAGTTATGCCACGCAGCCCAACAAATGGCTTCTCATTAGAACTTGATGGAATGGCTACACTTATAACCGACGCCTGCATCTCACTATCCTTCATGCAAATCCGTCTCGTCACATCTCGTCGGACCGCTTCGAGACGCGCTCCGACAAGCTGAACGTTGATTGCTCACAGCATCAAATGAACCACTAAATGGCCGTTTTGCGAAAGCTAAGAGACGGGTTCAAAAGCAAGCTGGTTCACTTGGAGGCGACAGTTTTTACCAGTGCGTGAACGCTGTCTGCATCAAACTTTGGTTCTACCTTGATAGCGCCCGAAACAACGTCAGCCTGAAGAGCTTCCATTTGTTTCCAGACATCGTTCGGTATGTTCTTGGTCTTGAGAAGTCGAAGACTGCCGTCACTAAGCTTGATGTTATAGTTGTGGCTACCGTATTTTCCGTCCTTCAGATCCTTGATCATCGCGGAATAAACCGGCGTTAGATCCCAAATGACTGAGGAAAGAAGATTACCTTTATCGATCGACGTTTTATCTCCGATCACATCAATGAAATATGCTTTTCCGCCATCGGTGGCAGGAGTCGTTTCTACAGCCTGCAACATGCCAAAGCTTGAGCCGTTACCCTGGCCAAAGATAATGTCTGCACCAGAAGCGATAACGGTTTCCGCCACGCGCTTACCGCCAGCAGCATCGGCATATGCAGCCGGCCCGATCACTGCGTAGCGAACTTCAACGCCTGGGTTTTCAGCCTTAACGCCCTGCGCAAAAGCAACCGACATATTGTTCCACGATGGTGGCTCACCGGAGACGACGATACCAACAACCTTGGTTCTGCTCATCTTTGCGGCCAGTCGGCCTGCGAGATATGCACCATCGCTGCCAGCAGCCGTGTAGTCAGCAATCTTGCCTTCAGCAAGCTTGTCCGGGCTATCGACAATAGCGACTGGAATATTCATTTCAGCACCAATTTCCGGTGCAGCGGTGTTATAACCGGACGCATGGGCAATCAGCAGACCTGCGCCGTCTTCAGCAAGTTCACGCAGCGTTGGGCGAACATCGCCATAACCCAGGTTTTCGGCAACAACTACCTTCACACCAGCAGCTTCACCTGCAGCTTTTGCCGCATCGACGCCTTGCTGGTTCCAGCCCATATCGGTTCCCATTTCCGGAGCCAGAATAGCGATGGATGTAATTTCCGCGGCCAAAGCACTGCTCGCCATCCAGCCACTCAAGGCGAGAGCGAGCACAGCACCACTGACTGTTCCTGCTATTGTTTTTTTCATTTTATTGTTCCCATTTATAGATTTTTGTTGACTACTTACTCAATCCCGGATGATTTTTAAAGTATAATCGGGAGAAATGTTTCAAAATGAAGAATCACATCACCTTTCTTGCTGTAGCAATTCTTGGCTTAAACGCGGCATCTGCTTCTGTTAACAGCCAGTCGCTTGACATTACGGTCGAAAACAGTGGCAAAGCAGCATTGGTCTGTTCAGCCTCCATCGCGCATTGGTTTTCTGCTGATCTTGGTGAAGTCGCCCCCGGTGACAGCCGATCATTCAGCTTTGGCGTGGATGTAAAAACAGGCAACGTCTTCCAACTCAACACAGTGGGCAACGAAATGGCCGTGCAGCGCATCTGGTGTGGACATAAAGGCAATGACTGGGCAACTCGGGCGGAAATTCCCATGGAGCGTCGTGCTGGCGTCAGCCCGGAACCGATCCGTCTGCGTTGCACAGCAGATGCAGAAAAAACCCGATGCACCGCTTTATGACAGAACCCATTCAAGTTGATTTTCAAATCCCCACGGCCTTGCATCTGACTCCCCAGTGCTGGAAGGGAAGATTTTTGAAACGGATCACCCAAGCGATCTCAATAACTCAAAAACCGTAACCCCGATTGACAGCGCGAGAATACGATAGCATGATCATACCGTAATACAATAATGAAAAGTCAACGAGGTGCGATTTTACGATTTTTCTTTTTATCTAACTGAATTTAAATAGAAAAATCTGAAATAGCATCACCAGCATTCACGAGAGAGCAGAAAATGGGCACTGCAATTGTCACCGGAGCCAGTCGTGGACTGGGTCGAGCTTTTGCTATTGGACTGGCAAAAGACGGATTTACACTGAGCCTTTGCGCTCGTGATGGAGCGGCATTAGCAGAGACTGCGGAACTCGCCCGCGCCGCTGGCTCGCCGAATATAATCATCGTTGCTGCCGATCTTTCACAAGCAGGTGCTGCTGAAAAGGTCGTGTCCGAAACGCTCGCTGCGACCGGGCAAATTGATGCGCTGATCAACAATGCTGGCGCAACCAAGCGAGGCGATTTCTTATCGCTGACGGATGAAGATTTTCATGAGGGGTTCGCTCTCAAGTTTCATGCAACTGTACGGTTTTGCCGCGCTGCATGGGACGCCTTATCCCACAGCAAAGGCAGCATCGTGAACATATCGGGCGTTGGTGCGCATACGCCTGAACCGGATTTCACCATCGGCGGATCAGTTAATTCGGCGCTCATCAACTTTACCAAGGCGATCTCAAAACGCGCACAAGGTACTGGCATGCGGATCAACACGCTCTGCCCCGGCCATATCCTGACTGATCGTTTAAACCGCCGGATAGAAGTATTGGCCAAAGAACGCAATATTTCCGTTGAGTCAGCACGCGAAGAAATCCGTGAAGTGCAAGGCATCCAGCGTTATGGCGAGGCCGATGAAGTGGCAAACGTGGTGCGTTTTCTATGCAGTCCGGCTGCTGCCTATGTGCATGGAACTGTTATCAATGTCGATGGCGGCGCAACGCCGGGGATCTAATCCCAATGCAAAAATACCGGGGCCAAGCCCCGGCATAATAATCAGGCGTCGGCTTCTTCAGCCAGCCGCTCACGCAGAATAGCGATTGCAACCTTGCCCGCATTCATAACGTGGTACGCTGCCGCCTTGCGCGCTTCCTTACCGCGTCTTGCAGCAAGATGACCAACCACTTCTTCGAGTTCAGCCAGGCTTTCACGCGTACGCCCCGGTGCTCCCAACGAAGTCGCACGCAAAACCATGACCCGCGCATTAAGAGATGACAGCGTATGACCAAGCGCTTCGTTATGTGCGCCGAAAATCAGACAATCGTAAAAAGCATTCTTGGCTTGCAGACGCTCTAGCGGATCAGTGACCTTGTCGCCTTGCTTGAGCACTTCAAAAGCGGCTTTAAGCGCGTCAATATCGGCGTCAGTTGCATTGCGGGCAAACAGCTCGCAGGCAAGTCCTTCAAGCTCAATACGGACCTGATAGATGCCTTCTGCCTGCTCCGGCTTCAGACGTGCCACAATCGGCCCCCGATGAGGAACAACCTCAACAAGACCTTCACTTTCAAGCTGCCGAAGTGCCTCACGCACAGCGGTGCGGCTGACACCCGTCATCTCACACAGATCGCGCTCGGTAATGCGCTGACCTGCCGTAAAATATCCCACTGCAATCGAATTGCGGATGCTTTCCGTCACGCTGTGGCGCACGGGAGCAGCCGCTTTTATCACTTTAAAATCAATGGGCGGCGTTCGCCCGTTCATAGAAACAGTCATAAGTTTATACCCCTTTTGGCGTATGGGGACCGGTATTACCGTATTACTATACGCTAATTGCTTGTTTTGAAAGCATCAGATTTCCGACCATGCCTGTTTAACGTGCAAAACTTTAGTTTTGTGCCGCTTCTATGACCGCCATTGTCGCCGCAACCCCTGCACCAACATTAATACCCTGAACGCCAGCTGCCTTAAGACCACCGGCAATTGCCGCAACGGATATGAGTGAGTAAGGCGGGCGGGCAGTCGGTCCCATATGCCCGATCCGGGTCAGTTTTCCGAGCGTTTCACCACGACCAGACGAGAACACAACCCCATAGACATCACGAATTGAAGCACGCAGCTTCGCTTCGTCGATGCCTTCAGGAATTGCCACGGCTGTGCAAGTTGCCGATGCAATCTCTTCGCGTGCAGCCCAAAGCTTAAGGCCTGCTGCCTGCACCCCAGCCCGACACGCCTTTGCTGTAAGTGCATGACGTGCCCACACGTTTTCTTCGCCTTCATCCAGATAAATATCAAGCGCTGCATCAAGTGCATTGATCTCGGATACCGAAGGAGTGAAAGGAAAAGGCCGGCCTGCCCTGTGCGCATCTTTCCAGTCAACAATCGAAAGAATGGAAGCGCGTGGCGCATCAGGATTAGCGGCCATTTTCTCCCATGCCGCTTCGCTCACATGCAACAAGGTCAATCCCGGCGGGCAACCCAGACATTTATTCGGACCCGTCACAAAGATATCGGCAAACGATGTATCCGGTAGAACATTCATTCCACCAAAAGCTGAGACTGAATCCACAATGAACAGCTTACCTGCAGCCCTTACAACAGCGCCAATTTCAGCCACCGGATTAACCGTGCCGGACGGCGTATCATGATGGCAGATCGAAACCACAGCAACGTCAGGTCGTTTATTCAAAAAGTCCGCCACCGCATCGGCCGAAAGCACTTCATTGTAAGGAACTTCCAGTTCTACGACCTCTTGTGCGTAACGAGCAGCCCAATAAGCAAAGCCCTTGCCATAAACTCCGGAGACGAGATTAAGCACGACATCGTTTTTGGTAATCAGCGAAGCGGCCGCAGCTTCCAGCCCCAACACAGGTTCGCCCTGAAGGATGACCGGCGGGGTTTGCGTGTGGAAAACGCGTTGAACCTTGTCGTTCACGGATTCATAAAACGCCAGAAAAGCCGGATCATAATCGTAGAGAACAGGTCGTGACAATGCGCGTAACACTGCCGGGTAGGCATCTACTGGGCCTGTGGTCAGCGTGAATATCGGATCGGTAACTTTTACCTGGCTCATATCGCTCTCCCATTATTGTCCGTATTGTCTCGTGTCATTGTGAGAAAAACTGCCCCGTCTTCAGCATCTTCGATAGTTTCAAGCGACGCAATCAGCCTATCAGCGTCAATATCAATCCCGCGCCAGCTAATCTGCGCTCGGAATTTTGCAGCCAGATCAGCGTCAGTCATAGGATGGTCCAACCCGCCTTTGACAGCATCTATCCGGCGCACAAGCTTTCGCCCGTCATGCAGCAAAAGACAAACTTCAGCAGCTTCAAATGTAAAGGAAGGATCATCTAAGAAAGATAGCTTTGAAGCCAAATCCTTCAATTGCGGATCTTGCACAGCGTGATCGGAAAATGCATCAAGATCGGCTCTACCCCAGAGCAAACTGACCGCCACCGCATGTTGCGCACTCACCTGCGAAAGTCTACCCGTTGTGACGTTCGGACGATCTGTGCGCTGACGCAGCAGTGGATGACCCGTCAATGTTATCGATGCAATTTCATCTGCTTCGAAATTACCTTGCGCATGAAGCCCAAGACACGATTCAATAACCGGGTTCAGAACCACACCGCATGGATAAGGCTTGAAAGTGTTTTTCAGCATTTCCCAATGGCTTCCCAGCCCATCGATAAGCGCGGAGAAATCTGGGGCATCCGAATGCAGCGCCAGGAAACCGCGTGGTCCTTCGAGGGGCGCTGCCGGGCCTGTATAACCTTTGGCGGCAAGCAAGGCAGACATCAAGCCAGCGCGGGCCGCTTGTCCCACTGAAAGGCTTTTCGACATCGTGCCCAGCGTTTCAACCGAACCTGCGCCTTGCGCCAAAGCATGTCCCAAAACATCAATAAGCTGTGCCGGGGAGAGCTTCAATAATTTGCCCGCGGCAAGCGCTGCACCAAACACACCGCACGTCGATGTAATGTGCCAACCACGCGCATAATGAACAGGGTGCAAGGCATTGCCCAACCGACAGGTTACTTCCGCCCCCAGAACAAAGGCCTCAATCAGCGCATGCCCCGATATCGGCTTTCCTTCCGCAGCGAGTGTCTCGGCCAATGCCAGAACAGCAGGCGCGACAGGTGCCGATGGATGAATAACAGTCGGAACATGGGTGTCGTCGAAATCAAAAATATTGGCGGATGCCGCATTGATATAAGCGGCCCACAACATATCGGCTCGTTCTGCACGTCCAATCAGGCTTGCTGTGGCAGAGCCGGAAAAAGCTGGTAGCAATGCCGCCAGCTTCTGGATAGCAGCTTCATTTGAACCACCAATGGCCGTGCCCACAATATTAAGCAGCGAGCGCCTCCCTGCGGTACGCACGTCATCAGGCATTACGGGTGGCGAATGAACAAACTCAGCGATTGCAGCGCTCAAACCTGTCATATCAGACGCCAGCAGCTTTGCCGCGGACTTCCGTGCCAGCCCATTGTTCCAGTGGACGGATGATGGCTGTCATATCTGCATCCGGCCCCAAATCAGCCTTGGTGATTGAGAACAGCATCCGCACCGCATTTCCCACCAGCATGGGAACACCGAGGCGTTCGGCTTCTTCAAGGCACAGGCGAATATCTTTGAGCGAGAGCGCGATTGCGAAGCCAAAGTCAAAACCACGTGGTAGAACAAAACGCGGAATTTTATCAACACTCGCCGATGTGCGACCTGATCCAGCATTGAGCACTTCTATCATGACATCGGCATCAAGTCCGGCTTTGGCGCCCATAACCATCGCTTCTGACGTGATCGCCAATGCTGCCGCGGAGCAGATGTTGTTGATAAGTTTCATCACCTGCGCCTTGCCGGGTTCTTCAGCCACGCGGATCACCTTACCAAGTGCCAAAAGCATTGGTTCAACAACGCTGAAATGTGCAGCTGGACCAGCGGCCATCAAAGCAAGCGTTCCCTTTTTTGCACCTGCGACACCGCCTGAAACGGGGCTGTCAATCAAAGCAATGCCCACTCCAGACAGAATTTCAGCCAGGTCCATTTCGGCTTTTGGCCCGGTAGTTGATAGATCGACAACGCATTTTACAATCCCGGGATTTGCTGCAATGGAACGTCCAACAGCTAGAACGACTTCAGGTGTTGGCAGGGACAGGAAAATCGTTTCAACGCGACTGGCAAGCTCCTCAAGGCTATTTGCAGCATCTGCACCAGCATCTATTAACGCTGCAACCGCAGCATCCGCCCGATCATTGACGACAAGCTTATAGCCCGCGCCAATCATGCGCTCTGCCATTGGGCGTCCCATATTGCCAAGCCCAACAAAACCCAGTTCAGACATTCCACTCTCCTGTTATCGTGGCCCCGCTATCAGGCAAAAGACCAGCCATTATCCACCGGTATCGCAGCGCCATTAATGCCTTCGCTAGCTGTGCCACAAAGAAACAGCGCAAGAGCCGTTACCGTATCCATTGGAATAAACTTGCCACCCGGTTGACGTGTCGACAGAAAAAGCTCTGTCGCTGCTTCTTCGCTCAGTCCCTTTTCTGCGGCGAGTACTTTGATCCGACCAAGCGCTGACTCTGTTGCCATCAATCCCGGACAAATGGCGTTGCAGGTGATCGCGGTTGAAGCCAGTTCCAGCGCGACTGTACGCGTCAGGCCAATCATCGCGTGCTTGGTGGTGACATAATCCACGCGACCCGCGAGAGCGATCAGACTATATACCGATGCTATATTGATGATGCGCGCCCAACCATGCTCCTGCATGTCGGGAAGGCAAGCCCGGATCAGCCGGAAAGGCGCAGACAGATTGACCTCAACCGCCGTGTCCCAATCGGCATCGGCTAGCGATTGCACTGGCGATATTTTGCGAATGACTGCATTATTGATGAGAATATCAACGGTTCCCAGATGACTTTTAGCCTGCTCGACAAGTTGGTCCGCGGCACCCTCGTGTGATAAATCAAGAGCCGCAGCACCAACCGACTGGCCTGTCGCATCCGCCAAAACCGCTGCAACATCATTGACTTCCGACCGAATATCGGTGAGGAAAATGCGGTTTCCAGCCTTTGCAAAAACCCGCGCAAGCTCAAGCCCCAACCCAAGCGCTGAACCCGTTATCAAAACGCCCCGTTCTGGAACCGAACTCATCGCGCCAGTTCCTCCCACTTTAAAACCGGCTCGGCATCCAATCGAACAACAATGCCTTCGAGAGCATCTGATGGAGCTCCATAGGCACGCATCACCGCAGGATCATGCCCCGGAACGATATGATCAAGGGTCGGAGCCAATTCGATTAGCCGAGAATAACCGCGAATGAGTGCCGCCTCGTCAAATAAGACGGGAAACGGATTCTCGCGCTCCATATTGGCGTAAAAATGTGTTGCATCGGATGCCAGTACCACCCAGCCGCGCTTCGTATAAACGCGAACAGCCTGCAAACCTGCACTATGCCCCGGCACCGAGTGCAGCCATATTCCGGACGAGAGTTCCTTATCACCACGATGGAACTCTATCCTGCCCGCATAAAGATTGCGGATATAGTCAACGATGTTTTCAACATCGAACGGCGCACGTGCTTTCGGATCGCACATACCTGGGCCTGTCGCATGCCCTGCCTCATTGACCTGAAGATGAAAACGAGCCGAAGCAAAATCTCCAAGAGTTCCGGCGTGGTCATAATGCAAATGGGTCAGAATCACCTGCCCCACCCTCTGTGCTTCAACTCCCAGCAGTGCAAGGGCATCTACGGGACGACGCAACAGCGTGCGCCCACGCGCATCCGCTGCATGCTGTCCAAAACCTGTATCAATGACATAAATCTCGTCACCGCGACGCGCTAACCAGATGAAATAATCCAGATTTTCGCCCGACTCGTGCGGATCGGCATAAAGAAAATTATCTTTGGCCGTCCGCCCCGTGTGGGTGGCGTAACGAAGTGCGTAAAGCTCGAAAGGCTTTGGTTTCTCGTTAAAATCTACCGCAGGAGCCGCCATCATTTGCCCACTTTACGTTGACGTTTGCAGAAAACTATCGAACTTAGTTTTTAGTATGACCGTAATCTTGTCATACAATCTATTGACAGGTCAAGTCCGGCATGTCTAACCTTGAGACAATCAGAACGGCGCAATCAATCTGAAATCTGCCGACAAAAACGTAGCAGCCGTCCTGCCCACCTTAACGGAGAGATGCATGACTCGTCCCGAATTTAGCGGTGAACAATTTCAGAAGGGGCTGAAGGTCAGACGTGAAGTGCTTGGCGATGGCTACGTAGCACCTTCGCTGGCCAGTGCAGACGATCTGACGGCTCCATTGCAGAAGCTGGTCACGGAATGGTGCTGGGGTGAAATCTGGACCCGTCCGGGGCTAGAACGAAAAACCCGCAGCTTTCTCAACCTCGCCATGCTGACCGCATTGAACCGCCCGCATGAAGTGAAAATTCATGTGCGCGGCGCTCTGAATAACGGCGTTACCGAAGAAGAAATCGTAGAAGTTATCCTTCAGGCGGCGATCTATTGTGGCGTACCAGCCGCCCTTGATTCTATGCGGGTTGCAACGGAGGTTATCCGCCAGATGCGCGAAGAAAAGGCCGCGGGCGCCTGATCGAAATACCGGAAACGCTCAATAAAAACGGGGAACACCCGCGATTCCAATTGCAATAGGAGGCCCATGTGACACAGGGAACAGCAGCAAAAGTCGCAAGTCAGCCGCATCGGCTGAAGACCGGCGAAGAATACAAAGAGTCGCTCAAGGATAACCGCCAGATCTGGGTCGGCGGTCAGAAACTCAATTCCGTTTATGACGAGCCAGCGCTCGCAAAAGGTATCGACCTTCTTGCCTCCATGTTCGACGATCAGTTCACTGAAGAACATGCGGACGCCACCACCTATTACGATGAAAAGGCTGGCGCGGTACTGAGCCGTTCGTGGCAGATTCCGCGTACAAAGGAAGATCTCGCCGCGCGTCGCCGGATGATCGAGTACACCTCGCTCAAGACAGCAGGCACTTTTGGACGCCCACCGGATCTCGCACCGTCGATCGTTGTTGGCCTTTATGCCTACCTGCCGACTTTCAAGAAAAAGAAATCACTTATTGACGGCATTGACCCGGATTTTGCAGAGAATATTGAACGTTACATGGAATATGGTCAGAACAACAATCTGACCGCTTCAGAGAGCCTCGCCGGACCGCAGGCCGACCGCTCGTCGCCAAAGGCTTCAGAAGCTTCGCTGCTCAAAGCCCGCAAGGTGACGAAAGATGGCGTTTATATCTATGGTGCAAAAACCGTAGGTTCGATTGCAGCACAAGCAAACGATATTTTCTTTACCAATCTCGGTGGCATTCAGGAGACACCGGCTGATGCCTGCATCTGGGGTTCGGTTCCAATCGACACGCCCGGGATCAAGATGATCTCGCGTGAAATGGTCTCGCAGCCATTGTCGAGCAAGTTTGATCATCCCGTTGCAAGCCTTGGCGAAGAAGCTGACCAGTTCATCGTGTTCGATAATGTTTTCGTGCCCAAAGATCGCCTGTTCAATCTCGGCGACCCAACGGCCATGAGCTATTATGGTCCTGTTTGCGTGTTCGCTCACTGGCACGTCCTGACGCGTCTTGCGGTCAAGGCCGAGTTGTTTGTCGGCGCGGGTCAGATGGTTCTCGATTATTTGGGCACAGGAAAAATTCCTGCGGTCCAGATGATGCTCGGACAACTCGTCGAATATGCGCAAACGCTTCGTGCATTTGTCACAGCAGCAGAAGCACTCGCAGTCCCGACCGAAGGCGACGTCATGCGCCCGGACGTTGGCATGTTGACCGCCGGTCGTCTTTATTCGATCGAAAACTACCCAAAGATCATCCACATCCTTCAGGAATTGTGTGGTCAGGGACTGGTCATGCGCTTTGGCAAAAAGGCGTTTGACAATCCAGAAGTCGGACACTTCCTTCATGAACTTCTGCCCGGACATGGCGTTTCAGCGATGGTCAAAGAGCAGCTTATGAACTTCATTTGGGATATGACGTCCGGCTCGCTGGCTGGTCGCGTTGCCCTGTTTGAAAACGTCAACGCGACGCCTGCTCCTGCGCTTCGCGCAAGACTTTACAACGAAGTTAAACGCGATGGTTATGTTGCTCAGGTGAAGAAAATCGCTGGCATCGAATAGACCCCGCATACCCCGTCCGGCGAAAATCGGGCGGGGTTCTTCATTTCGGGAATATTGGAGATTGCGATGGATCACGCCACGCTTGTCGACCAGTTTTATAATGCCTACGCATCACGCGATGCGGACTGTGCCGTATCCCTTTATCATGCCGATGGCTGGCATGAAGAAGTTGCGATGGGAACCCGCCGTGAAGGTCACGCAGCACTTTCAGAAGGGCTGACCGGCTTTTGGCGCATGTTGCCGGATGTTGCATGGGAACGCCTCGGATACATTCGCGCGGGCAATCAGATTGCGATTCCTTACCACATGACCGGAACCTTCAGACCGCGCGGAGAAGATACGGCTCCGCGCAAGATTTCGCTTGATGGTCTGCATATTTTTGAAGTCCGTGGCGCATTGCTGACCGGTACAAAAGATATGTGGGATCTTGACGTCTTTAAAGCGCAGATGAGTTGAGGCGATGGACGATCTGGCAACAGAAGACGGCATGACAATCAGTGAACTGATTTCAAAAGGTGAAATCAGCGCAACCGAAGTGCTTGAAGCGAGCATCACGCGAATAGAGCGGCTTAATCCGCAACTGAATGCCGTGGTGCACGCGCATTTCGATCTTGCACGGCAGCAAGTCAAAAATACGCTCCCCAAAAGCCCGCTGTCGGGCGTGCCGATGCTTCTTAAAAATACTGGCTTTGAAGCGGATGGCATGCTTCTGTCGAGTGGCTCCGAGTTGCTGCGCAACGTGGTCAGTAAACGCGATTCCACGATTACGGCGCGCTATAAATCTGCCGGAATGGTTATCTTAGGCAAATCCAACACACCGGAATTTGCGTTGAGCTTTACCAGTGAGCCAGAAGCTTTCGGCGCAACGCGCAATCCGTGGGATTTAAGCCGTACGGCTGGCGGATCGTCTGGCGGCTCCACCGCTGCGGTTGCAAGCGGCATGGTGCCACTTGCCAATAGTTCCGATGGCGCAGGATCAACAAGGCTTCCCGCAAGTCATTGCGGATTGTTTGGGTTCAAGCCATCACGGTTGGTCAATCCGGTTGGCCCTGTTGCCGCAGAAGCCATCGGCGGCATGTCCACACCTCATGCTGTTACATGGTCAGTGCGCGACAATGCGGCGATGCTGGATATTTCAGGCGGCGGCGATCTCGGTGATCCATGGGCTTCGCCCACAACATCCGAAAGCTATCTTTCGGCTCTAGACAAGACATCACCTCGCCTCAAAGTAGCGATGATTGTCGATGCGCCTGACGGTAGCCCAATCGCTCCTGAAATGGTCGAAAGCATACGCGCAACTGCTAAACTACTCCAAGACCTCGGCCATAACGTCGAAGAAGTCGCAGACGCGGGTTATGATGCTGAAGCTCTTAAGAACGCGTGGCGGATCGTTGTTGGCGTCAATGTTGCGCTCGGCGTGACGGGAGGCGATGTCACATCAGCCAACATCGCAAAGCTGGAGCCGGTCAATCAGGAGTGGGTATGTGAGGCACTCGCAATTCCCGGCACAAGTTACCTTTGGGCCATCAATCAACTTCATAGCTCATCACGCGCAATGGCGAAATTCTTCAGCAAATATGACGTCATGCTGACTCCAGCCGCGGCCGAACCCGCTCCCCTTTTGGGTAAGCTTGCAGGTAAAGGTCAAAGCATTGATACGTTTTATGATCAGTTCTGGTCCCACTCTCCCTTTACCGCCGTTTTCAACGCGTCGGGCTGTCCCGCAATGTCGGTTCCACTTGGTATGTGTCCGTCAGGCCTGCCGATTGGCTCACATATCGGAGCGGGTTTTGGAAAAGACGCACTGCTCTTTTCACTCGCAGCAGAACTGGAGCGTGCAGCTCCGTGGATCAATCGACGTCCAGCGATTTTTGGCTAAGGAAAGCACTATGAAAAATTCAGAAATCCTTGCCCTGAATGCTCGTGAAATCGCCACCGCCGTCAATGCCAAGGCAATTTCTGCTCGCGCCGTGACAGAATCTTACCTCGAAGCCATCGCCGAAAAGGATGAGCCGGTGCAGGCATGGGAATATCTCAATGCTGAACTGGCCCGTGCCAACGCTGACCGTTTTGATAGCAACGGCACCACAGGTGTGCTTGCCGGTGTGCCGATTGGCGTGAAAGATGTCATCGACACAATCGACATGCCAACTGGCTACGGCATACCGATCTATAAAGGCTTTCGGCCTCCGTGGGATGCGCCTGCCGTACAGATTGCAAAAAATTCCGGCGGACTAATTTTAGGCAAAACCGTCAGCACCGAACTTGCCATGGCAAGCCCCAACAAAACACGCAATCCGCACAATCCCGCACATACGCCCGGCGGCTCGTCTTCCGGTTCCTGTGCAGCCGTCGCAGCAGGCATGGTGCCCTTGGCATTTGGCACACAAACATCGGGTTCCGTCATCCGCCCTGCGAGTTTTTGTGGCGTAACCGCCTTCAAACCCACCTTCGGCACAATCAACACGGTCGGCATCAAAGTTTTATGCCACGGGCTTGATACGCTCGGTATCATTGCACGCAACATAGGTGATGCAGCCCATTGCGCAGCCTCACTCAGCGGACGGTCTGAACTCGCAGACCTCACGCCACCGGTTCGCCCACGCATCGGTGTGCTGCTCGGAACGCGGCTTGAAAAAGCTGAATGCTATGCAATTGAAGTCGTTAACCGCCTCGCATCCGTTGCCGAAGCAGCAGGCGCTGAATTGATCATCATTCCAGCACCATGCTGGTTTGACGGCATTTTTGATCTCCATGAAGCTGTAATGGGTTGGGAAGTAACGCAGTCCCTTGCTTCCGAAATCAGCCATAATTGGAACGAGTTGACGACCGTTACACGCGCTATGCTGGAAGATCAGGGCCGCGTTGACGAAGCCCGCTATCGTGCAGCAATGGCCGAAATTCCGGGAATACGCCACATGATGGATGCAATTTTATCCCGTTTTGATGCCGTCCTTACACTTGCCGCTCCCGGTGAAGCGCCTAAGGGCAGGTCTACCGGCGACCCGATCTTCAATCGGCTCTGGAGCGTTTTGCAGGTACCTCTCATCTGTCTACCGGTGTCCAAAGGGCCAAACGGCTTGCCAGTCGGCGTGCAACTTGTCGGCGCGCGCGGCGCAGACTACCGCCTCGCCTCGGCAGCACTTTTTCTGGAAACCGTAATCGCTGTAAAAGGAGGCACATTATGAGCCATCCCCAAATTGATCAGTTAACCGATGATTTTCGCACGGCGATGCGGCAACTTGCAGCTACCGTCAACATCATCACCGCTGGTGAAGGTGAAACAAGGCGCGGACTGACGGCCACAGCCGTTTGTTCCATGTCTATCACGCCACCGTCCATGCTCGTCTGCGTCAATCGCTTTGGTGAAGCACACAAGGCGATTACGTCGGCGGGTAGTTTCTGCGTCAATATTCTGGCCGATGCCCAAAGGGAAATCGCCATGAGGTTTGCTGGCCAGATCGGCGAAATGGGTGAGGATAAGTTCGCTCACTATAGCTGGACAAATCTTGCAACCGGAGCACCTGCGCTTGATCTGGCAATGGCCAATCTCGACTGCGAAATCGCATCGGTCTCCGCGACAGAAAGCCATTCGATTTTCATTGGAGAAGTAAAAGCCATTCGCTTCGGACCTGAGACTTCACCACTGCTTCACTACAATCGCAACTTCTTCACGCTGGCCAATCAGACCGCGTTATAGACCATTCAACTAAGGGAACGAGCTACAACCAAAATAACAAACAAGAAGTACGGTTTTCCCAAACCAAAACTCTCTCGGATGCAGCGACCAACAACGGGCAATGCCCAACGGAGGTATTTATCATGTCTATCAGTGACGCACAGTTCTTGAAGGGCTGGAGACACGTGCTCGAAATGTGCAACCTGAAAGCTGGCGAGCAAGTCACAATTCTGACGAGCGACGATAGCAACAAGCAGATTGCCTATATCGCCAAGCTCGCCGCCTCGGATCTTGGCGCTGTCGTCACCGAGCTTAATCTTGCGCCGGTGAACAGCGAAAAGGCCATCTCTCCCGACAAGTCCGGCTATATCGGCAAGACTCCACTGGATGGCAATGTCGCGGCACTCGCCTGTCTCAAGGCTTCCGATCTTGTCATCGACACGTTACAACTCTTGTTCTCAAAAGAGCAGGAACAAGTGCTGAAAACCGGCACGCGCATGTTGCTTGCCGTCGAGCCTCCTGCGATCATGATGCGCCAAATTCCGCGCCCGGAAGACAAACTGCGAGTTCTTGCTGCGGCCAAGAAAATTGGCTCGGCCAAAGAGATGCATGTTACCTCAAAGGCAGGCACGGATTTCCGTTGCCGTCTTGGTCAATATCCGGTGCTCACACAATATGGCCTTGCCGACGAACCGGGCCGCTGGGATCATTGGCCAAGTTGCTTTTCTGCACGCTGGCCGGATGAAGGCAGTGCCGAAGGAACCATCGTCATCGACGAAGGCGACATTCTGCTGCCATTCAAAAAATACGCCAGATCGCCAATCACGGTGACCATTCAAAAAGGCTTCATTGTCGACATCAAGGGCGGTTACGATGCTGAATTCATGCGTAAATTCATGGAAAGTTTCAATGACCCGCGTGCTTACGCGATGGCGCATGTCGGCTGGGGATTGGAGAACAGGGCTAACTGGACAGTGCTTGGTCTTTATAACCCGGAAGCGCAGCTTGGCATGGACGCACGCTCCTTTGCGGGCAACTTCCTCTGGTCATCAGGGCCAAACACAGAAGCTGGCGGAGATCGCGACACGCCATGCCATCTCGATATTCCGCTGCGTAATTGCTCCGTTTCGCTGGATGGTGAAGTGATGACGCTGGAAGGCGCCGTTATCCCCGCAGATCAGAAATAAGACCATGGCACAGTATGATGCGGCAATTATTGGAGCCGGCTCCGCCGGCGCTCTCATAGCAGCGCGCCTCAGCGAAGATCCTGCTCGTAATGTTCTGCTGATTGAAGCGGGTGAAACGCCAACGGACCCCGATATTCTAAAGCCCTCTATGTGGCCAGCGATCCAGCATCGCAGCTACGACTGGGACTACAGGACAACACCTCAAAAACATGCCGCTGGCAGAAGCTTTGCATGGGCGCGTGGGAAAGGCCTTGGTGGATCAAGTTTGCTTCACGCAATGGGTTATATGCGCGGGCACCCAGCGGATTTTGATGCCTGGTCAGAAGCCACGGGCGATAGTCGCTGGAGTTGGGAAGGTCTTCTGCCATCTTTCATGGCGAACGAAGACCATATGTTTGGTGGTGATGGTATCCACGGCAAAGATGGACCAATGCCAGTCTGGATTCCTGATGAAGACGTAAGCCCTCTCACACGCGCATTCATGTCTGCGGGTCATGCCCTCGGCTTGCCGCGCATTCCAGGTCACAACACCGGCCAAATGATTGGGGTCACACCCAACTCGCTCATGATCCGCGATGGGCGCCGTATCACTGCCGCGGAAGCATGGCTAACGCCCGAGGTTTGTGCGCGCCCAAACCTCACCATCATGACAGGTACGCTGACACGATACCTCAAATTGGAAAAATCACGAGTGTCAGAAATAGAGCTGGCGGGCCCTCAAGGCCCTACTACCATTGTAGCAAGCGAAATCATTCTCTCCGCCGGTTCATTGGAAAGCCCGGCACTTTTAATGCGCTCTGGCATAGGACGCGAAGATGTGCTTCGCAAAGCCGATGTTCGTTGCTACATTAAAGCGCCAGAACTCGGGCTAAATCTAATGGATCACTTGCTTGGTGCGGGCAACCTCTATGCCACTAAAAAGCATCTGCCACCGTCGCGACTGCAACATTCGGAAAGCATGGCTTATATGCGTGCGGGAGACTTTTCCGCCGATGGGCCGCCAGAAATCGTGGTCGGATGCGGCGTCGCCCCGATTGTTTCGGAGAGCTTTGGCGCGCCTCCAGGGGGTAGCGCCTATTCTTTTCTATTTGGCGTCACACACCCAACGAGCCGTGGAGAAATCCGCATCACCGGAGTGCAGCCAACCGATCCTTTGCACATAGACCCGCGTTACCTTCAAACCGACCATGACAGAACGCTTTTCCGCGCAGCACTCAACGCTGCTCGTGAAATCGGCAATCACGCCGAATTAGATGAATGGCGCGATCACGAAATATTGCCTTGCCCACTTACAACAAACGACGACATTGACGCATTTGTCGCTAAGGCTGTGATAACCCATCACCACCCATCGGGCACTTGTCGCATGGGGAAAGATGACAGATCAGTTGTCGATAGCGATTTACGGCTACGCGGCTTAGATAACTTATATGTTGTCGATGGCTCTGTACTCCCAGGCCTCACCGCGGGACCAATCCATGCGGCTGTACAGGCAATTGCTGAGAATTTTTCAGTTCAATTAAACAACAAATAATCTCACTCGCAATGGAGTCAGTCCTCCGTGGCAGTTTGATCAGGTGTTTTTCAATATACACGGACTCTGATACAAAAAAGTCGTTTGAATATGCGCTTTATTTTGGGAACAGTTATGCTGCGCGTTCTGCAAACGGTTGTGGTGCAAGTTTTCATTTTTGCTGAGTTATATGGTAATCGTTGTTAATAATTGAGTGAGGCGGATGCGGATGACGTTCGATTTCAAAGACGTCCATTTCCCCAAAAGCGTCATTTTGCACGCGGTGTTCTTTTACGTGCGCTACGCTGTTTCCTATCGATATCTTTAGGAAATTATGGCTGAACGTGGTGTGGACGTTGATCATGCGACATTGAACGACCTGTGAAAAAAATCCTGTTTGGACCTGCAATATGCTATAGTTCTGGCAGTGTTTCCGGGAGGATTTGGGGAAGAATCGCATCGGTCCGAAAGCATCCGTGAATGTTGCCGCGGCATCTAACGGTCATATAACTCAATGGCGAGGCAGGCCAGTTCGACTTGGTGCAAGCGGATCGTTGGCAGCTTTGTTGGGAGATGATGGATGTTGAACGGCTGGTGGAAGAAGATCATCCTGCTCAGGCGATCTGGGAATTGGTTGGCCAACTTGACCGGTCTGCCTTTGCGGCAGGGATTGGCTCACTTGAAGGTGTTGCCGGGCGACCCGCCTATGATCCGCGGCTTCTGGTGAGCTTACGGATTTACTCTTATAGCTGCGGTATCGGATCTGCCCGTGAGGTGGAGCGTCGCTGTGAGCACGATCCGGGCCTTCGCTGGTTGATGGGACTCCTTGTCATCAATCACCATACCCTGTCCGACTTTCGCCTTCCCCATCGCGAAGCTCTTGATGAAATGTTCACCCAAGTACTCGCCGTGTTAAGCACAAAGAGTCTGATCGCTCTGCGGGGCGTCATGCATGATGGTACGAAAATCACCGCGCGGGCAGGGCCAGGCTCTTTCAAGCAGGAAGCGCGGATCATGCGTCATGGCGATGGCCACTACGCCTTGAGTTATAACCGTCTAGATTTCGACTGACGCAGCGCATGGCATTGCCGTGGCTCTGGATATTGGGCAAACGGACCCTGACTACGAATGCTTTGCTCCAGCAATTGAGCAGATTAGAAAGCGACTGGGTCAGTCACCTGATCAAATGGTGGTGGATGCAAGCTATACCAGTCGGGCGAATATTCTGGCCGCGCAAGACAAAGACATTGAACTTGCCGGGCCATGGACTGACACTGATGGCCGCGCCAAGTAACGGTTTGCTCGTGTTGGGGTAACGGACGCTTTCCTGCCCGATAAGTTCCAGTACGATACGGCGTCCGACAGCTACGTTTGTCCGGAAGGCAAAATACTCACCGCTCGCTATGGCCATTTGCGACCTGGAAGAAAGATGGTGCGTTATCTGGCCAGATCGACCGATTGTCGGCCATGCCCCAGTCGCCGCAAATGTTGCTCGGGCAACCAGCGCTATGGGAGATCGATTGTCGTTACACAAGAGGCCCCTGTAGTGAGCGTGTTCCGCTCTCGGAAAAATTCGCCAGAGACAAAAGCGTTAGTCCGCGAACGTGGGCGTGTCGCAGAGTTCGTCAATGAGTGGCTGAAAGATAAGCTGGGTCTGCGGCGCTTTCGTGTACGCGGGTTGGCAAAGGCAGGAACGGAAGCCTGTGGGCCCTGCTGGCCTACAATATCCGGCAATGGATCCGCCTGTTGGCGAAACGGTCATTGCAAAACGGCAACGACTACCTTGCCCTTCGCCCGCCCGGTTTCGACGTAAGCCAACGCCTCAGCCGTTTGCGCAAATGGATACACCTTGTCCACGACAGGACGGATGATGTCAGCGTCGATGAGCTTGGCAATCTCGCCCAATTGCTGACCTTCCGCGCGCATAAACAGAAAAACGTAGTCGACGCCGCGGCTCCTTGCCTTCTTCAGAATGCCTCGGCTCAGCATCCGCATGACAAAGCGCAGGATGAGGTTCAGCCGCAGGGACTTGGCGAAGGGAACGTCTGGCGGGCCAGAGATCGAGATCAGCTTTCCGCCGAGCTTCAGAACGTTCAGTGACTTTGCCAACGTCTTGGCATCCTGGCTGTTCAGCACCAGGTCGTATCCGGAGAGAACCTGTTCAAAGTCCTGCGTCTTGTAATCGATGACCACATCTGCACCGAGGCCTTTGACCAATTCGACGTTTGCGGGACTGGTCGTCGTGGCAACTGTAGCTCCGAGATGTTTGGCGAGCTGGATGGCGAAGGTGCCGACACCGCCGGAACCGGCCTGAATGAAGACCTTCTGGCCGGGCTTGACCTTGCCCACCTCGACGAGCGCCTGCCAGGCGGTCAGTCCGACGAGCGGGATCGAGGCGGCCTGCTCCATGGAGAGGCTTTTCGGCTTCAGCGCGAGGTCCGCTACATCAACTGCAATCATCTCCGCAAAGGTGCCAGCACGAAGATCGCGCGGCCGGCCATAGACCTCGTCCCCCAACTTGAACTGTCTGACATTGGCGCCGACACGCAAAACCGTTCCGGCGAGATCATGGCCCAGAATGAAGGGCCGGCGATAGGGCAGGAACAGCTTGAATTCGCCATCCCGTATCTTGGAATCCAGAAGGTTTATCGCTGTGGCGTGAATGCGAACCAGCACATCATTTGCACCGATCTGAGGTTCGGGAACGTCGGCCAGGCGCAGCGGCCCCTTCTTGTTGTATTTCTCTACGACGAAGGCTTTCACGGGCTTTCTCCAGTGTGAAACGATTATCAAGTCAGGCAGCCAGGAAAGCCAGGGCTTTCGGCACGAACTGGGCATGATATTGGAATATCCCGCCATGGCCGGCATCCTCGTAGAACACGAGCTCGGCATTGGGGATGCGCCGTGCCATATCGCGACTGTTGGTTGTCGGTACCATGATGTCATTGTCCCCATTAGCCACGAGAACAGGAATGTGGATGCGCCCCAGATCCTGCGGTGCCCGACGACCCCAAGCTTTGATGGCGCTAAGCGGACGCAGGAAGGCCCGCGGCGTCGGCCCCTTGTCGCGATTCAGTCTACGCTCTTTTAATCGAACCAAAAACTCCCTGGCTGCCTGACGACCATTTGCGGTGGAGGTGAAGAACAGATAGGTTTTCGGGTCTTGAAGCGTCAGCATGCTCTCGAGTATCAACGGCCAGGAGACCGCGCCCACCCTTTCGATGCCGTTCCCTCCAGCAGGGCCGGTACCGGTCAAGATCAACTTGCGAACTAGAGACGGCGCTTTCAGCGTGATATTCTGCACCACGAAGCCGCCCAGCGAGAAGCCAAGCAGATCAACTGCCTCAAACCCTAAAGCGCTAATCATGTCGATTGTATTACGGGTCATCTCATCAATCGTCACAGGAGCCAGGCCACTAGAGAGACCGATGCCTCTATAGTCTATCGCGATCACATGATGCGCGGTCGCAAGCCCATCGACGATCCGGAGATCAAAATTATCCAGAACCGCACCCCAGTGGTTCAAGAGCAGCAATGGCACTCCACCACGTGGACCGAGTTCGCGATACGCGAATTGGGTCTTCCCAACCGTGATGAAACGGTTGGGCGCGTCGGTATCGCGGTCTGCCGCGACTGTCGCTCTGAAAGCGTCTGTCATGATTGCTCTCGCTTGCCGCGCGATCGCGGCCCATAGTGGTTTGCTTGTGGATTCAGGCGATGTTGAATTGCTTGCGCAGGATACGGTCGAACAGTGCGCGCGGCAGATAACGCCGGGCAAAGGACGTTTGGCGGGCCGCCTTACCTGAGGGGTAACGTAAACGCGGCACCCTGGCCTCTGCTGCCACAAGGATGGTCGCCGCGACATCATCTGCGGTATCGCCGGTGGCCATCGCCGCATTAAATGCCGTCTGGTATCTGGCAAATGTCTCACGATAGGCCACCACAGGACGATCGCCTTGTGGTGAGTTGGCTTCGATGGACGTCTTGGTCGCCCATGGCTCGATGACGGCGACCCGTATGCCGAACGACCGAACCTCATGGTCCAGCGATTCGGAATAGCCCTCGATTGCGTGTTTGCTTGCCGTATAATAGGCGCCAAAGGGACCAGGAATAAGCCCCACGACCGAACCAATGTTCAGGATCCGGCCAGCACCCTGCTGACGCATAATCGGAAGAACCTCGTTCGTCACCCGCACGACACCCAAGAAGTTGGTGTCAAACAGCGCGCGAACCTGCTCAATCGAGCTTTCCTCCGCTGCCCCCGATACGGCATAGCCGGCATTGTTGACCAATAGGTCGATGCGGTCGAGTTCTGCATGTGCCAAGGCCACAGCGGCTGCAACGGAGGCATCCGAGGTCACATCGCAAGCGATCATACGTATGCCATCGCGGATCTCGCCGGGTGCCGCCTTGCGGCTTGTGCCGATCACCCGGTAACCCGCCCGGCTGAGCGTCAATGCCGTTGCCTTGCCTATACCGCTGGAGGCCCCGGTCACGAATGCAGTCTTCTGTCCTTTTACAAAGGTCGCCATAGCGTTCTTCTCGATCTGGCGCGCGACCTCCGGCCGCGCTGCTTTCGATTGTCATAAATTGATGATGGTCGGCGTCACAGAGCCACACCGAAGTGCGGCCCTGTGACGGGTCAAATACTAGACGTTTCGGTATAGCGCGGATAATCAGTATAGCCCGCAGCACCTCCGCCGTAGATCGTCGCCGGATTGATTTCGGCGAGCGGTGCGCCGCTCTGTAGCCGTTCCACGAGATCCGGATTGGCAATGAAGGGACGACCGAAGGCGATCATATCCGCTTTGCCATCGGCCATATGCGATGCCGCAAGTTCGACATCATAACCATTGTTGGCGATATAGGTTTTGCTGAAGCGGCCTCGCAGAGATCCGTAATCAAAGGGTGCGACGTCGCGCGGCCCACCGGTGGCACCTTCGACGACGTGAATGTAGGCGATACAGAGCGCCTCCAACTGGTCAACGATATAGTCATACTGCGCCTGCGGATCGCTACAGGAAATGCCGTTGGCGGGTGAGACTGGCGAAATCCGAATTCCGGTGCGCTCAGCACCGATTTCTTGCGCCACCGCTGCGGTGACTTCCAGCAACAGGCGCGCACGGTTTTCTACAGAGCCGCCATAGGCGTCTGTTCGATCATTGGCGCCGTCCTTTGCGAACTGCTCAAGCAGATAGCCATTGGCGCCGTGGACCTCAACACCGTCGAAACCGGCCTTGATGGCATTGGATGCCGCTTGCCGGAAATCATCGATGATGCCCGGAAGCTCATTAAGCTCAAGAGCGCGCGGCTCAGATACGTCAGCGAAACCATTATTCACGAACGTCTTGGTCCCGGCACGGATCGCTGAGGGTGCAACTGGCGCTTCACCGCCAAGAAGATCGACGTGGCTGACGCGACCGACATGCCAGAGCTGGACGAAAATCCGGCCGCCACTGGCATGAACCGCATCGGTCACCTTCTGCCAGCCAGTAATTTGCTCCGGTGTGTAGAGCCCTGGCGTATCCTGATAGCCCTGTGCCTGCCTGGAGACTTGTGTCGCCTCGGTAATAATGAGTCCGGCGCTCGCGCGCTGGGCATAATATTGCGCAGCGTGCTCACTCGGCACGAGGCCAGCACCAGCGCGATTGCGCGTGAGGGGCGCCATGACGATCCGGTTGGATAACGTGGTAGCACCGAGAGCGTAGGATTCGAAAAGCGGGTTATTGGTCATAGTTTTACCTCTGGTATTTCGTCTGCAGTTGCGTTGGCTTGCTAACTGAATGCTCAGGCGAGCGTACGATACCGTTCGGCTGGAAGTGCGTTGACGAGGTTGCCGAGCATAGCTTTGCGCGCGCCATCATAAGCAGCCCACTGTCCTGCATCGTGAAGCGGTGGGATTGTCACTGGTTCGCGACGATCAAATCCGACCAGAGCCGCATCCACCAGATCGCCCACTTCCATGACATTGCTCATGGCGTTTATATCCGCGCCGACATGATCCCAGATCTCGGTCCGGGTCGTGGCTGGAAGCACGGCCTGAATGTAGACACCCTTGGACCCAAGTTCGTGTGCAAGCCCCTGCGACAGGAACAGGACAAAAGCCTTTGTTGCGCCGTAAACCGTCATGCCGAATTCAGGCGCGAGGCCAACGACTGAACCGATATTGATGATCGCACCCTCACCAGCCTTAGCAAGACGTGGAGCAATGGCGCTGGCAAGTCGGACGAGTGCAGTAGCGTTGAGAGCAACGAGCTTGGTTATATCGTCGACACTCTGGTCGACGAAGCTTCCGCCGATCGCTGTTCCGGCATTGTTGACTAGAATGCCGATGCGCGCATCATCACGTAGTCTGGTTTCAACCTTTGCAATATCGGCCACCTGTGTGAGGTCGGCCTGAAGAATATCGATCGTCACGCCGCTTTCCTGGCGCAGACGGCTTGCAAGCGCCTCCATACGTGCCACGTCTCGGGCGACCAGCACGAGATTATGTCCGCGACGTGCGAACCGCTCCGCATAGGTTGCGCCAATGCCAGTGGAGGCGCCCGTTATCAAGACTGCAGGAATTTGGCTCATTGGATTGCTCTTTTCTATTATTGATCCTATATTCATGACGCTCATCATGATTGGGTCTAAATATGATGAGCGTCATGTAAATGTCAATATCCGTTGCGGAGAATTTTAAAAATGAAGGTTAGTCGCGAACAAATGGCGCAGAACAAACGCCGGATTCTGGACGTCGCAAGCCAGTTGTTCAAGGATAAAGGGTTTGATGCGGTGAGCGTCGCAGAAGTTATGAAGGCCGCCGGACTTACTCATGGCGGCTTCTATGGACACTTTAACTCAAAGGACGATCTGGTGGCGCAGACGCTGGCGCACGCGCTCGCAGCAGATAGTTTCGGAGACGGCAAGTTCAGTGACTTCGTTCGCTCCTATTTGACGCCTCGGCACCGTGATAATCCAGGCAAGGGATGCCCGACGGCAGGGCTCGCCGCTGCCATTCGTCACCAGACGCCCGCGGCGAAAACGGCCATGGCCGACGGACTACGCTCTCAACTCGCGCGTATTGAGCAGGTGCTTCAGGAGCAAGATGTAGCCAACAAGCGCCGAGCAGCGATCGGAAGCTGGGCCGCCATGGTAGGCGCTGTCATCCTGGCCAGAGCGGTCGATGATCCTGAATTGTCAGACGAAGTTCTTGATCAGACGCGCGCTTGGATCGACGCTCAGATCGAGTAGGAGCATAAGTAAGAGAGTACGAATTTGGAGCGCCTGGCCTACGTCTGCTTCGAGGAAACGATCAAATTTCTTGTGACGGCGGAAATAAGACGCGTTACTGACCGGCAGCTAGCGCTCACCCACGGTCAAAACAATGCGCTGGAGTTAAACAAAAAACTGACATTCGTAGAAGCCCTGCCCAGTGCGGCCACTTTCGCGAGGTCTGCGTCTAGCTCATTTATGGTAACGTTGAAACCATGAGGACTGGCTCCCTTAATTATATTGTAATCGAATTTGCATAGGGCGAACGCATCGCGGTACTTAATCCTACGAGGCTAGAATGAATAATCGTTACGGAAGACTGGCTTCCTGGGTCTATAATCTCGATAAACCGGTCGGCCGCTCATTCGGCGATGTGGAATATTATCAGCAACGCCTTGCGAAAACCGAAGGTCCGATCTTGGAACCTGCCGTCGGCAACGGTCGTGTTTATGTGCCGCTTCTGGAGTCCGGATTTTCGATAGAGGGATTCGATGCATCTGACGAGATGCTGGGGTACTGCCAAGATGAATGCAGGAAGAGAAACCTTTCCGCGAGCCTCACACGACAGACATTCGAAGAATTCTCCTTTAGCAAACGCTTTGCTGCGGTTATTATTCCGGCGGGGTCATTCCAGCTGGTCACGGATACGAAATCGGCGATTGCTACGCTAAAGCGGTTTTATGATTGTCTAGTTCCTGGGGCAAAACTGATCATAGATCTCGATCCAATAGGCAGTTTCATTGGGACGACCGGTTCTGTTCGGCGTTGGAAGACCGAAGGTGGAGATTTGCTTACACTGACAGAGCAAAGGGTTGAGACCGATTATGTCGCGCAAACCACGTTAGCCCATCTGCGTTATGAACTCTGGCGAGACGGAGAACTTGTTCAATCCGAGCTCGATTTGTTTAAGCTGAGATGGTGGGGTGTCGAAGAGTTCCTGATGGCGTTGCAGTTCACTGGGTTTGCCGATGTAGTGGTGTCGGGCAACTACCAGCACGGAAGAGCACCACACAAGGACGACGAGATCATTAGTTTCGAGGCTCTGCGGCCCAAATAGGCTGAGATGCGTTTTTGTTGCCCTGAAACTTCGATGTCCGCGACGGGCCGACCGTCAAGGCGCCCGCAGCCAACGACCAGTTCAAGGTCCGCTTACGAAAACCCCATTCCGATAACCGGCCTTCGGCTTTCAACCCTAACCGCCGCCCCTCATGACTTAAGCGGATCAAAAGCTTTTAGCTTGCTCTTAGCTGGCGGCCAATGTCCAGAATGAAGACGCACAGCGGTCCGGTGGTTAGCGCCACTCTTTGAAAACGTTCACTAGCTTGATGGCGGTGCTGCGAACCGGATATAGTACTACGGCAAAACCTGTCTGAGGTTTTGAGGATTGTGCAGGTATGGAACATTAATGGGGTGGCAATAAGAGATATGAACCGTAGCGTCACCTTCACTTTAATCGCCGACGACTATGTTGCTGCCAACAAGCTGTTCATACTGAAATATTCCACCTCAGGCTGGCCGCTTGTTTGTTGGCTGATGTTCGTTGCCTTGCTACTAGGCTCGTTGTTCATGTTGGCGCTGCAGTTCCCCGGTGCGCCTTTCATGACACTCTTCTATATCTGCGTGGCGATTGTGATCGCGATACCGCTCTACCAATATTTCTTCGGCGCTGCTGTGTTTGCTCGCAAGGCCTACGCAAGCCAGAAAACCCTTCAGCACCCGATGACGGTTGTATGGTCTGAGGAAGGCTTTAGGAGCATGGCACATCAGGGCGACTGGAATGTTCCTTGGAACGACTACCTCAAATGGACCGAAGACAGCAAGGTGATCCTCCTCTATCAGGGCGCGCGCGTGTTCAACATGCTGCCCAAGCGCGTCCTCTCGCCGGCACAGATCGATGACTTCAGACAATTTGTTGCCGCCAACATCAAACGCGCGTGAAATGCCCCAGCTAAGATGGAGCCTTTCGATCGCAAAATTCTTAAGTTCGCGGAAAAATCGCTTCAGCTGATTTCTGAGGAGTTTCTGTAGCAGGAGTTTGGTGCGAAACTCCGGCTTGAGCGACACTGGAAGACCGCTTTTAGAAGCGTGTAAATGGTACGGTAACGTCAAAAATGAAGGCGCATCACCGACAGGCAGCTAAGAGACCCAACCCCGCCATTTCGGCTCAATTTGGCTAAACTGCTTATAGCCTTCCCATCAGACACACCCAGTTCCGATGACAGGAAACTTGCAGAGAATGGCATCGCATGACCGGAGAAGTGCGGGCAGATAAGACTGATCTCCCTCCACGATGAAACGATGATATTGGTTGATGTGATCAGCAGTAATTTCGATCACTGCTTCAACATGGCCCAACTTCTGCATTGTCAGAACGACGTTGATATTAGGTTCCAAGCCCTTGAGTGTGGCTTCGCCTGCCAATGAAGACGCCATTGCAGCTAGTTGATCGCGAAACTCCTTGATATCCGCAGTCATCAAGATTGGCCCTCCACATTCGACATGTGCACCGTTCACATCCATACGTGCACGGACCATCTCATAAGTCCGACACATCCGGGAACTGGCGTCCATCAATCCAAAGCGAGAAGCCGCTGAAGCGTAAATCGGGTTCATCTGTCACAGCCGCAACAATGCCATGGCGTCCGTTGGTTTTCTACTCAACAACGTAAAAGCCACCATACTACTCGCCACTCCTTCTCAGACGACAAATGCATGATAAGCGATAGGACCGCTTTGAACCGCATGAGAGTGCTACGCTAATGACCGGGCGTGCAAAGCGGTCCGATCGCTTTCAACTTATCAGTCACTCGCCCAGCTTATGCTGCTGGATAGTTCGGCGACGGCGGCGTCGCGAATGTAATGAGGTTGCCATCGGGATCACGCACCTGTGCCAGCGCTGAATAATCGTCCGTAATATCCTCGCCAAGCATGATCCCACGCCGCGCAACCTTTCCCTTTCGACCGCAACATCGTCGACAATAAGGAAGATCGCCCCTCGCCCGGCGATTTCGCCGTCCGTCGAAATCCCCACTCCGGCCTCGGTGCGGCAGCACGCGAACAGGTAAGCAGCCGAGAACGGGTCACAGAAAATCACGTCACAAAGGGCATGATGTCGACGCCGTCGCCTGGAAACACTGTGATATGCGGATGATCCTGAAACAGCCGTGCCGCAGCGTCCGCTGTCTCGGCTTCCACCACCAGATAACCGCAAAGCGGATTTTGCGCATAGGCTATGCCGTGTTTTGTCACACGCGTTGTCTTTCCCACCATACCGCCGCGATCAAGGATGAAGGCGGCATTGCGTTCTTCCCATGCCATCCATTGTGCTATCCCCTCCACATCGACCGCATCCTGTTCGTATTTCGACAAGCGTCGGAAGGATGCAAGGTCTTCAGGATTGATCGTATAAACAGCCAGAAATCTCGCCATCGGCGTCCCTCCCTCAGGTTTGAACGCTGTCAGATTAGCTTTGTCTCGTGGGAAATAACACTACGTTAATCCCGTTGAAGCGAAGTCGTCCAGCGTGACGTTGCAACTGGTGCCTGCCTGATTGAAGGTTTACGGCGGAGGCTCCCTGTTCGAGCAATAGACCGTCCGGGTTTCAGACAACAGACGGGCAGTCCCCCTACGGCCGGTAAAACTCCCCTCGTCAGTCCCGGCATAGCGTTGCGATAATCTGTTCACAAGCTGGCACCGCCATTTCGCACGTCCTGGACCGTGTTATTCTTTGTCGGGCCATGTGGTGCGACGCCTTGGAGCGAGAATTCGATATAAATGATCAGCTTTAAAGAAGGCCTCGCGGCTGACGCATAACAGCTAAACGTTCGTGCTAAGCACGCGTCAGCCTGTACCCCAGCCCAATCAAAGGTGCAATTATCAGCTATGAAACCGAACCTTTATATCATCACGGGCGCTATGGCCGCTGGTAAATCCACCATAGCGAAAGCCCTTGTACAGCACTTTGAAAAATCCGTTCATGTTAGCGGAGACGCGTTTCTAAGGATGATTGCGAAGGGAGGAGCCACGATGGGCCCAGTGCTCGACCTAGAAGCAATGGCCCAGCTTCACTTAAGGCAAGATATAGCCATAGACGCTGTTCGTCGCTTCGTCGCGGCTGGTTTTGTTACGGTATATCAAGACATCCTTATAGGCGAAGACTTCGTTCGCGTCACAAGCGCACTTGGTGATCTTGAGCCTCGAATTGTTGTGCTTGACCCGACTGTTTCAACGTTAGCAGAGCGAGACGCTGCGCGGCATAAAACAGGTTACAGCGAGCACTTTCTCCCAAATGAGCTTGCAAACGCCCTTCGATCAGAAACGCCCCGCCAGGGATTTTGGCTCGATACGTCAAGTATGTCAGTGGACGATGTTGTCGAGGCCATTCTTCGACACTGGTAAAATAGCGCATCCTACATCCAAAAGGTGACTAACCGCTTCCCGATGTGCTACGCGACCTTTGCACTGAGCACGTGCGCCCTTACAATTCTGGGAGAGCGTTTTGATGGCGGCATGCTGATAACCGGAACAGCCAGCTGCCCTCTGGCCTACTCTATCGGCAGCGCAATGGGATCAACGGGCACCGGCCTTCTTCTGGATTGGATTTCGCCAAGTGCCGTCCCGGCAAGCGTTGGCTTATGTCTGCTGGCTTTCACGATACTTATTCTGTTTAAATATCCGTGATTTGCTGATGCAACGATTTCACATCAAACCGGACAGTCCGTGCACAACTTCACAGACATTGTCTGCATTGTAGGCGGAACGAACGCTCTGAGAAGCGTGTGAGTTATAAGCTGAGAGCCGAATGAAGGGGTAAAGCGGAGGACATGCAAGACTGGATCGCCGTTCATGTCAGTGACAATTTCAATCCGATCCTGGTGCATGAGCGCTAATCGCCCGTCTACCGCAGAACGCCTGAGCGTGAATGTGATATTCGAGAACATCCGTACGGCAAAGCCTCGTCGCACTCCCGCATCGTTATGTGGAAGTTCAGGCCAAGAAAGACGCGCTTCAGCCTGAATCCATCGCGTTGAAATCAATAATCAGCCTACGGCAAGATGAATATCGACAAATGAGCGTGCATGCTGTGCAAGTTCAAATCCATCAGACCAGGTATCGCGCCATATCGCGAGGTCATTCGACAGCCCTTCAGCGATCACTGCCGACGAAAAGGACTCAAACGTAATCGGTCCCTTATAGCCAATATCCATGAGCGCATGAAAAAAGCCCGTAAAGTCGATATGACCTGAGCCTAGATAGCCGCGATGGTTTTCGCCAATATGGATATACCCCAACCGCTCACCAACTTCATGCAGTGGACGGATCAGGTTATCCTCCTCTATATTCATGTGATAAGTATCAAGATGAATAACCGTATTGTCGGCACCGATGTCATCGGCCAATGACAATGCCTGTCTTGCCGTATTGATGAGATGGGTTTCATAACGGTTACACACTTCTAGACCCAATGTGATACCGAGTTTGCTGGCATCACTTGCCAGATCCTTAATAACCGCAACAGCATTCTCGCGCCCTTTGGTGCTTGCGGGTTTTCCATATTTGCCAAGAGCACTATAGAGCGCGCCAGTGAGTAACTTTCCGCCCAAACCATGTGTTGCAATCAGCGACTGATGCAAAAGTTCTGCGCCTTTGCGAACAACGGATGTATCATCGCTTGAAACATCGGCATCAAATGCCAACCCGCGCGAGCAGACAATCGCAAGACCCGACGCACTTAAGACAGAGCGCGCATGCTCGACGTCAAGATTGTCCAAGTCGTGCAACGAGAGCTCCAGCAAATCGTAACCAGCCTCCACACTGCGCCTTGCAGCCAGTTCAATTGAAGCTTTCGATGTGTCGCCGGTCCATACCAATGCATGAACGCCAATCTGATTGTCATAAGCTTTCATCATGCGCGCTCCCTCGAACATGTTTGTACATCGACCCAGCCGTTTGCGGCTTGATTGGATTGGATGCAGGCATCAATAAAATAAAGGCCGTTCAAACCATCTTCGATTGTCGGATAGGCAATCTTGCGCGGATCGCTCATGCATTGTTGATAGCAGCGAATGGCCGTGGCTGCAGATTTATAAATATTACCAAAGGCTTCCAGAAATCCTTCTGGATGGCCGGGCGGAACCCGAGCAGAATTCGTATTTCCATAGCTCGCACCAACGCCTGCACGCGTCAGCATGCTACGTGGTTGCCCCGCTTTACAATACCAGAGCCGGTTGGGATCTTCCTGCGACCATTCAAGTGAGCCTTTGGTGCCGAATATACGGCAGTTCAGACGATTTTCATTACCAATAGCAACTTGACTGATCCAGAATTGTCCCTTCGCGCCATTCTCGTAACGCAGCAAGATTGAGGCATTGTCGTCAACCCTGCGACCATTGATAAAAGATGTGAAATCAGCGCAAAGTTGTCGAGGCGTAAGCCCGGTCACATAGGACGCAAGATTATAGGCATGGGTTCCAATATCGCCGATTGACCCGCCTGCCCCCGCCTTCTGCGGATCGGTACGCCATTCAGCGGCTTTGGAGCCGTGCAGCTCGACGGGTTCACTCAGCCAGTCCTGAACATATTCGCAATTAACGAAACGAATTTCGCCCAGCTCACCAGAAAACACCATGTCCCGCATCTGCCGCACCATGGCATTGCCGGTATAGTTATGTGTGAGAAAAAACAGTCCAGGTGCGTTTCTGACTATATCGACAAGTGCTACTGCATCTTCTAGCCGAGATGTGACCGGCTTATCGCAGATGACGTGAAAGCCCCCCTGCAGACAGGCCTTCACTGCTTCAAAATGCAGGTGGTTTGGAGTGACAATTGCCACGACCTCCGCACCGTTGGGTCTACTTTTCTCTCCATCGACCAGCGCTTCCACGGTGCCATAAACACGGTCTTGTGCAATACCGAATGAAGCTGCGGACCTCAGGTTGCGTTCGAGATCAGAACTGAAATCACCTGCGACCAGTTCAAACTCGTTATCAAGGCGGGCGGCGATGCGGTGCACATTGCCGATAAGCGCACCTTCTCCACCACCGATCATCGCCAATCTAAGCTTCTGCATGATTTCCTCCCCATCAAACTGTTTGGGATTTAGTCATTGGTCGAACAACGGATTCTCGCACACGCATATCCGTCATATGCGTAATATTTGACAGCGGGCGTTCAGGTTCGCCAATTCGCTCCATAAGAAGCTGCCATGCACTATCCACCATCGCATCAATGGGCTGCGCGACTGTGCTGATTGTCGGTTTGAGGACCGTCATCCAATCGGAATCGTCGAAACCCAGTAACGACAAGTCGCGTGGGATTTCCAGTCCTGCCTGCCGCGCCGCCTTAATTGCCCCAAGCGTGGCAATGTAGGCAGAAGCAAACATTGCAGTCGGCGGCTTCTGGCTAAACACTTGTTGCTGCAAGGAATGACGGCACTCCTCTATTGTGACGCCCGCATAGATCACTTTTACATAGTCAGACAGACCAGCCTCTGTCATAGCGCGTCGATAGCCTTCAACACGCTGGTTCATATGAACCAGACTATCGCGCGTAGCGACAAAGGTGATGTCCCTGTGTCCCATTTCAATAAGATGGGATGTGCCTGCCTGCGTTGCTGCGATATTGTCGATGGCAACCGTATCGAAATCAGGCAGTTCTGCGCCACGATCCACCAGAACGGTCGGGACGGAGCGGATCAGCGAACAACCACTTGAAGATATTTCCTCATCACTGAGGAAAACGATCATTCCATCCACCTGACGGGCAATCAGAGTATCGATAAGATCGGCCTGCGTTGCCAGAAGCTCATTGCTGTTCATCAGCAAAAGCTGCATTCCATGCTGCATGGCGACTGTGCCTGCACGCTGCACAAATTCTGAGAAGAACGGGTTGGTGATATCGGGCACGATAATCCCGATAGAGTTGGTCCGCCCCTGCCGCAGGCTGGAGGCGACAAAATTTGGTTTGTAATTCATCTCCTCTACAGCTGCGAGAACCGTTTGCCTAAGATTTTGATGCACGAACTTGCGCCCAGTCAACACATTGGAAACCGTGCTGGGCGCAACACCTGCATGCTTTGCCACGTCCTGAATAGTGACCGGCCTACTGGCTTTGGGCGGGGATTTTCGTGTCATGATTTTAGGCAACAGCTCCTGTTCATTTCTTGGTGGCGATCAATCGATCTAACGTAACCGCTACAATGATGAGCCCCCCCATGACGACCAATTGATAGAATGTCGGCACCCGCATCAGATTAAGACCATTGCTGATCGTGCCGATAATGAGGCCACCAATCACCACCGATGGAATGCGGCCCTTCCCGCCAAAAAAACTTGTTCCACCAATGATGGCAGAAGCGATTGCAAATGTTTCAAATCCGGTGCCTGCCGCAGGCTCGGCCGCACCAAGACGTGCCGTACTCAATACACCAGCAAGGCCTGCACAAAGGCCGGAAACCATAAATACAATCAGCGTATGGCGTTTGACATTGATGCCAGAGAAAAAGGCAGCTTCGCGGTTGCCGCCAATCGCATAAATGTTGCGACCAAGCCGTGTCTGCTGTGTGAGGTACCACAGAATAGCAGCCATACCAAAAGCAACGATTACAGGCACCGGAACCCACAGGATCGTGCCTGCAAATGTGTCCGTAAAACTATACGGAAAGCCGAAGACCGGGCTAGCGCCCGAAATGATCAGCGTTATGCCACGAAAAATGGCGTTGGTACCCAAAGTGATGATGAATGGATGTAGACCGGTGAAATTGACCAGTAGACCGTTGAACGCCCCAAGGGCAAGCCCTACCCCAGCGCCTCCAATGAGCGCTGCACTATAGGGATCAAAGCCTGCGAGCAGCAGTTTGCCGGTCACAATACCCGCCAGAGCCAAAATAGAGCCAACCGAAAGATCGATACCCGCAATCAGGATAGGGAAGAACTCGCCCAATGCCAGAAGGATCGTAATCGAGCTTTGCAGCATGATCTGAACGAGATTCTGGCGACGCAGGAAATATTCCGGTGAAAGGACACTGAAGAGGATGAGAATAACCACCAGAATGCACAATGTGCCGTATCTGTCCCAGTTTTCCTGAAACTTTTTCATGATGCTACTCCACCAATTGCGTGGCTTAAAAGTGTTTCTTCAGTTGCACTATGTCCGTCGACAATCGTGGCAATGCTGCCATCACGATAAACAGCGATGCGGTCACAGACACCAAGCACCTCCGCAAGTTCGGACGACACGACGATAATGGCCTTGCCCTGCAATGCCAGTTTCCGGATGATTGCGTAGATTTCAGCTTTGGCACCGACATCAATACCGCGCGTCGGCTCATCAAAGATGATCAAATCGGGTTCCGTGGCCATCCATTTGGCAACAATCACCTTTTGCTGGTTACCGCCGGAAAGTTCTGTCACCATTTGGTCAACAGATGAACTTTTGACAGCAAGTTTCTTCCGCTCTATTTCAGCAAGCCTGCGATCATCATGTCTATTTACCACCGCCCCCATGCCACCGAGCGGCGCATCCTTGACACGCTTTGAAATTATGATGTTTTCCAGAATAGTGAAATTCTGAAAAAAACCGGTTTTTCTTCGGTTTTCGGTGATGAAAGCCATCCCGTTCTTTAAAGCCTGGGATGGCGATTGTGGCGTAATATCTCGGCCATTCAATTCGATTTTGCCCGACGATCGTTTATCTGCACCAAACAGGCACTCCATAAGTTCCGTACGACCTGAACCAATCAGCCCTGCAAAGCCAAATACTTCGCCATGGCGCACTTCAAAACTCACGTCGCGTACCCGATCATTGGTAGCAGACGTGACATTACTGACTTTGAGCACCACGGGCGATTCATGGTTAAGCCCTGGATTTGTATAATTATGAATGAGCGCACGGCCGACCATCATCTGCACCAAATCATCATTACCGAAGTCCGCGATCAATCCTGTGCCATTGGAACTACCATCCTTGAGGACCGTAAAACGGTCACCAATCTGGCGCACTTCATCGAATTTGTGGGAAATGAACAATATTGCCATTCCCTCCTGGCGAAGCTGGTCGACCAATTGCAGAAGGTTCTGAATCTCGACGCGGGTGAGTGAGGATGTCGGCTCGTCCATCACCAGAACCTTGACGTTTCCCATCAACGCTTTGGCAATTTCAAGAATTTGTTTATGGGCAATCGGCAGATCACCGGCGCGCTGGTCAAGATTAATATTGATCTTAAGCTTGGCAAGAATTGCCTGCGCCCGCGCGCGCATCAGTGTCCAGTCGATCTTGGTCAAGAGAAGCGTTCGCTTAACCGGAAGATTGCCAACAAACAGATTTTCAAGCGCGGAGAGCTCATCAATAATGCTGAGTTCCTGATAGATAATGGAAATGCCCGCCTGCGCAGCTTGACCGGGCGTAAGACGCATATGGGTTTCATCACGAATGTTGATTTCACCGCTCGTTGGTGCAAAAACACCAGACAAAATCTTCATCAAGGTTGATTTGCCAGCACCATTTTCACCCAAAAGCACATGAACTTCCCCGGCATGAATATCGAGGTCTACGCCTTTCAACGCCTGTATGCCGCCAAACGACTTCGCAATGTTGCGCATCTCGATGAGAGGACGTGATAATTCGTCGCCAGAATCCGGCATGAGACTCTCCCCGATCTAGGCTGTGTTGAGAATTGGGTGCGGTCAAATTCTGCGCTTTTCGCATTGTGCAACGCAAACCTGTTTCGCACCGTTGCTCAAAACGCTCAAACCGCACCCCTTATTGTGGTTTATTCCTTGGTCACAAGCACAGATTCAATATTGACCTGTGGTGCCTCAGCATCCGGCGCAATAAGCTTACCGGATTTCACTGCTTCTACAGCAGCGGAAAGCGCATCTGCTCCAATTGTTGCGGGGTTTTGGGCAACCGTCGCGTCAAGGCGACCAGCCTTTACGGATTCACGTGCCTCCGGTGCACCGTCTGTGCCTACAACAATGACTTCGCCGGTTTTGCCAGCGTTCTGCACGGCCTGCACAACGCCCAGCGCCATTGTATCATTGGCGCAATAGAAGGCTTTGAGGTTCGGTGAGGATTGTAGAATATTGGCCGCAACATCGAGAGCTTTCAGACGATCCCAATCGGCAGGCTGACTTGCAACGAGCTTGATGTTGGATGCTTTGCTGAAAGCCTCGGTCGCACCAGCTTTGCGGTCTTCACCCGATGCAACTCCAGCCTTACCTTCGATGATAGCGACTTCACCGCCATCCCCACCAAGCTTTTCAATGATGAAGCCGGCACCGTTGGCGCCCACAGCCTTATTGTCGGTTGTAATAAAAGCCTGGATGTTTGCACCTGCCTGTTTGAGAGCCGCAAGATCGACCTTTTCATCGATGTTGATCAGCGGAATGTTCTTTTTATAGGCTCGTGCTGCTGGCTGAACCAAATTGACCGGTGAAATCGGTGCAAACATGATCGCCTTATAATCGCGGTTGAGCACATCCTCAAACAACTGCAGTTGCGCCTGCGTATCGTCTTCAGTTGGCGATGCAAACACATCGACTTCAACGCCAAGTTCCTTGGCCTTGTCCTCCACGCCCTGTTTCATCGACTGCCAAAACGGGTTGGAAAGAGTTTTCAGAATAACCGCATAATCAGCGGCTTGAACAACAGATGCATTCATGAATGTACCGACTGCAAAAACTGCAGACAACAAAAGTGCTTTACCGGATTTCATGTTCATTCTCCTCCGTAGAACGTGAAAATATTGGTAGGCGGGTAGTATATTAGGAAATAGATACCGGCTTTGACCGGAGCTTAGCAGCGGTTGCCGGATCGGCTCTCCGGCATAATTGCGGCGGCAATCCCTTCATGATCAATTCAGCGTCTGCGACCGTCATGGAGCCAATTTCAAAAAACGCGTCGCGTGTTCCGCCCGTCCGATGTGCCGAAAGCAGAAGCCCGTCGATCGATCGCACCGGATCGCCCGCGGCAACGGGTTCGTCAGGAAATACATCGGTTGCGGCCTGAATATGACCAGACTGGACTGCTTCAAGCATTGCTGGGAAATTCACTATGGCTGCTCGGCTCAAAAGCAGAAACTTTGCCCCCTTTTGCATCATCGCAAATTCACGGGCACCCATCAGACCTTGATTTTCGCTTGTGACGCTAGCAAACACCAAAATGAACTGGCTTTCCGTCACAACCCGGTCAAGGGATGCGGGAATACAGTCAGCCCGTTCGATGATTTCGGTCGGTAGCCACGGATCATAGACCAACGTCTTGTTGCGAAACGGACGTATCAGATCGCGGAATTGTCGCCCAAGGTCACCAAAGCCGATAATTCCGACCGTTGCCCCCATAAAGCGCACAGTATCAACATTACCCTCCAGGCCATATTGCTCAGTCCCTGCACGCATTTCGCGGTCTGCACTGGTAATCCCACGTGCTAGATCCAGCGCCATCGCAAGGGCTGATTCAGCAACCGGACCAGCAAAGGCGGAAGCCGGAGTGAGTACCCAAATGCCGCGCTCGACACAAGTCTGATAATCAATATTGGGCAGGAAGTTAGTTTCAACGTTGAAGATGCCCTTGAGCTTCGTCGCCCGATCAAGACGCTCTTTTGGCATAGCCGTCTGACCGATCAGAAGAACGGTTTCAGGCAGACATCGCTCAATAAGCTCATCGTCCATTGGCTTATCTTCGCTGATGACAAGCTCACCCAGCGCTTCAAGTCGAGCCCTAACGTCGGGACGCGCTATCAGGTCAAGGGTTCGCGGCAACGGATCCACAAGAATTATGTTCTTTGTCATAGCTCCTCCCACAAAGCCCAATCAATGTGGCGGAAAAATCGATTTTCTGCAACTGGAAATTCGAGTGGTAGAAGCCAATGAGAATATTTGGGCCGATTGCGTAACCAATCCTCGCTATCGCTGAGAGCACTGAAGGCGGCGCCGATATTGGCGAGCAACCGTCACGCTCGGCAATGCCTTCTGAGGCTATCGCGCGCCAGAATCAACGATGCCGAATGGCAATGACACCCGCGATCCCGTTCAACCCTAGCATCGTTGCCATCATTAGGGGCTCGGGGCTCAGGAAAAACTGCGCGTCCTCATTCCCGGAGGTTGCGATACGATCACACGCTCTGGTTGGGATGCGGAGGAACATTTCATCCCCTCGTTCTTGGCACGTGCGCGTACATGTTTCTAGCGCCCAGAACAAAATGCCGCAAAGCAAAGATAATCGGACACTGTAACGTTAACCTGACCTCAGCTGCGTATTGATTTGTGATGACGTGAATGCGCAGATCAGAGTCCAGCGATTTCGCGCCAGATTGTATTGGCGGTTTGGTGTAGTTCGCGCTGGATGGCAGAGGTGAAGCGGTCGCGCGGGAAATGGTGAAGGTTGTAGATCGGGTCGTGAAAGGATGCGAAACGCTGCAAGTGTCGTACTGACTTGAAGCGCTTCATGCTCCGCTCTTGCCGTCTTATAGGTTGATGAGAATTCTCGGCCCGATTGTTAAACCTTTGTGCTGGTGATGACCACAAACAGTGAGGCCGATCTCCCAATTGACAGCGCTATAAGATCTCAGTTTATCCGTGACTAACGACAGCCTCATCAAGATGCCATTTATTACCAAGGCGCGGTGTGCGGCGATGGTTGTATTCGCATTGTCTCGTCCGTACTTTTCAGCCCAGTCGCACACTGTCTTGTGGGTAACGATAATCCCTCTGTAAGCTGGCATGTCCTCAACCATGCGAAAGCTCAGCGAAAACCGGAAAATACAGCCACACCGCTTTGGCGATAATCTCAGGCGGAAAACGAAGGCGGTGATAAAGTGAGGAGCGACTTGTCGAGCATGCACCTAGTTATCCGAGGGAAGCAGTGATCACGTTGCTGAACTTGAAAGTTGCAAAAGGAGCACAGTTGACGGTCGGAATTATCTGGTCGAAGGCAGCGCCCGAGCGAAAAACAAAATCCAGCGATATTCAAAGTGAAATATGGGCACTTGAGCCGTATGGAACCGCATCAATTCGACTGGTGAACAACCCAGACCTGATCGAAACGACGTGCCAGTAGATCGTCGTGACGCATCAAGACATAGAGGCCCCGCCATGCAGGCCAACGGCTTCATCAACGCCCACCTGCAAAATGAGCTTCCAGTCCGCTGCGCCGTTGAGAATTTCTTCGCCGCTGACGTGTCATATGCGTCCGACATTGCGGCAGAAATGCCATTCGAGGCGTGTTGAGCGCGTGCCTGCATTCCGTTCTGCTGCGGTTGCGTCCAGCCCCGAGTTGGTGGATTGTGCGCCCGGGCTCATCCGATGAACCAAAGCGTGACAGGGCCAATAAGGACCCTCACCGAATTGTTGCGACGATGCTTGATCAAACACATCGACGTCCCACGCTTTTACGCCAGACGGGATGGGCGTTACGACGCTGTGGGGAACGATATGCGCACGTGCGAGAACCAGCTTCTCCCATTCCCGTTCAACGCAGCCGGAACGGAAGCTCGTATCAAAACCGTCGCAGACTTGTCATGCCAGATCAGGCGGAACCCGGCCCGCGAACTCAGTTCCCAGCCTGGTGCCGTTTCGAGCAAGTCAAAGAATAACATCAACCGCCCATTTTTTGGTAGAGCGGGGTCGAACCCGGACTGGGCAGAGAATGCATCATGATCGAGTTGTGCTATGAAGGATAACGGAAAGCTCTGTCCAACCATCTGCGCCTGAAGAATGTGATCACGCGCCTCTTCGCGAGCGCGTTCCGACGTGTAGATGCTCTGGGATTCTAGGATCGGGCGCATCTCATCTGCCTGTTCCTTCGGAAGCAGAGCCCGTGTTGGTCCTTGGGCAGCTTGCGCATCAATCGCGAGCTCGCTGTCGCCGCCCAAAAATTAAGACCCAATTTTCTGTTTCCACCCAGTTTAAGCCTGCGAAAACTCCAAGATCACGCCGTTTGCATCGTCCGGGTCGACGACTATGCTATGTTGCTGCGCCTTATAGACGATCCCACTTGCATCCAAAACAGAGCGCGCTTTACTCAGATCACCCACCCTAATAATAAGATTGGAGAATGCCGCAGTGGGGACCTTGCTTACGGCCTCTTTTCCGTAAATTTGCTCGGCCTGATCTCGATTGTAAACGAGAATATCCGCAGAATTCGAACCGGTATGAACCCGCAACACCACGTCGGCTGTAACGTTGCTTGCACCATACAAACGAGCAAAACCGCGCGCCGCGGCTTGCGGGTCGCCTGAAATCAAACCAATGGCTGAAAGGCCTATCGCGCCGTTTTCATGTTCGATAAGTTCGGGCAGCCACACAGTTTCGCGTGTCTTATGTTGACACATGAAGACCATGCCCTGAGGGACCTCTTCATCGTTGAACGAAACAGTTTCGAACGCGGCGATGCCCTCGCCACCCTTTGACAACTGTACCTGGCGTTGAAATGCACCGACCTCGCTTGTTTGAATGCCAAGAGCTGCAAGTTCCGCTTTAGCATGTTGCGCACTGTCAATGCGGCAAGCAATAGCGTGAAGCCCTTCTCCTTGATCGGCAAGCCTTTGCCGTTGATGAAGGTTTCCTTGCATTTCATTCACAATCCCAAGAAGCTCAAAATAATCGTCCGGCAACATGATCGTATAGTTGCCGGTGCCCTTTTCCTTGCTGTGAAGACCACGTGGACTCAACGTGAACCCCAAACGTCGATAGTGTTCCGCGCTCTTGTCCAAATCGTTGACGAGAATAAAAACGTGATCGACACCTATGACGGGATGGGTCATGCAAATAGGTCCTTTCAATTCAATATCGAGCGCGTTTGGTTTTAGCTACAGCACAGGTGTTCGATAAGAGATACGGTGCGCCAGTTTTGCAAGTTCAAAAGCTGATATTGTGAGCAAAGATTTTTACCCCGATTAGGATTTTTTTCCGTAACCCACTCGCAGGCCTCGCAATTAGCGATTTCACCCGCTACAGCTCAGAAATTCGACACTTATTAACACCGTTAATGCGGTTATTTTTACCAATAATGAGAGAATTATTAGTTTATCTTGACAAGTTAGCCGCAGATTCTAGCATGGCTGTGCTTGCAGGGAATACTTGCGCCTTGAAGCAGCTTTTTGAGCAGTTTCATGGGCTTGAACAATATCGGCAGGTGCGGGAAAAGAGGCTTGAAAGCCCTCCCTCAACGTCCTTCAGGGGAACAGAGAATGCATATCAAAAAAGCTGGCCTTGGCCTGTTTCTCGCCGCTTTTTCGATCGCGTCGGCGCCAAGCCACGCGGAAGAAATAAAGCGCGGCGGCTCGGTCATCGTCCATATGAATACCGAGCAAGGTGTCCTCAATCCGGCATTGCGCGCCTCTACCGGCGTATACCAGATTACTGGGCGCATTATGGAGCCACTCATCGATCGTACCTATGAAGGCTATGTGCCAGTTCTGGCAACGAGCTGGTCTTCCTCTGAGGACGGCAAGGCTATCACCTTCAAGCTGCGTGAAAACGTGCGATGGCATGACGGGCAGCCATTCAGCTGTGATGACGTATCCTACAGCGCAATGAACCTTTGGAAAAAGCTGCTTAACTATTCAACAACGCTTCAGGCCAATCTTGAAGCCGTCGATTGCACCGACCCACATACCGCTGTTTTCCGTTATTCGAAGCCGATGCCACTGGAATTGCTCGTCGCAGCAATGCCGGACCTTGGTCATCCGGTGCCCAAGCATCTTTATGGAGGCACGGATATTCTCAAGAACAAGTACAATTCAGCACCGGTGGGTACTGGCCCATTCAAATTCATTGAATACGAGCGCGGGCAACACATTATTGCCGAGCGCAACGATGACTATTGGCGCGGCAAGGAATTCCCTTATCTTGATCGTGTCATCTGGCGCTTCTTGCCCGATAAAGCTGCAGCAGCTGCGGCGCTTGAAGCGGGTGAAATGATGGAAACTGCCTTTAACGGCATTTCCATGTCGGATACCGAGCGTCTTGAGAAAGATGGCCGTTTCGACACCGGAACCAAGGGCTTCGAAAACAACGTCGCGCACTCGACCATCGAGTTCAACCTGCGCAATCCCGTCCTCGCAAATCTGAAAGTGCGTCAGGCAATCTATCACGCGCTTGATATCGATTTCGCAATCAAAAACATAATGCGCGGCTATGCGAAGCCAGGCCGCGGTCCAATCCCCAGCTCGGGCGGTGTAAACTACACCGACGATGTCCAAACTTATGCCTATGACGCCGAAAAGGCCAAGCAGCTACTCGATGAAGCCGGTTACCCAGCTGGCCCGGATGGTATTCGTTTCAAGCTGCGCCACCGCCCCGCACCATGGGGCGAGTACACGCAGCTTTGGGCTGAATATTACGCGCAAGCCATGAAGGAAGTTGGCATCGAAGTGCAACTTCTCACCAACGACGCCCCGGGCTTTCTCAACGGCGTTTATCGCGACCACGATTTCGACACGGCAAGCGGCTGGCACCAGTTCCGCTCTGACCCAGCCGTTTCCACAACCGTCTGGCTGCGCTCGGGCGCTCCTGTCGGAACGGCATGGTCGAACCAGTTTGATTATAAATCCGACGAGATGGATCAGTTGATTGATCAGGCCGCATCCGAGCTTGACCCGGCAAAACGCGCCGATCTCTATCATCAGATTCAGAAACTTGAGATGAAAGACCTTCCCGTCATCTTCGCTATCGAACATCCGTTCGTCGGTGTTACTAACAAGGCGCTTAAAAACCATCACAATACGCCGCGTTGGGATTCTTCGAGCTGGTACGATCTCTGGATCGACCAATAACCGCAATCAAGCTGTTGCCGAATCCGGCAACAGCTTTTTTCCTCCCGTCAGCAGTAACTGCGTCTGAATTTCTGCAGGATAATTCCCAATGTCCCTGCCTCCAATCCTGAGTTTTGCCCTCCGGCGTATCTTGCAGGCGATACCGGTCATTCTTCTCATTATGATCGGTTCGTTCCTTCTGATCAAACTTGCCCCTGGCGACACGGTCGATGCCCTTGTCGGCGACATGGGCGGTGCGGACCCACAATTTGTCGCTAATTTGCGCGCCGAATATGGTCTCGACCAACCGGTATGGGTTCAACTCTCAATCTATATGAGTAAGCTGGCGCAGTTCGACTTTGGTTGGTCATACGTCTATGAGTTACCGGTGCTTGACGTCCTCAAGTCCCGCCTAATCCCCACACTGCTGCTCATGGTTTCGTCCTTGTCTGTCGCATTCATCTTCGGTATCGCGCTTGGTGCCTTTGCGGCACGCCGCGCCTATTCGCTGACCGACAATGCTATTTCGACCCTCGGTCTCATCTGCTACGCAATGCCCAGCTTCTTCCTCAGCCTCATCTTGATGTTTGTTTTTTCCGTCAAACTCGGATGGCTGCCCGTTGGCGGCTACAAAACAATTGGCGGATTTTACTCGGGCTGGAAAAATGTCTGGGACATCACAGTTCATATGGTAATGCCGACATCAGCACTCTCGCTGATTTACGTTGCTTTCTATATGCGCCTCATGCGCACCAGCGTTTTGGAGGTGGAAGATCTCGATTATGTGCGCACGGCACGCGCCAAGGGTGCGAGCGGTGCGCGATTGATGTTCCATCACATCATGCGCAACGCCTTTCTTCCGGTGGTAACTCTGCTTGGGCTTCAGTTCTCTACCGTACTTGGCGGCTCGGTGGTGATCGAAACGATTTTCTCGCTGCCCGGCCTCGGTCAACTAGCCTATACATCGGTGATCAAACGCGATCTCAACACCCTGATGGGTATCATCTTTTTGTGCTCGATACTGGTGGTGATCGTTAATTTCATCACCGACCTCATCTATGCGCGGTTAGATTCTAGGATCGAATTGTCATGACGTCGCAAGACCTGTCTCTTTCCCGTCCCAGAGCTTCTCGCTCCCGCATTTTATGGCAGCGGTTCAGCCGCAACCGTGCTGCAGTGCTGGGGCTCGTTATTTTCATCGCTGTGGCGGCGATTGCAATCTGCGCTGATGTCATTACGCCCGGAGACCCCCTGCGCCGCGTTGGAGATCCTCTCACATGGCCGTTCGTCAACGCCGCAATACCGCTGGGAACCGATCAACTGGGCCGTGATATCATGGCCGGCATATTTCACGGAGCACGCGTCTCGTTGCTAATTGGCGTCGTCGCAACGCTGATTTCGATTGCTATCGGCATTATAATCGGAGCAGTCGCCGGCTATTATGGCGGCTGGATCGATGACGCACTGATGCGCGTGACAGAAGCGTTCCAAACCGTCCCAAGCTTCGTTTTGCTGCTAACCCTCGTGGCAATTTTCGGCTCGTCTATTGAAAACATCATCATCTGTATCGGCATCGTTTCTTGGACCGCACCGGCACGTATGGTGCGTGCAGAATTTATGGCATTACGCAATCGTGAATTCGTTGATGCAGCTCGCAATCTTGGGGTCGGCAATCTGTCGATCATCTTCCGGGAAATCCTGCCCAATGCCCTACCGCCCGTTGTCGTTTTTGCATCCGTTGTCATGGCAACCTCCATTTTGATGGAAAGTGCGCTCGCATTCCTCAATCTTGGCGACCCAAACTATGCGAGCTGGGGCAATATGATCGGTCAGGGCCGCTCCGTTTTGCGCACCGACTGGTTCTGCTCGGTAATTCCGGGAATTGCCATTCTGCTCACTGTGCTATCCTTTAGCCTCCTAGGCGAAGGACTGAACGACGCGCTTAATCCAAGGCAGAAAAAGAAATGACTGCGGCACCCGTTCTCGAAATCAACAACCTGCAAATTGCTCTGCCTGATGGCGCAGATCGACCCTTCGCATTGCAAGATCTGACACTAACCGTCAATCCAGGTGAGATCGTCTGTCTTGTCGGCGAAAGCGGCTCAGGAAAATCGTTATCTGCCGGCGCGATCATGCGCCTTCTGCCCGAGCCGCATGTTCGTGTCACCAATGGCGCCATCCGGCTCGAAGGCAGCGATCTTTACGCGCTCAGTGAAGCCGAAATGAAGAAGCTGCGCGGCGATCGCATCGGAATGATTTTTCAAGAGCCGATGACCGCACTCAATCCACAAAAGACCGTGGGTTGGCAGATCGACGAAGTATTGCGCCTGCACACCAAGTTTGAGCGCAAGGAACGTCACGCAGCCGTTCTCGATATGCTGGCCGAAGTGAAGATTCCCGATCCAGATTCGGCTTATAACGCCTATCCGCATCAGATTTCCGGCGGCCAGCGCCAGCGTGTCATGATTGCCATGGCACTGATCCTGAAACCGCGCCTGATTATTGCAGATGAGCCGACCACCGCACTCGATGTTACAACACAGGCACAAATCCTCAAACTGATCCGCGATCTTCAGCACCAACACAATACCGGCATTTTGTTCATCACCCATGACTTCGGCGTGGTGGCAGAAATAGCGGACCGTGTCGCGGTGCTTCGTCTTGGCGAGCTAGTCGAAGAAGGGCCGGCCGATGAAGTGCTCAATCATCCCAAGCATCCTTACACCAAAGCGCTGATCGCTTCAGTTCCGGCACTGACGCCACCTGAGGTGACATCATCCGGCAATAGGCGGCCTGTCATTTTAAAAGCCAGTAATCTTTACAAAACATTCAAGGCTCAGGGTGGGTTGTTCGGCGGTAAGCGAAGCGCGGTCCCTGCTGTCAAAGACTTGTCTTTCGAACTACGACAAGGTGAGACGTTGGGCGTCGTTGGCGAAAGTGGATCGGGCAAAACTACTGTTTCGCGCATTGTCACACGCCTCCTTCAAGCCGACAGCGGCACTGTCAATGTGAACGGCTGTGACTTTCTTAGCGCGAGTGCGCGCGAAGTCCGTACCATGCGCAAAGATATCCAAATGGTCTTTCAGGACCCCATGGCATCGCTTAATCCACGCCGACGTGTCATCGATCTAATTGCACAGGGACCGATCGTGCACGGTGTACCCAAGAAGCAGGCCCATGCGAAAGCGCGCGAATTGCTCGAACTGGTCGAGCTGTCGCCCGCGGCTGCAGATCGTTTCCCACATGAATTCTCTGGGGGGCAGCGTCAGCGCATCGGTATTGCCCGCGCTCTCGCACTCGAACCCCGCGTGATCGTGGCCGATGAACCAGTCTCGGCGCTCGATGTCTCGGTGCAGGCGCAAGTTCTACGCCTGTTGGCCGATCTGCGCGAAAGATTGAACTTGTCGTTGTTGTTCGTAACGCACGACTTGCGCGTTGCGGCCCAGCTTTGCGACCGCGTCATTGTGATGTCGAAGGGCGAAATCGCCGAAGCCGGTCCGACGGCTGACGTTTTTGCCAATCCGCAGCATGAATATACCCAGCGTCTCCTTGCCTCGATCCCCGGCAAGCATTGGACGCCACCCCACTTGGGCAGCGCAGAATGAAGGCGCCAGATATTATGGAAAAAATTGAGTTCCCTCCGTCCATCTGGGCAGCAACCGCCCCCGCCCGTAACCTGACCCAACCGCTGATCAGCGATGCAGAAGCCGATGTCGTGATCGTAGGCGGCGGCTTCACCGGCCTTTCAGCAGCACTGCATCTTGCAAAACGCGGCAAGCGCGTCATCGTTCTGGAAGCCAAAGCGGTGGGCTGGGGAGCTTCGGGACGGAATAATGGTCAGGTGATTCCCACGATGACTGCCGCAGAACCCGATGCAATCACCAAACGCTACGGGTCGTCAGGGGAACGCTTTGCCAAACTCATTGGCAACAGTGCCGATATTCTGTTCTCAATCATACGCGAAGAAAAGATCGAGGCTGAAGCTGAGCAAACAGGCTGGTTTCAGCCGGCGCATTCATCTGGACGGGTCAAGCTCTCGCAAGCCCGAGTCGAAGCATGGAAACGGTTTGGCTTTCCAGCGGAATATCTCGATAGCGCCTCGACAGCGAAGCTTCTGGGCAGCGACTTCTGGTATGGCGGGATGTTCAATCCGACAGGTGGCCACATCAACCCTTTGGCTCTGGCCCGAGGCCTTGCAGCAGCTGCCGAACGCCATGGAGCAATTGTTTACGAGAGAAGCCCTGTCACGTCCTATGAACGCAAAGGCGATCATTGGGAAGTGTCCGCCAACAATACTACCGTCCGCGCCAAAGGCTTTCTGCTTGCAACAAACGCCTACACAGGCGAATTGCGTGAACAACTCGCACCGCGGCTCGCGCGGACAATTGTCCCCATTCTATCATGGCAAATGGCAACAGTACCTATCAACGATACGCTCCGCGCAACCATCCTTCCTGGCCGTCAGGCCGTATCTGATACGCGCGGCGATCTGCGCTTCTTCCGCTACGATGCACGCAACCGACTAATCACGGGCGGGGTGGTGATGGGCGACTACAATGTCGCAGACCGAGTAAAACAAAAAGCAGCGCACAATCTGGCTGAGGCTTTTCCAGCTCTTGGCGTGCCGGAAATGACCCACGTCTGGAGCGGTTACATCGGCATGACATGGGACAGGTTTCCCCGTGTTCATCATCTCGGCACCAATGGCTGGGCTTGGATCGGTTGCAATGGTCGTGGTGTCGCACTGGGCACGGCGCTCGGGCTTGAATTGGCGCGCGCCTTGGATGGCGAACCGTTGGAAGACCTCGCCCTACCAGTGTCAGAGCCCGCGCAGCTACCACTGCACAAAATCGCACGCAAAATCGCCCCCTTCTATCTCGCATGGTTGCGACGCAAGGATCTTACTGAGCTAAATTTGTAGATAGTCTGTCGTACATTCATGTGAAAGGTAGACCCATGAATCAAATGCCAATTCTCGAACGCCGCCGCATTGAGGCGCTGGTTCTTAAAAATGTTTATGAGGTTCTTCGCGAGCGGTCAGGCGAGGAAGAAGCTCAGGCTGTGATCGGCAAAGCCGTATCGCGTTCAGCGATAGAACAAGGCAAGAATTTTGCGGAGGAACTCGGACACACGCCCGATCTTGAGGACTTTGCCGATATTCTACCGCTCTGGACCAAAGATAATGCCCTTGAAATCAATGTATTGTCGCAGGGCAAAGAGCACTTTGATTTTGATGTAAAGCGTTGCCTTTATTCGGAGATGTATCGCGAGATGGGACTTGGTCATATCGGCCATCTGCTGTCTTGCAACCGCGATGGCGATTTTTGCATCGGCTACAATCCAGAAATGAAGCTGGAACGCACACAAACCATCATGCAGGGCGCTAGCCATTGCGACTTCCGATACAGCCTTGAGACAAAACAAAAGGGGTCCGAAAATGCCGGTTGAAAATTGGGCTTCGAACCAGCTTGAAGATCTGATCGCCTTCCGTCGTGATCTTCATGAAAACCCGGAACTGCTTTACGATGTAAACCGAACGGCTGAAAAAGTCGCCGAAGCGTTGCGTGCAGCAGGTCTCGACGAAGTGGTCACAGGCATAGGTCGCACAGGCGTTGTAGGCGTCATTCGCGGCCATATCAACAATTCAGGTCGCGCTGTCGCCTTACGCGCCGATATGGATGCGCTCCCCATCCTTGAAGAGACTGGCGCACAATGGTCATCAAAAGTCCCAGGAAAAATGCATGCTTGCGGGCATGACGGCCACACCACAATGCTTTTGGGCGCCGCTCGCGAACTCGCGAAAAGTCGAGCTTTCGACGGCAGCGTGATAGTTATCTTCCAGCCAGCCGAAGAAGGTGGCGCAGGCGCAAAAGCCATGATCGATGACGGTCTTTTCAAACGCTGGCCGGTCAACGAAGTTTATGGCATGCACAACCGCCCAAATCTCGACGTGGGCAAGTTCACCATCAATTCAGGCCCAATCATGGGGTCAGTGGACGTTCTTGACATCACAATCGAGGGCGTCGGAGGACATGCGGCGTCTCCGCACCATACGATCGACCCGATCCCGGTCACCGCAGCGCTCATTCAGGCCATCCAGACGCTGACCGCCCGCACCGTCGACCCTTTGGATTCAGCTGTTATTTCAATTACGACAATTCACGGTGGCGATGCATTTAATGTCATCCCACAGTCACTCAAACTGACCGGAACAGTGCGCACGTTGCGAGAAGAAGTGCGCAATCACATCGAAGAACGCCTCAGGCGTGCCGTGCAGGGTATTGCCGACGCTTTCGGTGCGAAAGCAACTCTGGATTATCAACGCAACTATCCAGTCACCGTCAATCATGAGCATCAATCCGAGCTGGCAGCTCTTGCCGCAGAAGCCGTGGCGGGCATAGGCCGTGTCACACGCGACATGCCAGCAACACTTGGTGGAGAAGATTTTGCTTTTATGCTCAATGAAGTGCCCGGAGCGATGATCAATATCGGCAATGGTCCGAGCGCCAACCTTCATCATCCAAGATATGACTTCAATGACGATGCGATCGTCTGGGGTTGTTCTTACTGGACGGAGTTGGTGCGCCAAAGGCTGCCTGTCTAAACTCGCAAGCCACAGCTTCGCCGACGTAGCCTAGCCCGTTAGATGAGTATACGGTTTTGTTGCGATCTACGATCTGAGACATCTCGCCATAGACCGCCTTAGCGGTGTCCCGATCTGTTCGATAGACGGCTACCTGTTCGCCGTTCCACGGATCTTCGCCCCTGAGTTGTTTTCTGATGCGCCGCGGCTGCTGAACGTGGTGGTCCTGGCGATGTCCGTCATCCTCATCCCGCTTTTTGTCTACGCCTATTATCGGCTTATTTCGATCGTCCGGCCTGACATCACCCGCGGTGACATCAGATTAATCCTGATGGTGGTGGCCGGCATTCACGTCCTTGTTCGCGTAGGACTTGGCATTCTGAAACTGGCTACATCTTTTTCGTTCATCCCCAGCGGCGGGATGCTTATCGTTTGTATCACGGTCCTGCTGGCTCTCAGGTGTCTGCCGAGTACACGCCCCGGAATGCA
>Ga0308157_10000822_pt1 | contig 83398 bp, 76 predicted proteins | sample PhyBR1_FD_201035 | JGI IMG/M metagenome (GOLD analysis project Ga0308157, IMG submission 201035) | Phyllosphere microbial communities from UC Gill Tract Community Farm, Albany, California, United States - DLSLB.R1 | ecosystem: Host-associated > Plants > Phyllosphere > Unclassified | place: USA...
TGCAGAATCTTTTAATGCTAAAATAAAAGCATTCAGAAATCAATTCAGAGGAGTCAGAAAAGTCGATTTCTTCTTATTTCGATTAACTAAATTATTTGCCTAGTCCCCAACTTTTGAACTTGATCCTACAAAAGTCCAAATAAATGGAGCGTGAGCCAAAAAGAAAGAGCAGTAATACTATTTGAAGAGTACCCAGAAATTAAAACAGTTTATTGGTTAAGTCAAAAACTACGCAATATTTACAGCAATTATACAGATAAAACTATTGCAATAACAAAATTAGCCCACTGGTATAATGATGTAGAGAGCTTAGGTATTAAAAGCTTTAATACTATTATGAATACCATAAAAGTCAACTATGATTCTATTCTAAACTATTTCAACAATAGAAGTACAAATGCAGGTGCAGAATCTTTTAATGCTAAAATAAAAGCATTCAGAAATCAATTCAGAGGAGTCAGAAAAGTCGATTTCTTCTTATTTCGATTAACTAAATTATTTGCCTAGTCCCCAACTTTTGAACTTGATCCATTAATTTAAGGATATTAAATTAATCATGATTTATCATAAAAAAACCCGAACTGTTACATTCGGGATTTCTTCGCACATTAATAAATTAAATTTTATAGGTTTATCTCAACCGATCCACAGATTTTACAAGATCTTCATCCTTCTTGATGGCTTTGTTAGCTAAAACTAAAAAAACGATAGCCAAGACAGGTAGAAACATCCCAATACCTTTCTCAGAAACAGTAACTGCTTCTCCAGGTAAATTTAGTGAATGATATACAAACAATCCTAATAAAATCAAATTTAATACGATATTCAATCTGTTGGCAACAAATTGAGTTTGTCTTTTTTTAAATGATATAATGCTGTAAACGGTTATTGCGGTATTTAAGCCAAATAATATGGCATAAATCTGATTTTGCATAAAGAAATAATCCTTCCCATCACTCAATGTCCAAAGTGGAAAAACGAATGGCAAAACACCAACCAGTAAAAAGGCAACAATTAAATATATGGTTTGAATTCGTTGTATCATGTCTTAATATTGTTGTACAAAAATATATTTTCTTTTTAATAAATACTATTGTATGATAAATTTTATTTGTATTATTGCATAACATTACCGTAAGCACTTCATACTGCGGGTTATTAAAATAAGATACTACCTAAAAAATCTTTTGTATTTTTTCCAAAATTAATTAAACACATAGAACATTCATGTTTGATATTTCTGTATTAAAAGAATTGAAGCTTGCTGAGCTTCAAGAAATAGCTAAAACGGCTAAAACCATAAAATTCACAGGTGTAAAAAAAGATACCTTAATTAGTCTTATTTTAGAACATCAAGCTTCTACAACTGAATCTACACAAGCAAAAACAGAAGATGATCAGAAGCCAAAACGAGCTCGTATTGTTGCAGAAAAGAAAGGAACAATACAAAAAAATGATGCTCCGGTTTTGTTTGAAATTGAAGAAAAAAAGGAAAATGCTGAAATAGCCCTTGTTCCCGAGAAGAAAAGTAAGGTTATTGCAAAAAACGAAAACCAAGATAAGGCAGAAGAAACTGTTTCTGATCATACTGCAAAAGAAGGCAAAGTTGTAAAGTTCAGTAAGTCGGCTTATGAGAAAAAGATGGCTTTGCAAAGAGAAAAAGAAGCTTTAAAAGAAGCATCTGCAACTGAAGAAGTATCCGGTTCCAATTCAGAAGAAACGGCCGAAAAAACAGAAAATACTGTTTCGGAAAAAAAAGTAAATCCGAATCAACTAAATAAAAAAGGGCAAAATCCAAATAATAAGATTGCTCCAAATCAAAACGGTAATTCCAATTCCAACGGAAACCAAAATCTGAATTCCAATCAAAATGGAAATCAAAACCAAAATCCCAACCAAAATCCAAATTTTAAAAACAAAAAAAGCAATTTCAAAGATGCTGATTTTGAGTTTGACGGAATTATAGAAAGTGAAGGTGTTCTGGAAATGATGCCTGATGGATATGGTTTCTTGCGTTCTTCGGATTATAATTATTTGGCTTCTCCAGATGATATTTATTTATCTACATCTCAGGTTCGCTTATTTGGTTTGAAAACAGGAGATACTGTAAAAGGTGTGGTTCGTCCGCCAAAAGAAGGAGAGAAATTTTTTCCTCTTGTTCGTGTTTTAAAAATTAACGGACATGATCCGCAAGTCGTACGTGACAGAGTTTCTTTTGAGCATTTGACTCCGGTTTTTCCTTCTGAAAAATTTAAATTGGCCGAAAAACAAAATACTATATCAACTAGAATCATCGATTTGTTTTCTCCAATAGGAAAAGGACAGCGTGGTATGATTGTTGCCCAGCCAAAAACGGGTAAAACGATGTTGTTGAAAGAAATTGCGAATGCAATTGCAGCCAATCACCCAGAAATTTATCTAATCGTTTTATTGATAGATGAGCGTCCAGAGGAAGTGACAGATATGCAACGTAGTGTTCGTGGTGAAGTAATCGCTTCTACATTTGACAGAGAGCCGCAGGAACATGTTAAAATTGCTAATATCGTTCTTGAAAAAGCAAAACGTTTGGTAGAATGCGGTCATGATGTTGTTATTTTGTTAGATTCAATCACGAGATTAGCTAGAGCTTACAATACAGTGCAACCAGCTTCTGGTAAAGTATTAAGTGGTGGTGTTGATGCCAATGCGTTGCAAAAACCAAAACGTTTCTTTGGAGCAGCGCGTAATGTAGAAAATGGTGGATCTTTGAGTATTATTGCTACAGCCTTGACCGAAACAGGTTCTAAAATGGATGAGGTTATTTTTGAGGAATTTAAAGGAACTGGAAACATGGAATTGCAATTAGACCGTAAGATTGCTAACAAACGTATATTCCCTGCCATTGATCTAACATCGTCCAGTACTAGACGTGACGATTTGTTATTGGATCAAAAAACATTGCAAAGAATGTGGATTATGCGTAAAATGCTTTCGGATATGAATCCTGTTGAAGCGATGACCTTGATAAATGACCGTTTCAAAGAAACCAAAAGCAACGATGAGTTTTTAATTTCGATGAATGACTAAAATAGAACGCAGATTTGCAGATTTAAGATTTTAGAATATAATAGTTTGCATAAAAAAATCCTTGATATCGAGGATTTTTTTATGCAAACTGCAAACTGCAAACTGCAGTCTAATTTTCTTTACGTTCCAATAAAGCCATATAAAAACCGTCAAAACCAGATTCTGAGGCCAATATTTTTTTATCTTTTATGAAGTTAAATTGTTTTCCAATTTCAGTAGTTAGGAATTTTTGAACCTGTTCCTGGTTTTCTGATGGTAAAATAGAGCAGGTCGCATAAACTAATTTTCCGCCCGGTTTTACAATTTTAGAATAACTTTCCAATACTTCAGATTGAACTTTTCTAATGTTATCGATAAATTCGGGTTGTAGTTTCCATTTGGAATCCGGATTTCTTTTAAGAACTCCCAGTCCACTGCATGGCGCATCAATCAAAACCCTGTCAGCTCTTTCGTGAAGTTTTTTAATCACTTTGGTTGAGTCAATGATTCGGTATTCAATATTAAAGGCGCCGTCTCTTTTTGCTCTAAGTTTTAGCTGTTTTAATTTGCTTTCGTATAAATCCATTGCAATTAATTGGCCTTTGTTTTCCATCAAAGAAGCAATATGCAGTGTTTTTCCTCCCGCACCCGCACAGGTATCAACTACGCGCATGCCTGGTTTTACATCCAGGAAATGAGCGACTAATTGTGAATTGGCATCCTGTACTTCAAAGAATCCTTGTTTGAATGCATCTGTTAGGAAAACATTTGCCCTTTCTTTTAATACTAAAGCATCTGGTTGATCCTTTAAAAATTCAGTTTCGATGTTTAAATCCATCAAAATTGCTCTTAGGTTTTCTTTGGTGGTTTTAAGTGTGTTTACCCTTAAAATTACTTTGGCAGGCTGGTTTTGAGCTGCAATTTCGGTTGCCCAAACTTTTTCGCCTAACTCTTTTACACCTAATTCATCCATCCAGTCCGGAATAGATTCTTTTAAGGCTCTTATTTTTGAAAGTTCATCAAAACGTCCTTTTATTTTTCTTTCGGGAGTTCCTTCTAATTGTCTCCAATCAGGAATTGGATAACCTCTTAAAACTGCCCAAACAGAAAACATTCTCCATAGATTGTCTCTGTCATAAGGTTCTTTTACTTCGGCAATTTCAGCATATAATCTTTTCCAGCGTACGATTTCGTAGATGGTTTCTGCAACAAATTTTCTATCGGAACTTCCCCAGCGTTTGTCTTTTTTAAGGGATCTTGCCACTACTTTATCTGCATATTCTCCTTCGTTGAATATTGCGTTGAGTGCATCGATGGTGGTATAAACTAAATTTCTGTGTAATCTCATTTTGAATAATTGAAATGCAAAGGTACTATTTATTGGTCAAAACCAAATTTTAAATTTTAATCAAAAAAAAACACTGTTTTTCGGAACAGTGCTTTTAAGGTTTTTAGTTTTTAACGAAGACTCTCGTTAGTCCAATGTTTTCTGGTGGGTGAAGGACCATTGGGAACTTTTCTATTTTTACAGAACTGCTGTCTAAACCAAAAGCACTTTCTTCTGACAAGCTTAGCTTTTTAATTAAGAAATAAGAGTTCATGATTAATTTTTCATGCCATAATAAATCGCTGTCTGGTGACAAAAACTTCTCAGACAGAACAAATTTAAAATCTCCAATAATGTTGTTTTTGTTTAGAGATTCATATCGGCTGGTAATGTCCACTTCGCCATTTTTCACCATATCCTTGATTACTTCTCTAAACATCAGGTTGATTTTGGTAGGCTCTCTAAATCCTAGATTGAAATCAACTCTGTATAAATCATCTTTAAGAATTTCTCTTACTTTGTATTCTGTTTTATATGGTTCAGATAAAATATTTACATGAACAAACCAGTATATATCTGCTCGTTTTGGTCTTTTTTGTAAAATAGAAAACATTACTTTTTCTTCTATTTCATCACTACGGTTGGCATTGGTCATGTAAACCAGGTGCGTTGCATATTTTGGAATTGATAAATCAGAACTTAGTTCGCTGAGTACTTTTTTATAATCATCAATTTTTACAAATTTTGTATAGTTTTTATTAATTTGTTTGGCTCTGTACCAAATTGTCATTACACCAATAAGAATCATGGCAATCAAGAGAGTTACGTAACCGCCTTCGCTGAATTTAGTAACATTTGCTGCTAGAAAACTCAATTCGATACTAAGGTAAATAGTGATTAACGGGACAAAAAAGTACCATTTCACACGTTTCATTATTAAGTAAAAGTTCAATAATATGGTAGTCATTATCATGCATAAAATGATAGCCAAACCATAAGCATGTTCCATATTGCTTGATTCTTCAAAATGCAATACAATCCCGATACAGCCAATAAGTAATAACCAGTTTATTGAAGGAATATACAGCTGTCCTTTAAGTTCTGTAGGATATTTGATTCTGACTTTAGGCCAAAAACTTAATCGCATTGCCTCATTGATTAAAGTGAAAGAACCAGAGATAAGGGCTTGAGATGCAATTACTGCGGCCATTGTTGCAATAACAATTCCAAAAGGTTTGAACCATAATGGCATTATCAAATAGAATGGATTAGCAAAATCACCTCCTAAAGATTGTAAAGTCACTCCTTCGTGATGTATTAAATAAGCAGCCTGTCCGAAATAATTTAATACCAAAGCTGATTTTACAAAAATCCAGCTTATTCTAATGTTTTTTCTGCCGCAATGCCCCATGTCTGAATATAAAGCTTCAGCTCCTGTAGTACATAGAAATACAAAACCCAATGCAAAAAAGCCTTCTGGATGTATGCTTAATAAATGGTATGCATAATAAGGATTAATGGCTTTGAAAACTTCAGGATGTAAGGAAATTTGATTAATGCCCACAATGGCGAGCATTAAAAACCAGATAAGCATCATTGGTGCAAAAAATTTACCAACTAATTTGGTTCCAAATTGCTGAATAGTAAATAGAATAACCAAAATACCAATAACTATGGGCACGGTATTTATATGCGGGAAATAACTTCTCATACCTTCTACTGCTGAAGAAACCGAAATGGGAGGAGTAATTATTCCGTCAGCGAGTAAGGCACTTCCTCCAATAATTGCGGGGACAATGAGCCATTTTATTTTTGTTTTTTTAACCAAGGCGTATAAGGCAAAAATCCCTCCTTCACCATGATTATCAGCACTTAATGTGATGAGTACGTATTTAATTGTTGTCTGCAGTGTTAGTGTCCAAAACACACAGGATACACCTCCTAAAACAATATCGGCATTAATGACATATTCGCCAAGTATGGCTTTCATTACGTATAGTGGAGAGGTTCCAATGTCTCCATAAATAATTCCCAAAGAAATTAATAAACCTCCCAAAGTCAATTTGCTATGGAGGTCTTTGTGCGTTGCGCTCATCTAATGATTTTATAAAAACGGCTCAAATTTACTACTTTTCAATAAAAAAAAAGGACTTATTTGTTAAAATAATAAAAGAGGCCTAATATGTTGATATTAAGCCTCTTTGTTGGTTCTGTATTTGTTTTTTTAGATTCTTCTATTGTTGCCTCTTGAGGCGTAATCATTATTTCTTTGTGATTCAGATCTTTGAGAGCTGTTGTTTTCTCTCTGCATATTATTTTCTCTTGGAGTACTGTTTCTGTTTTGAGAATAGTCTCTTTGTGGCTGTGCTCTTTGAGAATTGTTTTCTCTAGACGAGTTATTTATGTTTTGAATTTTATTTTCTCTTTGAACATTGTTATTTTTTTGAGAATAGTCTCTTTGAGCATTGTTCTCTCTTGTAGTGTTCGCCATATTTTGAGAATAATCTCTTTGAGAATAATTTTCTCTAGAAACGTTTACTCTATTTTGATTGTAATCTCTTTGAGATTCAGTTCTTTGAGTTGTTACTGTTCTTGGAGATTCAGTTCTGTTTTGAGAATAATCTCTTTGATGTTCAATAATTGGTTTATTTGAGACTCTCGAATAACTTGTTCTATTTTGAGAATATTCTCTTTGAGAATTATTGTAGTTATTGTTGTTTCTTGAATAAGCAACTTCATTTCTATTGCCATTACTGTTTCTTCTTTGGTTTAACTCATAATGATTTGAATAACTGCTGTTTCTTCTTGAAAAAGCATAGTTAGGATATCTTTTTTCATAACTGTTACAACTGTATGAAGTGTAAATTGCCGGTGCACGATAGCATCTTCTGTAATTTACGTAATTGTAAGTGTTGCGATAATTCACGCATCCATATACATTTTGTCTGTATCTGTAAACTGGATATGGATTCCATGCAATATAGAAATTTGGATAAAAATTCCATGTCCAAGCTGAATAATAAGGACGATAATAACTAGCCCAAAATGATGCATAAATCTGAGGAGTTAAGCAATATTGAGGCTCGTAAATATAGTTTTGCCCATAAATGTATGCGTTTCCAACAATTTGAATTGAAATTTTATTACTTCTGTCTTTTTCAACTTCTATCGTTGCAATATCTTGGTATAAATCACGGCCAAGTATTGATTGAATGATAATTATGTGAGTGCTGTTTTCTACAGATTCGATTACTCTTAAATAGTCTACCTGATTGTCATTATTTAAGTCTAAATTTGAAATTTGAAGTTTAGGATCATTTAAGCGTCTTTCAAAATCACTTAAGTTTTGAGATTCGCCAAAAATAGAAGACACGGCTGTTAAATCAAGATTATCACTAATATCTGAATTCATAGCATTTATTGTAGTTCTATTTTGTGCGCTCATTTGGATGGCAAAAAAAGTGGCAAAAATTGCTGCTAATTGTATTTTGGTTTTCATGGCTTTTTAATTTAAAATAGTTGTATTATTATCTTAACAACAACTGTGCCAGAAATAGTGATTATTGGTAATGGATCTTAAATAAAATTACACATATGATTAAAATTGGTGAATTATGATGAATAAAGTATTTTTTATTTTGCTGTTTTTTAGATAATTGTATTTGCCTTTGTCTAAGAATTAAATTAAAAATAAATAATTCATTTTCGTTTAAATAAAAATTCCCGTTTTATAAGAGATTTATAAAACGGGAATTTCTGAATTAATAACCAATTTATTTATTGGAACCTTTGTCTTTATATTGTTGCAGAAGCTTTCTATTGAAATCTTCTTCTGCTTTTTTCAATTTTAATATTTTAATTGAAGGGAGCACATCTTTTAAATTCATCATGAATCTTTTGCGTAAGTTGTATAAATCCTCTTCATTATCTTGAATTTGATCCAAAAGCACATTGGCTTCTTTCTCTGATAATTTATTAAGATTGTCACCTTGCATTTTTTTGAAATAACCTTTCATTTTTTGATGTCTTAATTCAAATTGTCTATCATCAAAAGTATTGTAAATTGGCCAAAATTTTTCAGCCTCGTTTGAAGTAAGATCAAGTTCAGTGGTGAAAAACGCCACTTTCATGGCTCTGATTTGTTCTTTTTTGTCTTTACTATTATCGCCTTGGGCATAAAAATTAAAGGATAAAAACAGAAAAAGTATAGGAAGTAGCTTTTTTAAGTTCATGTTTTTGTGTTTTGAGTGTGTTTGTCTTTATGAAATGTTTGAGCTTAATTTTCAATTACAAGATTTTCGATGTTAGGGTTTGAAGCTAACATATCTTCTAATGTTTTAGTTTCGATCTCTTTTGTGTTTAAGATAATGATATTACTTTCCGGTTCAATTTCATCTATTATTTCGTCCTGATTTATATGAGTCTCTTGGGTTAAATAATTTTCAATAGTCGTTGCGTCAAGATCCTTGCTTCTTGAGTAGGACTGATATGCAATTGGAATCATTAAGGCAACTGCAAAAACTGCTGCAACTGCAAAAAGAACTTTTTTTCTTTTTCTAAAAATAGATATAACTTTTGTTTCCTGTGCGATTGGTTCGTTAGCTAATTTCTCAATTAATGCAGTTTGGAAATTTTCAAAGTAGTTATCGGGAGTTTTAAATCCTGAATCTATTTTTGATGCGTTATCTAATTTGAATGGTGTCATTTTTTAATATTTTTTAATGAAATAAATAGTTAAGTGATAACAAATTTCTTTTTGGGGCTATCAAATACGTGTTTTTTATCATTTCATAATGGGTATTGGACTTATTATTTTAACAAAGGTTTAATTGGTTGTTACAAAAGCTTCTATTTTTTTTACGGCATGATGATAGGATGCCTTTAATGCACCTACCGATGTTCCTAATATTTCTGATATTTCTTCATATTTTAGATCTTCAAAATATTTCATTTTAAAGACTAGTTGTTGTTTTTCGGGCAATTCTGCAATTGCTTTTTGCAGTTTAATCTGAATTTCATCTCCTTCAAAATAGACATCAGCTTTCAAATTATCAATCGCCTTGTTTTGTAATTCTACAGATGAGATACCGCTTTTTCTTGCCTTTTGATTTAAAAAGGTCAATGCTTCATTGGTAGCAATTCGATACATCCAAGTAAATAATTTGCTTTCGCCCTTAAAGTTTTTTAAATTTTGAAAAACTTTTACAAATGTGTTTTGTAAAACATCATCGGCATCGTCATGGTTTAAAACAATGTTTCGGACATGTATGTATAAAGGTTTTTGATAATCTTGCATGAGTTTTTGAAACGCTTGATTTTGCGTTTGCGGGTTCAATAGACTAGAAATGAATTCCTTTTCGTCCTGCAATTTGTTTTTGTTTTAAACTTTGATGCTAATAAATGAAAAAGGTTTAATGGGAATTAAATTATTTAAAAATCAAATTCGTTTTCTTGTTTTTTGGGGCTTGGTGGAGGAGGAGTCAAACTGTCTCTTACTACTTTTTTGTATACAGGCGTCACTACTTTTGGTTTAATTGGAAAATACATTTCTGTTAGCCATTTTGAAGGGCTCAAGTTTTCAATTTTACCTTTGGTGAAAATTTCCAAATGCGTGAATGTTGTGCCTGTCAGGATATTTTTGGCTGTTGCATAAGCTGTAGTTTCGGCAAGTGCCTTGTTTTTATACGAATAATTTCCGCTTAAACTTGTTTTTAACGCTTCAAAAGCTTCCAGTTTTCCCGAAAGAATTTCGCTTCCTTCGCTAGTGAAAATTTGTTCTTTTATTGGAATACAAAAAGAGACCCTCGTTAAATCATTGATGGTGTCGTATGTGTGATAAATTATAAAAGGTCTTCCGTTTTGGGTAATTTTATTTTCTCTGCAAAAAGTAATAATTTTAGGAAATATGGCATTTGCATTTTTAGAAATATTGGATATTTTACTTGTAAATGACTGTCTCAAGTAATACGTCTCAAGTTTCTTAACTATTCCGTTTATTTTTACACTGAAAGTAGAGTTTTCAAGATCAAGTGTTTTGTCAAGATTAGCCAAAGATTGATCATAGACTTTTGTTAAGGTGTTTTTTGTGCCTAAGTTAAAAAAAGAACTCACTTTCAACATGAAATCCATTTTTCCAACCGATTTCCATGTTACCTTGGTACCACCAACAGTGTCCTTGAAACTCCAATATACATCTGAGGAAGTTTCGTTGTATTCCATTTTTTGAACAATACTGTCATTTCCTTTTGTACGCATGGTTTGAATAGAACCAAGATTTTTATTTCCTTCCCATGTAAATGAACTCCCACTGCCTATTGTTGAAGGAGAAAATGTAGATTTTATAGATGCATCTTCGGAAATCCAAGAGCTGAATTTTGGCCAGTTTTTATAATCATTAACATAATTAAAAACTGTTGCTTTTGGAGAATTGATAACCTTACTACTTTCTATAGTAAAATTGCCTTTTTGTGTCGCAATATAGATAGTAAGTGCAACGAGGCTTAATAGAAATAAAAGAAAAAGATATTTGATAATTCTCATAATGGTTATGTGGTTTTTCTGTTTGTAAAGTTAGAAATTTAATTAATTATACTACAATAGCAATCCATAAAAAGTAGAACACTTCATTAGGCTCTAGTTTTTCAAATAAAATTTATGCTTCGATACTTATTCTAAAACCAAAATTGCCCCCTTAATATTGTATTTGGATTCAGAAAACTCATTTTCAAATATAATAAATATGTAAATTAATGCTTATTTTGAATATTGTTTTTATTGTTTGTTTAAAGAATATGTATATTTGTTGTGTATTTATTTGTTTAACATCTAAAAAAAATAAAAATGAAATTAGTTAAAATTATAGGTCTTTTCATGACTTTTGCGATTTCAACTGTTGGTACTGCGCAAAACGATAAGAAAGCAACGGTAAAGAATGAAAATGCACCTTTCGACTTTTTCGTAGAGCAATTCTCAGACATAAAAGTTTTGCGATATCAAATTCCAGGTTGGGAAAATCTTAGCTTGAAAGAACAGGAATTAGTTTATTATCTCACACAAGCTGGAAGTTCAGGAAGAGATATAATGTGGGATCAAAATTATAAACATAATTTGAAGATCAGAAAAGCTTTGGAAAATATTTATCAAAATTACAAAGGAGATAAAAGTACAGCCGATTGGAAAAATTTTGAAATTTATTTAAAAAGAGTTTGGTTCTCAAATGGTATACATCATCATTATTCTTCGGATAAAATTAAACCAGATTTTTCGATAAATTATTTCAATACTTTGTTAGCGGCTACAAAAACGGAATTGTCTCCTGAAATTACTGCTATTTTATTCAATGATGCTGACTCTAAAAAAGTAAATCTGGATGCGACAAAAGGATTGCTTGAAAGTTCCGCAATTAATTTTTATGATAAAGGAATCACTCAAAAGGAAGTGGAAGCTTTTTATGCCAATAAAAAGAGCCCGGATCCTAAAAAACCATATTCTTTTGGTTTGAATTCTAAATTAATCCGCAATTATAATGGTCAATTGGAAGAAAAAGTTTGGAAAAGCGGCGGTATGTATGGAGCAGCAATAGATAAAATTATTTATTGGCTTGAAAAAGCACAAAAAGTTGCCGAAAATAAAAAGCAAGGTGATGCAATTGGTCTTTTGATAAAATATTATAAAACGGGAGATCTTAAGACCTGGGATGATTATAATATTGCCTGGTTACAAGCTACAGAAGGAAATATTGATTATATCAACAGTTTTATTGAGGTATATAATGACCCATTGGGATATAGAGGCTCGTATGAAACTGTCGTTCAAATCAAGGATTTTGACATGTCAAAAAAAATGGAAGTAGTTTCAAATAATGCACAATGGTTTGAGGATAATTCTCCATTGGCACCAGAACATAAAAAGAAAAAAGTAGTCGGCGTTTCCTATAAAACGGTTATTGTTGCCGGAGAAGCTGGAGATTCATCACCAAGTACGCCAATTGGAGTAAATTTACCAAATGCAGATTGGATTCGTGCAGAGCATGGTTCCAAATCAGTTTCTCTTGGAAATATTATTGACTCTTATTCCAAAGCTGGTGGAAAAGGTAGGCTACAGGAATTTGCCAATGATGCTGAGGAAATTAGACTGGCTGAAAAGTATGCTGAATTAGGTGGCAAATTACACACTTCTTTACATGAAGTGGTTGGTCATGCATCTGGACAAATCAATGCAGGTGTTGGAACTCCAAAAGAAACCTTGAAAAATTATTCTTCTACATTGGAAGAGGGAAGGGCTGATTTAGTAGGATTGTATTATTTGTATAACCCAAAAATTCAGGAAATTGGATTGGTAGATAATTGGAAAGAACTAGGAATGCAATGTTATGACAGTTATATCCGAAACGGATTAATGACACAGTTAGTACGTTTGGAATTAGGCGCCAATATTGAGGAAGCGCACATGAGAAATCGTCAGTGGGTAAGTGCTTGGGTTTTTGAAAAAGGCAAAAAAGATAATGTTATTGAAAAGATTACCCGCAATGGAAAGACTTATTTCAATATCACCGATTATGAAAAACTACATGATTTATTTGGTCAATTATTGAAAGAAGTTCAACGAATTAAATCAGAAGGTGATTTTGAAGCTGGAAAAGCCTTGGTTGAAAACTATGGTGTAAAAGTGGATCAAAAACTGCATGCCGAAATTTTAGAACGTAACAAACAGTTTCCAGATGCTCCTTACAGCGGTTTTGTAAATCCTGTTTTGGTTCCAAAGTTAAATGCAAAGGGACAGATTATTTCAATAGCTGTAGAACAACCAAAAACATTTGCAGAACAAATGCTGCAGTATTCTCAAAAATATGGATTTTTACCTTTAGAAAATTAGGTTCAAAGTTTCCGAGATTCTAAGTTGCCAAGTTTCTAAGTAATCGGGATTTTAAGATTTAAAGTGATCTTGGAATCTTAGTGTCATAGAAACTTAGCAACTTTTTTTTTAATGCCTAAAATAAATTTTGATGACAAATAGGAGTCCGATAAATGCCAAAAAGCCAATTAGGATTTTATAGTTTCCTTTGTAAAAAACTTTATGTAGGTTGGCATCCTTTCGATAAGCAAATACCATCGTTATAACAAATGCGACGAAAAAACAGAGTGCAAATAGTAATTGACCTTTACTGAACATGTTTGAAAATTTTCTGCAAATTTAGACAATAGTTTAGAAATAGTTGTTAATTTTCCGTTTCAAATCAATAACAAGTCAAAGGATGCAAAAACAAATCAACGCTGTAAAGGAATTTCATACAGCATTTAGAATAGGACATAGCGAAACTCCAATTGCAAGTTTGGGCGAAGCCAAAAATATACTCCGTTATAATTTGATGAAGGAGGAAAATGAAGAATATCTGGAGGCTGTTCAAAATAATGACTTAATAGAAATTGCTGATGCACTCGGGGACATGATGTATATTCTTTGCGGAACTATTATTGAACACGGACTGCAGCACAAAATTGAAGAAGTTTTTGATGAAATTCAGCGTTCGAATATGAGCAAATTAGGCGAAGATGGTAATCCGATTTACAGAGAAGACGGAAAGGTCATGAAAGGCCCAAATTATTTCAAACCCGATTTTTCAAAACTGATTTAATCTTAGTACTGTACAGAAATAAAAAAAGCGATTTTCTATTATGAAAATCGCTTTTTTTATTTTGTAATCTGTAATCTATACTTTAACAGTCCAACCAAAGGTATCTTCAGTAAGTTTGTTTTGAAGATTTGTTAATTTATCTTTCAATAAAGAAGCAAAAGAGTTTTCGATTTTAGGTAATTCATAATAAACTTCTTTATATGAATAACCAGCAATAGGATTTACAACGGCTGCAGTTCCAGCTCCAAAAATCTCTTTTAAAGTTCCTTTTTGAGAAGCTTCAACAAGTTCAGAAACTAATACAGGGCGAACCTCTACATTAATTCCTTCTTTTGCAGCCATATCAATAAGACTTTTTCTAGTGATACCATCCAAGATTCTTTCGCTTACGGGAGCAGTCAATAAAGTGTCATTTATTCTAAAGAACACATTCATTGTACCGGCTTCTTCCAGTTTAGTGTGTGTTGCATCATCAGTCCAGATTACTTGTTGGAATCCTTCCTTGTTAGCCAAAGTTGTTGGGTAAAATTGTGCAGCATAGTTACCTGCAGCTTTTGCAGCACCAATACCTCCATTTGCAGCTCTACTGAAATGTTCAGCAATTAATACTTTTACTTCTCCTGAATAATATGCTTTTGCAGGAGATAATAATATCATGAATTTATAATCTTCGGATGGGTTAGCAACAACTCCGGCTCCAGTTGCAATCATGAATGGTCTGATGTACATAGTGCTTCCGTTTCCTTTTTTTACCCAAGCTTCATCCAATTTCAATAATTGTTTTAAACCTTCGATGAAAACAAATTCTGGAACTTCAGGCATAGCCATTCTTACCGCAGAACTATTAAAACGTTTGTAGTTTTCATCTGGTCTAAAAAGCCAAATATCATTATTGTCATCCTTGTACGCTTTCATACCTTCAAAAATGGCTTGACCATAATGAAACACTTTTGCAGACGGATCAAGCAGAAGAGGAGCGTATGGCTTAATGACTGGTTGTTGCCATTCTCCATTGACGAAATCACATTCTAATAAATGATCTGTAAATACAGCTCCAAAGTTTAAATGATCAAAATCAACATCATTTATTTTTGTAGCAGCAGCTTTTATTGTTTCTATTTTGTTGGTTTGAGTGGTACTCATAATTTATTGATTATAGTATTAAAAAAAGAGTTATTTAGTTACTAAAATGGAGCAGTAAAAGAAAATTTTCTGACCCTTATCGTTGATTGCAAAATTAAACAAAAATCAGATAAAATGTTGTCAAAAAAGCATTAATTGTGGTCGTTAAATGCGATTTAGTTATTGTATAATTTTATTTAAAAAAAGGTGTTAAATTCTGTGGAATATATAAAAAATATGGTTTTTAGATAACGATAAGAAATTCTTTTATTTAATTTTGAAGGCAATATAGCGGTCTGAAACGCTATAATAACTCAAAAACAATACTTTGGAAAGAGAAATTATACAAACATCCGATGGTTCTACAACAATTCATATTAAGGAATGGGATGAATGTTACCATTCTAAGCATGGAGCGATACAAGAAGCCAAACATGTATTCATTAAAAATGGATTGGCTTTGTTTCCCAATCAAAAAGTTTCTGTTTTGGAAATTGGTTTTGGAACTGGCCTGAATGCTTTTATTACTTTTTTGGAAGCTCAAAAATTAGATCAGACAATTGATTATGTAGGAGTAGAGGCTTTTCCAGTTTCGGAAGAAGAATTAAAATCCATGAATTACACGGAAGAACTGAATGCCTTAGACGATAAAGTTATTTTTGACAAAATGCATGCTTTAAATTGGGAAGAAAAAAATGATTTGTCCGAAAACTTTTCCTTAACCAAAAGAAAGCAATTTTTTGAAGATATTGATGATGTTGAAAAGTTTGATTTAATTTATTTTGACGCTTTTGGATATCGTGTTCAGCCTGAATTATGGAGTGTGTCCGTTTTTGAAAGGATGTTTAAGGCTCTTAAGAATAACTCTATATTAGTTACTTATGCAGCACGAGGCGTTATAAAAAGAAATATGATAGAGGTAGGTTTTACAGTCGAAAAGCTTGCGGGACCACCAGGTAAAAGAGAAATGTTTAGGGCGAGAAAATAGTTTTTTATCTCCTTCAACGGTTGCAATTTTTTTAAGCGAAATCGTTATAATTTTCTTCATAGTGTGTTAAAAAAAAGATTTGTATTTGAAAAAAAATGTACATTTACAATAATTAAAATAAAGATCTAACCCCAAATAATCTTAATTTATTATGTCTAAAATAATGTTTGATTACACAAAATCTGTGTTAGAAAGAGTGAGCTTTGATCCAGTACTTTTCTGTAAAGAATTAGAAAAAGCAATACGAACACTGTTACCATTCGAATTGGATCAATTAAGAGAATGGCTGTTTGACTTCACAATCGAGAAACCAGAATTAAAACAATGTCTTATAATTGTAAATTCATAAAAAAAAGGGAATCATAAAAATGATTCCTTTTTTTTATTGCTATTTATTTGGATAATTCTCAATGTAAAGAGTAAATAACTTACAATAATGTTTAGAATTCTGTCTTTTGTCGATTAATTTTGTTTTTAATGGATTTTTTTTATTTGAAAGCTTGAATTATTTCAATACTTTTGCCACTGTTTACTAAGACAAATTATTTAAACCTTTTTGTTATGTCTAAAATGAATTATGATTATTCAAAAATGGTTCTCGAAAGAGTGAGCTTTGATCCTTTACTTTTTGAAAAAGAATTGAAAAAAGCAATAAACAACTTATTGCCTAATGAAATTGAACATTTAAAAATATGGTTATTGTCCTTTACAGATGAAAAACCAGAGTTAAAAGGATTTTTGATACATATAGGGTAGAGTTAATAAAAAAAAGGAACCGATTTTGGTTCCTTTTTTGTTTATTATTTCTTTAAAAGTGGACTCACGATTTGTACGTTTTGAAAAACGATAGCCCCTTTGACAACTCCAGAGATTGTATTCCTCAAGGCATCAATTATTTGAATTTTTAATTCACTTTTAGGGTAAATTAAACTTACCTCACGTGCAGGTTTTGGTTCCTTGAAATGTCTAAGTTTTAATTTGTCAGAATCTTTTAAATCCAATGTGTGTAGATAGGGAAGCAAAGTCGTACCCAATCCTTCATCAGCGAGTTTTATTAAGGTTTCAAAACTTCCACTTTCAATCTGGAAAGATTTAAGACCAGTTTCATTTCTGTTTTTGCATAAGTTTAAAATTCCATCTCTAAAACAATGTCCATCCTGAAGTAATAAAATTTCGTTGATATTGAGATCGTCAATTTCGATTTCTTCCTTTTGAAAAACAGCATTATTTTCTGGGATATAGGCGACAAAAGGCTCGAAATAAAGTACAATCTCCTTTATTTTTTCGTCTTCCAAAGGAGTTGCGGCTATAGCGGCGTCGAGATTTCCATTCTTTAATTTTGTTATTATTTCTTCGGTGTTGAGTTCCTCTATGATTAACTTCACTTTTGGATATTTCTTGATGAAATTATTCAAAAACATTGGCAATAGAGTAGGCATAATGGTTGGGATAATTCCAAGTCGGAACTCGCCTCCAATAAACCCTTTTTGTTGCTCTACAATATCTTGAATCCTGTCGGCTTCGTTAACAATGTTCTTGGCTTGTGATACGATTTTTTGTCCAATATCTGTCAGTTGAATTGGTTTTTTGGTTCTGTCGAAAATTTGAATGTTTAATTCTTCTTCTATTTTTTGAATTTGCATACTCAATGTCGGTTGAGTAACAAAACATTTTTCGGCTGCCAAAGTGAAATTTTTGTGTTCGGCTACAGCCAATACATATTTAAGTTGTGTGATAGTCATGAAATAGTATATTTTTATGCAAATATAAAAACAATCAATTTAATTTATAATTGTTTTTTAGTTTATTATATAATTATGAATTAACAAAAACAAAAATACACTCCCTATTTATTGAGTGTCAAAAAATAATATAGATATGAAAGTAAAGTTTTAGGTTTACGTGCCTTTTGAAAGATTTATATAAAATTTCAATCATTTGCCAATTGGGAAAATATTTCAAATGATGAAACAAGCATTCAATTAATTGTTGCTCCACTTAAGTTATAAAGGATAGAAAAGAGAAATTTTAAATAAGGCTTAGCATATAAATGATGAACGAACAAATGCTATGATGATTAACTTTATTGTGAGCAAGAAAAAACTATCTGAAGGATGAAAAGCATGGTTAGAAGAGGGTTTGTAGTTATTTAAGAATAAAAAACAATCTTGAATATTTTTTTATAACATTTAGGCTATTTTTTATTGTTAAAATTAGATTAATTTTGTAGAATTAATTTTTTTGTAAAGGTTCTATCCGTTATTTTTGCCCACATGAAAGTCTTTGCGAGCATAGTATTGTTGTTGTTTGTTTTTTTTCTGGCAGCGCCTACAATTGTGGCATGTTTGGAAAAAGACAAGGAAAATACTAGTATTTGTGGAAATAGCAGTACTTCTTCATCTTGCGAAGAGATAAAAAATGATATAAAATATTATACGATCAATTCTTTTTTAGACATTTCTTTTGTCGATTTTAAAAAGAGAACAGGTCTTATTATTTTTGAAAATTTATCGAAGCATGATTTAAACTACGCTTCAATATTTATACCTCCTCCCAACGGTATAGTTTAATTCCCCCATTTCATCATCATTTGTTTGTTGATTGCTAACTATTATTGAGTTTTTTAATAGATAGTAGAATTGTATACACTAATCATTAGTATGTTGTTGTATGCGCATAATTGTTTCTTGGTATTATATACCAAGGAAATGATGAAATATTTTAGGATATCTTGTTTTTAGGATATCTATATTACCGTTACAGATTAATATGTAACGGAATTTATAATCAATCTTACCTTTATAATAATTTTTATGACAAATAAAACTAATCTTTTTACTCATTTTAAATCGGATTTTGCATCTGGTTTAGTAGTCTTTTTGGTGGCTTTACCACTTTGTTTAGGAATCGCAATGGCCTCTGGTGCTCCTTTGTTCTCAGGAATAATTACCGGGATAGTCGGAGGTATTGTTGTTGGATACTTAAGTCAATCTCAAATAAGTGTTTCTGGGCCAGCGGCGGGTCTAACGGCTATAATACTTACGGCAATTACCAGCTTGGGTGGATTTGATGTCTTTTTAACAGCGGTTTTTATTGCAGGGATCATTCAGTTGACTTTGGGATTGCTTAGAGCAGGAAGTATTTCGAATTATTTCCCTACCAATGTTATTGAGGGAATGTTAGCGGGTATTGGTGTCATTATTATTATGAAGCAATTGCCTCATGCTTTTGGTTATGATGCCGATTTTGAAGGTGATCAATCTTTTGTTGAAACAACTGGTGATAATACTTTTTCGTCTTTGTTGAATTTGTTAAATCATTTGCAATTAGGTGCGATAATCATAGCAGTAGTGTCTATAGCAATTTTGATTGCCTGGGATAAAGTTCCAGCCTTGAAAAAATTAAAATTGGTTCCAGGAGCATTGGTTGCCGTAATCGTGGGAATATTGCTGAATGAATTTTTTATTTCATCAGGCAGTTCATTGGCTATCGAAAAGGAGCATTTAGTAACATTGCCAGTACCAACTTCATTTGATGAATTTAAGGCAATCATAGTAACTCCAAATTTCGCTGGATTTATGAATCCGCAAGTTTGGGTTGTTGGTGTGACTATTGCAGTGGTAGCATCTATCGAAACGCTGTTGTGTATTGAAGCCGCAGACAGAATGGATGTTCACAAACGTTACACTAATACGAATGTTGAATTAAGAGCGCAAGGAATTGGTAATATTATATGTTCATTGATAGGTGGATTGCCACTGACATCAGTTGTGGTGCGTACTTCTGCGAATAATGCAGCAGGAGCCAAATCAAAGTTATCTGCGATAATTCATGGTGTTTTATTGTTAGTGTGTGCGCTTTCAATTCCTTTTATTCTGAATAAAATTCCTTTGGCAACACTTGCGGCAGTTTTAATTTTAGTTGGATACAAATTAGCAAAACCAGCAACATTCAAACATTTTTGGAGTTATGGCAAATACCAATTTTTGCCTTTTATAGCTACCTTTTTAGGAGTTGTATTTACGGATTTGTTAAAAGGGGTAGTGCTGGGAATTATCATTTGTGTTGTGTTTATTTTGAGAGGGAATCTTAAAAGAGCATATAGCTTTAGAAAAAACGAATATGTTGATGGTGACATTATTCATATCGATTTGGCTCAGGAAGTATCTTTCTTGAACAAGGCTGCGATCAAAATGACTTTGGCCAAGATACCAAAAGATAGCACTGTGGTTATTGATGCCAAGGATACAGTTTATATTGCTCACGATATTTTGGATTTGATTCATGAGTTCAAAACAACAAGGGCTATAGATGATAACATTAAAGTAAGCTTGCTTGGATTTAAAAAAGAATATGCCTTGGAGAACAGCAATGACCCTCAAAATCATGTGTCTATCGAACATCATTACGATTTTGTAAAAAGGGAAATCGTTGAAAAAAAGAATGTAACTAACGAAGTATTGTAATAATTTGTAATTTTAAGGCAATAGCATCAATTAATTTTAAAATAATTTAATTAATAAATAGACAAAAACTAAAATGAGTGACTTTTATAAGAGAATACTGGAAAATAACAAAAAATGGGTTGAAGAGCAATTAAAACTAGATCCTGAATTTTTTAAAGATTTAGCCAAAGGTCAACAGCCACCATTATTGTGGATTGGTTGCTCTGATAGCCGTGTACCTGCAAATGAAATTATTGGAGCTAAACCGGGAGAAGTTTTTGTTCATAGAAACATTGCCAACTTGGTGGTTCACACTGATATGAATATGTTGAGTGTTTTGGATTATTCAGTAAACGTGTTAAAGGTAAAACATGTTATTGTTTGTGGACATTATGGATGTGGTGGCGTAAAAGCCGCAATGGGTAATGATTCGATAGGGATTATAGATAACTGGATTCGCCATATAAAAGATGTTTATCGTTTGCATGATAAATATTTGGACGCCATTTCTGATGAGACGGAACGTTTCAATGCTTTTGTTGAAATCAATGTTAAAGAGCAAGTGTTTGATTTGGCCAAAACATCTATTGTACAAGCTGCTTGGAAAAACGGTCAAGAATTGTCACTTCATGGATGGGTTTACGGTCTAAATTCAGGTTTTGTAACCGATTTAGGAGTTAACTTTAGTTCAAATGAAGATCTTGATGAAGTTTACCAACTTAACATCACAAAATAATCTGAAAATTGAAATTAAAAAAGAAAGGTTGTCTAAATTTAGGCAACCTTTTTTTTGTTAATCATCGTGTTCCAGATTTTCATTAAATGCCGAAGGTAAAAGTGTCGGGATAAATTTAATCAGGATAGGTAATAATAGGCTTCCTCCCGGAAGTAAAAATATGGTTAATGACGGTACTGTTTTGCAAATATCCAATAACTGTTTTTTTACTTTTTTCTTTTCCTTTTCATCCAAATCCCTGTGGGTCGAATGTGCCAAAAGCAGCATCAAATCCTTGCTTCCGATTATTTCTTTGATTAATCTAGATTTATTGCGTGAGATGAGGGTAATAACGCTTTTTGTAGTTTGATCGTAAAAATGTTTTACCGGATTCGAATAATTAAAATAAGGGATTTCTTTTTTGTGCTTGCTTATAAATTTATCTGTATTGAGGATGCCTTGTGTAACAAATTCATCTTCAATAGATAAGGTATTGGCCAACGTGAGTAAAAAATAAGACTCGTTATTCTCCATTACGCCGTCACTCCACAATGCCATACCTGCAATATCAATTAAGTATTTTTTTTCCAGTTCGGCAGTGAAATAATCCAATTCCAGCGTTTCCAACGTAATATTCTCCTTTTTGGAAAATTTGCTATACCTTATGGAAGCTTCAAATAATTTAATTAGCAAATCATCATATTGTGATTTGTTATTCTTAATTTTCAAGGCAAGGATAACAATGTTTACAATCGTTTCTTCGATTTTTTTGAGGTATTTTTCAGGAATCTGACCCTTTATCAAATATTGGCGAAAAGCCAAAACATCTATAAACAGTAATGCATTGGTTACTAAATGCGAGAAATTTTTATTGATTATATTGTCGTTCGTTTGTACACGCTCATCAATTATTTTTTCTAATGTTAATGAAGGTGTTTTTGGAGCAATTTTTTTGAATAAGCTAAATCCCTCCGGATGCATTTCCTTGTAAAAAAGATTGGCTTGCTCAATAAAATCAGAAGGTTCTTTTTCCTTATTTATCAATGAAAAAATACCATATAAGGCATTTAGTAAAGCCACTTTCGAAATTTCTTCGTTGAACCAATCCTTGGTTTGTATTTCAAAAGAAGAATCAATTGAAATAATATGGCCGTAAATAAAACCAGTATTCCTTAATTTTTGATAAAAGCCTGCTTCAGTTTCAGGTATATTGTGTTCTGATAACTTTAGCTTTATAAAAAATTTATCTATCCAACCAGATGCCGAAGGGTTAATCATTGCTTTATTTTGAATATGCAAAATTATGCTATTTTATCAAGCGGTGCTTAATTCTAAGGGTTATAAAATTGATTATCTTATGTTTTTTGTGAAATTTCACTTTTGGATTGGATTCTAATATGAATTCAATTTTTCAATTCCCAATTTTTTATTTAAACCTTAAATTAGATTTTTTTAGAAGCAGAAAAATTTAATCTCTTGATTTTTTATTTTGATGGCAGAGGTCAATTATTGCGGAAATTCTATTGTTTCTGGTTTCCTCTCTTTTGGCTTGATTGAGCCAATGTAAATAGCCTTTTCGATAAGATGGGCTGAACTTTTGGTAGTTTTCGTGTGCTGTCTTATTTTGTTCGAAAGCTAATTTTAAATCTTCGGGAATTATTAAATCTTCGGTTGCATCCGAAGATGTCCAAGAGCCATTTTGTTTTGCGATTTCAATTTTGGACAATCCACTTTCATGCATCAAATTGTCAGCAATGAGTTTTTCGACATAGGTTTTGTTGAGTTTACTCCAGATGCTTTTGTCTTTTCTGGGAGTAAATAATTGTCTTCGGCGGTGTTCGTCGATTCTTTTCACTGTAGAATCAATCCAGCCATAACAAATTGCTACTTGGACTGCTTCTTCCCAACGCATGCTTTCAAAAGGACTGTTTACCTTATAAAAAACTAAATACACACCAGTTGACGAATTATGATTATTGTGTAACCATTCCCGCCATTCTGATGTGTTTTTAAAATAATGCTGTTCTTTCTCAATCAAGGGAAATCAGTTTTTTATTTAATAATTGCCGAACAAGCTACTCTTGCTCCAGCATTTCCTGCAGGCTGACTCACAAAATCATCAGCTCCCTGGTGAACAATAAGTCCTTTTCCAAGAATGTTTTTGGTTGCATCTTCGCCACCAATTGACCATTCATCTGTTGTAAAAGTGATGGTACCATTTCCTTTTTCGTCTGCGGTAAAATTGCCTATATCGCCTTTGTGATGTTCTGCATCACCCCATTTTCCATGTTTTTTGAAAGTTGGATTCCAGTGACCTCCCGCCGAACTTCCATCGGCAGCAGAGCAATCCGATTTTTCGTGGATATGAATGGCATGAATTCCCGGTTTTAATCCAGAAATTTTTGCTATAAAAGTTACTTTGCCATTTTTTTCGGTAAATGTGGCAGTTCCTGTGACATTGCTGCTGCTTTTTGATTCAAAAGTAAGGTTTAGGCTTTTAGAGTCACTGGATTTGCTATTGGTTTTACAGCCAATGACTAATGCGATAATTACGGCTGCAGAAAAGATTATTTTTTTCATGATTTAAAATATTATAAGTTGGATTATAAAATTACGTATAAAAAAGTTGCTGAGTTTCAAAGATATTAAGTTTCTCAGTTTCCAGCTTAATTATTATCTTGGTTACTTAGATACTTTGAGTCTTAGAACACTACTTCGACTTTTCTCCAACAAAATGATTGGTTGGAGATTTAAACAATATGTTGAAAGAAGTTAAACTGCCATAAATTCGGGTAATATATTGCTGCAATTCAATCTTTTCTATTTCTTCTATTTTGCTGCTATTTATTTTTTGTTCCATAACACGTAAACGGTCGCGAACCATTATTATTTTATGAAAAAAAGTATCAATGGGAATTTCCTTGGATGCTAATCCGGCTTGTCCAGGTTCCAAAATCAGTTTGCCACCTTTCCATTTGTCTCCAATCGGAACAATTTCGGAAACATCCGACCATTTTTTTAGGAGATCTCTCAAGGATTGCTCGACTTCCGAGAAACTTACGGTATCAACTTCATCAACCGTTGCTTCAATAACTGTGAATTCATCGTTTAGCGCGATGGTTTCAAGTCCGTTTTCTATAAATGTAACCCAATATTCTTTGGATGAAACATTGGTAATTACCCCTTTCCCATATTCGGGATGCTCAATTCGAGAACCTATTCCTAACAATGTCATTTTTTTCTTTTTTACGAAAATAATTATACCATTTTTAAAAAGCAAATTCGAAAGCAAATGATATTTTACCATATTAATTTTTCTTATATTTACAGTAAACAATTTTTAAGTTAAATCAGGATTTATGAAAAAAATATTGATTCCAATCGTATTTGTTTGCCTAATTTTTGTTTCATGCGCTACAAAAAAGTCAGCTTCGGAAGTAGCTTCAATTGAAGGAAGATGGGAGTTGAATTATATTACCGGACCCAAAATTGTTTTTGAAGCATTATATCCTAATAAAAAACCAACGATTTCATTCGATACCAAAAACAATAAAATTGCGGGTAATAATAGTTGTAATCAATATTTTGGAGCACTACTTGTTGATGGAGCAAAAATTAACTTTAAAGATGCCAAATTGGGCATGACCATGATGGCCTGTCAAGGCAATGGCGATTCCCTATATATGGAAACCCTTCAAAAAATAGAGACTTATACCATCACCGACAATGGTAAAACGTTAAATTTATTGGTTGGAAATATTGTAATGATGCGATTTAGTCATCAAGAATAATTTTACCATACTCATGTTTTTTAAATATTTTGAAACAAAGTAAATTATTGATTATGAAAACACTAATGACAACCCTTTTTCTTTTTTTTTCGATACTGATTGGTTTTGCTCAGGAAAAAACCAAGCAACAAATAAAAGAGGAACAAAAAATGGCACAACAAAAACAAATTGAAGCCTTGATCGAATCAAAAGAATATGAATTTGTGGCTGATAGAGCCAATCCTCAAGGCATTAGAAGTATTGACATGACAACCAATGACAATTTTTTGCGTTTTAAAAAAGATACAATTCATAGTTCAATGCCTTTTTTTGGGAGAGGTTACAGTGGTATTGGTTATGGCAGTGGTGGCGGACTCGATTTTAAGGGTGTTGGACAAAACTATTCCGTAAAAAAAGGCAAAAAAAGTTATACGATTAAAGTCAATGTAAGAGAGAATTCAGATTCGTATGATATTATTCTTGAAATCTTTTTTAATGGAACTTCCTATTTGTCAATGAATTCATCTAATCGCAGTCCAATAAGTTATAACGGAGAAGTTCATAAACTTCCTGTAAAAAAGTGACGTGATTTTTATATATAAAGACTATGATACCTTCATGGGTATCAGAAGTTTTGTTTTTTTTTTTTAAATTATGGCATCAAGTGTTTTTTATACTTTTTTGGAAAACGCACCAAATAGTTTGCAAAATCTTCTAAAATGAAAATCATATGTTGAAAGTTTTAGTTCTTTTTGCAATTTGTCTCTTTTGGAATCAAAATCTAGTTATCGCTCAAGTTAATTCAGATAATGATTTGTTATGTCCGCCAAAAACAGTTTTTGAATTGTTTAAAAAGAAAGACTCAGTTCTCGTTGTAAAGCCTATTAAAAATAATTTTTTACTTGTAATTCCAATAATCGGAGTACAGCCAGCAACTGGGTTTAGTTATGGGGCGACTGCACAATATACATTCAAGGGTGAAGGTATTTTGGATAAATATTCTTCTGCAAATCTTGGAGTAACTTTTACTACCCAAAAGCAGTTATTGGTGAATGTCAAAAATAATATTCTTTTAAAAAGTAACAGTTTATATCTCAAAGGTGATTATCGGTTGTATATTTTTACACAGCCAAATTACGGACTTGGAACTAATATAATTCCAAAGAAAAGAGAAGATCCGAATGCCGATTTTGATCTTGAATTGATTGAGGAACCAATGGATTATAACTATTTCAAGTTTCATCAAACCGCTTCATGGGAAATAAAGAAAAATTTTTACGTAGGCGGGGGAATCGAATTGGATTGGTATTCAGAAATATACGACGAAAACCTTGATTTGGAAAATGGAAAATTAACCAATCATTATGATTATAGTTTTCGAAACGGATTCAACGAAAATGAATATTTTGTAAATGGCTTAAGCCTTAATTTGATTTATGATTCAAGAGATAACCAGATAAATACAAGAAAAGGCTGGTTTGCCAATTTTAATTACCGATTTAACTGGGGGTTGTTTAATGATCAAAGAGCAAGTAAAGTACTGAATACGGAGTTTAGATATTTTGTTCCGTTGGATCCAAAAAGGGAACAATTTGTACTTGGTTTTTGGGCATTGGGACAGTTTGTTACCAATGGCGTTGTGCCTTATTTAAACTTGCCGGCGATAGGTTGGGATCAGCGTAGCAGGAGCGGAGAAGGTTATACCCAAGGATTGTTTCGTGGAAATAACCTTGCTTATCTTCAGGTCGAATTAAGATTCCCCATAACTTGTAATCAGCTTCTTAGTGGCACTGCTTTTGCAAATTTTACGACCGCAAGTGATCAGTATACCAATGTTCATCTTTTTGAATATGTCCAGCCTTCATTTGGGGTTGGATTAAGACTTTTAATTGACAAGGCAACACGAACTAATCTTGTTTTTGACTATGCAGTGGGAAATCATTCAAAAGGCTTTTATTTAAATGCCGGCGAAACTTTTTAATTTTTCTTCAAGCTAATTAATAGGAAACTTTAACTATTTTTATGAATGAAACCTTATATTTGTCCAAAGATAATTCAGGATAATCCCTATTTTAAGTATGAATCAAAATTACAATTACTTCGTTTTATTACTACTTTTAATTTTAACTGTTTCCACGCAATCAGTGGCTCAAACAAAAGAGGATACGATTGCTGGCAAAAAAAGTAAGCTAGATAAATTTAATGATTTTAATGCAAAGGCCGAAGCGATTTTCAAAATAATTCCAGTTCCTATTTATGGATATTCTACAGAGGCAGGAAGTATTTATGGTCTAGCCAAAAATAACGTGTTTAGTTTGTCCAAGAAAGATACTATTTCAAAACCTTCAAAAATCAGTGGATTAGTATCAAATTCTACCGAAGGAAGATTAAATGTTGTAGCTTCTTCGCAATTTTTTTTTAAAGAAAACAAATATCAAATCATCAGTTATTTATTTTACCAAAAACAACCGCAATATATTTTTGGTATTGGTAATGACGTAGGCATTGATGACGGCGAGCTAATTAATTTTGACAGAATTAAGTTTTATTCCAATAATTTGATGTTGGTCAAAAAAGATTTGTACATCGGGATACCAATAGAATTTGCAAATTATTGGAACATGAAAATTCCTAGTGATAGTTTTTTATATAAACAAAATGTTTTCGGAATCGATGGAGGATATGACGTAGGGTTAGGATTGTCAGGTATGTACGACACCAGAAAGAATCCGTATAATCCTCAGCAAGGAGTTTATTGTCTTTCCAGTTTGGTTTTTCATCCTAAATTTTTGGGTAGCACGTATCAATTTACCAATTTCATTTTGGATGTGCGTAAATATTATAATCCATGGCTACAACATATTATTGCCCTACAGTTTTATACAAGTAATGCTTTTGGAGACACACCATTTTATGATTTATCAATGATGGGAGGCTCAGATCGAATGAGAGGATTTTATCAGGGAGGATATAGGGATAAAGCCTTGGTGGATTCTCAATTGGAATATCGTGCACCTATCTGGAACATATTTGGTTTGGCCGGTTTCATTGGTACCGGTCGTGTTTTTAGTGGTTACAACGATTTGTCATTTGAAAAATGGAGATTTTCTTATGGAGGAGGTCTCAGGGTTATGGTCGATAGTAAACATAAAACTAATTTGAGAGTTGATTTTGGATTTGGAAACGGAGGATCTCTTAAGGGGACTTACGTGAGTTTCAGTGAAGCATTCTAAAGTTATTTTTTTTGTTTTACGTATGAATATTTAATGATTTGTCATTCTTTTTATAAAATAAATTTATTGTGAATTTTATCGTTAATTTAGAAGAGATTTGTTAAATTAGCTTACTAATAATTAAATCAAAAAAAATGAAAAAAATATTTTTATTGTTTGCAGTAGCATTGTCATCTGCATCATTTGCCCAATCAACATTGAAAGATGATATTGATGTTGTGCAATCTGTTTACGGTAAGTCAAAATCAGAATTAGTGAGTCAGTATATGGGATTGTCGGGACAGCAGGCAACTGATTTTACAAAAATTTATGAAGCCTACGAAACAGAAAGAAAAAAACTTGGTGAGGAAAAAATTAACTTGATTAATCAATATGCGACTGATTATAATGCATTGACCGATGAAAAAGCGGATGTCATTGTTAAAGGTATTTTGAAAAACAATACTGCCTATGACAAGCTGTATGCTTCTTATTATGAAAAAGCAAAAAAAGCAATTGGTGCTAAAAATGCGACAAAATTTATTCAGCTTGAAATTTATTTGCAAACAGAGATTAGAAGTTCGCTTCAAAATGCAATTCCTTTTGTAGGTGAATTGGAAGCCATTAAGGTGAAATAAAGATTTAATCATAAATTGAAGGAGCGCAATCATAATGTTGCGCTCTTTTTTTATAACATGTGAATATTTTTTATTAAACTAAATTATCTAAAAGACATTTTTGTTATGTCTGAGATTATTTTTTGTAGACTGCCGAAAGCACTGTTTTTATTTGGGTGTTTTGTAAAAAAATATGTTAAATATGTTAATTTGTTTTATTAACTTTATGTATCTAAAAAAAATCAAACCATGAAAATTTCAATCCCTCCGTTTAGAATTGTCATATTTTTTGCAATGACATTATTGATTTGTCCTAATGTAATATTTTCACAATCTGCTCCTAAAGATTTTAAGAATTCAATTAAGTTTAATGTTTCAAATACATTGCTTTATGACAATTCACTTCAGTTTTCATATGAAAGAATGATTAAGGAAAATCAAAGTTTGAATATTTTTGCCGGATATCAGGAGTTTCCATTGATAACACTGGACGTAAACAATGTTAATTTTGATCAAAGTAGTGGAAGAAAGGGCTATTCATTTGGTGCAGATTACCGTTTTTATATGGGTAGTATTAATAAATTCAAGGGGCCAAGAGGTGTTTATTTAGCTCCTTTTGTAAGTTTTTTTCAATTTGAAACGGATAGAAATTTAAACTATACTAATCCTAATACGCTAGTAAGAAGTACTTCAAATCTGAATGCCAAATTAAACTTAATGAATGTTGGAGGTGAATTAGGTTACCAATTCGTTTTATGGGATAGGGTAGTTATTGACTGCGTCTTATTTGGACCTTCGTTAACACACTACAAATACAACTTAAAGCTTGATGGAGAAATACCAGGGTTGGATGAAAATGAAACTTTCCAAAAAGTTGTAGAGGCCATGAAAGATAAATTCCCAGAACTTGCAAATCTTTCACATGATACGGATGTTGAGAAAAAAGGGGTGCAATCTATTACAGCTATTGGTTTTAGATACAATATCAGTATAGGTTACAGATTCTAATAAAATGAAAGGAATATTAAAAACCTCAATTTTTTGAGGTTTTTTTAATCCCTTGTTTTCGATAAGTATTTTGATATTTAGAGCTTTTTTTATCAAAAATTGTCTATAAATGAAATTTTAGAAATTGGTTTTAATTTCATAAGTAAAATTCAATATATGGTTATTCAAGAAATAATTTGTTTAAGAAAGATAGTTTTTTTGGCTATTATAATTTTTGTCTGCAATTGTACAATGGCTCAGGATTTAGAACCAAGAGCATATGCAAATATGCCAAGAGGAGTTAATATTGCAGTGGCAAGTTACGGTTATATGAAAGGGGATGTAGTTTCTGAACCTTCCTTGCCCATCGAGGATTTTATTATTACCAGCAATAACATTGGAGTTGGTTATATGCGTTCTTTCGGTTTGGGAGGTAAACTGGCCAGAATTCAAGTTGCCGTTCCGTATGTTTTTATGGATGGCGAAGCAACGGTGAGCGGCGAAAAAATTACAGGTAACAGGGCAGGTTTTGGCGATATGCGTCTTCGTTTTGGAGTGAACTTACTCGGATCACCTGCGCTGAATATAAAAGAATTTAGTCAGTTTCAGCAGAAAACAATATTTGGAGCCAGTTTAGTGGTTTCAGTGCCTACCGGACTTTATTATGCAGACAAAAGAGTCAACATTGGAACAAACCGTTGGGGAGTTAAACCGGAATTGGGAATTTCAAAGCGTTTTGAACATTTTTATGCCGAATTGTATTCGGGAGTGTGGTTTTATACCAAAAATGATGAATTTTTGGTTGATAACGAATTAAAACAAGATCCTGTTGTTTCCTTTCAGGGGCATGCCAGTTACTTTTTTAAAAATCAAATGTGGGTAGGTATTAATATCAATTGGTTTAGCGGAGGAAAAACATTTGTGGATCAGGCACCGGCGGGAAGTATTATTAATGCTTCCAGAATTGGGGCGACTTTTTCTATACCCCTCACAAAATTTCAGTCTTTAAAGTTTCAATGTAATACGGGGACATTTAAGAGTATTGGACTGAATTATGATACCGTTAGTGTAGGTTACCAATGTGTATTCCTGTAGGATTAAAATCTTTTAAATTGGAAATGACCAATGAATTATCTTTTTTTTAAATTTTTCAAGGAGAAAGTTATTATTCTGATAATAGCTTGTCTTTTTTATGAAATTGGTTTTTCCCAAAATGATGATGGTGCCAGACTTATAAAACTGGATGAAGCGATACAATTAGGGATTCAAAATAATAATCAGCTCAAAATAGCCAAAACCGATGTTGCCATCGCCAATGAAAATTTAAGCCAGTCACAAATCGCCAAAACACCAGTTATTGGATTAAATATGGGGTATAATTATATTGGTAATCCAAAAATTTTTGAAGGCTTCTATGAAAAAAATATAACTGTAGATTATTATAATCAACAGGGTTCGGCCAGTGTTTTTGCGTCCATGCCCTTGTATTACGGAGGTGCGATAAACAATCAGATTGATAAACAGCAGCTGATAGCCAATATGCAGGAATCAGTGGCAAAAATGACCGAAACAGAAATCAAGCAGACCATTACCACACAATTTTTTACTCTCGAAAAATTGTACAAACAGATTGAGGTAACCAAACAGAATATTGTTAATACCGATCTGCGTATCAAACAATTACAGTCAAGAGTTGCCAATGGCCAGAATCTTAAAAGTGATTTGCTAAGAACCGAATTGCAAAAGTCGAATTTTGAGGTGGCTGTTTTTCGAAGTTCCAATTCCATTGAGCTGATTAGTAATTATCTGGATATATTGACAGGATTGCCTACAAATACTAAATTGAAACCGGCATTGGATGGGATTCTGATTCCCAAAAAAGAGGTGAGTTTGGACGAAAGCCTGAATGACGCTTATCAAAACCGCTACGAAATCAAAAGATCTGAAATCAATGTGAAAATTGCCGAATCTTCTCTGGATATAACCAAAAGCGGATTTAAACCTTTTGTGAATGCCAATCTGCTTTTCAATACTCAGTATCCTGCACAATGGCCCAATTATACTGATAATATTCTAAATTATTGGGCTGCAGGAGTATCGTTGAGCTGGGATATTTCCAGTTTTTATAATTTAAAACATCGAGTTAGTGCCGATAAGCAGCAAATAGATAAAAGCAATATTGCCCTTGAGGCGACCAAGGATGTAATTAATCAAGATGTAAAGGCAGCTTATGTACGGTTTATGGAAAGTGTTCGAAACATAACAACCTTTAAGAAAGACGTTGACCTGGCGCTGAGCAATTACAAAATTGTAAAAAGCCGATATGATAATGATTTTGCGGTAATCAGCGATATTGTTGATGCTGAACTGCAGTTAAACGAAGCAAAAATTTCCCTGAATAATGCTAACATTGATGCTATTATTCAATATTATTCCCTGCAGTATGCGATGGGTAAACTTTAATTTTTATTTATGAGCGAAGATAATGCAACGAACGAAGCAATCGTAAAAAGCGAAAAAAAGAGAAATACAATATTGACGATTCTTTCTTTTGCTTTTATCATAGGCGGGGCGATTTGGATTTTGAGTCTGTTTTTTGATTTTCATCGGTATGAAACTACTAATAATGCACAGGTAGAATCGTATATCAACAGTGTTACGGCCAGAGCAACAGGGCATGTGGCATCCATTCATTTTGAGGCCAATCAATTTGTACATAAAGGAGACACTTTGGTGGTTCTTGAGGATGAGGAATACAGTATAAAAGTAAAACAGGCCGAAGCTGATTTGGCGGTCGCCGAAGGAAATCTGCATTCTTTGGAACAGTCTATAATTACTGCTATTTCCAATGAAGCAGCTTCCAAGGATAAATTATCTGGTGATATGGCAGATCTTGAAAAAGCCCAAAAAGACTACGAAAGATTTAAAAATATGTATGCCGATTCGGCGGTGACGCGGAATCAATACGATCAAGTGGTTTCAAAGCTACAGTCAACTAAAGCATATTTGGCTGCCGGCCAAAAAAGTTTATTGGCCAGCGGATCGGTTACGAAACAAAGTCATACCAATCTTGAAGCCGCCAATGCTACGGTAGCCCGAAAAAAAGCAGATTTGGATAATGCTTTATTGCAGCTGTCTTACACGCGTATTATTGCACAGGCTGATGGTTATGTGGGTGACAGAACCATATCCGTAGGTGAATTGATAAATGCCAATCAGGTGGTGGCAACTATGGTTTTGAATCAAAAGATTTGGGTTACAGCTAATTTTAAAGAAACCCAAATTGAAAAAATTAAAATTGGACAGGAAGTAACCATTACCATCGATGCACTTGGCGATAAAGAATTCAAAGGAAAAGTTACTGGTTTTTCGCCGGCAACGGGAGCCAAATTTTCGATGGTGGAACCTGATAATTCGACTGGTAATTTTGTCAAAATCACGCAGCGTATCCCCGTGAAAATTGATTTTGAAGCTTCCGCTAAGGAATTGGAGGAAGTAAAACCTGGGATGAATGTAACGGTGGAGATTAAAAAATGATTTTTTTTAGACCTAACAGGTTTTCAAAACCTGTTAGGTCTAACACAAAGCAGAATGGTCTTATAAAATAATTCCATAAATACCTAATGCAGGCCTTTAGCCCCGATAGAAACGAAAATCCTTGTGGGCCGGTGTTCGGCACACAAGATTGAAGTGGATAGCGGGAACGTTCTTGGCTGAAAGTGCCTAATGTTTTGGCTCCTGAAAATTTGAAATGATTCTAAAAATAAATAATTAAATGGCTTTAATAAAAAAAGGAAGTGTTTTTACTCTCGTGGGGCTTTATGTCCTTACGATACCTTTTTTTAATGCCATGAATGTAACTTCTTATGATAATTCGCAAATATTGGGGCATTTTGGGGCTTCGACAACTGCGTTTACATATTCGACTTATATTCCTTTTTTTGCCATGATCGGCTTTTTGCCATTGGGAATGAAAATAGGAAAACAGATTCCAATGCGGACAATGATATTATCGGTTAGTTTTTTGTCGATAATCTGTAATACGGCTTCGTTGTTTGCTACGACAATTGAGTGGTTTACAGTTTGGCGTTCTTTGCTGGCGATTTTATCGATAATTGGAATTTTTGCGACCATAATCCCGATACTTTTAAAATACAATCCGACGTTTAATATGCCAATTTTGTACGGAATTGTTCAGTTTATTCTTCAGGGAAGCAAACAGCTTTATCAATATTTTGGTACGCAGATGACGAGTGTACACAATTGGACTTTCGGGATTTATTTTCTGAATGTCAATTTTTTGATAGCAATTGTTTTGGCTTGGATTTTTTATAGAAAAGATGTGGCACCGATGAAATCTCTTTTTCAATTTGACTGGAGAGGCTGGGGGATTATGCTGTTGTTTTTTATGGTGATTCTTTTTCTTTGTGCCGAAGGACAAACGAGAAACTGGCTTTCGGATCCAAAAGTTTCTATGGCAGTCGCTTTTTTATTGCTGATAGTTGGAATTTATCTGATTCATGTTCGTTTTACCAAAGCCCCTTTGATAAATACTGATGTTTTTAAATATAAAAATGTTGTTTTGGGATCGTTTCTTTTTTTTTACACCGGAATGATGAACGGCACAGGAAGCGTTGTGACTGGGTTTATGACTAATATTTTGGGTTTTGACAGTATTTATGTAGCAAGAACGCATTTGGCTATTTTGATTGGGCTTTTTATTGCCATTCCGCTTTCGACATATCTTTTGTTCAAACGAATTTATTTGGCTACACTTTGGGTTACAGGTTTTGCCTGTTACGGGATGTATCATATGATTCTTTATTTCAGGTTTTATCCCGAAATTGATGCAAGTGATTTTTTTGCCCCTTTTATTTTTAAGGGACTTGCCATTGGGTTTTTATATCCGGCGGCTTCGCTTTATATTTCCGAAAAAGTGCCAAAACCGTTGGGGGATTCGCGAATGATGAGTGGGGTGATTTCGCGGGCTGTTTTTGCTTCATTGCTGGGCGGCGCAATTTTGGGAACTTTTATTTCAAATTTAAATGTACAGCACAAAACAGGGCTCAGCCAGCAATTATCAGAATTAAATCCAGAGGCTAAACAGCAGCTGGATAAAAGTAAAAAAGTATTTATGCTCAATGGCTTATCTACTTGGGAAGCACAAAAAAAGGCCGAAAAAAGTCTTTTGAACGAAACATCAAAGTCGGCAATGATGCTGGCGTATAAGGATATTTATCTAGTAGTGGCTGCTTTGTGCTTTTTTCCTATTTTGATTCTCGTTTTGTTTAAATTAGGGCGAAGACCAATAGGAAGCGTTGAGGTGGAGCCGATACCTTTTTGATGAATTACCAAGTTGCTGAGATTCTAAGTTTCGAAGATTTTTTTAATTATATCAACGATTAGAATGCTTTGTGTCTCATCGTACTGCGAGAAATTGGGCTCGCAAAGAAAAAAAATAATAACTAATTAAATAACTTGGAAACTTGGTGACTTAATAGCTTGGAATCTTAGAAAACTAAAAATATGATGACAGTAAAAAAATACCGATTCTTGAATCATTTATGGAGTAAGGAAAGCGGACTGAGCGGAATGTTGGTCTTGCTTTTTATCATGCATTTTATATTGATGCCAATATTTGGAAGCTATTCTTCCTTTATGGTTATCATAAATATCTTTTGGATGATGTTTTTATTTGCCGGAATTATTTCTTTGTCCAAATCTAAAAAACAAACTTTTCAGCTCATTATTATTCCTTTTTTGTTTATCCTTTTTAACTGGATTGCGGTTTTTGAGCGGACACCATTTGTCTTGTTTGCCGATATATTTTTCACCCTTGCCACATTTGTATTGTTGATTGTTTTGGTTCTGAAAAAAGTTTTCGAGCCGGGACCCATCACCGAATACCGAGTAATTGGTTCGATAGTGGTGTATATGATTTTGGCCAATTTATGGTCGGTGATTTATCAGTTTGTGTATGAACACATTCCAGGTGCTTTTCAAATTACATTACCTGCATTTGAAAGCAATACATTGCAGGCAAATTTTTTGTATTTTAGCTATATTACGATTACTACTACAGGTTATGGAGATATCTTTCCCTTGCATCCCGTGGCAAGATCATTGGTACAAATAGAAGCCATTATTGGAGTTTTGTATCCCGTAATCCTTATTGGGCGTCTTGTCTCGGATGCCAATGAAAATAAATCCAAAAAGAACTTAATCCAATAATCAATTCATAAATTATCTAATCCTTAAACCAATTTATATGGAAAATGTAAGTAAAAACAAAAACAAGCAAATCTTCGAAACCATTCTGCAGTTAGGAATCGTTTTCCTTATTTTAGGATTTTGCTTTAAACTCCTGTTGCCTTTTATGATGCCAATACTTTGGGCAATAATATTAGCTATTGTATTGTATCCAGCCTTTAATTTTTTGCAAAGAATATTAAAAGGTCGCAAAAGTCTAGCCTCCTTCATCATTACTGCCACTATTCTTGCACTTATCATTTTGCCTACAGTCGTTTTTTTTAATTCGGTTACTTCTACTGTTGTCGAATTGAAGGCCGGTGTCGAAAATGGAACCATAAAAGTGGCAACTCCCGGACAAAATATCAAAGATTGGCCATTAATAGGGAACAAAGCCTATAATTTTCTTTATGCTTTATCTACCGATATGGAGAAGGGACTGCTCGAGTACAAAGAACAAATCTTGGAGGCGTCCAAAGTGTTATTGTCCAAAGCAGCCAGTTCGATAGGTTCTTTACTGCAAATAATTCTATCCGTAATCATTGCCGGCGTATTGATGGTTTCGACAAGCGCACAGGAATTGGCAACTAATTTCATTAGGAGAATTGCAGGTGATTCGGGGGATGAATTTTTAAATATATCGGTATCAACCGTATATCAGGTAGTCAAAGGTATTTTGGGTGTGGCAATAATTCAGACGTTGATACAGGCCGTGGGACTTTTTGGTTGTGGTGTCCCTTTTGCGGGAGTGTTAACGGTATTATGTTTAATGTTGTCGATTATTCAGGTAGGGCCCATTATTATCAATTTGGGAGTAATCGCTTATCTTTTTTCACTGGACAATACAACGGCGGCTATGCTATGGACAGTGTTTTTTATTTTTAGCGGACTTTCGGATAATGTATTGAAACCTCTGCTGTTGGGGAAAGGAGCGATGGTGCCTATGTTGGTAATCTTCTTGGGAGTGATTGGCGGGTTTATGATGTCGGGCTTTGTTGGGCTGTTCGTTGGGCCAATCGTTTTTTCAATTGGCTATAAATTATTTGCTGCTTGGATGGACGATAAACCAGAAAGTGTAATTGTCCAAAATGATTTGTAATTTTAGATAATATGACAACATTTTAAATGAAACTTCAAACTATTCTGTTTTTAATTTTGGTGTTTTTGATTGGGTGTAATAAACCTATAGTTAAACCTGAAATAAAAATAGCAGAACATAAAAAGGCTTCCATTAATCTTGAATCAATACGAAGTAAGGCAAGGCAATCTTTTGAGTTTTGTAAAACTAAAAACTTCAATATTGACTTTTGTATTTTAATCGATATGAATGTACATTCTGGTATGAAACGTTTTTTTGTTTGGGATTTTAAAAAAGGTAAAATTGTAAATAGTTTTTTGGTCGGACATGGATGCGGTGACAATCCTTGGAGTTATGATTATTCAAAAGAAACTCCTGCCTTTAGTAATATTGATGGGAGTCATTGTTCTTCTTTGGGTAAATATAAAATTGGCGCAAGAGCAGATAGCGATTGGGGTGTAAAAGTAAAATATGTTTTGCATGGCTTGGATTCTACAAACAACAATGCGTTAAAGCGTTATATTGTGTTTCACTCATGGGAAGCCGTTTCAGATGAGGAAGTTTATCCTGATGGAACTCCCGAAGGCTGGGGATGTCCAACAATTTCGAATAATAGTTTTAAAATAATTGATCCATTGTTACAAGCAAGTACAAAACCAGTTTTAATGTGGATTTATAAATAGATTGGATCTTCAAGGCATAAAAGATTTTTTACCAACTTTTTTGACTATTAAATCTAAACTAAAAAGCCGCTTTGTCATTCAGGGACAAACGCGGCTTTTTACAAATAAAAAACTAAAAAAGATTTTAATATTTAGAAAGAGTAAGCATTATCAGCAACTAGTTTTGAGGTGATTGTTTCCCTCAAACCAACAACGTTCGGCATGTTGGTGTATTTAGTATAACGGCGTAATCCCATTAACATCATGCGCTGTTCATCGCCTTCGGCAAAAGAAATAATGCTTTCTTTTCCTTTTTGTGTAATGATATCAACCGCTTGGTACAAGTATAATTGTGCCATTGCGATTTGTTCTTTTACTTTGTCAGCACCGTTTGCTTTAGCTAATTTTTCAGTTCTCAAAATGGTACTTTCCGCCATATAGATTTCGATAAGGATATCAGAAGCTGCCATTAATAGTTGTTGGTGAGCATCTAAATCTGGGCCATATTTTTGAACAGCTCCGCCAGCAACCATCAGGAATGCTTTTTTCAATTTACCAATCATTTCTTTTTCCTCGGCAAACAATTCAGAATAATCAGGAGTGTCAAATGATGGAATTCCCATTAATTCTTCCTGTACTTTAGAAGCTGGCCCCAATAAATCAACATGGCCTTTCATCGCTTTTTTGATTAGCATACCAACCGAAAGCATTCTGTTGATTTCGTTTGTTCCTTCGTAGATACGGGCAATACGCGCGTCTCTCCAAGCACTTTCCATTGGTGTGTCTTCTGAGAATCCCATTCCACCGAAGATTTGAATTCCTTCATCAGCGCAGTGCTGAACGTCTTCGGAAACTGCTACTTTCAAGATAGAACACTCGATAGCATATTCTTCAACGCCTTTCAATTCTGCTTCTTGATGAGATGCGCCAGTGCTTTCACGTTCGGTGATTCGGTCTTCAATGTCTTTTGCAGCACGGTAAGTAGCGCTTTCACCAGCATAGGCATTAGTTGCCATCTCGGCTAATTTTGAACGAATAGCACCGAATTGTGAGATCGCGGTATTAAATTGGATTCTTTCATTAGCATAATGAACTGATCCGGTGATTACCCTACGTTGTGCATCCAAACAAGCGGCTGCCAATTTGATACGGCCTACGTTCAAAGCGTTCATGGCGATTTTGAAACCATTTCCTCTTTCAGAAAGCATGTTCTCCACAGGAACTTTCGTTTCATTGAAGAAAACCTGACGGGTAGAGGAGGCACGGATACCTAATTTATGTTCTTCTTCCCCAAACGAAATTCCGTTATCGTCAGTGTTTTCCAATATGAATCCTGTAATGTTTTTATCATCTTCAATTCTAGCAAATACAATAAATACAGAACAGAAACCTGCATTCGAAATCCACATTTTTTGTCCTGTGATTTTATAATGAGTCCCATCTTCCGACAAAACCGCTTTGGTTTTACCAGAATTAGCATCAGATCCTGCACCTGGTTCCGTAAGGCAATAAGCGCCAAACCATTCGCCTGTAGCTAATTTTGGAACGTATTTTTGTTTTTGTTCCTCAGTTCCATAAAGTGTGATTGGCATTGTTCCAATTCCGGTATGCGCTCCAAAAGCAGTCGAGAATGAACCCGTAGCTCCCGAAATATAATCGCAAACCAAAACTGTATTTACAAATCCCATTCCCATTCCACCATAAGCTTCAGGAACTGCTACGCTTAAGAAACCTAGATCTCCAGCTTTACGCATGGATTCTTCAGTAAAAGCATAATCTTTATTTTCGAAACGGTTTTTGTTTGGCCAAATCTCTTTGTCCACAAATTCTTTTACAGAGTCACGCATCATCAGCTGCTCTTCGTTGAAATCCTCTGGAGTGAAGATATCTTCACATTTTGTTTCTTTTACGATGAATTGACCACCTCTTGTTTTGTCGCTCATGATTTTTTTTTTTAGATATGAAGATGAAAGAATCAAGAAGAAAGATTATTGTCTAACTTGCTTATGAATCCTGTTGTCATCTTTTGAAATTCAATTATTTTATTTTCTATTTCTTCTGTTTTTTCTTTTGATAAATAATCATTTTGGCAAGCTATCAATAACTGTGTTTGCAGTTCAAATGAGGAGCCCAAGCTAATATTCAGATAATGCTGAAAATGTTTATTTCCTCTATTTGATCCTTCTGCAATATTGGAAGGCATTGAAACTGAGCATCGATTCATTTGATTTGACAAACTATAAATTTCTGATTTTGGAAAAGTAAAAGTTAGCTTATAAATATCATTTGTGATTTCCATTGCTAAAATCCAAATTTTCAAATTCTTAAAGTTGTGTCTCATAAGTTTTAACTCTTTTTTCTTGCCTCTTAGCTCTATTTTCTTCTTTACAAAACTTCATAAATCCCTGCAGAACCCTGACCAGTACCAACACACATACTTACGATTCCGTATTTGTTTCCTCTGCGTTTCATTTCGTCGAATAATTGAACAGAAAGTTTGGCTCCTGTACAACCTAGAGGGTGACCTAAAGCAATCGCTCCACCATTTACATTAATGATATCGGGGTTTAAATCTAGTTCACGGGTAACGGCTAATGCCTGTGAAGCAAAAGCTTCGTTCAATTCTATTAATTCGATATCATTTAGTGTCAGTCCTGCTTGTTTCAAAGCTTTCGGAATGGCTTTTACAGGGCCAATTCCCATAATTCTTGGTTCAACACCTGCAGAGGCGAAGTTTACCAAGCGGGCGATAGGCTCAAGGTTTAATTCTTTTACCATTTCTTCGCTCATTACCAGTACAAAAGCGGCACCGTCACTCATTTGCGAAGAGTTACCTGCTGTTACACTTCCGTCAGCGGCAAAAACAGCTCTAAGACCGGCTAATGCTTCCAAGGAAGTTCCTGCTCTTGGCCCTTCGTCTTTGTTTACGACATATGATTTGGTTTCTTTTTTACCATTCTCATTGATAAAAGTCTGCTCGACTGTAATAGGCACAATTTGTTTGTCAAATTTTCCTTCAGCCTGTGCTTTCAATGCTTTATTGTGTGATTGAAAAGCAAATTCATCCTGATCAGCACGTGAAATGTTGAATTGTTTCGCCACCGCTTCCGATGTCAATCCCATTCCCCAGTAGTAATCCTCGTGCCCAGCTTTTGCGACAGCGTAATCCGGAGTAGGCTTGTAACCTCCCATTGGAATATAGCTCATGCTTTCGGCACCTCCGGCAATGATACAATGTGCCATTCCAGATTGAATTTTGGCAGTTGCCATTCCGATGGTTTCCAATCCTGAAGCGCAATAACGGTTTACGGTAACACCTGGAACATCATCTACTTTTAACCCCATAAGTGAGATTAGCCGCCCAACGTTCAAACCTTGTTCTGCTTCCGGCATGGCGTTTCCAACCATAACGTCGTCAATACGGGTTTTGTCAAAATCAGGCAATTCATTCATCATGTACTGAATGGTTTCGGCAGCCAATTCATCAGGTCTTTTGAATCTAAAAACTCCTTTTGGTGCTTTTCCAACGGCTGTTCTGTATGCTTTAACTATATATGCTGTTTTCATTTTTCCTATTTTAAATTTTGAATTATAAATTTTAAATTTGGTTGAACTTATTTCGATATGAAATCATTTAAAATTCAACATTTATAATTTAAAATAAATTAATTACGAAGTGGCTTCCCTTTGGTTAACATGTATTGAATACGCTCAAGAGTTTTTCTTTCTGTACATAAACTTAAAAAGGCTTCACGTTCTATATCTAACAAATATTGTTCAGATACCAAAGTAGATTCAGATAAATCACCACCAGCCATTACATAAGCAAGTTTATTAGCGATTTTCTTGTCGTGTTCCGAAATGTATTTACCAGCTTCCATTTGATCGGTTCCAACCAAGAACATTCCCAATGCCTGTTTTCCTAACACTTTCACGTCGTTTCTTCTTATTGGCTGCGTATAACCTGCTTCGGCCATTAATAATGCATGTTTCTTGGCTTCGGCAATCTGGCGATCTTTATTAACTACTATTATGTCTTTTCCATGTTGAAGAAGTCCAGTATCAAAAGCTTCGTAACCTGAAGTGGATACTTTTGCCATTGCGATTGTTAAGAAATATTCTTGGAGTACATTCAGTTCCACATCATTTTTTCGGAACAAATCAGAAGCTCTTAAAGTCATTTCTTTGGAACCACCGCCGCCAGGAATAACCCCAACACCAAATTCAACCAATCCCATATAAGTTTCCGCGGCTGCAACTACTTTGTCAGCGTGCAAACTCATTTCGCATCCGCCTCCAAATGTCATTCCGTGTGGGGCTACAACTACAGGGATTCCCGAATAGCGAACACGCATCATCGTATCCTGGAACATTTTGATAGCCATGTTCAGTTCATCATATTCCTGCTCCACCGCCATCATGAAAATCATTCCGATATTGGCTCCAACAGAGAAATTTGCTGCCTGATTTCCAATAACCAAACCTTGGTGTTCTTTTTCGGACAAATCAATTGCTTTGTTGATCGCCTGTAAAACGTCACCGCCAATCGTATTCATTTTGGATTGGAATTCTAAATTTAATATTCCGTCTCCCAAATCCTGAATAATAGCACCGCTGTTGCTCCAAACTTTTTTGCTTTCGCGGATGTTGTTCAGGATGATAAAAGAATCTTGTCCTGGAACTCTGGTCTGAGATTTTGCTGGAATATTGTAGAAATAAGTAGCTCCTTCTTTTATAGTGTAAAAACTAGTACTACCAGAAGCAATCATTTCTGTAACCCAAGCTGCAGGCTCAAGACCTTCTGTTTTCATGATTTCGATTCCATTGGCAACGCCAATTGCGTCCCAAATTTCGAATGGACCATTTTCCCATCCAAAACCGGCTTTCATCGCATCATCTATTTTATATAATTCATCGGAGATTTCAGGAATACGGTTGGAAACGTAAGCAAACATTCCGGCGAAACTTTTTCTGTAGAATTCACCTGCCTTGTCTTTTCCCTTAACCAAAACCTTAAATCTGTTGATTGGTTTATCGATTGTTTTTGTTAGTTCCAAAGTAGCAAAAGAAGCTTTTTTGGCAGGACGGTATTCAAGAGTGTCCAAATCCAAGGAAAGAATGTCCTTGTCTACTTTTTTGTAGAAACCTTGTCCCGTTTTACTTCCGTACCATTTGTTTTCCATCATTTTGTTTACAAAATCCGGAAGTTTGAACAATTCGTGTTGTTCGTCTGTTGGGCAGTTTTCGTAAATTCCGTTGGCAACATGTACCAAAGTATCCAATCCAACAACGTCAACAGTTCTGAAAGTGGCTGATTTTGGACGGCCAATAACTGGTCCTGTCAATTTATCAACTTCTTCAATGGTTAATCCCAATTCTTTTACCAAGTGGAATAAACTCTGGATTCCGTAAATACCAATACGGTTTCCGATAAATGCCGGAGTATCTTTGGCAACAACCGAAGTTTTACCCAAGAATTTTTCTCCGTATAAGGTTAGGAAATCCAAAACTTCAGCAGAAGTTTGTGGCCCTGGAATAATTTCAAATAATTTTAAGTAACGCGCTGGGTTAAAAAAGTGAGTACCGCAAAAGTGTTTTTGGAAATCTTCGCTTCGTCCTTCGCTCATAAAATGAATCGGAATACCGGAAGTGTTTGATGTTACCAAAGTTCCTGCTTTGCGGAATTTTTCAATTTGCTCAAAAACTAATTTCTTGATATCCAAACGTTCTACAACCACTTCGATAATCCAATCCACATTGGCAATTTTTGCCATATCGTCTGTAGTATTTCCAGTCGTGATCCGATTAGCGAATTTTTGACTGTAAATAGGGGAGGGTTTCGATTTTAATGAGTTGGCCAAGTGTTCATTTACCACTCGGTTGCGAACAGCTTTGCTTTCCAGTGTAAGTCCTTTTTTGGCTTCTGCATCAGTCAATTCTTTTGGTACAATATCCAAGAGCAAGACTTCGACTCCGATATTGGCAAAATGGCAGGCAATACCTGAACCCATAATTCCAGATCCAATTACTGCAACTTTTTTAATGGTGCGTTTCATAAGTTGATATTGATTGTTTTAAGCAAATGTTTTTTACTAGATTTTTATTGATGAATCAAAATTTTAGTCTAGGTTATTCACACGTAATTTTTTTGTTTTAGATTTAAAAACGCCCCATTTCTTAAATTTTTAAATTTTGAATTGTGGCGTTTTCATCTCTGTCATCAGATTTAAATATATGCTTATTTTGAATTAGTTCGTTGATAATTTCGGCAACTTCTATAAAATTGTTTATTTTTTCCTCCGAAACATGTTGCCTAACGGATTCATTAAATTTTAAGACAGTATTTTTTGAAAGTTCCCGTTTTTCCCTTCCAAAATCGGTTAGGTAGATTAAAACTCCCCTGCCGTCTTCCGGATTTTTCTTTCGTATGATTAGTCCTTTTTCTTCCATCGATTTTAGGGTTCTGGTCAAGCTTGTTGCTTCCATTCCCATTCTTGGTCCCAATGCCGTCGAAGGTGTTCCTTCTTCTCTATCAATGCTTAATAAGGCAAAACCGGTTGCCATTGTAGCATCATATTTATTGGCCTCTTCATTGTACATTCTGGATACGGCCTGCCAAGTTGCTCTTAGGATATAATCTATTGTTTTGTTTTTCATAGTACTACTATATCGATTTCAAATGTAATAAAAAAAATACTATGCATGCATAATATTTTGTATGTTTTTTTTATTTTTTATAAATATAAATAAAAAACTCCTTTGAAATAAGGGGTTGGTAAAATATTATGCATGCGCAGTATATTCTTATTTTACTAAAAATGTTTTTTTTTTGAGTTTTAAATAATATGCCAATTAGTAGTACATGCCAACTACATTTATTTTAATTTTTTGAAGCGGAAAGATTTGTTTCGTACTATATGGATAACTATCATTCTTTGTTCTGTATAATCAAATAAAATCAGAAATATTAATCTTTAAAACTTAGGAAATTGATAAAAAAGTAATAACTCCTCTTTCAATTCTGCTTGTATGTAAAATCTTAATGCCTATTTCATTTGCAAGACACTTACGCATACATCCTTTGGTTAAACGAATTTCTAGCAAAGCTTTTTCTAATTCAATCAAATTTCAATTTAAAATAAATCATTAGTTGTAAATATTGCTAAAAGTAGTTATTGTTTTGTTAAAACAATAAATGTATGTTTGTAAGGGTATATTTTTATATTTCTTAGAGCTACAAAGATTATGGTTGGTGTCAAGTTCTGAAAAAAGAGGAAAAATATTTTATCTTATATGATTCAGGAGGTATTGCAATAGAAATGAAAGAAATTGAAATAACAAAATCTCAAGCAATAAGGGCTATGACAGATCAATATGAAGCTGAGAAAGTAATTAAAGAGATTATTTATTAAACGGAGCCATTATAAAGCATGAGAGATACACTAAAAGACAAAAAATATTTTGAAGACTTTCTTGTTAAACTAGAAAATATCGACAAAAAAACAGAACGAAAGATAGCTGATGGTGAGATTAATCCTGAAAGGATTGTTATTGTAAGATTGTCAATGATTCAAAATTTAATGAATAGAATGCAAGCTAAATATTCGTTAGGATTGCCTGTTGATAGTATCTTAGAAGAATACAATGAAGCTTTAGATTTAATATCTCAATATTGGTCTGGCAACTGTAAATTTATAGGTAGCAAAAATGAAGTTTTAGATCAGTATTCATTAGGAGATTATGACACTATGCTTTGGATGCTATCCATTGGATATTTATTGAATATTCCAGAAGATCGATTTATGATATTAGTAAATGCTATCGACAAAGACCATGTTAAGGATAAACTTTTTGAATTTATTATTTCTGCTAAAATTATTTCCCGAGCAAAAATAAATGAGGAAAGCTACAAATATGGATTTAAACTTTTTGGAAGTATAAGAAAAGCTATAGATACTAATGATTTATCAGAAGCTGCCAATTTGATTAAAATATTCTTGGAAAAAGAGTGGTTTAAAGAACATAAAAGTTGCGGATGGCAGAATAGGCATAAAAACCCTCACAATACGTATTCTGGCTTTTGGTGTTTTGAAGCTGCAGCCGTAGTTAAAATTATGGGGCTGGATGATAGTAGTTTTACTAATAATAAGTACTACCCAAAAGACTTGGTTAATTCCAATAATAAATAAAAAAGATAAAATGAAAACAATATTAGTAACATTAACATTCTTGGTTACAACAACGTTATTTGCACAAGACAAATACGATAAATTCATGCAAAAAATAAACGTAGAGAATGAAATAAGAGGCTTTGTAAACAATTATATAGACCAATTAGCTAGCAAAAGTAATGGTATTGATGCTAATCAATGGGACGACATAAAAATTAGAATAGATTACAGCCCTTATCTCCTTGGTATTAAAGCAGTCTTAGTGAACAATTATACCACCAAAGAATTAGATGAAATTGTTCAGGCTAACGATATCGTTTCTCCTGTAAATGACACTGGACAATTTATTTTTAAACCTAAACCAGTAGTAAAAGAACAATTTTATAACATAAGCAGAAGTTTTGGTAAAATAATAAATATTCAAATTAAAAAGCAAATTGAGAAACTAAATTAAAGTTGTAATTTAAAAAAAAAGCAGCATTTCGATTGAAGTGCTGCTTTTTTTAAGTTGTATCCATAATTAATCAGATTTCAAGTTTTATATAATCTTGGTTTTTAGTTATTACCGTAAATCTTAACATAAAGATCTTTATAAATTTCTTTAATGATTTTACGTTTTAGTTTTAGGGTAGGAGTAAGCTGTCCTCCGTTTATTGACCAAACATCGGGTGTCAGTTCAAAGCGTTTTACTTGTTCCCAATTTCCAAATTTGGTGTTTAAGGTGTCCACTTCCTGCTTGATTCTTTCAATTACTTGTGGATTGGAAATAATCTCCTGATTGGTTGCTCCCAATTGTATTGAATGCAACTTGGCCCATTCCTTTACAAATTCAAAACTAGGCTGAATGAATGCAGCTGGCATTTTTTCGCCATCACCAATTACCATAATCTGCTCGATAAAACGAGATTGTTTCATGGTGTTTTCGATAAGCTGAGGTGCGATGTATTTTCCACCCGAGGTTTTGAACATTTCTTTTTTTCTGTCGGTAATGGATAAAAATCCATCTTTGTCGACATTTCCAATATCTCCGGTATGAAAGTAACCATCAATTATGACTTCGGCGGTTTTTTCCGGATCTTTGTAATAACCCATCATTACATTTGGACCTTTGCAAAGAATTTCACCATCTTCGGCAATTTTTACCTCTACATTATTGATTATTTTTCCAGCTGTTCCTATTTTAAAACCTTTGTTTCTAAAATCATTTACAGAGATTACAGGTGAGGTTTCAGATAATCCATAGCCTTCCATTATGTAAATTTCTGCTGCCGCAAAGATTCTGGCTAATCTTGGTTGTAATGCCGCACTTCCGTTTACAATTAAATCCAATTTTCCTCCCAAACCGGCTTTCCATTTACTGAAAATCAGTTTTCGGGCTAATTTTAATTGTAATTCATACCAAAATCCATTCACTCCATACGGTTCATATTTTAAACCTACGTCAACTGCCCAAAAGAATAATTTCTTTTTAATTCCGGTAAGATCCGATCCTTTGGCAATTATTTTCTCGTATACTTTTTCAATAAGTCTGGGAACTCCCGTCATTACTGATGGGCTTATTTCCTTAATATTATCGGAGATTTTTTCGATAGATTCTCCAAAATAAATGGAACAACCGTAAAATTGATAGATATATGTTACCATTCGCTCATAAATATGGCAAATTGGCAAGAAACTCAACGCACGGCTCACACCCGCATCAAAAGGAATCCTGTCGGCACTGTTCAAAACATTCGACACGATATTTTTATGAGACAACATGACACCTTTTGGCCTTCCCGTTGTTCCCGATGTGTAAATGATTGTTGCTAAATCTTCTGGTTGTACATCATTTTTTCTATCCTCAACAACACTTTGATTGCTTGTGTCTTCACCTAGTTGTAATAACTCATTCCAGTTTTTGCATCCTTCAATTTCGTTAAAGGAATAAATCTCTTTCAATGAAGGGACACTGGCTTTTATATTGTTTACCTTATGGAATAATTCGTCATCTGAAACAAATACATATACCGCTTCGGAATGATTCAGTATATACTCATAATCTTCTTCCGTAATGGTTGGATATATGGGCACGTTTTGTGCCCCAGTTTGTAGAACACCAGTATCCATGATGTGCCACTCGGTTCTGTTATTACTGGATATGATCGCTATCTTGTCATTTTTTTGTACACCCAGCCTTAGCAATGCTCTTGAAATAGTATTGGCTTTGTCAATATATTCTTGAGTTGATGTTTTTACCCAAACGCCGTTTTGCTTGGTTACTAAAGCGTCAGGCTTGTTGTAATTTTCTAGTTGATGGTATGGGAAATCAAAGAGGCGACTGATGTTTATCATTATGAGATCATTAAATTCCCCTGCAAATTAAATAAAAATTCATAATTATTTTTATTTTCCAAAGATTAATTATTGTTTATGAGATACAATATTGGTAATCAACGAAATCGTTTTCTTAAATCGTATGGAAAAAGTTATTTTACACCTGTTTTAATAAGTTTCTTTCTTGTTTGTGATAAAATCAGTTTTTGAAGGATTTAATAAATATTATTCAATGTATTCTTTAACACGTTCTCCAGAAATGAATATTTTCTTTTTGTCATAATGAATGGAAAACGATTGAGAATTCCATTCTTCTTGCTCTGATTTAGGGGTGTTTTTTTTATACCAAAAGGTGTAAGAAGCGCTGTTAAATCCTTCCTTGAAAATAGGAATTCCCGACTCGGAACATTCAATTCCCCATATAATATTTTCCTTGGACAAGTCTTCATTTTGCATGATTCCCGTTCCGTCTGAATTGAGGGTGGTGGTAGGCTCAACTTGATTTATATAGGTATACAATCCTGTAATTGGATAGCCTATAACATTGGCTATATAGTGAACTTTGTTCTTGTCGCTGATTTTTGTGATTTTAATTTGGGCAAAAGAATGGGCTGCACTTAGAATAAGTGTAGTAAATAATGCTATAGTTTTTTTCATGTTGTAGGTTAATAAAAATAGGATTAATAAGTAAAGGGCATTACTTTTTAATAAGAGGTTAAAGTTTTCTGTCGAATTTTAGGCTAAAATATAAATGGAATTTTAGATGAAAGCTACAAATAAATATAATTATAAAGGTATAAATAGCCTTCACTAAATTCTTTGACTCCTTTTGGAGAATAGAGGAAGATTTTTATTTTTTTCTCAATCGTATTGCCATTAGGATCCAGTTTATAGGTTATAACCGTTTCTTCATTGGGATGTTTTTTTGTATTATCTGAATTAATGGTTGCGATATTAATTAATCGGTTGTTACGATCGTATTTGTAAATGTTTTTATAGGATGGCGCACCTGATTTTGAAGTCAACGATTCTTTTATAAGTCCATTGGCATCGTAGTTATATTCAGTCACTAAATTGGTACTTTGATAATCAATTTGAAAAATTTGATTGTTGTCATTAAAATGATAAAAGTACTCATTTCGTGCAGTTACTTTTTTGGGCATACCCGCTGTGTAATCTTCCCCTTTGAATAAAATGTTTTTCTTTTGGACATATTTATAATCAACTGCGGAAAAAATTGGATCTTTTTCGATATTTGTATTTGAAGTGTCTTTATCACTTGATAAAAGAGTGGTTTCTACATCAATATGAGAAACAAAACCTTTATTGGTATAACTAAAAAAGCTTTTTTTGGTTTGTGAGTTTCTTAGGATTTCTTCTATTTCCTTGATTAAGCCATTTTGATCAAATTTATATTGATTACTCACGAATGCAGAATCATTTGTCGTATGTCCTTGAACATCTGTGACGAATTTGTGTTCTTGCATTTCTTTTATATTCCCTTTTAATCTTAATAGTTGGGTGTTTACGCCTAATTCAAGTAAAGGGTTAGCTCTCATTGAAACATCAACGGATTGTGCAAATGCGCAATTAATGGAGAGGAGCATGCTTAAAAAAACAAGAGGTTTTTTAAAAAAAATCATTGGGCTTTCTTAAATTAATTTATGATTTTAAACTAAATTTTTCATGAAAAAAAACGTCTCTAAATTTTAAGAAGACGGGTTTTAAAGGTAAATATAATAATGTTATTAATTGAGATTGTTAATCTATTTCTTGGCGGTTGCAAAGGCTTCATACCAAGATAGATGAGGCTGCTTGATCTTTTGGATAAAGGATAATAAAATTATTTAGCAAAAAAAAAGGATACCCAAACTGGATATCCCTTTTCTATTTTATAAAAAGCGGTTTTTTATTTCACTATTACTTTTGCTGTTTTTGAACCTTCTTCCGAAGTAGCTTTTACAATGTAAATGCCTGGAGTTGATAATTCAAAACTAGTGTCAACATCAGTTTTAAGAGATTTTACTAAAGCTCCGTCAATGCTGTATACATCTACTTGAGTAGCAGATTTAACATTAGATAGAGAAACTTGTTTCCCATTTGAGTATATATTTGTTAATTCTATAGATTTTGCAGAATCAAGTCCTAGTGATAAAACAGAAGTTTCAATTTTAAAATAATTGATTGAAGAATTAGCAAAGATGTATATATTGCCTGCACCTGTGCCTTTGTAGTCGGCACTTAATAAAAGAGGTTTGTTGGCATCTTCATCAGTAAGCTCTCCTAAAAGATTTGCCCCATCACTTATCATACATTTACGACCTCCTGTACCATTTACTCTAAACCATACTTTTATAGTTGTAGGTCCTGTTACTGGAAATGTAAAATAACGAGTAGTTGGCAAGTTGCTTGCAAAACCGGCACTTGAACCATTACCTTTGAATTCCTGAACAGATGTATATTCAGTACCCTCAGTCCAAGTAAGTACCTTTCCACCAGTTGCTCCAAAAGTACCCCCTCCTGATACTTCAGTTAATCCATCAACTACAACTTGTCCTGAAGTTATATTTGGAGATGCTAGAGGCCATAATGTAGTATTGGTTCCCATATCCCAAACTTTTTGGGCATTTATAGACGCTACAGAAAGTAGCAACATAGTAGTTAAAGAAAGTAGTTTTGTCTTCATAATTTTTTTTTTTTGGTTTAGTAATCGATTACACAAAATATTAAAGTCTAAAATTATAATATTATTTTGATATATTATGTATTATATGAATTGTTTTTTAAATAATTAACTGTTAAAATTATGAATAAAAATTTAAAAAAAAAGCGCTTCCTTTCGAAAGCGCCTCTGTATTATTAAAAAAGTTCGAAACTTAGATTTTTTCAATCCACAATCTGGCATTAACAAAAGCTTCATGCCAAGGAGTAACCTCGTCACTTCTGTCTTTTGGATAATTTGCCCAGTTCCATTGGAAAGTTGAACGCTCAAAGTGAGGCATTGTAACTAAATGTCTTCCAGTTTTGTCACACATCATTGCTGTGTTGAACGCAGAACCATTCGGATTCGCTGGATAGCTATCGTAGCCATATTTTCCAACGATATTATAATTTTCTTCACTCATTGGCAAATTGAATTTTCCTTCTCCATGCGAAACCCAAACTCCCAATGTGCTTCCTGCCAAAGTAGACAACATCACAGATTTGTTTTCTTGAATAGTTACCGATGTAAAAATACTTTCGTGTTTGTGGCTGTCATTATGAAGCATTTTTCCGTGAACTTCGTGCTCAGGGTTGATTACTTCCAATTCCATAAACAATTGGCATCCGTTACAGATTCCGACAGATAAAGTGTCTTCTCTTTTGAAGAAATTTTTCAATGCCGTGTTGGCTTTTTCATTGTATTTGAAAGCTCCGGCCCAACCTTTGGCAGAACCTAAAACGTCCGAATTTGAGAATCCTCCAACTGCTCCGATGAATTGAATGTCTTCCAGAGTTTCACGCCCCGAAATCAAATCGGTCATGTGAACATCTTTTACGTCAAATCCTGCCAAGTACATAGCGTTTGCCATTTCACGCTCGGAGTTACTTCCTTTTTCGCGGATAATTGCTGCTTTTGGTCTTGGCTTAGAACCATCAATAACAGGTTTTTTTCCTGTGAAATGAGTTGGGAAAGTATAATTTAACGCTTGATTTTTATAATTATCGAAACGCGCTTGGGCTGTTCCGTTTTTAGATTGTTTTTGGTCTAGCAAGAAAGATGTTTTAAACCAAATGTCTCTGTATTTTGCAATGTCTAATTTACATGGACCAAAGTCCAAAGTAGCTTCAGAAGTAGCTTTACCTAATTTGAAGAAAGAAACATTGTTGGCTCTCAATTTAGCTTCAACTGCTTCGTCTGAATTAGCTTGGAAAACTACAGCGATGTTTTCAGAGAAAAGATATTTTATGATGTCTTTTTCTTCGAAAACAGAGAAATCAATTTTTGCTCCCAAATTAACATCTGCAAAACACATTTCTAATAAAGTAGTAATCAAACCACCGCTTCCGATATCGTGTCCGGCCAAAATCTGATTGTCTAAAATCAATTCCTGAAGTGTATTGAATGCATTTTTGAAGAAAGCAGCATTTTTAATTGTTGGCGCATCGTTTCCGATAGCATTCAGCGTTTGTGCCAAAGAAGAACCTCCAAGTTTGAAGTCATCTTGAGATAAATTAATATAGTAGATGGAACCGCCGTCTTTTTGTAGAACCGGCTCTACTACTTTTTGAATATCGATACAATTTCCACCGGCTGAAATAATTACCGTTCCCGGTGCAATTACTTCGTCGTTTGGATATTTTTGTTTCATCGAAAGTGAATCTTTTCCAGTCGGAATATTGATTCCCAGGTCGATTGCAAATTCGGAACAGGCTTCAACAGCGGCGTATAAACGAGCATCTTCTCCTTCGTTTTTACAAGCCCACATCCAGTTAGCTGAAAGAGAAACCCCTTTCAATCCGTCTTTAATCGGAGCCCAAACGATGTTTGACAATGACTCGGCAATTGCAGTTCTTGTTCCCGCAACAGGATCAATCAGAGAGGCGATAGGAGAGTGCCCAATTGAGGTAGCAATTCCTTCTTTTCCTAGATAATCCAATGCCATAACTCCCACATTGTTCAATGGTAATTGTAGAGGTCCAGCACATTGTTGTTTGGCTACTTTTCCACCTACACAACGGTCAACTTTGTTAGTTAACCAGTCTTTACAAGCTACAGCTTCTAATTGTAAAACCTGTTCTAGGTAAGTAGCTATATTTTTTACATCGTAGTTTAAATCGCTATAGTTGTAATCAACAGTGTTGTCTGTCATTACCGTTTTTGGAGAACTTCCGAAGAAATCTTCCAAGGCATAATCCATCGGCTTTAAACCAGTAGTTTTGGATTCGAATGTAAAACGGTGGTCGCCCGTTACGTCACCCACTTGATACATTGGAGAACGTTCTCTATCGGCAATTCTTTGTAATGTGTCAATGTCTTTTTGACCAATAACCAATCCCATTCTTTCCTGAGATTCGTTACCAATAATTTCTTTTGCAGAAAGCGTTGGATCGCCCACAGGTAATTTGTCCAAATTGATTAATCCTCCTGTTTCTTCGACCAATTCCGAAAGACAGTTTAAGTGTCCACCCGCACCGTGATCGTGAATGGAAACGATTGGATTATTGTCGCTTTCTACCAAGGCACGAATAGCATTGGCTGCACGTTTTTGCATTTCTGGGTTAGAACGCTGAATGGCATTCAACTCAATTCCTGAACCGAAAGCTCCGGTATCTGCAGAGGAAACTGCAGCACCACCCATTCCAATTCTATAATTTTCTCCACCAAGGATAACGATTTTGTCGCCTTCCTGTGGTTTGTGTTTTATCGCTTGATCTAATTTTCCATAACCAATTCCACCTGCTTGCATGATTACTTTATCATAACCAATTTTGCGCTCGTTTTCTTGATGTTCAAAAGTCAAAACCGAACCGGTAATAAGTGGCTGGCCAAATTTATTTCCAAAATCCGAAGCTCCGTTTGAAGCCTTGATTAAAATGTCCATTGGAGTTTGGTACAACCATTTTCTTTCTGCTACGGCATCTTCCCAAGGTCTGTTTTCTTCTAATCTTGAGTAAGAAGTCATATAAACTGCAGTTCCTGCCATTGGCAATGAACCTTGTCCTCCAGCCAAACGGTCACGGATTTCTCCTCCGGAACCTGTTGCTGCTCCATTGAAAGGCTCTACTGTTGTTGGGAAATTGTGTGTTTCCGCTTTTAAAGAGATAACCGAATCAAATTCTTTTATTTCATAAAAATCAGGTTTGTCGCCAGATTTTGGAGCAAATTGTTGTACTCTTGGCCCTTTTACAAATGCCACATTGTCTTTATAAGCCGAAACGATATCATTAGGATTTTCCTGAGATGTTTTTTTGATTAATTTGAAAAGAGAAGTTTCTTTTTCCACTCCATCGATAACAAATGTTCCATTGAAGATTTTGTGACGACAGTGTTCTGAATTGGCTTGTGAGAAAGCAAAAATTTCAGAATCGGTTAATTTTCTACCTAATTTGGTTGATAAATTATCCAAATATTCCACTTCTTCTTGACTTAAGGCAAGACCTTCTGATTTATTGTAAGCTGCAATATCTTCAATATCCAAAATAGCTTCGGGTTGAATATGAATCGTGAAAATGTCTTGATTCAATTCAGTATATTTTTGCGAAAGCATTGGGTCGAAATCATTGAAATCGGTTGTTACTTTCTGAAATTCTTCGATACGGATGATTCCGGAAATCCCCATGTTTTGGGTAATCTCCACTGCATTGGTACTCCAAGGTGTAATCATGGTGGCACGAGGACCAACAAAAAAATCCGACAAAACGGATTTTTCTACTTTATTAGAGTCGGCAAAAAGCCAGTTAAGTTTTGAAATGTCTTGAGCCGAAATTTCGTTTTGCGTTTGCACTGCAAAAACAGTTTTGCTTTGGTTTTCAAAGAAATGGATCATTGTTGTGTGGTTTGTTTTTTTAAAGATGCAAATTTAGGGTAAATATATAGCAAGAGCAAATTTGATAACAAACTCTTTTGAGAAAAAAATGAAGCTAATCTGAAATATTTTTATGAAAAAATTATGCGATAACAGGTTGTTTGTAATCTTGATTTTTTAAATATTTGTCAATATTGTTAAGAATTTCTTTTAGATAATTAATAGCTTCTTTTTTCATTTTTTCTAAATCTTCAGTAGTATATTCTTTTCCGATTTCTGTAAATGAATAAGTTCCATGTGCTAAATCATTTCTTTTGCTTTTAATAGTTAATAAGCAGTTTCCATTTTTAGTTTCAGTATGGTCTGTTTTAGAATCAAAACCATATTGTTTGCTAATCTCCTGAATTTTTCGGCTATCTACATTTCCACTAAATACTTTTTGCTTACTAAAACTAATTTTTACTATATCATTAGCAATACTACTAATTTTGGTTACAAAATCTTTTGCATTTGAGTTGCTTTTCAAATAAGAAACAAGAACTTCTCTTAATTCAATTTTTAATAAATCAAAAGAAACCCCATTGCTATGTATATTATTGTGGATTTCTTCAATTGCATTTGACATTGTGGATTCAACAAGATTATACAACATTAAAATCATATTTGATTTTAAAATCTTATTTAAGTCATCATTAGTACTTGTTTCTATGAAATTTTCTATAAAATTATAATAGATTTCAATTTCATTTGCTCTTTCTAGATAAATAATTTTAACAGAATTCATTATTCTAATAATTTATTTTTAACAAATTCTATTCGCCCAGTGACCTTTACTTTACTATTTGCTGCATCTGAAGTAGTATGATTTTTAAATTCCTTCGAGTTTAACCAAGATATAATGCTTCCAGATTTTGGTTTTAGGTTAGATTTTTCTTTTAATGCTAACGCGACGCCAACAGATATTGCTTCAAATCTAACTCTTGGTGTTGATTTGTGTGAAGTTTCTTTTTTAAATCCATGAGGGAAATTCTTCTTAACGAATTCAAGCATAGAATCAAATTGCGCCTTCATTTTAATTTTGTCAAAACCTTTTGAATGTTTTTCTGAAATATAATCATCTAAGAAATCATCAACTCGATGAACAAAAAGCTTATAATTATCAGTGTAGGCAAAAAAACGCAATACTAATTCTTGTGCTTCTCCTCTTTTCTTTTTATCTAAAGGTATAGGACATAAGTTGTTAAATAAATCATTTTGTGAACATTCATTTAAAAAATTATAAAAATCTCCTTCATACACACCTTTTCTTATTTCCATTGAAGTGAGATCATAAGGTTTAGTATTTATACGTCCAAACAAATCTCTTCTTACGTTTGCTGATGCTTTTTCTGTTAGTTCAATAGAACGTAGTGTTTTTCTTAGAAATCTTCTTTGGCGACTTTCTAATAAATCATCGTATTTAAAACCATTTAATTGATCAAGAACTTCTAATCCATCTAAAGCAAATTCATTAAGTTTGAATTTATTTATTGTTCTAATTCTTTGAGAACCATCAACAATTTCTAATTTACCTGTATCTAAATCATCTGCAAAAAATAAATAAGGAATTGGTAAGTCTAATAAAAGTGATTCAATGAATTTGGACATTTTTTCAACATCTTTTTCCCAAACGAAATTTCGTTGATATGGAGGTATAACAAATTCTTCTTTTTGATATTTGTCAATCAAGACTTCAACTGGATACTCTCGGGTGTCATAATTAACAGGAACTCGTTCTTCTATTATTTGTAATTCAGCAATTTCTTTCTCTTGCAATGTTTTCATTTAATATAATTTTAAATGTTCTTTTATACTTTTAGCAATAACTTGTCCAAGTGCAACAGGCACTGCATTTCCTAATTGTCTTGCAATCATAACGGTTGAGAACTCTTTGTCTTCATCAAAAAATTTATAATTTTCAGGAAAAGTTTGTAATAATGAAGCTTCTCTTAAGGATATTGCCCTGTCTTGTACAGGATGACCAAATCTACCATTTCCATATCCAATACAATGTGTAGTTATAGTAGGAGAAGGTTCTTCCCATTTCATTCTTCCATAGACACTTGAATAGGATTTTCCTGATTGTTTTTGATGACAGGCTAAAATTAATTCATTTGACCAATCTTTCCAGCTTCCTCCATAAGGAGTTGCTTTTATTCTTTTTTTATTTAACTCTGTAAGTTTTCGGGCAAAATGTAATTTGTCATTTGGAAAACTTTCTCCATCTTTTATTTCGGGAAGGTTACCAATGGCATCTTTTACTGTTTTGTAATTTTGAGGGGTATGAGTTTTAGGAATTAAATTTATTTCACCAAATTTTGAAGCTAAAAGAACTAGTCTTTTTCTTTTTTGGGGAATTCCATATTCAGGACAATTGACAACTTCAAATGATACAAAATATCCCTGGTTTTTTAAGTCATTAATAAAATCATCAAAAACTGGGGCTTTCTTAAAATTCAGTAATTGAGCAACGTTTTCCATGGAAACAATTTCAGGCTTTGTTTCCTTTATTAATCTTGCAAACTCATATAATAGTTTCCATTTGTTATTCTCTTTCTCTTTATCTTTAAAAGTATAAGATGAAAAAGGTTGACAAGGTGCGCAACCTACTAAAACACGTATTTGAGAATTGCCATAAATAGCTTCGATTTCGTCAGAGGTTATATCTGAAATGCTTTTTGATATAAATTCAGATTTATTATTTTTTTCAAAAGCATATTTGCATGTTTCGTCAATGTCTATACCAGCTAGTATGTTGAATTTTTCTTTCACAAAACCGTGAGACAGTCCGCCAATTCCACAGAACAAGTCAATTACACCAACTTTTGCTAAGTTATTTTTCTGTGTTTTCAAAATTGATTTTTAATAAAATTATTGGGTGCAAGTTAATTTTTTTTTTTAAGAATAATTAGTTTAAAAAATATGCTTAATTTAATCTATTTAGGAAACGGCTTGCTTTGGTAAGCACCCAAATCCGGTGGCAATGTTCTTGTGATTCCCAAAATATCCAGCGGAATTAAATATGTCGCATTCCCTTTTGCGAAAGCGGGCGACGTATTGTCAATATTGAAATTGTTGATGTTTGGATTGAAGAATTTCGGATCCTGATTTAGAATAATTCCGTTGTAATGTGCTGGGTCTTTATCAAATTGATATAGTGGATCGCTCGTATATTTATTGTTCGTGTTATTGAATTTGAGCAAACAATTGTTGAATTGATAATTGAATAGAGCTGTTGTTTTTTTGTCCAAAAGCATTTCGTTGGAATACGAACCGTAAATGATGCAATTGTTGAATGTTGCTCCCGTCAAATCTTTTGTTTCCGGAGTAGCACCGCTGCTGTAATTGCTAATGTATAGGGCTAATTGCTCTGGACTTGACCAATTGTTATTAAACGTGCAATGGGTAAATTTGTAATTTCCACCATAAGTACAAGCTAAACTGGCCTGTCCCGTATAGTTGATGACAATATTTTCTCCTTCAATCAAGGCGTTTTTGGCTTGAATCCCATAATGGGTACAGTTGTAAATCTGTGTGTTTTTTATTGAGGCTGTTGTTCCATTATTGCCATCAACTAACAATCCAACCGTAGCATTTTTTAATGTGAGATTTTGAATTGTATTATTGTTGCTTCCATTTTGTAACCAAATCGTTCCCCATTGTCCTGGAATGTATCCAAAATCCGGTTGTTGACGATCACTGCTAAAAATTACTTCATTTTCCAGTTTATCGGTGGTGGATTTTGTTCCGTTCACGTGTATGGAAGCGTTTTTGGATACAATAAGTCCAGAATTGGTATGGAAATACACTCGGGCGCCTGCATCAAAAATTACGGTTTCATTCTCGGGTACGGCTGCATACCCATAAATGACATACGCTTTTTTGTTGGTAAAATGCAGTTCGTTGCCATGAATAGGATCATTTTTGTCCAAATAAAAACCACTTATTTTTTCATTGTCAATTGGTAGTGTTTCCGTGGTTCCATCTGCATTACGGTTGGGGTATAATAAGATGGCATCCTGAACCAATGTTACCAGTTCTACTTTTTGAAGATTGGCACCGCTGTCAAATTCTATTTGATCCGTGTATAAAAATTCCTTTGAAGTTGTAGGCGTACTTTCAACAGTTGTTTCTATAAAAATGTACAAACTGTCTTTGGCCAGTAAGGTAACGTTTTCAAATATCTTGCCTTGATTTCCTTGAGCTCCATCAACAGACATACGGTATTTTGAATTTAATCCCTTGTTGAATCTAATCAACGGAATGTTAATATCATTTTTAGAATGGTTATATACTTTTAGGGCGAATGTGCTGGAACTCAAATTGGTAAAAACAGTATCCAAATACACCGTATCTTTTGAAAAAGTTAATTCACCTGTACTGGATACGGTATCAAAATCGCTGCGACATGAGCAAAAAGAAAGGGTTATTCCCAGTAAAAAGAGTAAGGTAAAGTGACGCATTTAGTTTTATTTTTTGTAAAAATAGAAAAAAACCAGTAGCTATCTAAAAAAAAGCCATCTATAACTTTTTGGGTTGTAGATGGCTTAATGATTTTTTACTTTTGGGGTTATTATTAATTCTTTGATGTTCTTACCTTAAATGCAAACGTACCACTTATGGTTTTTATGGTTGCAGGATCGTTTATTAAGTAAGCTTTCATTTGATATTTGCATACCACTTTGAAAAGATCATAATTTTGTTCGCTTCCTAATAATTCTACTTTAACAACTTGGTTGTATTCAGAGTCAGATAAACCTTTGGCGCTTACTAGTCTTTTTGAAGTGTCTTCTATGCTGTTGGCATTCAAGGGAAGCTTTTGTGAAAACTGAAAAGGTTCTTCATTACTGCCATATTCCGTTATTTTATGTTTTAATGAGATTTTGGCTTTTAGCATTTTGGCGCTAGTTTTTGGGTATGAAAAAACAAAGGATTCTCTGGTTGATGCTGATGAAGCTGAGACCGTATAAGTGGAATCGTTTATGGCATAAGGAAAAAGATCCAATTTCTCACAATCGATATGTTGCTCCCAATCGGGTGTTTTAAACGATAAATGTAAGGCTGTACTAACTTCTCCTGTCGAAGCATCTGATTCTAATTCGTCTTTTTTTCCTCCGTCCTCGCTAGTGCATGAGCAAAAAAGTATTACAAGACCGTAAACAAATAATTTGTAAAAGTGTGATGAAGTTAATGAAGTGATTTTCATGAAAGTTTCGTTTTAGTTTTTTAATTAAAATTTTTTATAAAGTTAAGTTGATATTTAAAGATAGAAAATACTCAAAAAGAGGTATTTTTTCTTTTATTATTAAGGATTTTTAAAGAAAATAAACAGATCGGCAAGCTAACGTATTTTGTTATTTTTTTGCAAAAATAGAAAAAATTCAATGCCTATCAAGGGAGATAAGTATTTTGAACTCATTGCTGACTTTTTTCTACTAACTTTTCTATAAATTTACATTTTTAAAATAAAAAAATACATGACATTCGATAAAGACAAAATACTCGAATTTTGTAATTCGTTTTCCAAAAACACATTGATGGAAACCTTAAAAATTGAGTTTATAGATGCAGGCGAGGAATTTTTGGTTGCTAGAATGCCCGTAAATTCTACTGTTCATCAGCCTATGGGATTGTTGCATGGTGGAGCTTCGGTTGCTTTGGCCGAAAGTGTGGGGAGTGCCGCTTCGCACTTTTTTATTGATGCCAAAAATCAAGAAGTGCGTGGTATAGAGATTTCGGCCAATCATTTAAAAAGTATTCGTGAAGGAGTTGTTTTTGGGACTGCCAAAATTATCCATAAAGGAAAAAGCATTCACCTTTGGGAAATTAAAATTACTGATGAAGCCGGAAATTTAATTTCGCTTTGCAAATTGACGAATATGGTTTTGACGAAAGAGAAAAAAAAATATGAGTGATTTTTTTGATAGAGTAATATTGCAACGCAAGCAAAACCTGCCTTTTGTTTTGTACTGCAAGCCCAATTCGGATTTGATAATCGGAATGTTTCAGCAGAATGATATTTTGTTTAATGTGGTCGATTTTACCGAAAAAGGTTTTGTATTTGCTTCTTTTGACGGGAGTAATGTTCATATAATTCCCGAAAACGAATCGGAAATAGTTGGTGTGATTAGAGAGAAAGGTGAAACCAATGTCTCTGAAAAGAAATGGGAATTTCAGGATGAGTTTGATAAAAAAGATTTTGAAAGAATAGTTGCCAAGGGAATTCAAGCCATAAATGATCAGGAATTTAAGAAGGTTGTTCTTTCCCGAAAGGAAGTAATCGAATTGGAAAACCTTGACTTGGTTGCAACTTTCAAAAAATTGGTACAATTATATCCTGCCGCTTTTACCTATTGTTTTTTTCATCCCAAAATAGGACTTTGGATGGGAGCTACACCAGAGCAATTGGTAAAAGCCAATGTAAACGTGTTTGAAACGATGGCTTTGGCGGGGACCCAAAAAGGCAATGACTCTGAGGAAATTATTTGGGGAAAGAAAGAAAAAGAAGAGCAGCAATTTGTTACTGATTATATTGTAGACCAATTGAAAGAGGCTACACTGGAGGTTTCAGTTACAGAACCTTATAGCCTTAAAGCAGGCAGTATTTGGCATTTGAAAACCGATATATGGGGTGTTTTAAATACAGGTTTCAGTTTGAAACAAGTCGTTAGTCTACTACACCCGACACCTGCTGTTTGCGGATTGCCTAAAGAGGCTTCGAAAGCTTTTATTTTGGAAAATGAAAATTACAATCGGACTTTCTATACTGGATTTTTGGGAGAATTGAACACGAGTTTTGCAGTCGATTCGGTAAGTTCAAGCTTATTTGTCAATTTGCGTTGCATGGAAATTGAGGCCGATTTAGAAAGCAAAACTGCAAGAGCCAATTTATTTATGGGCTGCGGAATCACTAAAGACAGCATTCCCGAAAAAGAATGGGAGGAAAGTGTGAATAAATCCATGACGATGAAGAGAGTGTTGAATTAAAAGTTGATAGTTTGCGGTTTAAGTACTGAACAATAAACCACAACCAAAAGCAATAAACAAAAACATAAATATGAAATTAGATATACTTGCTTTCGGGGCGCATCCCGATGATGTAGAATTAGGGTGCTCCGGAACAATTTTAAAGGAGATTTCCTTGGGGAGAAAGGTTGGAATTGTCGATTTGACCCGTGGCGAATTAGGGACTCGTGGTTCAGCCGAAATCCGTGACCAAGAGGCAAATGCCGCAGCGAAGATATTGGGAGTTTCCGTTCGTGAGAATTTGAATATGAGAGATGGTTTTTTTATCAATGACGAAAAACACCAATTGGAAGTCATAAAAATGATCCGAAAGTACCAACCCGAAATTGTATTATGTAATGCGATTGATGATAGGCATATCGATCATGGAAAAGGTAGCAAGTTAGTTTCTGATGCCAGTTTTTTGTCAGGTTTGATGAAAATCGAAACAATTTTGGACGGTGAAAACCAAAAGGCTTGGAGACCCAAATTGGTGTATCATTATATTCAGTGGAAAAATATAGTGCCTGATTTTGTAGTGGACATAACAGGATTCACGGATAAAAAAACCGAAGCTATCTTGGCATACGGATCTCAATTTTATGACCCGAATTCGAAAGAGCCCGAGTCTCCAATATCGAGTAAAAACTTCATGGAAAGCCTAAATTACCGCTCGAGAGACTTAGGAAGACTAACTGGATTGGAACATGCCGAAGGTTTTACTGTTGAAAGGTATTTGGCAGTCAATAGCTTAGGAGATTTGAAGTAAAAATGTTTAATTTTTTTTAATTTTTTGTTTGCAGAAGTAAACATTTGTTCTATCTTTGCCACCGCTAAGCACAAATGGTGGTTGTAGCTCAGCTGGTTAGAGCATCGGTTTGTGGTGCCGAGGGTCGCCGGTTCGAACCCGGTCATCCACCCAAAATGGCAAAAGCCTCGAAGTAATTCGAGGCTTTTTTGTGGAATAAACTTTTGTTTTACGTTATTACAAAAAGAGTGATTCTTTTTTAAAGGAAATAGTAAATGTTGTCCCGTTGTTAATTTTACTCTCAACATCAATTTTTCCTCCCAGACTGGTGATGTGGTTGTTTACCAAATAAAGCCCGATTCCCTTGCTGTCGATATGATTGTTAAATTTTTGGTGCAAGCCAAATATTTTGTCTTTTACAAGTTCCATATCGAAGCCAACACCATTATCTGAAAAAATAAGTTGATCAACACCATCAATTTTTCTGGAATAGATTGTGATGATAGGAGGGATACCCGGAATGGCATATTTAATCGAATTGGTCAATAGATTTAAAAAAATGCTTTCAATATAGGATTTGTTGAAATTCACTTTTTCAAGTTGTGAAAAATCAGTGTTTATAGTGGTTTTGGAATTTTGGATTAAGGAACTTATAGAATGGATTACTGTATTTAGAGATTCTGAAAAATATATTTCTTCGAGCTCTGCAATTGATTTGTCCTCGAGGATTAAAACATCTACATAATTGTTCAAGGTTTGTTTCAATGTTTCGGTGGCTGATTGCAGCATCTCAATAAACTGTAAGGTTTCTAAATCTTCAATTTTGCTAACATCCAAAAGGCTAAAAATAGAAAGCAGATTGTTTACCGGCGATCTCAAATCGTGAGAACTGGTATAACTTAATTTTTTGAGGTCATTATTGATTTTTGTAAATTTTGTAAGCAATAAATTTCGTTCCTGTTCCAGTTTTTTATTATGAGTGATGTTTTTTGCAATTGCATAAACTAATTTCTCAGCAGTTATGGGCATAGAAGTCCAAGAGAGCCATACTACTTCGCCGTTTTTTGTAACGTATCTATTTTCAAAATTGAAAAGAGGTTTGTTTTTGTATAATTCGCTCCTTACTTTTGATGTGTATTCCTGATCTTCAATGTGAATGAAATCATTTATAGGCTTTGAAAATAATTCTTCATTCGTATAGCCTAATAATTGAGAAACGGCAGGATTGATTTTTTTGAAAAAGCCATCGAATCCAGCGATGCAAAGCAAATCTGCGGATAGTTCAAAAAAATTTTCGAATAGATATTTACTCTCTGATTTTCGAATTGAATTGTGATTTCCTGTCATTGATTGGGGCTGCATTGTTGTTGTTTCAATTCTTTCGATACGAAACGGTAAAAGGATTGTTGTGAAAATTTGCTACATCCTGATTTTGTAAATTGGAATATAAATCAATCCCATAATAATCTACATATTGTTATTGATCGAGTTCCAAATATATTGATATTGTTTTGATTGGCTGTGTGTTTTTTTGAATATTTCGAAAAAAAAAAGAGCCTCAAATTTCTTTGAAGCTCTTTTATGACAAATGTTATTTCGTTATTTTATCAACTACAATTCTTTCCGGTCTGTTAGCTAGATCCCAGGCAATAACAAATGCTAATTGTGTTCTTTTTGCCAAGGCATCAAATTCTATTTTCTCAACTTCATCCGTTTTTCTATGATAATCAGCATGTACTCCATTAAAAAGAAATACTGCCGGAATACCATGTTTGGCAAAATTATAATGATCTGAACGCTCATAGAAATGGTTGGGATCTTTCGGGTCATTAAACTTGAAATCCAAGTCCAAACGAGTGTATTTGTCGTTTTGTGCAACCGTAATATTGTGTAGATCGCTCGATAATCTATCGGCTCCAATTACATATACATAATTGTTGGTACTGGGGTGATCAAAATCACGACGACCAATCATATCGATATTGATATCGGCTATGGTATTTGCTATTGGAAACAATGGATTTTCCGAGTAGAAACGTGATCCATGCAAGCCGTGTTCTTCGCCAGTTACATGAAGAAATAAGATAGAACGTTTTGGTCCGTGGCCATCTTTTTTTGCTTTCTGGAAAGCTTCGGCAATTTGAAGAATGGCAACTGTACCTGATCCATCATCATCTGCACCGTTATAGACATCTCCGTTTTTTACGCCTACATGGTCGTAATGAGCCGAAATAACAAGTACTTCATCCGGTTTTTCAGAGCCTTCTATATAAGCCCAGATATTCTCTGAATCGAGTAAGCCTTGATTATGTTTAGCATTTAAGTAAGCGGCAGGAATGGGCTGGTAATAACTGGTAGCCCCTTTTGGATACGGTATTTTGCTTTTCTTATATTGGTCGATAAGGTATTTTCCGGCTTTTTTTTGTCCTTGGGAACCAGTTTCGCGGCCTTCCATTTCATCGGAAGCAACAATGTACAGCTTTGTTTTCAAACTTTCGGCTGTTATGGTATTCATGAACTTTGTTGGATCGTCGTTGTTAATTACTTTCTTTTGGGCAAAACTATGTAGAGTTACAATAAAAGCAACTAGAGTTAAGGCTTTTTTCATTTTAAATTTGGATGTAATATGTAAGTTGTTATTTTTTTAATACTTCATTTAAGAATAATTTGAAATGTTCAAATGATCTCTTTGCGGCTTTTTCATTATAGGCAGCTCCTTTTGAATTGTCTGTGCCCGACTCCGGATTGGTAAAGGAATGAACTGCATTTGCATAATAAATCATTTGCCAATCGGCTTTTGAATCTCGCATTTCTTGTTGAAAAGCGGTAATTTCTTCCTTTGATTCATAAGGATCATCAGCACCATGACATACCAATACCTTTTCAGTAATAGTTTCGGTTGGTCTTGTAGCATCTTTACCTAAGCCTCCATGAAAAGAAACCACGCCTTTTATATTTAGATGTGCACGAGCTGCCTCAAGCGCTCCAGTTCCTCCAAAACAATAACCAATAATCACAATATTATCAGAGTTGGCACCAGCCAAAATAAGTTGTTGTAATGCCAATGAAATTCTTTTTTGATAGGCTGTGTAGTCCTTTTTGTAAAATCCTGCAATTTTCCCTGCTTCACCATTGTCTTTTGGGTAATTTCCTTCGCCATAAATATCAGCTATAAAAGCATAGTAGCCCAATTTTGAAAGTGTTTCGGCAGTATCTTTAGACAGTTTGTCAATTCCTTTCCAAGCGGGAAGTATTAAGATACCCGGTTTTTTAGAACTCTTTTGTGAAGGACTGATTTTAAAGCCATTCAAAATCTGATTTCCGTCTTTATATTGTACTGATTTTAATTGACCAAATGCTTGACCTGCAATTAGAATCGTTCCTAGAATTATAAAATTTAAATTTTTCATGGTTTGTTTTTTTGCAAATATCCGATAAATAATTAATATAAGAAAAATCTTTAAAATAAAATATTTTACCAGGGTTGAAACTTGTGATGGAATAAGTATAATCTGTTTTAATCAGAAGATTATAAACTGATATTTCGTTTGAAAGCACAGCCCAATTCAATTAGGGATTCCGTTTTGGAAATTCCTGCAATAGAATCGATTTTTTCGTAAAGTAATCGTCTCATGTGTTCGTGGTCTTTGGCTATCATTCTTATGTAAAGAGTAAAAGTGCCCGTGATGTAATAACATTCTGTTATTTCGGGAATTAGTTTTAAGGCTTCAATAACTTTTTCGGAGTCTTGGTCTTTTTTTAAGGTGATTCCGGTAAACGTTCCCCAGTCGTACCCTAATTTTTTTTCGTTTAAAATAGGTTTGATTCCAGATATGATTCCCTGTTCCATTAATCGATTGATGCGCTGGTGCACCATTGTATTAGAAATTTTTAAATTATTGGCAATTGAAGAAAAAGCCATTCTTCCGTCTTTTTCCAACTCTTTTATGATATTGATGTCAAATTCATCTAAAATGTCCATATTTTACTTCTTTTAAGTTAAAATCACTTTTTTTTGCGATAAAAGTAGTTGTTTTTTATTTGTTATTAGGATTGAGTGGCTCTTGCGATAATAAATTAACAAGATGACTTGTTTTTGTTATAAAAAAGATAATATTTTTTCTAATAAACTATTATAAAAGTCAAATTTTTCTTTTTATTTGATTGATGGAAAATATTTATTACTTTTGTTTGATATTTTAATAAAATTTGGAGAATGGAACATACTGCACAATCACTTACCTTAAAATCGGAGGCTTTAATAGAAAAAGAGAATAAATATGGAGCCCATAATTATCATCCGCTACCTGTTGTTTTGGAAAAAGGGGAAGGTGTTTTTGTATGGGATGTTGACGGAAAAAAATATTTTGATTTCTTGTCGGCTTATTCAGCGGTAAATCAAGGTCATTGTCATCCAAAAATTGTTGGTGCGATGGTTGAGCAAGCCCAAAAATTGACATTAACTTCTCGTGCTTTTTATAATGATCAATTGGGTGTTTATGAAGAATATATAACCAAATATTTTGGTTTTAACAAAGTGTTGCCAATGAATACGGGTGCTGAGGCTGTGGAAACCGCCTTGAAACTCTGTAGGAAATGGTCCTATGAAGTAAAAGGAATTCCCGAAAATCAGGCTCAGGTTATTGTGTGCGAGGGAAATTTTCATGGAAGAACAACTACCATTATTTCTTTTTCGAATGACGAAAGTGCCCGAAAATCTTTCGGACCTTTTACCGAAGGTTTTATAAAAATACCCTATGATGATATTGAGGCTTTGGAAAAAGCGTTGCAATCTTCAACCAATATTGCAGGTTTTTTGGTAGAGCCAATTCAGGGTGAGGCTGGAGTTAATGTTCCAAGTGAAGGTTATTTGGCTAAAGCCAAAGCACTTTGCGAAGCGCATAATGTATTGTTTATTGCTGATGAAGTTCAGACAGGAATAGCAAGAACGGGTAAATTATTAGCAGTGCATCATGAAAATGTACAGCCGGATATTTTGATTTTGGGAAAAGCCATTTCAGGCGGTGTTTATCCGGTTTCGGCAGTTTTAGCCAATAATGAAATTATGAATGTTATCAAGCCGGGTCAGCATGGATCTACTTTTGGAGGAAATCCTATTGCAGCGGCTGTTGCAATTGCAGCTCTTGAAGTGGTTCGTGAAGAGAATTTATCCGAAAATGCAGAGAAATTAGGTTTGATTTTAAGAAAAGGACTTAATGAAATTGCAGAACGTAATCCTTTAATAGAATTGGTTCGGGGTAAAGGACTGCTTAATGCTATCGTGATTAATAGTGATGAAGATTCGGATTTGGCTTGGGATATTTGTCTTCGTTTTAGAGATTACGGATTATTGGCAAAACCAACACATGGCAACAAAATACGTTTTGCACCGCCATTGGTAATTACTGAAACCCAAATTCAGGAATGTCTTGCAATTATTGAAAAAGCATTGAATGATTTTAGATAATAATCTGATTTTAAGATAAAAATGGAGGCTGCCGAACATACGGTTAGCCTCTTTTTTATTAAGTAATACGATGTTTTTACAAATAAGTAATGCTTTGAAAAGTTTATTGTCTTTTTTGATGTGCTTTTTTTGTCAAATAATTAAAAGTTGTTTGTTTTATGAAAATAAAAAGCAGATTTTGTTATGATACTATTTTTAATACTTATATTTGTATACGTATTTATACGTAGTTAAATAGAAGTTGAATTTTATACTTTGAATGATGAAAGCGGCAAATAGACCAAAGTTGACAATAGTCGGGGCAGGACCAGGTGATGTAGAATTGATAACGCTGAAAGCAATTAAGGCATTGGAAAGTGCCGATGTTGTTTTGTATGATGCCTTGGTTAATGAAGAGTTATTGCAGTATGCCAAACAAGCAGAAATTATATTTGTTGGAAAACGTTTTGGTTGTCATGCGTACAGCCAAGATCAGATCAATGATTTAATCGTTTCTATGGCTAAAAGTAAAGGGCATGTAGTTCGTTTAAAAGGCGGAGATCCTTTCGTTTTTGGAAGAGGAAGTGAGGAAATTGATTTTGCAAGTCAATTTGGAATCGAGACATCGATTGTTCCCGGAATTTCATCAGCAATGGGAGTGCCTGCTTCCAACGGAATCAGTTTGACACAAAGAAAGGTTGCCGAAAGTTTTTGGGTTATTACAGGAACAACTTCGGAACATAAATTATCAAAGGATGTTGCCTTGGCTTCGCAATCTTCGGCCACGGTTGTCATTTTGATGGGAATGAACAAACTTGATGAGATTGTTGCTTTGTACCAAAGCAATAGAACCGACGATTTGCCTATTGCGATTATTCAAAATGGAACCAAAACCACACAAAAGAAAGTGGTTGGGACAATCAGTACCATTACTGCATTAGTAGAAGAACATCAAATGGCTTCTCCGGCAATTATCGTAATTGGTGAAGTGGTTAGAAATGCTTCAAAACTAACTTCATATATGGAAGAAGAATTGGTTTTTGATTCTTTTTTGGAGGAGGAATTTATTTTGCAAAATCTAGATGAAATAATATGATTAGGATAAAATATTTTGGAGCTCTAGTAACCCGTACAAGACGTCGTGGGGAAAAAATCTATTTTTCAGATTTAAGATTAAGTAAGTTATTAGCTGAATTGGAGAGAAAATATGATCTGAATAAGTTGCCGTTTAGGGTAGCCGTTAATCAAAAAATAATCGACAAATTTTCCAATCAAATTTTAAAGAGTAACGATACGGTTGCTTTACTTCCTCATTTTATCGAGGCATAATTTTATTTTCCTCTTTTGATGTATTCATAATGATTGATGATTTTCTGTTTTTTATTTCTAATTAAAATTCATATTTGCAGTATTGTTTTACAAATAAATAATATACTTTTGGTTTAATTAAGGTATTTATAAAGGTAAAACATGAAAAAAGGTATTATAAGTATATTTGTTCTATGCATATGTTTTAGTGTTAATGGACAATCAATAGACAAAATCATTACCGGCAAGGAAGTAAGCCGAATTGAAAAAGTGCTTTCCGCTGATGATATGCAGGGAAGAAGGACTTTTACTCCAGGAATTGATAAAGCATCGGCTTTCATAGAATCGGAATTCAAGAAAGCGGGACTAAAACCGTTTATGGGAGCGTCTAATTTTAGACAAGAGTTTTCAATGACCGATTCGAAAGCTGTTTCTTCCAAAATAATTATTGACGGAAAAGAAATCGACAACAATAAAGTGGTTACTTTCTCATATCTGCCTCAAGTTTCCTTAACGGAGAAAAGCGACATTGCTGTTGTTAAAATAGGTAAAGGAGATAATATTGGAAAAAAATTCAATGAGTATTATAAAAGTCCCAAAAGTTATTTGGTATTAGTTGATCCTTCCTTCAATAATGTGTTGCCTAATATTCAGCATATTGATAGAATTAATTCTGATCCTGGGACTAATACAATTTTATTTGTTTTTGGAGTATCAGAAGCTACTACTTTCTCTGTTGAACTAACCAATACTATTTCTAAAAAAGCACTGAATAATGTAGTCGGAATACTATCAGGTAAGAGCAAGCCGGATGAATATGTAATTTTTTCAGGGCACTACGATCATCTTGGCACTGGTTCTCCAGAAGAAGGAGTACCACATCCTGCAGGTGATTCCATTTATAACGGAGCGAATGATGATGCGGCAGGAACTACCGCGGTAATTATGTTGGCCAATTATTTTAAAAAATTAAAAAACAACGAACGCACTATCATTTTTACCACTTTTGTTGCCGAAGAATTAGGTGGTTTTGGAGCTAAATATTTTTCGAAACAACTTCCTGCGGATAAGGTGATTGCCATGTTCAATTTGGAAATGATTGGCACAGAATCCAAATGGGGAAAGAATTCGGCTTATATTACAGGATTTGAAAAATCGAACATGGGGGAGATATTACAGAAGAATTTAGATAAAACCAGTTTTAAGTTTTATCCCGATCCATATCCTGAACAGCAATTATTTTACCGTTCTGATAATGCGACCTTGGCTAAACTAGGAGTTCCGGGACACACCATTTCGACTTCAAAAATGGATAATGAACCTAATTATCACACCGCCGATGATGAATTTGAAACTTTGGATATTGAAAATATGACCGAAATAATTAAGGCTGTTGCTTTGAGTTCTATGTCTATTATCAGTGGAAAAGATACGCCTTCAAGAGTTGACACGACACAGTTAAAATAATGTCAAATCAAGGATGAGCAAAAAAGTTGTCTAAAAATTAGGCAACTTTTTTTGTTTTATTGCTAGGAGTATTTCAATATACTTCTTATTCTTTTCTTGATAAAATCTAATGTCCTGAAAACATTAATTCGATAGGATTCTATCTGTGAAAATATTATTTTTGCACCATTCTGAAAGGGAAAACTAACTTTATCTACTTTAAGAAAGATTCTCCGCCATGATTTGAAACCTTTGAGTCATGGAATTATTCTGAAATACAAATTGACTATTTATTTACATGTTTTTTGGTGACAAAATGCATTACAAATTATTTTCTATTGCTATGAGATTTTTTTTCAACTTATTTGATTTATCGCAAAAGGTGAATTATAAAACAGAGATTCTAGCTGGTTTTACAGTTGCGATGACTATGATACCAGAATCTTTGTCATTTGCAATTTTGGCAGGTTTGCCTCCTTTAATGGGGTTATACGGCGCATTTATTATGGGATTCGTCACCGCAATTTTTGGAGGGCGTCCGGGATTAATTTCAGGTGGGGCAGGAGCAACTGTTATTGTGTTAATCGCATTAATGAAATCACATGGTATTGAATATGTTTTTGGTGCCGTTGCCTTGGCGGGAATTATTCAAATTGTGATTGGTTTGTTGAAACTGGGAAAATTCATCCGATTGGTTCCTCATCCTGTGATGTTTGGTTTTGTCAATGGATTGGCGATTGTTATTTTTATGTCTCAATTGGAACAATTCAAGACAGTAGTGAATGGACAAACAGAATGGCTTACAGGTCTTCCATTTTTAATTATGGCTGGTTTAGTAGGCTTAACAATTGCAATTGTCATTTTATTGCCAAAACTGACCAAGGTTATTCCATCATCATTGGTAGCCATAATTGTTGTTTTTGGATTGGTTATGATTTTTGATATTGATACAAAGCAAGTTGAGGATATTGCTTCGATAAGCGGAAGTTTGCCCCCTTTTCATATTCCTAATTTGCCATTGAGCTTTGAAACACTTCAAATTATTTTTCCTTTTGCATTGATAATGGCAGCAGTTGGATTAACTGAAGGATTATTGACATTGAATCTTGTGGATGAAATTACGGCTACGAAAGGAAATAGTAATAGAGAATGTCTAGCTCAAGGTGGTGCAAACCTTTTGAACGGTTTTTTCTTCGGTATGGGTGGCTGTCCCATGATTGCACAAACTTTGGTAAATCTTTCAGCAGGTTCCAGAGCAAGACTTTCGGGAATTATAGCTTCATTGACTATTTTGCTAATTATTTTGGTAGGTGCTCCCGTTATTGGAAAATTGCCAATGGCCGCTTTGACAGGGGTAATGATTATGGTTGCAATAGGAACATTTGAATGGGCAAGTTTAAGAATTTTTAAACGAATGCCCAAAAGTGATATTTTTGTTATGATTGCGGTTACGCTAATTACCGTTTTTCTTCATAATTTGGCATTGGCGGTTTTGATAGGTGTAATTATTTCTGCCTTGGTTTTTGCTTGGGATAATGCCAAACGCATCCGTGCAAGGAAATATATTGATGAAAACGGAATAAAACATTATGAAATTTATGGTCCGTTGTTTTTTGGTTCTGTAGCAGGTTTTTCTGAAAAGTTCGATGTAAGGAATGATCCTTATGAAGTGATTATTGATTTTGCGGAAAGTCGTATTGTTGACATGTCTGCCATTGAAGCATTGAACGCACTAACACGCCGCTATCATAAGGATGGTAAAAAAGTACATTTACAACATTTAAGTCAAGATTGCATCCTATTACTTAAAAATGCCGAGGCAATTATTGATGTAAATATTATGGAAGATCCGACCTATAAATTGGTTGGTAACGAAATCAATACTTTCTAATTTGAACACAGGAAACGCTTTTTATTTTTAATTCTTCACCAACTTTTTTTAGCATTCCTGTTTTAGCATTTCTTTTAAAAACAAATACATTTCCGCTTATTGTGTTGGTTGCAATCAAAAATTTTCCAGTTGCGTCAATTGCAAAAATTCGGGGATGATTCCCTAAAGTGGATTGATATCCGATTGATTTCAATTTTCCATCATTTTCGATTGAAAATATGGCGATATTGTTTTGTTCACCACGATTTGCTGCATATAAAAAACGTCCATCTGGTGAAATGTGGATATCGGAACTTTCGAAATTTTCTTTGTATTTGTCAGTATGTGTGCTAATTCTTTGTATGCTGTCTAATCTCCCGTTTTCATATTGATAAACACTTATGGCTCCTGCTATTTCTTCGATGCAATAAGCAAATTTTCCATTTGGATGAAAAGTAAAATGTCTTGGTCCACTTCCTAAGGTGGTTTGTGTAAATGGTTTTTCGGGTATTTCCAAAGGTTCGGTTTTGTCTTTTTCGAATTTGTAACATCTGATTTTGTCAGAACCTAAATCGGGTAAAAAAAGATAGTCAAAGTTTGGCGAAAAAACTGCGGAGTGTACATGGGAACGTTTTTGCCTTTCCGGATCGATGCTTCCTTCTGAATATTGAAAGTTTTGAGCTATTGAATTTATTGTTCCGTCATTTGCAATTGGGTAAACAGAAACACTTCCTTCGGTGTAATTACCATTAACCAACCATTTTCCGTCTTTATGAACTGTCATGTACACTGGATTTTCTCCGCCACTTTTTTGACTATTTATAAAAGTAAGAGATCCATTTTCGGGTTTAAATTCAAAGCTGCTTACTTTTCCGCCATTGGGCGTTTTACTTTCGGTACAGGCAAAAACGAATTTTCCGTTTGGGGATAAGGTCAAATAAGATGGACTTACAATGTCTTTTACCGCTGTAACTTTTGATAGTTTTCCGTTAATGGTATCCAATTGATATACATAAATACTCTCGTCAGCTTTGTCTCGATTAAATGAACCGAAAAAAACATACGTATTTTGTGAATAGAAATTTAGATAAGTAAAAAACAGGATGAATAACAGTATTCTTTTTTTCAATTTGGTATGTGTTTTTTGCGCTAAAATTTTATGAACGAATATAGAAAATAAAAGGGAGATTTAGCAAAACAATAGAGAAATCGATAAGATATCGCATTTAAATTTTACCTACAATGATTGAAATCGTTTTCCATAGGTAAATTTAGAATTTTGCTTCGATTGCTTCCTGGCGTATGATCACATTTAAAAATGGCATGCGGGTGACACTGACGGAACGGATCTCGCAGATGAAATATTACATCCAGATTCTTGGCTTTTGCGAAAAGAATCAGTGTTGATTAGTTTGATTTGAATTACGATTTTTTTCTTTTTTCCTGTTCTGTTATAATGGTAGTTAAATAAGGGGTAATGACTTCTTCAATTTCACTTTCGGTAATGGCTAAAGCTTTTGGATTTTTAAGGAGTTGTAGCCAAGGTTTAGGCCCATCAAAATTGTAACTTCCAAAAACGACTACAGGAGTTCCTTTGAATTTTACATTTTCTTCATCGGCCAAAACCCATTGGTCAGCCCATTCGTATAGATATTTTGCATCTTTTTCCAGTAACCTCATACACGAATGCGATGCTGGATAGCCAGGTAATTCGTATTCATGGAATCCAATGCCCATCTTGTTTTCGACATTAAAATTCCATTTTAATTCCCATTCATCATTAAATGTACTTGTCGTTTCCTCGGCTTTCCAATTCGTAAAGAATAATCCGGTAGGAGTTGGATCCTTTGCTTTTCCCATATTAGTTGGACCTGTACGCATTAAAATGCCATTTTCGTAGGTTGCAAAAGTTTGGGTGGGATAAGAAAATAAAATGATTTTATCGACTTTTTGCAACGAATTGACTTGTAGAGGGAAAGGTAAATAGAAAACGATGTCCCCAGTTAAATCCGTTGGAATAATAACGGAATCCATTTTGGTGAAATTTTTCTTGTCGACTCTGTTTACAGCCAAAGCGATGTCTAGATTTTCTTCGCCTTGGTTTTTCTTTAGCCAGTCTTTTGTGTTTACCAAAGTGTAGGAAACATTTTTAGGTTCCTTACGGACTGGAGTTTTTTTTGTAGATACGTTTTTTTTAGTTGTATTTTCATCTCTATTTTTGCAGGACGTTGCTATAAAAGCTAAAATCCCAAATAGTACAATCAATTTTTTCATACATTTTATTTGTAAAATTGATAAAAAAAATGAAAATGCATGTTATATAATTTTTAGAAAAAATTGCGTTTTTTGCACTTAGGATTTAAAAATCACTTTGTTTTTTATAGATTGTTGTTGGTGCAGATTGTGATTTGGGGTAAAGAGTTACATCTGCAATGGTTACTCTATTCGGAGCATTAACTGCATAAAATATGACATCGGCAACATCTTCTGGTAATAATGGCTCATAGCCTTCATATACTTTTTTTGCTTTTTCCTTGTCTCCCTTAAATCTAACTTCCGAAAATTCTGTAGCAACAGCACCTGGAGCAATATTCGTTATTTTGATACCATGTTCGGTTAAATCAAGTCGCATTCCTTCACTTATGGATTCGACAGCTTTTTTTGAAGCACAATATACGGTTCCATTTGCATAGGTTTGTTTTCCTGCAACCGAACTTAAATTAATAATATGCCCTTTTTTCCTTTCAACCATTTTTGGAATTATGACTCTTGAAACATACAATAATCCTTTTACGTTCCCGTCAATCATTGCATCCCAGTCGTCACTATCGCCATTTTGAATAGGGGAGAGTCCATGAGCGTTGCCAGCATTGTTTACTAAAATGTCAATGTTTTTCCATTCATCTGTCAAGGAATTCAGTTGAAGTTCAACTTCCTTTCTATTGCGAACATCAAATATCAAGGTAGTGATTTTTACCGCTTTTGATAGTGAATTTTTCAAATCTTCCAGTTTCTCTACACGTCGACCACAAAGTATTAAATTATATCCGTTTTCGGCAAATTTAATTGCTGTAGCCTTTCCAATTCCTGAAGTTGCACCTGTTATTAAAGCAATTCGCGTCATGTTCTTTATAATTTTTTTAAAGAGTTTAATTGTTTTTTACAAAGATAAGAAGCTTTTTGTTTTTCATCAGTTATAGTTGCTGTTGGGTGAGTTTTTTATTTCTCTTTGGATTAATCGGTGTAGATTTTCATTTCGTCAGGTTAATTCTCCAAGCTTCAACTATTGTATTTTAATTTATGTTTACTTTATCAATCCTATTTTAATTAATTATTAAGTCCAAGAAACCTGGAGAAAACTTTCTTTGTGAATAAAGAAGTTCAGTTTAGGTAATTTTTAAATAGGGCATTAGTGGTGTTTTTTGTCAGTTGAACGAGTTTCTAAATTCCATTGGTGTCAGGTTAGTTTTTGTCTTAAAGAGTTTGCTAAATGACTGTGGATATTCAAAACCCAATTCGTAAGCAATTTCATTTATTGTCAAATCTGTCGTTGATAATTTTTGTTTTGCAAAGTCTATTAGTTTATCCTGAATAAATTGTTTAGTGCTTTGTCCTGTCAATGTTTTGAGTAGTCGGCTTAAATAATTTGCCGAAATATTTAAACGCTCTGAAATATAATGCACTGTAGGTAATCCTTTTGCTGATAAATTGTCTTCATTGAAATATTCTGCAAGTAAACTATCTAAACGGTCAAGAATTGTATGATTGGAAATTTTCCGGGTAATAAATTGTCGTTGATAAAATCGTTCAGAGTAGGTTAGCAATAATTCTAATTGTGCAATAATTACGTCTTGGCTGAAATTGTCTATATTAGAATTATATTCCTGGTTAATGTTTTCTATAATGTTTGAAAGCATTACTTCTTCTTTTTCAGAAAGATGCAAAGCTTCATTTAGGTTGTACCCAAAATAATCGTATTGTTTTATTTTTTTTGCCAATGAAGTATTCCAAAGAAAATCGGGATGAAAAATGAGCAACCAGCCTGAATGTTGTAAAACTTCATTTTTTTCAGGCACCACTTTTATAACTTGCTTGGGTGCAATAAATGCAAGCATGCCCTCATCAAAATCATATTCTTGTTGCCCGTATTTCATTTTTGCGTTGAATGTTTTTTTCAACGCAATGGAATAAAAATTATTGATTATGCTTTTTGGGCTTCCAGATGGTTTTTGCTTAATATCTTCAAATTTCACTACACTTATTAATGGGTGCTGTGGCCGTGGCAAATTCATAAAATGATGATATTCGCTAATTGTTTGTATGTGTACGGGTTTTTCAGCTTCCATTTTGCAAAGATATTTATAAGTTGAACACTATTTTTAGTTCTTCTTTCAAGGAAGTTGGTTTGTGTCCCAACATTATTTCTAATTCGTTTGTTATTTCTGCTTCCTGTCCGTTTTTAATATCCAGATTAAAGTCTGCAATTTTTTTAATCATTCCTTCTGAAAGTCCTTTTTGTTTCATTAAGTTTTCAAATTCCGGAATTTCTATCGCTGTATATTCAACTTCTTTTCCCGAAAGCTCAGTAAGTGCGGTTGCTACATCGTAAAAGGAATAGGCTTCACTTCCTGTAAATTTATAAGTCTGATTTTCAAAACGTTCATTTAGTAAAACATTCGCCATTGCTTCGCCTTGTTCCTGACGTAAAGCATAAGCCACTTTTCCGTTTCCGGCCGGCATAAAAATTCCTGTATCAAATACTTGTTTACCAACAAATAAAGGAACTACATCCATATACAAAGCATTACGAAACAGAATATAATTTAAACCGCTTTCTTTTATGTAATCTTCAGTTTCAAAATGTTCCAGCATTAATTTGTTAACCAAAGTAGCTCTGTTTTGCAGGGCTCTGCTTGTGTAAGCAATGTTTTTCACGCCACATTTTTTTGCAGTGTCAATTACGTTTTTATGTTCTTGCATTCTATCGCCTTGATCGCCTGATGAGATGAGTAAAACGGTATCTACATTCTCCATTGCTTTTTTTAGTGCAATAATGTCGTTGTAGTCGCCCAAATAAGCGTTAAATCCCTTTGCTTGAAATTCTGCCCGCTTCTCTTCTTTACGAGTAATTATGTTGATTTGACTTGTTGGTATTTTTTTCAGCAAAGTGTCAATTACAGAACTTCCTAAAATTCCTGTTGCTCCTGTTACTAATATTTTGTTCATTTTTTACTTTTTTGATAATGCAAAATTGCAATCCAAAGGTCTGCAGAAAAGAAAAATCATTAGTAACCAAATCTATCTTTGTAGTATTCAAAAAAAGACTTTGTATGTTATCGAATGTCTATCATTACTGTTAATGGTTTTCAGTTTGGCGAAATCAAAATACAAATATTCCGTCTTGTATTAAAGTTAAATTGAAAAACTACTGTAGAACTTTGTCCTTAACAATCATTTTGTCTAATTGATTGTTGTACTATTTTTTTTCACATCATTACTTTACTACAGTTGCTTCGAGTTCAACTTGCAGTGATTCAAAAAGACTTTTAACTTCCAATACGGTAGAAGTTTGCTTTATTTCATTTTTTGTTATCCAATCTTGGATGATGTCGAAATTCTTAAAAAGTTCAGAGTTTGAGGTCGTGTAAATATTTAAACGCACTATATTTTTCAATTCAAAATTAGCGTCTTGAATCACTTTTTCTAAATTTTGAATTGTATCTAATAGCTGCGAACGCATATCTTTATTGCTTGATATACCTTCATCGTTTATTGCAGTTTGTCCAGAAACATAGAGGGTACTTTCTACATTTTTCACTTCTACTGCTTGAACGTAATTTCTTGAGTCTTGCCAATTCCAAGGATTGATGATCTTTTTTTCCATTTTTAAAGTTGTTTGAATGATTACATAATGTATTCGTACAAAATTCTAACTACTTTATCGATTATTGGTGTGACTGAAATCACTTTTATTTTTTAGAAGTTCTGTATAATCTGCTCAACGTTTCTCTTGAAACTCCAAGATAAAGAGATAATATGGATTTTGGAATTCTTTGGACAAGAGAAGGATAGAGCAGTAAAAAATTGTCATATCTTTCTTTTGGCGAAGAAGTAAGTAGTGATAAAATTCTTTTTTGGTTCGCAATATGCCCTTTTATTGATTTGTCAAGAAAATAATTGGATAAATTGTATTTTTCCAAAATGCTCAAATAGTTATCATAGCTTAAGACGTATGTTTCCGTATCTTCAAGACATTGAAGTGTTAATGTTGCTTTTGTTTGGTTATAAAAAGCGGAGAAATCTGTTTCCCACCAGTTTTCGAAAGCAAATGATAAAATAAATTCCTTTGTATCACTATTAAAATAGGAAAGTTTGACTAATCCAGAGGATATGAAATAAATATTAGGAACCGTATCATTTTCTTTGATGATAAAATCACCTTTATTGTATTTTTTATACTGAAATATATTTTTTAATGCAACAGACTCCTCGTCTGTTAAATTATCAAATAGGTCAACGGAACGATTCAAAAAATTATCCATATTTCTGTTTAAACTTTTTTAAGATATGATACAAACGTTTAGCCATGTGTAGCGGTAGTGTTTAAAAAAAAATTGTCCACCGTGACCAAACGTAATTTTGAAAGCTAAATTACAAATTTATGCTCTTTTCGTTTGCCGTGTTTTAAATATGGTTTTTTGTAAGGTTTCGCTTGTCTGTATTACAGGTTTTTCATATCTCCTGATGTAAAAACCATTGTTGAAAACTGTACTTTTATCCCTCAGTTAAAAGATTGTTTAAACTCCAAAGGCGATTGATTGGTTTTGGTCTTAAACAACTTACTGAATGATTGTGGATGTTCAAAACCTAATTCATATGCAATTTCGCTAACAGATAAATTGGTCGTAGTTAGCTTTTCTTTTGCTTTTTCAATCAGCTTTTCGTGAATGTGTTGTTGCGTATTTTGTCCAGTCAATGTTTTAAGCAAACTGCCCAAATAGTTAGGCGATACACTTAGTAAGCCTGCAATATATTGAGCCGTGGGTAAGCCTTTGTCTGTCAAACTATCATTGCTAAAATAGTCGTTAAGGATCTTTTCTACTTTTTCAAGTACCTGATGATTACTTTTCTTTCGGGTAATAAATTGCCGTTTGTAAAAGCGTTCGCAGTAATTCAACAAAAGCTCTATTTGTGCAATGATGATGTTTTGGCTAAATGTATCAATGTTGGAATGGTATTCCTTTTGAATATTCAATAAGATGTCCGTAATGACTGTTTCTTCTTTTTCTGCAAGAAACAGCGCTTCGTTTACAGCATAACCAAAAAAATCATATTGTTTTATGTTTTTAGCCAAAGACGTTTTCCAAATAAAATCGGGGTGAATCAGTAATAGGAACCCTGAGGGTTTTACTTTGGTTTTTTCAACCGTAAGATGTACCAATTGCCCCGATGCCACAAACGATAGTAAGCCTTCATCAAAATCATATTGTTGCTGTCCGTAACGAAACTTACCTTGAATGTCTCGCTTTAATCCGATAGTATAAAAATTCTGTACCCAACTGATTTCTTTTTCATCAGTCTGATATTCTACCAAACCATAATCGACCAAACTAACCAAAGGGTGTTCGGGTTTAGGCAAGCCGCTCATTTTATGAAACTCGCTTATAGTGTATAATGTATGTACTATTTTATTCTTCATTATCCTTACAAATTTAAAAAAAAGAGATAGAGTAATTGAAGCTCTATCTCTTCTTAAAATAAAAATTAGAAATCGGTTGATTTGCTCAATGTTTCATTAGCCGCTAATTCGTTTTGCAAAATTTCAATTTTGTTGTTTGCCATTCCGAAAGAGTCGCTCCCCATAAAGAAGTGTAATGGCGGATTTTCACTTTCTGCTAATTTGATAAATGCAAGAGCCGCTTTTTCAGCGTCACCTGGTTGATTGCCTATGATTTGTGTGTCGTGAATCACTTCCAAGTCTCTGGCTTCCTTGTAGTTGGCAATAGGGTTTTCGGCAAGACGAAGCGAACCTTCTAGCAAAAAGTTTGTCTTAAAATAGCCAGGGTAAACGATTGTTGCGTTTACGCCTAAAGATTTAGCTTCTACTGAAAAAGCTTCGGTCAATCCCGCAACCGCAAATTTGGTAGCATTGTAAATACCCCAACCTGGGAATGTTCCCAAAAATCCTGCGATAGACGAAATGTTGATAAAATGTCCCGATTTTTTATTTCGGAAATGCGGCATTACGTTTCTCATCACATTTAGTAAACCAAACACATTGACGTCAAAATTTTGTCGTGCTTCTGTATTGGTCAATTCTTCCAACGTGCCTAATTGTCCGTAGCCTGCATTGTTTACAACTACATCAATGCTACCAAATGTTTCAATGGTTTTGGCAATAGCATTGACTACGCTTGTTTCATCTGCAATATTCACTTCTAATGGAAGGAAGTTCGAAGATGTTCCTACTTCTTTTTCCAAATCTTTAACAGTTCTGGAAGTGGCGGCTACTTTGTAGCCTTCGTTCAACAATTTTTTTACCAAGGATAAACCTAATCCTTTTGAAGCTCCTGTTACGAGCCATACTTTTTTAGTGTCCATTTTTTTTGTTTTTAATTAATGAAATTTTGACACTACAAAGGTGGAAAGAATGCAATTCGTCGAATTAGCCAAAACAATCGTTTTTGTATCTGAAACAACGATGAGATGTTTAATTGCTTGGGGCAGGCGGGATTTATTAACGTTCACTCGAAGCATCAAAGTACATAAATAGTATACAAGTTCAGGCGAAGCACAATGCCCCGCCTGACTAGTAACCTTTGTTGTATGCTGTGTTTTGTTCTTTAGTTTTCTCTTCCGTTACCAAGGAATTTCGCCTGTTATGGGATTTGTTTCTTCGCAGAAAAATTTTCCTGTTACACCGTCATTGCCGATTACAGCGTATTTCACAATGCGTTTTCCTGCGTCTTCAACTGTACCAGTTCCGCGATTGTAGTTGAAGTCTGTTTTGGTAAATCCCGGACTTACAGCATTAATTTTGAAATTAGTATCCTTAAGTTCAAAAGCCAAATTAACGGTGTACATATTTAACGCAGATTTTGACGACAAATAAACCGCACCTTTGTGGTTGTAATACTTGTAGGCTGGATCGCTGTGCAAAGTGATGGAACCTTGACTTGAACTTACCATTACAATTCTTGGTTCGTCTGACTTTTTGAGTAAGTCCAAAAACGCTTGTGTAACTCTTATTACTCCGTAAACATTGATTTCATAGACTTCTTTGAAAATATCAATCGGTGTGTCTGTCGCAGTTTGCGGAATAAAATTTCCGTTTTCGTCAAACTTCGCACCCGAAATTCCCGAATTGTTGATAAGCACATCTAAAACATCCGTTTTTTTGCCGATTGCTGTTCGTGCATTTTGTACCGAATTTTCATCGGTTACATCAATTTGAATGGCTTCAACATTGGTCAATCCTTCTGATTTTAATCGTTCTACCGCTTTTTGTCCGTTTTCCAAATTTCGGCTTCCAAGATAGACATAAAATCCTTGTTGCAATAGTTGTCTTGCTGTTTCAAAGCCGATGCTTTTGTTCGCTCCTGTTATGAATACTTTCTTCATTTTTTTGTTGATTTTAAATTTATCATTGCAAAGTTGCTTCAACAAAAAATGGGATTGTTTACCATTTGGTAAAAAGTGAATTTAGCGGATATTTTTTCTAATTCTACTCAATGATTGTTGCGTAATTCCCAAATAAGAAGCAACATACGAAAGCGGAACACGATTGGTGAGTGTTGGAAATTTTTCTAGAAATGCCAAATAACGAGTTGTGGCATCTTCCGAAACCAATGAACTTCTTCGCTCTAATTTTTCAATCAATCCTTTATGAAATATCTTGTTTACAATATCGTTCCAACCAACAATTGTGTTGGCAAGTTCGTTCCAATCTTGCTGTGAGAAAACGATAAGTTTACAATCGGTAATAGCTTGAATGTATTCTGTCATTGGTTCACCTTTGTTCGGATTTGAAAACAAATGGTTTTCGTCAACAAAATACTTGGTAATTTCTTCGCCTTTGTTGTTGTAATAACAAATTCGCAAAATTCCGTCCAAAATAAAAACGACTTGATTAAACATTTTTCCTGCTTCAGCAAAATAGTCGTCTTTACGAAGTTCTTTTTCATTCGCTTTGCCTGTAATTAAGTCAATTTGTTGTTTGTTCAAGTTGCCAAACTGTAATATGTAGTCTATCAATTCTTCCATTGTACAAAGTTAGCAATCATTACTTTCAGATATTTACCATTTGGTAAAAAGTTCTTATTGACCTATCCAATCACAAAAGTTGATAAAAGAACTGTCTTTGAATTGTCACGTAAGGTCAACTTGAAAGTTGTAAAGGACAGTCCAAAAATAAGTTTTTCAAGTGTCGGGTTTATGCGGTCCTGTCTTGTCCTAAAATACGTCAACCTATTTCAGGATTTGTGGTTATGTCTTGTCCTGATATAGGTTGACTATTTTTGGTTAATGTATAATTTCAAAAATAGGCGGTTGTAGTCGGAATGTTGATAAGTTTAGAAAAAATCTTTGAAGGGATTTTTTTCCAAACTTGTCAACATTCCTACGCAACTAAAGTAGTGATTTTTTTGTTTTTATAGGACTTGTATTTGTGTGTTTGATTTTGATGCGCAT
>Ga0308157_10000824_pt1 | contig 83240 bp, 67 predicted proteins | sample PhyBR1_FD_201035 | JGI IMG/M metagenome (GOLD analysis project Ga0308157, IMG submission 201035) | Phyllosphere microbial communities from UC Gill Tract Community Farm, Albany, California, United States - DLSLB.R1 | ecosystem: Host-associated > Plants > Phyllosphere > Unclassified | place: USA...
CGGTAGTTCAGTCGGTTAGAATACCGGCCTGTCACGCCGGGGGTCGCGGGTTCGAGTCCCGTCCGCTGCGCCATTTTTCAGTAACAGATCGGTGCCTGACACCGGTCTGGAGCCACAAGGCCAACGCCTTGGGCTGATCCCAGTTTCAATCGGGCGCAAGCCTGAACGATACGCAGCGGTAGTTCAGTCGGTTAGAATACCGGCCTGTCACGCCGGGGGTCGCGGGTTCGAGTCCCGTCCGCTGCGCCATCTTCGTTTCAAGGTCCCTAGAACGCCTTGAAACAAACACAAGAGAAGCGATGATCCAATCGCTTTTTTTGTGCCTGCCTTGCGGCCCTCGTGCCCCAAGGTCAGACCCAGTTTCAATCGGGCGCAAGCCTGAATGATACGCAGCGGTAGTTCAGTCGGTTAGAATACCGGCCTGTCACGCCGGGGGTCGCGGGTTCGAGTCCCGTCCGCTGCGCCATCTTCGCCCCAAGGCCCCATGAACGCCTTGAGGCAACGTCAAAGCGACCTTCGGGTCGCTTTTTTCGTTCTGGTACCTGGCTGTTATTGGCCTGGGCCCACATTTACACCAACCTTACAGGTTCTTCACCGACCAGTGGTTGGTGTGCTCGCCTGCTGTGTTGCACAATAGGCACCCTCTCGACATACCCGGAATACGCAATGACCAGATCTTCCGTCTTTGGTGCGCTCGGGCTGGCCCTGGTGCTGGCGGGCGTGAGCGGTTGTTCCTCGAAAAAAGCGGCCGTCTACGAGCACGAGAACTTCGCTGACTCGGGTACGTTCTCGCGCAGTTTCCCGGTAAGCGATGCCGGCTCTTGCGAGGCGGCGCGGCGCGCCTTGCTCAGCCAGGGCTACATCATCACCAGCAGCGGTGCCAACCAGGTGGTGGGCAACAAGAGCTTCCAGCAGAACAGCGAAAACCACCTGCAGATCAGCTTCAACGTAACCTGCGCGCCAGACGCGAGTGACGACCAGCACTCGACCATGTTCGCCAACGCCCTGCAGGACCGCTACGCGCTGAAAAAGTCCAACACCTCGGCCAGCCTGGGCGTGGGCGTGTTAGGTTCGGTGTCGATGCCGATTGGCTCCAGCGACGACTCGATGGTCAAGGTCGCGAGCGAGACGGTAACGGCGGCGCAATTCTACGATCGCTATTTTGCCTTGGTGGAAAGTTACCTGCCCAAACCGAAGAAGGTCAGCAAAGCCAAGGTCGAAGCGCCAAAAGTGGAAAAACCGGCGGTTACCCTGGGGCTGCCGGAGCAAGCGGCGGCGAACCCACTGACACCGACCCCGGCGGCGGCAGCGCCGGCGCCCGCTGCTGAAACTGCGCCCGCCGCGCAGGCCGCGCCAGTCACCGAAGCGCAGCCCGCGCCAGCAGCGGCTGCCCCAGCCACGGAGGCGCCAGTGGCACCTGTGGTGGATGACAGCCAGGGTTCGCAGCCGCTGGCACCACCGCCCGAAGCGGCGCCGATTCAGGTGCAGCAGGATACGCAGCCATCCGAGGCAGCCACGTCCACGCCTTGATGCTTCAGCAGTCGCTGGCGGGCCCGGTCATACCCACAGGGCCAGCAGCGCGGCGGCCAAGGCAGGCGGCATCACCAGCGCACCTAGGCACAGAAAGCGCCACGCGCTGACATGTTCACCCTCCCGGCGAATCGCCACCAACCACAACAGGGTGGCCAGGGAGCCGGTAATCGACAGGTTCGGACCTAGATCGACGCCAATCAACAAGGCTGCAGTGGTTTGCTGAGGCAGCGCCACCAGCGAGCCCATGGACCCGGCGATCAACCCGGTCGGCAGGTTGTTCATCAGGTTGCTGGCGATCGCCACACCCACGCCGCCGACCCAGCTGGCGGTAACCGGTGTTTGCGCGGACAGGCTGGCCAGTGCCTGGGCGAGGCGCTCGATCAGCCCGGTCTGTGCAACGGCTTCGACCAGGATGAACAGGCCTGCCACCAAGGGCAGCACGCCCCAGGCCACGTGGCGCAGCACCGGCAGTGGGCTGCGTCGTTGCCACAGGTGGATCAGTGCCGTGGTCGCCACCCCGGCACAGAACGTTGGCAGCCCCAGCGCCCGATCCAGTGCCGAGGCGCCCAGCAGCAACGCGCCGGCGACCACGATACCCACCGCACACAGGCGGGCGCCAGTCGTCAGGGGCTCGCCGCTCACGCTCAGCGCCAGCGGTTGGCGTATCTGCCGGCGCTGAGTCACCCGCAGCACCCCATAGGTCAGGCAGATTGCGGCCAGGGAAGGCAGGCTGAACTGGCGTAGCCAGTCCAGCAGTGGCGGCATATGGCTGCCGAATACCACCAGGTTGGCAGGGTTGGAGATAGGCAGTACGAAACTCGCGGCGTTGGCGATGAAGGCGCAGATGAACAGGTAGGGCAGTGGCTCGGCCTTGGCGGCCTTGCATGCGGCATAGACTGCCGGGGTCAGGACCACGGCCGTGGCGTCGTTGGACAGGAACACCGTAACCAGCGTGCCCACCAGGAATACCAGGTCGAACAGCCGTTGCCCGGAACCCCGCGCATGTTGCACGGCATAACGTGCCAGCCAGTCGAACAAGCCTTCCTGGCGAGCGAGTTCGGCCAGTACCATCATGCCGATCAGAAACAGGTAGACGTCACCGCCTTCGGCCACCGCGGCCAGCGCCCGCCGAGGCGTCATCAGGCCAAGGCCGACCAGCAGCACCGCCCCGCCTATGGCCCAGACGTACTCCGGAACGCGCCATGGGCGCAAAATGACGCCGCAGGTAGCCAGCGCGGCGACCGCCCAGATGATCAATGCACTTTCACTGACAGGCATAAGGCGCTCAGTTTCTGACCGGGGTGGGCAGTGGCGCTGGCAGGCTGCGCGGGTGCGTTTCTGGCAGCGCCAGCACTACCAGGGTGAAGGCGACCCCGGCGATACCGGCAAGGGTCAGGAACGCGGCATCGTAGCCTGCAGCTTGCACCACCAGCCCGGCGATGCCAGGGCTGAGCGCGGCGCCCAGCCCGAACACCGCGGTCAGCGCGCCGAGGCTCACATTGAATCGGCCGGTACCTTCGGTCAGGTCCTTGACCACAATCGGGAACAGCGCACCGAAGATCCCGGCACCGATGCCATCGAGCAGTTGCACGCCCACCAGCCAGAACGGGTTGTCAGACACCACATAGAGCGCCCCGCGAAGCGGCAGTATCAGGAAACCGATCAGCAGGAACGGCTTGCGGCCCCAGTGTTCCGCCTTGGCGCCTACCAGCAGCGCCATGGGCACCATCACCAGTTGCGCGGCAACGATGCAGGCGGAGGTCAGCGGGGTGGCCAGCTGCAGGTCGACCTGCGAGAGCTTCTGGCTGACCAGTGGCAGCATGGCCGCGTTGGCCAGGTGAAACAGCGCGCAACACGCGGCGAATACCAGTAGCGTCCGGTTGTGCAGCAGTACCCGCAGCCCTGCAGGGGCGTCATCACCGCCGGGGCCGTGCATCAGGCCGCGGGCCAGTTGGTGATCGATGGCCGTGGCAGGCACGCAGCTCACCGCCACGACACTGGCCACGGTCAACACGGCCATCAGGTAGAACACCACTACCGGGCCGAACAGATACGCCAGGCCGCCGGCCAGCAGTGCCGAACAAGCATTGCCGGCATGGTTGAAGGTTTCGTTGCGGCCTACCCGGCGGGTAAAGGCTTTGGGGCCGCTGATGCCCAAGGATATGGCGGCGATCGCTGGCGCAAAGATCGAGCCCGCCAGGGCACTGATGGTCTGGGTCAAGGCTACCCCGCTGAACGAGGAAATCCACGGCAACAGCAGGCAGCTGCCTGTCACCAGCAGCGCAGCGAGCACCACCACGGCACGCTTGGCTTTGGTGCGGTCAATCAATGCCCCTGCCGGGGTTTGTGCCAACAGTGCCGCTATGCCTGCCAGGCTCATTACCAGGCCGATGCTTGCCGGCTGCCATTGATGCACCGCCAGCAGGTAGATGGCCAGGTACGGCCCAAGCCCGTCACGCACATCTGCCAAAAAGAAGTTCAGCCAGTCGAGGGCGCCGTCGGGAGAAGCGGGAGAGCGTGGTCTGGCCAAGATGCAGTCTCGAAAGGGATCATGGGGGGAGCGCGCCTGCTGTGTGCGCCAGCCCTGACGGACAGGCACACGGGCTTTCCCAGGCAATGCTCGGTAGTCGTTGTTCAATCGACAACTGGGTGTGGAAAGGGCTCCGAAAACTGTACGTGAAACATTTTTGATGGCTGCTTCATGCCGCAGGCGTTTCTCGCTTCGCTAGCATGCCGTGCTTTTACTGCGCAGAGAACGCCCGTGGTTCGAATGTTGTCCTGTGCTGCGGTCCTGGCTTCTTCATCGGCCTGTTCGCTCGCCCAAGCTGCACCTGCCGAACCGCCAGCCCTGACGGTCCAGAGTTCCGGCGGCAGGCTGCAGGTGCTGGCCGCGCCCTCGGGCCTGCTACAGGCTAAGATGCGCAAGGATACGCCCCTATGGTTGAAAGAGAGCTGTATGGAGTTACGTCAACTTCGCTATTTCCTGAGTGTCCTGGAGCACGGCAGCCTTGGCAGGGCTGCGGTCGAGCTTGGCGTCGGTGCTTCGGCACTGAGCCAGCAATTGTCAAAGCTGGAAAGCGAGGTCTGTACCCGGTTGCTGACGCGCTCGAGCACCGGCGTGTCGCCGACTGCTGCGGGCCTGGCCTTCGAGTACCACGCGCGCCTGGCCCTGCGCCAGGCAGAGCACGCTGTGCTGGCCGCGCAAAGCGGCCGCATGAGCGGCTATGTCAGCGTGGGCCTGGCGCCGACTACAGCGTCGGTGCTGGGCCTGGCGCTGATCGACAGGATGCGTGAACGCTATCCCGACATCCGCCTGCACCTGGTGGAGATGCTCTCGGGCTACCTGGTAAACCAGCTCAACGCCAGGCACCTTGACCTTGCGGTGTTGTTCCAGGCAGAAGCGGGGCCGCGGCTGGATGTGCGGCCGCTGCTCACCGAGCGGCTGTTTGCACTCATCCCCGCCGCGCTGGTGCGCCCCGAATGGGGTGAATCGCTGACGTTGCAGCAGATCGCCACGCTGCCCTTGGTGATGCCCAGCACGCAGCACGGCTTGCGCGCGACCCTGCGCGCGATCTTCGAGCGTGCCGGGCTGGAGGCCAACATTGTCATGGAAGTCGATGGCCTGTCGCTGCTGATGGATTGCGTTTGCGCGGGCCATGCTGCCACCCTGCAGCCGGGCGCCACGGTGGCCCGGGCGCACCAGGCGGGGTTGCGGGTATATGCCATTGATGATGCCCAGGCGCAGCGCCGCAACGTAATGGTCAGCCTGGCCGACGACGAGCTGTCACCGGCTGCACTGGCGACCCGGATCGTGCTGCAGGAAGTAGCGCGGGCGCTGGTGGAGCAGGGGCGGTGGCCTGGCGCCCGGCTGCTCTGACGGCGGCCCGCCGCTTGCCCACCCTTTAGAAAAACTGAAGGCCCCCCCGCTGTCATCGCGTTTCGCCCCGCCCGTGCACTGATTAAAGTCCCTGGCCACGAGGAGCAGCCGACCATTCGGCGCTTCGTGACCTGGAGGCGAAATGATCGATGTGCTAGTCATCGGAGGGGGTAATGCCGCCCTCTGTGCCGCGCTGATGGCGCGCGAGGCCGGAGCCAGCGTGCTGCTGCTCGAGGCCGCACCCCGCGCCTGGCGTGGTGGCAATTCCCAACACACGCGCAACCTGCGCTGCATGCATGACGCCCCGCAGGACGTGTTGGTCGAGGCATACCCAGAGGAGGAGTTCTGGCAGGACCTGCTCAAGGTGACCGGGGGCCAGACCGACGAAAAGCTCGCGCGCCTGGTGATCCGCGCCTCTGCCAGTTGCCGGGGCTGGATGCGCCGGCATGGCGTGCATTTCCAGCCTTCCTTGTCCGGTGCGCTGCACACTGCCCGCACCAACGCGTTTTTCATGGGCGGTGGCAAGGCGCTGGTCAATGCCTATTTCCGCAGTGCCGAAAAGCTGGGCGTGCAGATACGCTACGACACGCCTGTGGCCGACATCGAGCTGGACAACGGCCGCTTCGTTGCGGCCCATGTGCCGGCGCGCGAGGTTCAGGGGCGCGCCCTGCCGGGCGAACGTATCGAGGCGCGCAGTTGTGTGCTGGCGGCCGGTGGCTTCGAGTCCAACCGCCAGTGGTTGCGCGATGCCTGGGGGCAGAACGAGCGGGGCGAATGGCCTGCGGACAACTTCCTGATTCGCGGTACGCGTTTCAACGAAGGGGTGCTGTTGCGCCGCATGATCGAACAGGGTGCCGATACCATCGGCGACCCTACGCAAGCGCACATGGTGGCGATCGACGCCCGGGCGCCGCTTTACGACGGCGGCATCTGCACGCGTATCGACTGTGTGTCGCTGGGGGTGGTGGTCAACCGCGACGGCCAGCGCTTTTACGATGAAGGCGAGGATTTCTGGCCCAAGCGCTATGCCATCTGGGGCCGGCTGGTGGCTCAGCAGCCAGGGCAGGTGGGTTTCTCGATCATTGACCAGAAAGCCCTTGGCCGTTTCATGCCGCCAGTGTTCTCGGGCGCCCGCGCCGATACCCTGGAGGGGCTGGCGGCGTCGCTCGGTTTGCCCGTGCCGGCCTTCGTCGAGACGGTGCAGGCCTACAACCGCGCCTGCCGGGTCGGCAGATTCGACCACACCCGCCTGGACGACTGCCACACCCAAGGCCTGCAACCGGTGAAAAGCCACTGGGCTCGGCCGCTCGACACGCCGCCTTACTACGGCTACCCGCTGCGCCCCGGCGTGACCTTCACCTACCTGGGGCTGCGCACCGATGAAACGGCGGCCGTGCATTTTGCCGGCCGGCCCAGCCCCAACCTGTTCGTCGCCGGCGAAATGATGGCGGGCAATGTGCTGGGCAAGGGCTACACGGCAGGTGTCGGCATGTCCATCGGCACTGCCTTCGGCCGCATCGCCGGCACCAGCGCCGCTGCCGCAACCGGCCACGACCATCCAGAACACGAGAACGACCATGACCGCGCAACTGCCTGAAGCACGCCAGCCCGTCGCCCAACCCGCAGCACTTGAACTGATACCTGCGCTGAACCTGGAAGAGCAGGAAGTCGACCGGCAAATGCGCATCTGCAATGCCTGCCGCTACTGCGAGGGCTTTTGTGCCGTATTCCCGGCAATGACCCGTCGGCTTGAGTTCGGCAAGGCCGACATCCACTACCTGGCCAACCTGTGCCACAACTGTGGGGCCTGCCTGCATGCCTGCCAGTACGCCGCCCCCCACGAATTTGCCGTGAACGTGCCCCAGGCCATGGCCAAGGTGCGTGGCCAGACCTACGCCGAGTATGCCTGGCCGGCCCGCTTCGGCCGGCTGTATCAGCACAACGGCACCTACGTCGCCGTTGCCCTGTCGCTGGCCCTATCGCTGTTCCTGCTGCTGACCTTGTGGCTCAACGGCACGTTGTTGCCGGGGCGGCTGGCCGGAAACTTCTACGCGGTATTCCCGCACAATACCCTGGCATTGATGTTCGGTGGGGTATTCGCTGCGGCGGGCCTGGCGCTTGGGGTGGCGGTACGTCGCTTCTGGCGTGCTGTAACGCCTGCAAACGCCCAGGCGCAACCCGCCCAAGGCGCCGTGCTGGAGGCAACCAGCGCGGTGTTGACCTTGAAGTACCTGGACGGTGGCCACGGCCAGGGCTGCAACAATGCCGATGACCGCTACACGCTGTGGCGCCGGTGCTTCCATCACATGACCTTCTACGGCTTCATGCTGTGCTTTGCCGCCACGGTGGTCGCTACCGGCTACCACTACCTGCTGGGCCAGCAGGCGCCATACCCGCTGCTCAGCGCGCCGGTGCTGCTGGGTACCTTGGGAGGTATCGGCCTGATCGTCGGCCCGCTCGGGTTGCTGGCGCTGAACCTGCGCCGGGCCCCGGAGCAGGGCGACGTCGCCCAGCGCCCCATGGACCGTGCCTTCATCCTGCTCCTGCTGCTGGTCAGCGCCAGTGGCCTTGCCTTGCTGGGCCTGCGTGATACCGCAGCAATGGCGATCGTGCTGGCGCTGCACCTGGGTACGGTCATGGCGCTGTTCGTCACGTTGCCCTATGGCAAGTTTGCCCATGGGCTGTTCCGCTCGGCCGCCCTGCTCAAGTTCGCCATCGAGAAGCGCCGCCCCAACACCCTCGGCCTGGGCGGGGAATGACGATGAGTGCTGCCGCCCTGCACCCCTCGCTGCACCCAGGCCAACGCCAGGCTGACCGGTCAGCGGTTGGGCCACTTTTCCAGCAGGATCGAGACGAATTTCTCCGCCGCCGGCGACAGCGAGGCGCCACGCCGGTAGACCAGGCCCAGGGTGCGAGTGACCTCGGGCTCGGTCAGCGGCACGCTGACCAGCGTTGGGTGGTCGGCGTTGGGCATGGCCAGGCTGGGCATGGCCGACACGCCCAGCCCGGCTTCGACCATGCCCAGCGAGGTGGACAGGTGCTGCACTTCATAAAACCACTTGGGCCGCAGGTTGAGCCCGGACAGGGCGTGGTCCAGCAGCATTCGGTTGCCGCTCAGCCGGCCCACGCCAATCAGGCGGTAGTCGGCCAGTTCCGTCCATGTCACGCATTCCCGGTTTGCCAGCTTGTGGTCGCGACGGCAAGCCAACACGAAATGCTCCTGTACCAAGGAGACGAACTCGATGTCCGGGTGCTGGCCGCTCATCATGTTGATGCCGAAGTCGGCTTCACCGCGCAGCACGGCTTCGAGCCCGTCGTTGGCACTGAGGTCAAGCAGGCGGATGCGGATCTTCGGGTATTGCTCGTTGTAGTCGCGAATCACCGACGGCAGGAAATAGAACGCGGCGGTGGGGATGCAGGCCAGGGTCACCTGGCCGGTCTGGCGCTCGGCCAGCTCGCGAATGCTCAGGATCGAGTCTTCGAAGTCATCCAGCAGGCGCCTGGCCTTGGGCAGGAAGTCGCGCCCGACACTGGTCAGGCTGACGCGACGGGTGGTGCGCTCAAGCAGGGACGTGCCCAACCCTTCTTCCAGCTTCTTGATCCGCCGGCTGAGCGCCGGCTGGGACAAATGCAGCGCTTCCGCAGCCTCGTGGAAACTGCCGAGTTCGGCGATTTTCACGAAAGATCGGATGTCTTGGAGTTCATATTCCATCTCGAATCGCTCTCTGGCCCCGGTGTTTAATTGATGCCTGGATCGGAATAATAGCTACGATATTTGCATTGGATTGATTTATCCATCCCTGTCAATCTTGTGTCCACAACATCAATGATGTCCATTGATCAACAAGAGTGCGAAATCATGCAACGAATTCCTTGCGTACTCATGCGCGGTGGCACCTCCAAGGGGCCGTTTTTCCACGCCTGGGACCTGCCTGCCAACGTGGTCGAGCGCGACGAATTACTGATCAACCTGATGGGCTCCGGGCATGAACTGGAAATCGACGGGATCGGTGGCGGTAGCCCGCAGACCAGCAAGGTCGCGATTGTAAGCCCATCGCTGCATGCCGACGCTGACGTAGATTACCTGTTCGTGCAGGTCATGGTCGCCCAGCGCCGGGTCGACACTGCCCCTAACTGCGGCAACATGCTGTGCGCCGTTGGCCCGTTCGCCATCGAGCAAGGGTTGGTCAAGGGCCAGGAAGGCAAGACCCTGGTGCGTATCCGCAACCTCAACACCGGAACGTTCGTCAACTCGCTGGTGGAAACCCCCGGCGGGATCGTGCGTTACGAAGGCCGCACGGCGATCGATGGCGTTCCGGGCACTGCCGCCCCGGTGCAGCTGACGTTCCTCGATGCGGTTGGCAGCAAGACCGGCAAGCTGTTCCCGACCGGCCAGGCCACCGACGTGATCGATGGTGTACCGGTCACCTGCATCGACATGGCCATGCCGATGATGGTGGTCGAGGCCAGCCAGCTCGGTGTCACCGGTTCTGAAACCCCTGCCGAACTCGATGCCAACGAAGACCTGCTCAAGCGCCTGGAAGCGCTGCGCCTGAAGGCCGGCAAGGCCATGGGCCTGGGCGATGTCAGCGGGATGGTCATCCCCAAGCCGGTGTTGGTTTCCAAGCCGCGCTACGACGGCACCCTGCAGGTTCGCTACTTCATGCCGCACAGCTGCCACCGCGCGCTGGCCATTACAGGTTCGATCGGGTTGGCCACTGCCTGTGTCAGCCCTGGCACCGTGATTGGTGAGCTGCTGGGCGAGGGCGCCGAGCAATTGACCGAAGTGCGCCTGGAACACCCAAGCGGTGGCATCGATGTGGCATTGTCGCGCACCGGCGCCGATGGCAAGACCATCCAGGCCTCGGTGGTGCGAACCGCCCGACGGTTGTTCTCAGGTTTCGTTTACGCCCCTACATTCCGCAGATTGGCCGGGTAGCTCTGGCAGCCGTTCAGCTCCAAACATTTGCAACAAGCGCATCCGCACAATTTCAACAATGGGTGATGCCTCATGAGACTCGCCAAATCGCTGTACTTTCAGATCCTCTGCGCCGTCCTGCTGGGCGTAGTGGTCGGCCACTTCTGGGCGCAACAGGCTGTTGCGCTCAAGCCGCTGGGTGATGCTTTCATCAAGCTGATCAAGATGATGATTGCCCCGGTGGTGTTCTGCACCATCGTCACCGGTATCGCCGGCATGACCGACAAGCGCTCCCTGGGGCGCTTGATGAGCAAGACATTGCTGTTGTTCCTGGGCTTGACCGTGGTCAGCCTGATGATCGGCCTGGCGGCGGTGTACCTGTTCCGCCCGGGCGTCGGCATGAACATCGACCCAGCGACCCTCAGCACTGCCGGGCTGAGCCAGTACGCTGCGTCGGCGGCCAAGCTCAGTGTGGTCGACTTCTTCATGCACATCATCCCGGACACCTTCATCGGTGCGTTCAACAAGGGTGAGGTGCTGCCGGTGCTGTTCATCGCCGTGCTCAGCGGTTTTGCCCTGTCGTCCATGGGCGAGAAGGGCAAGCCGGTACTGAATGTGCTGGAATCTGCCTCGACCATGGTGTTCCGCATCTTCGGCTACCTGATGCGCTTCGCCCCCATCGGCGCCTTCGGGGCACTGGCGTTCACGGTCGGCCAGTACGGCGTGACCTCGCTGGGTGCCTTGGCCAAGCTGGTCGGTACGCTGTACATCGCCTGTGCGTTCTTCGTGCTGGTGGTGCTCGGCGGCATCTGCCGTGCGTATGGCTTCAGTTTGTGGAAGCTGCTGCGCTACTTCCGCGAGGAATTCCTGGTGGTGCTCGGCACGTCCTCCACCGAGCCGGTGCTGCCGCGCATGCTGGAGAAGCTGGAGAAACTGGGCTGCAAGAAGGGCGTGGTAGGGCTGGTGCTGCCTACTGGCTATTCCTTCAACCTCGACGGCACGGCAATCTACCTGTCGCTGGCCGCGGTGTTCATTGCCCAGGCCTGCAACATCGACCTGACCCTCGGCCAGACGGTGACCATGCTGGCGATCATGCTGCTGTCGTCCAAAGGGGCAGCAGGCGTGACCGGCAGTGGTTTCGTGGCCCTGGCCTCGACCCTCACCGTGATTCACGACATCCCGCTGGCCGGGCTTGCCTTGCTGATCGGTATCGATCGCTTCATGTCCGAAGCGCGCGCCCTGACCAGCCTGGCCAGCAACGCTGTGGCGACCGTGGTCATCTCCTTGTCGGAAAATGCCTGTGACCGGAAAACGCTGCTGCGCCGCCTGAACGGAATCCCGGCCGCTGCAGACGAAGCCGATACGGCACAGGCCGACTGGGCTGCGGAGCCTCGGCACCACGGCTGAACACCTTTTCCATCTGTCCTCGCTGACTTGAAATCCCACCCAGCAACCTGACGGTGCGGGTGGGGTAGGGGGCCGTCTGCCCTGCTGGCGGCCGCAACACAATAAAAACAAGAGAAAAAACCATGCTCGCACTCCTGGGCCTGATCATGGTGGTGACCTTCACCTACCTGATCATGAGTAAACGCCTGTCCCCCATCGTGGCGCTCACCGTCGTACCGATTGTCTTCGCAGTGATCGGTGGCTTTGCCCCCGACCTGGGAAAGATGATGCTCGATGGCTTGAAAATGGTGGCACCGTCAGCCGCACTGCTGTTGTTCGCCATCCTGTTCTTCGGCCTGATGATCGATGCCGGCCTGTTCGACCCGCTGATCCGCAAGATCCTCAAGCGCGTCAATGGCGACCCGGTCAAGATCGCCATCGGCACCGCGCTGCTGTCGCTGGTGGTGGCGCTGGACGGTGACGGCACCACCACGTACATGATCACCTGCGCGGCCATGCTGCCGTTGTACAAGCGCATCGGCATGAACCCGATGATCCTGGCCACGGTGTCGATGCTGTCGCTGAGCATCATGAGTGGCATGAGCCCCTGGGGCGGGCCGGCTACCCGGGCCATCGCCGCGTTGGGCCTGGACGCCACCGAATATTTCATCCCGATGTTGCCGACCGTGATCGGTGGCGCTGCCTGGGTGGTATTCACCGCCTTCCTGCTGGGCCGTGCCGAGCGTCGCCGCATCGGGAACATCGCCCTGGAGTCGGGTGGTGGCAATTGCTACATCAAGGAAATCCTTGGCGACGCTCCCTACAAGCGCCCACGCCTGGCCTATGTAAACCTGGCCCTGGTGATCGCCGTGATGACCGCGTTGGTGTTCGGGGTAATGCACGCGGCGATCCTCTTCATGATCGGCTTCGTGGCCGCGCTGATGATCAACTACCCGCAACTGGACTTGCAGAAAGAACGCATCCTCGCCCATTCGGGCAATGCCATGACCGTGGTATTGCTGGTATTTGCCGCGGGCATCTTCGCCGGTATCTTCTCGGGCACCAAGATGGTCGACGCCCTGGCGCAGACCCTGGTCGACTGGATTCCTGCCGCCTGGAGCCACTGGTTCCCACTGGTGGTGGCCCTGACCAGCATGCCATTGACCTTCGTGCTGTCGAACGACGCCTACTACTTTGGCGTGGTACCGATCCTGGCCAATGCCGCGACCGCCTATGGCATCGACCCGATTGAAATCGCCCGCGCCTCGGTGCTGGGCCAGCCGGTGCACCTGATGAGCCCACTGGTGGCCTCGACCCTGCTGTTGGTGGGGATGGTCGACCGCGACATCGGTGATTTCCAGAAAGCCACGGTGAAATGGGCGGTGCTCACATCGTTGGTGATCACTGCGCTGGCGCTGGCCACCGGTGCCTTGTCCTTCTTCGTCTGAACTGCTTCGGGCGCCGACCGGCGCCCCGCTCACCCAAAAACAACAATAGAGTATCAATCATGTCCCGAGCTGTTTTCCGTGGGGCCACCTGTGGCCTGCTGTGCGGCTGGCTGCCTGTGGCCGGCGCCGCCGGTTTCGTCGACGATAGCAAGCTGAAGCTGCAACTGCGCAATGTGTACTTCAACGAAAACTTCCGCGACGAACAGGGCATGAGCCCGCGCGCCGCTGCCACCGCCAAGAGCGAGCGGGTGGAATGGGCGCAGGGCTTCCTGCTCGACTATCAGTCCGGTTTCACCCAGGGCCCGCTGGGGCTGGGGCTCGACGCCATGGGGCTGCTCGGCGTGCGGCTCGATTCGGGCCGCGGCCGCAGCGGTACCGGTTTGCTGCCGACGCATGACGATGGCCGCGCCGCAGACGAGTTTGCCAGTGCCGGCGTGACGGCCAAGGCGCGGCTTGGGCAGACCGTGGTCAAGCATGGCACCTTGCTGCCGAAAACCCCGGTGCTGATCTACAACGATGCCCGCTTGTTGCCGCAAACCTACCAGGGCACCCAGCTGACCAGCACCGACATCGACAACCTGACCCTGACTGCCGGGCACCTGAACCGCTTCAAGCTGCGCGACTCCTCTGACAGCACTGGCCTGTACCTGGACGGTTACAGCGGTGGCGAGTCTGGCGATTTCAACTTTGCCGGCGCCGATTACGCCGTCAACAAGCAGTTGAAGTTGAGCTATTTCCACGGCCAGCTGGAACACTTCTACCGCCAGGACTTTGCCGGCCTGATTTACGACCTGCCTTTGGCCGGCGGCGTGCTCACCACCGACTTGCGCTATTTCAACAGCCGCGACAGCGGCGCTGCCCGGGGCGGCGAAATCGACAATGACATGTTCAGCGGGCAACTGTCGTACACCCATTCCGGGCACACATTCGGGGGTGGCTACCAGGTGCTCGACGGCAAGGCCGGGCTGCCCTACATCAGCGGCGCCACGGTGTACTCGTTCAGTAACGTGGGTATCGGCAAGTTCATCGAGGAAGAAGAGAAAACCTGGATGGCCAGCTATGCCTACAACTTCGCTGCGGCGGGCATCCCAGGGCTTACCTTCATGACCCGCTACCTCAGCGGGGATAACGGGCGCTCGGCTGACGCTGGGCTGAGCGAGTGGGAGCGCGACATGGAGCTGGCCTACGTGGTGCAATCCGGGCCGGTCAAGGGCCTTGGGGTGAAGCTGCGCAACTACGTGTACCGCTCCGACTTCTCCCGCGGGCGTGACAGCAACCGCATCTACCTGACCTACGACATCGCCCTCTGGTAAGGGATAAGCGCCGCAGTCAGCCCTGGCGGGTCAGCCTGAGTGGTCGGCCGCGCCGGGGCGACGTGCAGGCGGTTGCGCGGCCATGTGGGTTCAGGTGTTGGTCGGTATGTTTGCGCCAGGCATGCTGCCGTGGCCCAGGTTGCGTTCGACGTGGCGCACGGTTTTTGCCAATGTGTGTTTGATGTCCGGGTGAGTGAGCTGATACCTGCGTTCCAGTTGTTCGCTGAAACTCAGGTCGAAGCGCTGCGGCTGGATGAAGTTCAGCGACTCGGGGCTGATTGCCAGGCGGGTCGCTACCCCGGGAATTGCCAACAAGCACTTCAGCACGCCTATCGGCACATGGTGGCGCGGGGCTCTTACCTGCAGGGTGGCGGCGATGTCCTCCAGCAAGCCTTGCAGGTTAGGGGTGTGCGGGTCGAGTGCAAGCACTTGGCGGTTGGCCATTGAAGGGTCGAATGCCACGCAAGCCATCAGGGTAACCAAGTAGTCGACGCTGACCAGTGGCAGCCAATGGCTGGGCGAACCCGGAATGGCCTTGAACCGGCCCAACGCCAGGCCGCTAATCAGCGCTGCCAACGGCTGGCCGTCGAGGATGTGCCCGCGCACACTGTCGCCGCAGACCGTGGCAGGGTGAACGATCGAGTACGCTGCGCCCGCACCCTGCATGTAGCGGATGACGGCGAAATGCGCTTCCAGCTTGCTCGCCTCATAACCGCCTACGCGGCGGTAAACCGCGGGCCAGTCGGTATGTTCCGGGTGCTCGTGATCCACCCCGATGCTGGCCAGGTGGCTGAAATTCTGCAGCATGTAGCCGCCCACCATCAGCAGGCGGGTGCCCTGGCTAGCCGCCAGCTGCGCGACCCGCAGCGCACCTTGCACATTCACGGCACGGGCGTGTTCCAGAGGCAGCCCCCAAGTGAAGTGCGCCGCGAGGTGGAACACCACTGCGGCAGCCGACACACATTGTCGGTCGGCTTCGCTGAGCCCAAGGCCTTCTGTGCCGATATCGCCGGCAACTGCCTGTACGCATTCAGGCTTGCCCCCCAGGCGGCCTACCTGTTCACGGAGCCGGGCGAGGTTTTCCGGGTGGCGCATCAGCACCCGCACGGTGTGCCCGGTGGCGGTGAGCCGCGCCAGTAGATGCTGGCCGATAAAACCACTACCGCCGGTAACGAAGCATTCCACGCTCATGTCAGTTTCCTTGTCTGCAAGATGGGCGCAGGTTAGGGTGTAGAGCGCACTCTAAGGTCAAGGGGTTTTGTGCCATGAACATCGGGGAGCTGGAGCGCCGCAGCGGCGTCGGCCGCCATGCGTTGCGCTATTACGAGCAGCTCGGGCTGATCGTGGCCCAGCGGCAAGCCAACAATTATCGCAGCTACAGCGAGCAGGCCGTCGCTGACCTGAACTTCGTGCAAACTGCCCAGCGGGGCGGTTTCACGCTTGCCGAAATAGGGGAGATATTGGCCGCCAGGCGCGGCAATACCCTCGATTGCGTGCAGGGTGCACTGCTGGTCACTGGCAAAATGGCTGAAATCCAGGCCAAGATTCAGACGCTGCAGGCCGCGTATGAGGTGCTTGATAGCGAGCGTGCCAAGCTCGTCGCCAGTGCTATTGCGACTGGGCTGACAATTCCTGAAAACATTTCCGCTGGCGCCTGAACGCCTGTCCTCCTAAAAAGGATTTTGTGGTACTCGAGCAGCGTTGCATAGCGTCTTCACTGGAACGATGGCCGCGTTGCCCGATCATAAGCTTGTCATCATTGCGTCATGCCACTGGCTTAGCATGACGGCGATAACTACGAAGATGAAATGAGTAAAGAGGGAGCAGGACCATGGATGAATACCAGGAAGAACTACTCGAATCCCAAGCCTACGAGCTGGACACCCCGGAACCGGCCGACGACGCCACCGAGCTTTGACCTGCCCGCCGCTGGCTGCGGCGAAACTCTCCCGGCGTAAGGCCCGTCCAGCGCTTGAACGCGCGTTGGAAGGCCTCGGCCGAAGCGAACCCCAATAAATAAGCAATCTCGCCGAACGCCAGTTCCGTATCACGGATATAGGTCTCGGCCAGGTCGCGTCGTGTTTCATTGAGCAGGTCACGAAACCGCGTGCCTTCTTCGGCCAGCTTGCGCCGCAGTGTCCAGGTGGGCAGCTGCAAGTGCAGGGCTACCTCGACCAGGTCCGGTTCGCGACCACCGTTGAGCAATGGGCCAAGCAGGTGGGTGATGCGCTCACCCAGGCTGCGCACCCGCGTGCGCTGCAGCATGTCTGCTTCACACAACTGCAGCAGGTGCTGCCAGGTGCTGGGGCAGTGCCTGGGGTTGGCCAACTGCAAGGTGGCGCGGCTCAGGCGCAATTGATTACCGTCGGCAGCGAACTGCACCGGGGTGCTGCACAGCGCCTGGTACTGCGCGGCGTAGGCGGGGGCGGCAAATTCGATTTCGAGGCGCTCGGCCTGCAGCGCAACGCCCGCCAGGTCGGCCAGTTGAGCCAGCCAGCCTGCCAGCACCGAGTCCACCACAAAGCGGTTGTAGGCGTTGTAGGGGCTGATGGAGTAGAAACGCAGCCAGGCACCTTCGGCGTCTTCATGAAAGCTGGAGTGGCCGCGGTAGTTGGCGGCGTACAGCGGTTCGAAGCGCAGCAAGGTGCGCGCGGCTTCGCCCACGGTTGGCGCCTGGGCCGCAGTGACTCCCGCCAGGCCCGCCTGGGCCAGCCGGCTCAGGCGGCCCATGTGCAAGCCCAGCGCGGCTTCGCCACATTGTTCGATGGCCGCATGGCCCAGGTGCATGTAGCGCGGGATCGAAAGGCGCGCGTTGGCTTCGCTCAGGCGCGGTGCCTCCAGCCCATAGCGGCGCAGCAGCGGTTCGGGGGCGTGGCCCAGTTCGCGCAGGGCCTCGGTCAGCGGCTGAACAAAGCCGACCGACAGCTCGCCCAGGCGTACGCGGGGGCGGGCCATGGCCTTACAACCACAGGTTCAGCAAGCGGGCGCCAGGGCTCGGCGTGCCTGCCAGCAACTCACCGGCCTGGCGGGCGAAGCCTTGGCCGTCACTGCCGTGTTCCCAGAACTGCCCGCGCATGAACACGCTCATGCTGCTGACCCCGGCCCCGGCCGCCTCGGTCAGGCGTTGCCAGGCCGTTTGCTCACTGACCTGGCCACGCTGCACGGCCAGCCCGGCACTGGCCGCCTGGTGGCGGTTGCCACGCCAGGGGGCTTGCCAGCTGCCTTTGCCGCTGAGAAACACCGGGTTGGCCACCAGCTGCACGCCCTGGCTGGCCAGTTGCTCATGGTTCTGCGGGTACCAGCTGTCACTGCCCACCAGCACGCCCAGGCGCCCGGCGGGGGTTTGCACGACCTGCAGCGGATAATCGTGGCCCTCCCGCACATAACGGCGCAGGTCACTGTCGGGGTATTGCTGGCGTTGCGGTTGGCCGAGCAGGGAACCGTCACCGGCGAACACCACGCTGCTGTTGAACAGCGCGCCACGGCCGGCATGCAGCACGCCTTGTTGCACATAGGGGGCCGGCAGCACGATGGAGCCGGCCACCAGGGTCACGCCAAATTCCTTGGCCAGGCCACCGAACAGCTGTTGATAGTCGGCAGCCATCTGCTCAGCCTTCATGCGCAGGTGGGCGTCGGCACGCCGGTCGTCGCCCTCGGCCGCGAGCATGGCCAGCGCGTAGCGCAGCGGGTTGCTCAGTTCCAGCCATTGCTCGGCCTCGCGGCTCTGCGTGACCTGGTACAGCTCGTTCTTTTCGCCGCGTGCCCACAGCCAGGTACCGATGTGTTCCGGCAGCACGACCACGGTGCGCGGGCCGACCAGGCCCTGGGCGCGCGCCTGCTCCAGGTAGGCGGCCAGCTTGCGGTGCAGGCGTTGCAGGTTCTGGTAGTCGCCGGGGAACAGCAACGGCTCGATACCCAACAGGTTGCCGCGGTCGCCCGGCACGCCATGGTCCAGCGCCAGTTCGATGCGCAGGTCGGACAGGTAGTGGCCTTCCGGGCGCTGCTGGCTCCAGAAGCCGTAGCCGCAGAGCGCGGCGATCATTACCAGCGCCAGGGCGCTTGCCAGAAGTTTTCGCATGAAACAGAACGGCACATTGGCTGACGAAGGCTATCTAGGGTAAGCGCCCTGTTTGCCAGGATCAATAACTTGTCAGTTTCGATCATTGAGCCAATTCAAACGGCTGTTTAATGTCGCTGACAGACAAACGACGGAGGCCCGCCATTCGGTGAGGCGCCCGCATCCCGTGATCACGCCACCTGGGGACCTTTCCATGGCCGCCGAACGTTACCCGCACCTGCTTGCCCCGCTGGACCTTGGTTTTACCACCTTGCGCAACCGCACCCTGATGGGCTCGATGCACACCGGCCTCGAGGAGCGTCCCGGGGGTTTCGAGCGCATGGCGGCCTATTTTGCCGAGCGTGCCCGAGGCGGCGTTGGCCTGATGGTCACCGGCGGCATTGCGCCCAATGATGAAGGCGGGGTGTATTCCGGCGCGGCCAAACTCAGTACCGAGGCGGAGGCCGACCAGCACCGCGTCGTCACCGAGGCGGTGCACGCCGCCGGTGGCAAAATCTGCCTGCAGATCCTGCATGCCGGGCGCTATGCCTATAGCCCACGGCAGGTGGCACCCAGCGCGATACAGGCGCCGATCAACCCGTTCAAGCCCAAGGAGCTGGACGAGCAAGGCATCGAGAAGCAGATCACCGACTTCGTCAATTGCGCGGTGCTGGCCCAGCGTGCCGGTTACGACGGCGTCGAAATCATGGGTTCGGAAGGTTACTTCATCAACCAGTTTCTCGCCGCCCACACCAACCAGCGCACCGACCGTTGGGGCGGCAGCTACGAAAACCGCATGCGCCTGGCGGTGGAAATCGTGAGCCGGGTACGCGATGCAGTAGGGCCGAACTTCATCATCATCTTCCGCCTGTCGATGCTCGACCTGGTCGAGGGCGGCAGCGACTGGGCGGAAATCGAGCAGTTGGCCAAGGCCATCGAGCAGGCCGGCGCTACCCTGATCAACACCGGGATCGGCTGGCATGAGGCGCGGATCCCGACCATCGCCACCAAGGTCCCGCGCGCGGCGTTCAGCAAGGTCACGGCCAAGCTGCGGGGTGTGGTGAACATTCCGCTGATTACCACTAACCGCATCAATACCCCGGAAGTGGCCGAGGCGGTGCTGGCCGAAGGTGATGCCGACATGGTTTCGATGGCTCGGCCGTTCCTCGCCGACCCGGATTTCGTCAACAAGGCTGCTGCCGGCCGTGCCGACGAAATCAATACCTGCATCGGTTGCAACCAGGCCTGCCTGGACCACACCTTCGGCGGCAAGCTGACCAGTTGCCTGGTCAACCCGCGGGCCTGCCACGAAACCGAGCTCAACTACCTGCCTGCGCCAGCGCCGAAGCGCATTGCCGTGGTCGGCGCCGGCCCGGCGGGCCTGGCCGCCGCCACCGTTGCCGCCGAGCGCGGGCATCACGTGACGCTGTTCGACGCTGCCAGCGAAATTGGCGGCCAGTTCAATGTCGCCAAGCGCGTCCCGGGCAAGGAAGAATTCTTCGAAACGCTGCGCTACTTCCGCAACAAGCTGCAAAGCACTGGCGTCGACCTGCACCTCAATACCCGCGTGGATGTGCAGGCGCTGGTGCAGGGCGGCTATGACGAGATCATCTTGGCCACCGGCATTGCCCCGCGCACCCCGGCCATCCCCGGGGTCGAGCATGCCAAGGTGCTCAGCTACCTGGATGTACTGCTTGAGCGCAAGCCGGTGGGCAAGGCGGTCGCCGTGATCGGGGCCGGCGGTATCGGCTTTGACGTTTCCGAATACCTGGTGCAGGAAGGGCGGGCCAGCAGCCTGGACCGTGATGCGTTCTGGAAGGAGTGGGGCATCGATACCCGGCTCGAGGCACGCGGCGGCGTTGCCGGCATCAAGGCCGAGCCGCATGCGCCGGCGCGTCAGGTGTTCCTGCTGCAGCGCAAGGCATCGAAGGTGGGGGACGGGTTGGGCAAGACCACCGGCTGGATCCACCGCACGGGCTTGAAGAACAAGCGCGTGCAGATGCTCAACAGTGTCGAGTACCTGGGCATAGACGATGCCGGTTTGCACATTCGCGTGGCGGGCGGTGAGCCGCAGGTGTTGGCCGTGGACAATATCGTGATCTGCGCCGGGCAGGAGCCGCTGCGCGAACTGCAGGATGGGTTGGTGGCTGCGGGGCAATCGGTGCATTTGATCGGCGGCGCCGACGTGGCGGCAGAACTGGATGCCAAGCGGGCGATCAACCAAGGGTCGCGGTTGGCGGCGCAGCTCTGAGATCGGCGGGGGCAGCCCACAGGCGCTGCCCCGGGCTTTGCCTGTAAACTGCGATCCATGCATGCATTCGACCTTCCTCAAGCCCCACTGCAACGCTTGAACCTGCCGTGGTTGCAACACGCCCAGGTGCAGGTGGCCATTCTGCGCCTGGACCTGATCGATCCGCTGATCAGCGGCAACAAGTGGTTCAAGCTCCGCCACCACCTGCAGCAGGCCGCCACTGGCAATGCCCCCGGGCTGATCAGCCTGGGGGGCAGCCACTCCAACCACCTGCATGCGCTGGCTGCGGCCGGCAAGCGGTTTGGCTTCGCCACTGCCGGCCTGTTACGCGGCCATGCCCAGGACACGCCCACCGTACGTGACCTGCACGCGCTGGGCATGCACCTGCACTGGCTGGGTTATGGCGGCTACCGCGCACGCCACCAGCCCGGTTTCTGGGAACCTTGGCAAGCGCGCTATCCGGGCTGGCAGTGCATTCCCGAAGGCGGCGGTGGGCTGGCTGGCGCGCAGGGCTGCGCGCTGATCGTGCAGCAGGCGCAAGCGCAGATCTCGGCCCTGGGCTGGCCGGACTACGATGGCTGGTGGTTGGCTGCCGGAACAGGCACTACCGTGGCTGGCCTGGTCATGGCCGAGGCGGGCGCGCGTACCGTGCATGGCGCCTTGGCGGTGCCTGCAGACCATGGGGTGGCGCAAGGGGTGGCAGCGCTGGCGGGCGCACATGGCTACCAGCTACATGAGGCCTGCCGAGGTGGGTTTGCCCGGTTCGACGACGAACTGCTGGCCTTCATCGCCGACTGCGAGCAGCACACGGGGGTGCCGCTGGAAGCGCTCTATACCGGCAAGGCCCTGTTGGCCCTGCGCGATCATGTTGCTGCCGGGCTGTTGGCGCCCGGCAGCCGCATGATCTTCGTGCATACTGGCGGCCTGCAAGGCCGACGTGGTTATTTGTAGGGCAGCATGCGCAACAGCGTGTTGTCGCGCACCACATAGTGGTGGTAAAGCCCGGCCAGCGCATGCAGGCCGATCAGCCAGTAGCCCCAACTGCCGACGCGCTCATGCCAGCCCTTGATGAACTTGGCCTGGTCCGGGTTCGGGCCGATCAGGTGCGGCAGCTCCAGGCCGAAGAACGGTACCGGTTTGTCGGCGGCGCTGAGGATCAGCCAGCCGGCCAGCGGCATGCCGATCATCAGCAGGTACAGTGCCAGGTGCATCAGGTGGGCAAGGCCGGTCTGCCAGGCGGGCGGCTTGGGCAGGATCGGCGGGGTAGGCCGGCTCAGGCGCATCGCCAGGCGCAACCAGACCAGCACGAAGACACTGAGGCCAAGCATGAAGTGCAGGTCTTTCATCAGGTTGCGTTCGGCGCTGTCCTTGGGGAACAGGTCACGCAGTTCGATAAGGGCGTATACAGCGGCCAGCAGCGCCAGCATCAGCCAGTGCAGGGCAATGGACAGGCGTGCGTAATGCGGTGCTGGGGTGGATGAAACCATGATCAGTCCTCGTCATCAGGTTTAAATAGCGCTCTTGTTGGCGCTCAGGTGTCACTTTAATGGCTACCGGCAGCAGATCTTTGCGCTAGGCCTGTGAAAATTGTGTTGCCTGCACGGGCTTTTGTGCGGGCTGGCGTTGACCTGCGTCAGGCCTGCATCAATCACGGTGTAGCTGCGGCCAATTGTCAGCCACCAGAAACACCCGTTCGGCTTCCTGCCAGGCGCCATCGGCCTCCTGCTCAAGCCGTACCAGCAGTTGCGCCGGGGCCTGCGGGTCCAGCACATGCAGCCACGCGGCAAACTGCTCTGCCTGCCAGCATTGCGCCGCTTCGACCCGCGCTGGTGCCAGCCACGCGCACCGCGGCAGCGGTTGCCAGCGCTCGCCAACTGCCATGGCCCAATCCCGCCGCCTGACCCAGCGCCCCCGCAGGTGCTGCGGGTTGGCCCCTGCGGGAGGCTCGGCATGCCCAGGCCACGGATAAAACAGATAGCCCCCCAGCCACATATGCGCCTGCACCTGCTGCGCCCCCAGCCGAGCAAGCGCCTGCTGGCTGTGCGCCCCCCGCGACATCGGCAACTGGTGCTGCGCCAGGTGGGCCAGCTTGGCCCCCAGCCGGTCATGACAGCCTGGCCCCAGCCAGGCCTGGGTATCGTGCCCGCCACCTGGCGGGCCCAGGTACAGCTTGATCGCCAACTCAAGGTGGTGGACCCCATCTGCATCACGCAGCAGCACATCCAGCTCGCCCAAGGTCTGGCCGCCCTCGCGAATGGCCAGGTTGGCGGCCAGCAGCTCAATGCCCGGAGCGTGGCTCAGGGCGAATTGCCACAGGCGTTCGTAGTAAAGCCCCAGGCGCCGGCTGCCCAGTTTCGCCAGCCAGTCGCGCAGCGGATGGTCATCCTTATCCAGCGCCCGCAGCCACTGCTCCAGGCGGTGCGGCTGCTGTGCCCACAGGCTGCCCGCCAGCGGGTGGCGCTGAGGGCAGGGCGTGGCGCCGAGCAAGGGCGGCGACAGCACTGCCCAGGCCAGGTCGCGCACGGCCGGGCGCTGCAGTTGCTTGGGCAGATCGTGGAGTTGGCTGAAGGGCGTCATCCTGCGAGCATAGCCGGTTTGCCGCTGCCCGGTGGTTTCGCCCATAATCGGCGCATCGTCACCCGCCGCAGAGCCTTGCAGGAGCCCCATGGAGCAATTTCGCAATATCGGTATCATCGGTCGCCTCGGTAGCTCGCAGGTGCTCGACACCATCCGCCGACTGAAAAAATTCCTCCTCGACCGCCACCTGCACGTGATTCTCGAGGACACCATTGCCGAAGTGCTGCCCGGGCATGGGTTGCAGACCTCCACGCGCAAGCTGCTGGGCGAAGTCTGCGACCTGGTCATCGTGGTGGGCGGCGACGGCAGCCTGCTCGGCGCCGCCCGGGCCCTGGCCCGTCACAACATTCCGGTGCTGGGCATCAACCGGGGCAACCTGGGCTTTCTTACCGACATCCGCCCCGACGAGCTGGAAGAAAAGGTCGCCGAGGTGCTCGACGGCCACTACCTGGTGGAAAACCGCTTCCTGCTGCAGGCCGAGGTGCGCCGCCATCACGAAGCCATTGGCCAGGGCGATGCGCTGAACGACGTGGTGCTGCACCCGGGCAAGTCCACGCGCATGATCGAGTTCGAAATCTATATCGACGGCCAGTTCGTCTGCAGCCAGAAGGCCGACGGCCTGATCGTTGCCACCCCCACCGGCTCCACCGCCTACGCGTTGTCGGCTGGCGGCCCGATCATGCACCCCAAGCTGGACGCCATCGTCATCGTGCCGATGTACCCGCACACCCTGTCGGGGCGGCCGATCGTGGTCGACGGCAACAGCGAGCTGAAGATCGTGGTGTCCAAGGACCTGCAGATCTACCCGCAGGTTTCCTGTGATGGCCAGAACCATTTCACCTGCGCCCCCGGCGACACCATTACGGTCAGCAAAAAACCGCAGAAGCTGCGCCTGATCCACCCGCTCGACCACAATTACTACGAGGTCTGCCGCACCAAGCTTGGCTGGGGCAGCCGCCTGGGGAGCAGTGACGACTGATGCTCGACCCGGCGCGCAGTTTCGACATCATCGGCGACGTGCACGGTTGTGCGCATACCCTTGAACGCCTGCTCGATACCCTCGGCTACAAGCGCGTGGCCGGCGTGTGGCGCCACCCGCGGCGCCAGGCGCTGTTCCTCGGCGACATCGTCGACCGTGGGCCACGCATCCGCGAGGCCCTGCACATCGTCCACGACATGGTCGAGGCTGGCCAGGCGTTCTGCATCATGGGCAACCACGAGTACAACGCCTTGGGCTGGGTCACGCCGGCGCTGCCCGGCAGCGGCAAGGCCTTCGTCCGCGAGCACACCCCGCGGCACGCCCGGCTGATCGACGAAACCCTGGCCCAGTTCGCCCAGCACCCCGCTGACTGGCACGACTTCGTCAACTGGTTCTACCAGCTGCCGTTGTTCATCGATGCCGGGCGTTTCCGCCTGGTGCACGCCTGCTGGGACCGGCAACTGATCGAGCCGCTGCGCCAGCAGTACCCCGACGGGCGCATCGATGAACACTTCATCCAGGCTTCTGCCGTGAGCAACAGCTTTGCCGCCACCGTGTGCAACCGCCTGTTGCGCGGTACCGACATGCGCCTGCCCGACGGCCTGACCTTGACCGGCGGCGACGGCCTGACGCGCGCCTTCTTCCGCACCAAGTTCTGGGAGGAAGACCCGCAAACCTACGGCGATATCGTGTTCCAGCCCGATGCCCTGCCGGCCGAGGTGGCCAATGCGCCGCTCAGCCACAGCCAGAAAAATGCCTTGCTGCGTTATGCCGAAGACGAGCCGATGCTGTTCGTCGGCCACTATTGGCGCAGCGGCCACCCCGCGCCGATTCGCCCCAACCTGGCCTGCCTGGACTACAGCGCGGTGCTGTACGGCAAGCTGGCGGCCTACCGGCTGGATGACGAAACCCGCATCGACCCGCACAAGTTCGTGTGGGTCGACGTAGACCGCCCACAGGCCAATCAATGAACATAATCGAAGTGATGCGCCTGCCGCTGTCGGTCGACCTCAGCGGCTTCATTCACATGCTGCAGCGCCTGCAGGTGCCGCACCGGGTCAGCGAAGAGGGGGACGTGCAGGTACTCTGGGCGCCCGACACCCTGGCCGAAGACGTCCGCGAACTTTACCAGCGCTACCCGCAAGGCAACGCCGAGCTGCCGGCTGCCCCCGAGCCGGTGGCAGCGGGCATGCCTGCGAAAGTGCCGTCCCTGGCAGAACAGGCCCGAGCCTGCAAGGTCACCACGCTCACCCTGCTGGCGTGCTTCATCGTCGCAGGCCTCACCAGCCTGGGCGACAACTTCACCACCATCAGCTGGTTTACCTTCCTCGACTTCCGGGTGCAGGGCGACTACCTGTATTTCACCCCGCTGGCAGAAACCCTCGACCAAGGGCAATGGTGGCGGTTGGTATCACCCATGCTGCTGCACTTCGGCGTGCTGCATCTGGCCATGAACAGCCTGTGGTACTGGGAGCTGGGCAAGCGCATCGAGCTGCGCCAGGGCCCCTGGATGCTGCTGGGCCTGACCCTGCTGTACAGCCTGGTCTCCAACCTGGCGCAGCACTACACCAGCGGGCCGAGCCTGTTCGGCGGGCTGTCTGGCGTACTGTACGGCCTGCTGGGGCATGTATGGCTGTTCCAGTGGCTGGCACCGAACCGTTACTTCAACCTGCCCAAGGGTGTGCTGGTGATGATGCTGATCTGGCTGGTGGTGTGCCTGACCGGTGTGGTCGGCAGCCTCGGCCTTGGCCAGATCGCCAACGCTGCCCACGTTGGCGGGCTGCTCATCGGATGCCTGACCGGGCTCTTGGGTGGGGCGCTGGCCCGGCGTAAACTGTCGGCTTGAATCAGGAGACTGTATGTCCACTTTCGCGCAAATGATTGAAAACATCACCCCGGAAATCTACGAAAGCCTGAAACTGGCCGTGGAAATCGGCAAATGGTCGGATGGCCGCAAGCTCACCGCCGAGCAGAAGGAGCTGTCGCTGCAGGCCGTCATCGCCTGGGAGATGAAAAACCTGCCAGAAGACCAGCGCACCGGTTACATGGGCCCGCAGGAATGCGCGTCGAAGTCTGCGCCGATCGCCAACATTCTGTTCAAGTCGGACTCGGTACATTGATCGAACTCGCTCGTGGCTCGTTGAGCAAAATGGCGGTAAGCCTGCAGGCGCCGGTGGTCCAGTACAGCTTCCGCCTGGATGACACGCAGGTGCCGGTCAACCCGCTGATCGGCCAGCGCCTGCGCCTGGAATACCTTGGCGCCATTCACTGCAGCCATTGCGGCAAGCGCACCAAGACCAGCTTCAGCCAAGGTTACTGCTACCCGTGCATGACCCGGCTGGCACAGTGCGATGTGTGCATCATGGCCCCGGAAAAATGCCACTACGAGGCCGGCACCTGCCGTGAACCGGCCTGGGGCGAGCAGTTCTGCATGACCGACCACGTGGTCTACCTGGCCAACTCGTCAGGGATCAAGGTCGGCATCACCCGCGCCAGCCAACTGCCCACCCGGTGGCTCGACCAGGGGGCCAGCCAGGCCCTGCCGATCATGCGCGTGGCTACCCGCCAGCAGTCTGGCCTGGTCGAAGACGTGCTGCGCAGCCAGGTGCCCGACCGCACCAACTGGCGTGCACTGCTCAAAGGCGATGCCGAGGTGCTCGACCTGGCGGCCATTCGCGAGCAGGTTTTCGACGCGTGCGCCGAGCGCCTGGGCGAGCTGCAGGGGCGTTTCGGCCTGCAGGCGATCCAGCCGTTGCCGGACGCCGAAGTGGTGCAGATCAACTACCCGGTCCAGGCCTACCCGCAAAAGATCGTCAGCTTCAACCTGGACAAGGACCCGGTCGCCGAAGGCACGCTGCTGGGCATCAAGGGCCAGTACCTGATCTTCGACACCGGTGTGATCAATATTCGCAAGTACACGGCCTACCAGTTGGCCGTGCTCCAGTAAAAAGGACCTGCACATGCGCACCGAACAACCGCAAGTGATCTACCTGAAGGATTACCAGGCGCCCGAGTACCTGATCGACGAGACGCACCTGACCTTCGAGCTGTTCGAGGACCACACCCTGGTTCACGCGCAGCTGGTGATGCGTCGCAACCCGGCACGCGGTGCCGGCTTGCCGCCGCTGGTGCTCGATGGCCAGCAGCTTGAGCTGCTGCGTGCCGCGCTGGATGACCGGGAATTGCAGGCCGCCGATTACCAGCTGGACGGTGACAGCCTGACCGTGCAGCCGCAAGCCGAGCACTTCACCCTCGACACCAGCGTGAAGATCCACCCGGAAAGCAACACTGCGCTCGAAGGCCTGTACAAATCCGGCAAGATGTTCTGCACCCAGTGCGAGGCCGAGGGTTTCCGCAAGATCACCTACTACCTCGACCGCCCGGACGTGATGAGCAGCTTCACCACCACGGTGATCGCCGAGCAGCATCGCTACCCGGTGCTGCTGTCCAACGGTAACCCCACCGGCAGCGGGCCGGCCGAGGATGGCCGCCACTGGGCCACCTGGGAAGACCCGTTCAAGAAGCCAGCTTACCTTTTCGCCTTGGTGGCCGGTGACCTGTGGTGCGTCGAAGACACCTTCACGCGCCAGTCGGGCCGTGATGTGCTGCTGCGCATCTATGTCGAGCCCGAGAACCTGGACAAGTGCGACCACGCCATGGTCAGCCTGAAGAAGTCGATGCGTTGGGACGAGGAAGTCTACGGCCGTGAATACGACCTGGACATCTTCATGATCGTTGCCGTCAACGACTTCAACATGGGCGCCATGGAAAACAAGGGCCTGAACATCTTCAACTCCAGCTGTGTGTTGGCCCGCGCCGAAACGGCCACCGATGCCGCGCATCAGCGTGTCGAAGGTGTGGTCGCCCACGAGTATTTCCACAACTGGTCGGGCAACCGCGTCACGTGCCGCGACTGGTTCCAGCTGTCGCTGAAGGAAGGGTTCACGGTGTTCCGCGATGCCGAGTTCAGTGCCGACATGAACTCGCGCACGGTCAAACGTATCGAGGACGTGGCCTACCTGCGTACTCACCAGTTTGCCGAAGATGCCGGCCCCATGGCCCACCCCGTGCGCCCGGATAGCTTCATCGAGATTTCCAACTTCTACACCCTGACAGTGTACGAGAAGGGCGCCGAAGTGGTGCGCATGGTTCGCACCTTGCTGGGCGCCGAAGGTTTCCGCAAAGGCAGCGACTTGTATTTCGAGCGCCACGATGGCCAGGCGGTGACCACCGACGACTTCATCAAGGCCATGGAAGACGCCAACGGCGTGGACTTTACCCAGTTCAAGCGCTGGTACAGCCAGGCAGGCACCCCGCGCCTGGAAGTCAGCGAGGCGTACGACGCCGCCGCCCAGACCTACAGCCTGACGTTCCGCCAAAACTGCCCGCCCACCCCGGACAAGGCCGAGAAGCTGCCGTTCGTGATCCCGGTGGAGTTGGGCCTGCTGGATGCTGCCGGCAACGACCTGCCGCTGCAACTGGCAGGTGAGGGCGCCGCCACGGCGGTCCAGCCAGCCACCAGCCGGGTACTTTCGGTGACCGAGGCCGAGCAGACCTTCACCTTCCAGGGTATCCAGGCCAAGCCGCTGCCGTCGCTGCTGCGTGGCTTCAGCGCCCCGGTCAAGCTCAGCTTCCCGTACGACCGCGACCAGTTGATGTTCCTGATGCAACATGACAGCGACGGTTTCAACCGCTGGGAAGCGGGCCAGCAGCTGGCGGTCCAGGTGTTGCAGGAACTGATCGGCCAGCACCAGCGTGGTGAAGCCCTGAAACTGGACCAGCGCCTGATCACGGCCTTGGGCACGGTACTGGGCAACCCGTCGCTGGACCCGGCCATGGTCGCCGAAATGCTCTCGCTGCCGGGTGAGGCCTACCTCACCGAAATCAGCCAGGTGGCCGACGTGGACGCCATCCATGCCGCCCGCGAGTTCGCCCGCCAGCAGATCGCCGAGCAACTGTTCGACGCGTTGTGGGCGCGCTACCAGGCCCACCGCGAAGCGTCGCGCAGCACTGCCTATGTGGCCTCGGCCGAGCACTTCGCCCGCCGCAGCCTGCAGAACATCGCTTTGTCGTACCTGATGCTGAGCGGCAAGCCGCACGTGCTGGAAGCGACCCTGGAGCAGTTCGAACACTGCGACAACATGACCGAGCGCCTGACCGCGCTGGCGGTGCTGGTCAACTCGCCGTTCCAGGCGGAGCGGGCGAAAGCGCTGGAGGCGTTCGCCGAGCACTTCAAGGACAACCCCCTGGTGATGGACCAGTGGTTCAGCGTGCAGGCGGCCAGCACGCTGCCGGGCGGGCTGGCACGGGTCAAGGCGTTGATGCAGCACCCGGCGTTCACCCTGAAGAACCCCAACAAGGTGCGTGCGCTGATCGGTGCGTTTGCCGGGCAGAACCTGGTCAACTTCCATGCCGCCGATGGTTCTGGCTACCGTTTCCTGGCCGACCTTGTGATCGAACTGAATGCGCTGAACCCGCAGATCGCTTCGCGTCAGCTGGCGCCGCTGACCCGCTGGCGCAAGTATGACGAGGCGCGTCAGGCGCTGATGAAGGGCGAGCTGGAGCGGATTCTCGCTTCGGGTGAGCTGTCCAGTGATGTGTATGAAGTGGTGAGCAAGAGCCTGGCTTGATGCTTCTGTAGCCTGGGCTGGCCTCTTCGCGGGTGAACCCGCTCCTACAGGAACTGCATTGCTTTCATGGGCGGTGCGGTGCCTGTAAAAGCGGGTTCACCCGCGAAGCTTTTCAGGCCGACAACAAAACATAACACCCCGCCCGTTGTAATCCCGCGAACATCCCCGCTACGATCCCTTCAAGCTGTTGCAGGCCTCTAGATCAGGCTTTTCGCAGTGCCTGCAATGCATTGACCCGCCGAATAAAAACACCAAGGGGACAGTCATGAGGGAACACAACAGGCGCCGCGCCTGGCCATTGGCAGCGGCATTGGCGCTGGCACTGGGCGCGTGGGCCGGCAGCGTGCAAGCCGCCAGTGCCGACCAGTACTCCACCGAATCGGCCAAGGCCAGCCAGAGCCTGTTGATCGGCACCACCCACGCTGGCAAGCGTCTGGTCGTGGTCGGTGATCGCGGCCATATCCTGTTCTCCGACGACCAGGGCAACACCTGGACCCAAGCCCGCGTACCCACGCGGCAGTTGCTCACCGCCGTGTTCTTCATCGACGACAAGCGCGGCTGGGCCGTCGGCCATGACGCACAGGTGCACGCCAGCAGCGACGGCGGCGCCACCTGGAGCAAGCAGTTCGAAGATCTTTCCCGTGAAGCGCCGTTGCTGGATGTCACCTTCCTGGATGCCCGGCATGGCTTTGCGGTGGGGGCCTACGGTGCCTTGTTGGAAACCACTGACGGCGGCCAGCACTGGCAGGACGTGGCCGAGCGCCTGGACAACCCCGACCAGTTGCACCTCAACGGCATCACCCAGGTGCGCGATGCCGGCCTGTTCATCGTTGGCGAGCAGGGCGGCATGTTCCGTTCTGCAGACAACGGCCAGACCTGGGCCAAGGTGCAAGGCCCCTACGAGGGCTCGCTGTTTGGCGTGATCGGCACCCGTTCACCCCGCACCCTGCTGGCCTATGGCTTGCGCGGCAACCTGTTCCGTTCAGCCGACTTCGGTGACAGCTGGCAGCAGGTCGAACTGAAGGCCGCGCGCGGCAGCCTGGAATTCGGCCTGGCTGGCGCTGCGCTGCTGGCTGATGGCGCCCTGGTGCTGGTCGGCAACGGCGGCAGCGTGCTGCGCAGTACCGACGATGGCCAGACCTTCAGCGTGTACAACCGTGCCGACCGCATCGCCCTGGCCGGCGTCAGTGGCCTGGCCAGTGGCGGCCTGCTGCTGGTGGGCCAGGGCGGTGTGCACCTGGCAACCGCGCAGGGTGCCGATCGCACTGCCGAGGAGCCGCGCCAATGACCAGCCGGGAGAGCATCACCATGCATCCGCATCACCAGGACAAACCTACGCTGCTCGAACGGCTGATCTTCAACAACCGCCCCGTGGTCATCGCGCTGTGCGTGCTGATCAGTATTTTCCTGTTCTGGCAGGCGACGCAGATTCGCCCCTCCACCAGTTTCGAGAAGATGATCCCGCTGCAGCACCCGTTCATCGAGCAGATGATGGAGCACCGCAACGACCTGGCCAACCTCGGCAACACCGTGCGCATCTCCGTGGAGGCGGTCAAGGGTGACATTTTCGACAAGGATTACATGGAGACCCTGCGCCAGATCCATGACGAGGTGTTTTACCTGCCTGGGGTCGACCGTGCCGGGCTGAAGTCGCTGTGGAGCCCCAGCGTGCGCTGGAGCGAGGTCACGGAAGAGGGTTTTTCCGGTGGCGAGGTGATCCCCAACACCTACAACGGTTCCCAGGACAGCCTGGATACCCTGCGCAACAATGTGCTCAAGTCAGGCCAGGTCGGGCGGCTGGTCGGCAACAACTTCAAGTCCAGCATCATCGATGTGCCGCTGCTGGAGAGCTACCCTGACCCGCAGGACCCCAGCCGGCTGCTGAAACTGGATTACCAGCAGTTCTCGCACCTGCTGGAAGAGAAGGTGCGTGACAAGTTCCAGGCGCAGAACCCCAATGTGAAAGTGCACATTGTCGGCTTTGCCAAGAAGGTCGGTGACCTGATCGACGGCCTGGTGATGGTGGCGATGTTCTTCGGCGTCGCCCTGGTGATCACCTGGGTGCTGTTGTACTGGTTCACCTGGTGTATCCGCAGCACCATCGCCGTGCTCATCACCACCCTGGTGGCGGTGGTCTGGCAACTGGGCCTGATGCACGCGGTGGGTTTCGGCCTGGACCCGTACTCGATGCTGGTGCCGTTCCTGATCTTCGCCATTGGCATTTCCCACGGGGTGCAGAAGATCAACGGCATCGCCTTGCAGTCGAGTGACGCCGACAACGCGCTCACCGCTGCACGGCGTACGTTCCGCCAGTTGTTCCTGCCGGGCATGATCGCCATCCTGGCCGATGCGGTGGGCTTCATCACCCTGCTGATCATCGACATCGGGGTGATTCGCGAGCTGGCCATCGGCGCGTCCATCGGGGTGGCGGTGATCGTATTCACCAACCTGATCCTGCTGCCGGTCGCCATCTCCTACGTCGGCATCAGCAAGAAGGCCATCGAACGCAGCAAGAAGGACGCCACCCGCGAACACCCGTTCTGGCGCCTGCTGTCGAACTTTGCCAGCGCCAGGGTGGCGCCGGTGTCGGTGGCGCTGGCGCTGCTCGCCTTCGGCGGGGGCCTGTGGTACAGCCAGAACCTGAAAATCGGCGACCTCGACCAGGGCGCGCCGGAGCTGCGCCCCGACTCGCGCTACAACCAGGACAACAACTTCGTCATCAGCAACTACTCGACCAGTTCCGATGTGCTGGTGATCATGGTCAAGACGCCGGCCGAGCAGTGTTCCATCCACTCGACCATGACCCCGATCGACGAGCTGATGTGGACCATGGAAAACACGCCGGGGGTCCAGTCGGCGATCTCCCTGGTCACCGTGTCCAAGCAGGTGATCAAGGGCATGAACGAGGGCAGCCTGAAATGGGAAACCCTGTCGCGCAACCCCGACATCCTCAACAACTCCATCGCCCGTGCCGACGGGCTGTATAACGGTGACTGCTCGTTGGCGCCGGTACTGGTGTTCCTCAACGACCACAAGGCCGAAACCCTGGAGCGGGTCACGGCGGTAGCCCAGGCGTTTGCCGACAGCCACAACAAGGAGGGCCTGCAGTTCCTGCTGGCAGCAGGCAATGCCGGGATCGAGGCCGCGACCAACGAGGTGATCAAGTCGGCCGAACTGACGATCCTGATCCTGGTGTACATCTGTGTGGCAGTGATGTGCCTGATCACCTTCCGCTCGCTGGCCGCCACCCTGTGCATCGTTCTGCCGCTGGTGCTGACCTCGGTGCTGGGTAACGCCCTGATGGCCTACATGGGCATCGGTGTGAAGGTGGCCACCTTGCCGGTGGTGGCGCTGGGCGTGGGCATTGGCGTTGACTACGGCATCTACATCTACAGCCGCCTGGAAAGCTTCCTGCGCGCCGGGTTGCCGTTGCAGGAGGCGTATTACCAGACCCTGCGCTCGACCGGCAAGGCAGTGCTGTTCACCGGGCTGTGCCTGGCCATTGGTGTGTGCACCTGGATCTTCTCGGCGATCAAGTTCCAGGCCGACATGGGCCTGATGCTCACCTTCATGTTGCTCTGGAACATGTTCGGGGCGTTGTGGCTGCTGCCGGCCCTGGCGCGGTTCCTGATCAAGCCGGAAAAGATGGTGGGCAAGCAAGGGGGGTCGATTTTCGCCCATTGAAGGCAGGGGGCCGCGTTGCGGCCCAATCGCCGGCAAGCCAGCTCCCACAGGGATGTCACAGGGTTATACTGGCAGCACTTCCCTGACAGGTAACCCAATGTCCTCCCTCAGCCACGCCCTGCAGTCCTGCGACATGCTCCTGATCGACGGCCTGCACGCCTTCGACTTCACCGCCGATACCACTGGCCTGCGCGTCGAGTGCATGGACGGCCGCCAACTGCGCCGCTGGTCGTTTACCCCCGAGCAGGTCGCCGCGGCGACCCCCATGGGTGACGAGTGGCAACTGGACGATGCCAACGGCGCGCATCGGCTAGTCTGCATGAGTGCCTTTCGCGCCCCGGATGAAGACCAAGATGAACCGCACCTGGACGACCCTGCTGACCACTAGCCTGATGAGCCTGACTATCCCGAGCCACGCCGCGACCCTGCTGGTGGGCAGCTATACCGATGGTGCCAGCCAGGGTATCTACCGCTACCAGTTCGACGAACAACGTGGCCACATCGACCCTACCCCGCAGCAAGTGGTGAAAAGTGTCAGCCCGTCGTGGCTGGTGCTGTCGGCCGACCGCCGCCTGCTGTTCGCTGTCAATGAAACCCCGGGCGGCAATGCCAGCAGTTTCAGTGTCAGTGCAAAGGGCGACATCAAGCCGCTCAACCAGGTGGCCAGCCAAGGCGACGAGCCAACCCATGCCAGCCTGAGCCACGACCAGCGCTACCTGTTCGTGGCCAACTACGCGGTCAACCCTGACCCCGGCGGCAGCCTGGCAGTGATGCCGGTAGCCAGGGACGGTCAGCTCAAGCCGGTCGTGCAGCAACTGCGACACCGGCCCAGTGGCGTGAACCGCGAGCGCCAGGCGGGGGGGCATGTGCATTCACTGGTGTCGTCACCCAATGGGCAGTATCTGTACGCCTGCGACCTCGGTGCCGACAAGGTATTCATCTACCGCTACGACGGCGCCAGCCCGGACCAGCCGCTGAGCCCAGCCACGCCGGCGTCGGTGGCGTTGCCGCCAGGCAGCGGACCACGCCACCTGTTGTTCGATGCCACGGGGCAGCATGCCTACCTCACGTTGGAAATGAGCGGTGAAGTGGTGATGTTCAATGTCAGGGGTGCGGACCTGAGCGTGGGCCAGCGCCTGGCACTGACCGAAGACTCGGCGTCGACGGCCAAGGCGGCGGGCGGGTTGCACCTGTCGGCCGACGGGCGCTTCCTGTACGTGAGCAATCGCGGTACAGCGAATGAAATCGTGGTGTTCGCGGTTGGCGAGGGCGATGGCAAGCTGACCTTTGTGCAGCGCCGCTCCGTGGAAGGCGACCACCCCCGCGAGTTTGCCTTGGACCCCGACAACCGCTTCCTGCTGGTAGCCAACCAGAAGAGCAACCAGATCGTGGTCATGCGCCGTGACGCCAAGACTGGCAAGCTGGGCGAGACGGTGCAGATTCTGGCCCAGGACGCACCCTCGGACTTGAAGTTCATCGACTGATATCAAACACCACGCCTTGTAGGAGCGGCCTTGTGTCGCGAAAGGGCCGCAGCGCGGCCCGGCAATGTCGGCTGTAACGCCAGAACCCGGGGCCGCTGCGCGACCCTTTCGCGACACAAGGCCGCTCCTACGGGGAGCCGGGTGAAGCTACCTGGCCATGATCGAGCGGAACAGGTCTGATGCCAACCACCCCTCCAGCCAGCTCCGCAGCCGCGGATAAGCGGCCTCGGCGAACCACTGCGGTTCCACCCCGGCAAACTGGCGCATCAGCGGCAGCAAGGCGGCGTCGGCGATGCTCGGCTGGTCAGCCAACAGGTACGGCCGGCTCTCCAGCAACCCTTCGAGCTCTGCCAGCCAGGCCTCGGCCTGCTGGCGGTAGTACGCGCGAGGGTGCTGCGGGTAGCGCTCGGCATACTTGTACAGGTTCACCTGCGCCTTGAACCTGCTGTCGTTACGTGCGATCAGGGCATGCGCCTGCTGCGCCGCCACGGGGTTCGCGCGCAGTTGCCAATCCTGCGGGTCGTTCTGCGCCAGCGCCCAGCGCATGATATCCAGGCTCTCTTCCAGCACCTCGCTGCCGGTGTCCAGCACCGGCACCGTGCCCTTGGGGGACAAGGCCAGCAGTTCTGCCGGCTTGTTCTTCAGCGCCACTTCGCACACCTCGACCTCACAGCCTGCATAGCGCAGGGCCAGGCGCGCGCGCATGGCCCACGGGCAGCGACGGAACGAGTACAGGATCACCCGCACACCTGCACTTCGCTCAGGCCATTGCCTTGGCGGCGCACCTGAATCTGCACCGGAATGCGCTCGTGCATTTCCTGCACGTGGGAAATCACTGCCACCTTGCGCCCCTGGGCCTGCAAGCCGTCAAGGGCATCCATGGCCAGCTGCAGCGACTCGGGGTCCAGGCTGCCAAAGCCTTCATCGATGAACAGCGATTCGATGCGCAGGGTGCTGGAGGCCATCGAAGCCAGGCCAAGGGCCAACGCGAGCGACACCAGGAAGGTTTCGCCGCCGGACAGCGAATGCACCGAGCGCAGCTCGTCGCCCATTTCGGTGTCCAAGACCAACAGGCCCAAGGCACTGCCGCCCCGCTTGAGGCGGTAACGGCGGGCCAGTTGGCGCAGTTGGCTGTTGGCGTGGTGCAACAGCAGGTCGAGGTTGTAACCCTGGGCGATCTTGCGGAACACATCGCCCGAGGCCGAGCCGATCAGGGCATTCAGGCGGGCCCAGCGCTGCCACTGCTGGCGGGCTTGCTCGATCTCGGCTGCCAGTGCCTGATGGGCCTGCTGGCGGCGCTGGTCATCGGCCTGCTGCGCCCGCAGTTCGGCGCATTGCTGCTCGTGGATTGCCATGCGCTCGCGCAGCTCCAGCAGGGCTTGCTCGAGGGCTTCGGCCGTGGTGTCCACGGTCATGTCGGCCACGTGCTGTTGCAGGCGCTGTTCGCGTTCCTGCAGCAATACGCGGCTTTGTTCGATGGCTTTTTCCGCGCTGTGCAAGCGCTGGCGCAATGCTGCGACCTGCGCATCCTCCATGGCCAGCAGGCGGTCCAGCCCGGCGTCATCCAGCTCCGGGTGCTGGCTGCGCCACTGCGCGATCTGGCCCTGCAACTGCTGGCATTCGGCAACCAGCGCCTGCTGCTGCTGGCCGTCGGCCTTCAGCTCGCTGGCCAGTTGCACGGCTTGCGTGCGCAGTTCCTGCAGGCGTTGGGCGGTGTCGGCGTCCAGGGCGCGGGCCTGGTCCAGCGCGGCGTCCATGTGCTGTTGCCAGGCTTCGGCAGTGGCGTGTTCACCGAGCAGTTCGCCGAGGGCGGCCTGGGCCTGCTGGCGCTGCTCGTCTAGGGCGGCAACTTGCTGCTGCAACTGCTGCAGGCCTTGCACGCGGGCCTGGTGCTGGTCGCGCAGCTTGTCGAGTTGCGTTTGTCGGGCCTGCTGTTCTTCCAGTTCGTCCTTGCGCTGTTCCAGTTGCTGCAAGCGCTGGGCGATCTGCTGGTCCAGGGCCAGGAAAGCATTGGCCGGGTCTTCGTCGAGTGCCTTCAGGGCCTGCTCGGGCAGCACACCGGCCAAGTCGTGCAAGCCTTGCTGCAACTGCTGCTCGTCGTTGGCCAGGGCCTGGTGCTGTTGCTCGAGGTGGCGCTGGGCCTGCTGTTGAGCGTCTTGGGCGGCCTGCAGTTGCTGGTTGAGGCGGGCAGCATCGCGTTGCAGCGTGAGCAGCGCGCTCTGGCGCTTCTCGTCCTGCGCGATTTCCGCCTCCAGGCGCTGCAGCTGGCTGGCCAGCCAGGTGCTACGGGCCTTGTCATCCTGCGGGGCCAGGGCCGGCCACAGGCTGTGCGCCTGAACTTGCGCCACCAGCGGTTGCAACTGATCGCCCAGTTGCTGCTGTTGTTGCTGGAAGTCCTTGAGCTGGGCGTTGACCACGCCCAGCTGGGTGCGCAGCTCGACCAACTTGCCGTTCAGGGTGTCGACCTGTTGCTGCGCGGCTGCTTCTTCAGCCTGGTCATGGCGGCCCAGGCTGTGCAGCAGTGCGTCAGGCTGGTGGAACGGGTGTTCGGCACTGCCGCAAACTGGGCAGGGTTCGCCATCGCGCAATTGGCCGCGCAGTGCCTCTACGCTGGTGGTGCGCGCCAGGCGTTGGCGCTCCAGCAGCTGGCGGGTGAGGTTGAGCGCCTGTTCGGCCGCCTCCAGCTCGGCCTTGGCCGCGGTGCCTTCGCTGATCAACTGCTGGCGTTGCTGCATGGCCTGTTGCTGGCGTTCACGAACGCTGTCCAGGTGCTGGCGCAGTTCCAGTTCGCGGCCGTGCAGGCGCGAAATTTCTTCAACGGCGCGCTGCTGTTTGCGGTTGTCCTGCAGCATGCCGCCGAGCAGGTCGATCTGCTCGGCCAGGGCCTGGGGTTCGGCCTTGGCTTCGCGGAACAGCAGCTCGTAGGCATCGCGCTCGGCCTGCAGCTGCACATTGGCCTGGCTGGCCTGGGCCTGCAGGCCGGGCAGCTCTTCGCGGCCCTTGGCCAGGCGGCCGCCAATCAGCATTACCTGTTTCAATTGTGGCAGGTAGGCGTGCCACGCACTGGCCAGGCCTGCCAGGTGCTCGCTGTCGGCAAGGGCACTGTCGATCTGCGCCAATTGCTGCAGGCTGCGCTGCTGGTTGGCCTCCAGCTGTTGCAACTGCTGCTGGCCATCGGCGACGTGTTGTTCAGCCTGTTGGCTGCTGCTGCGTTGCGCGGCCAGCGCTTCGTGCAGGCGCGCCAGGTTGTCCTGGGCGGCGAAGGCCTGGCGCAGGCGTGGGGCACTCTCGGCGTGTTGCGCCTGGCTGTCGGCGAGCGCCTGGCGGGCGGCGTTCAGTGCTTGCTCCAGGGCATTGGCGCGTTCCTGGAGTTCGTCCTGCTGCTGTTGCTGCTGCGCAATTCTTGCCGCCAATGGGGCCAGTTGTGCGTTCAGCGCCTGCTGGCGGTGGAACTGATGGCGCTGAGGGGCCAGGCGCTCCAGGCGCAGCAGGTCCAGGCGCGGTTCGGCCAGCTGCTGCCAGTCCTGCTCGGCGGCCTGCTGCGCGCGGGCCGCCTCGGCGTGCTGGGCTTGCAACCGGTTTTGCTCGTGCAGCCAGTTGCGTTGCTGTTCCAGCTGGCGCTCACCGGCCTGGTCAGCCTTCAGTTGCTGCTGAGCCTGCTCCAGTTGCTGGTCGAGCTGGGCGCGGGCTTCGGCGTCCATCGGCAGCAGGTGGCTGGCGCGCGCGAGCAGGTCGTTGTGCACCTCACCGGCCTCGCGGGCCTTGCTGAACGCGCGCTGGCCCAGGCGGGTGTAGATGGCGGTGTTGGTCAGTTTTTCCAGCAGTTCGCTGCGCTCTCTGTCGTCGGCCTTGAGAAACGCGCCAAACTCGCTCTGGGCCAGCATCACCGCGCGGGTGAACTGCTCGAAGTTCAGGCCCAGGCGGGCCTCGACCAACTGCTTGTATTCGTTCTTGCCGCTGGCCAGGACCTGTTCGCTGTCCAGGTCGTAAAAGCTCTGGCGGCTGTGCTGCAACTTGCCGTTGGCCTTGTCGCGGGCGCGGTTGGCTTCCCAGCGGGCACGGTAGCGGCGGCCGTCGACGCCGACGAAATCGACTTCGGCAAAGCCGCTGCCAGTACCACGGCGCAGCAGGTTGCGCGGGTCGGATGTGGGAATGTCGCCGTCGGCATCCGGCACCTTGGCTTCGCGACCGATGTCATTGAGCCGCGGCACGGTGCCGAACAGGGCCAGACACAGGGCGTCGAGCAGGGTGCTCTTGCCGGCGCCGGTGGGCCCGGTAATGGCGAACAGGCCGGCGCTGGCCAGGGGCTCGGCGGTGAAGTCGATGTCGACGGGGCCGGCCAGCGATGCCAGGTTCTTCAGGCGGATGGCAAGAATCTTCATGGCTGTTCCTCTTCCTGCTGCACGTCCTGCAACAGCAGGGCAAAGTCGGCCAGCGCCTGCTCGTCGACAGCGCTGCCGTAGGCTTGCTCCCAGGCCCGGCTGAACAGGTCTTGCGGGGTCATCTGGGCCAGTTCGACAAAGGCCAGGTCATCATCTTCGGTACTGTTGCGGCCAGCATACTCGGCACTGATGCGCACCAGCCGCACTGCCTTGCCCGCCAGCGCGGTCTCGATCTGCTGGCGCAGGTCCGGTTGCGGCTCGTCGAGAATGACCCGCACCTCCAGCCAGGGTTGGCGATTGGGGTCTTCCAGTAGGTCGATTACCGGCAGATCTGCCAGTAGCTGTAAAAGCTCACCCAGCGGTGCCGGGCCGATGCGTTGCAAGGCCACGGCGCGCGGTACCGGGCGCGGCTCGACGCTGACCAGGCCGCTGCCGTCCAGTTCCACCTCCAGCACCTGGTGCGGGTAGTTGATTTCGGCGAACGACAGCGGGATCGGTGAGCCGCTGTAGCGGATGCGTTCTTCGCGGTTGACCTTCTGTGGTTTGTGCAGATGGCCGAGGGCGACATAGCTGATGGACTTGTCGAACAGCTTGGCCGGCAGCGCCTCGGCGTTGCCGATGATCAGGCTGCGCTCGGAGTCTTCCGACACTGCGCCCCCGGCCATGTGCGCATGGCTGATGGCAATCAGCGCCTGGTCTTTCTTGCGTTTGTGCAGTGCTGCGGCGATCAGTTGCTGGTGCACCTGGGTGATGCCTTCGAGGTAGTCGTCGCCCAGGTTGGGGCCGGTGACTTCGGCCGGCCGCAGGAAGGGCAGCGCCAGGCACCAGGCTGCGACCTTGCCGCGGCCATTGGTCAGCGGGATCAGCAGCCGCTCGGCATCCAGTTGGCCCTCGTCCAGCCAGTGCACACGGCCCAGGGCGTGGGTGCGCAGGCGACGCATGAGTGCGGCAGGCAGCTCGATGCGCGAGCCGGAATCGTGGTTGCCGGCGATCATCACGATGTCCAGCTTGGGCTGTTGTTCATGCGCCTTGACGATAAAGTCGTAGAGGCGCTCCTGAGCTTTGACCGGGGGGTTGACCGTGTCGAAGATATCGCCGGCGATCAGCAGCGCATCCGGCTGGCGCAGGCGAAGCTGGCCGAGCAGCCAGTCGAGGAAGCAGGCGTGTTCGAAATCGCGTTCCTGGCCGTGCAGGCTTTGGCCCAGGTGCCAGTCAGAGGTATGAAACAGACGCATGGATGACCTGTGGTGTCGAGTCGAGCAAGCCAGAGGGCTTGGCTTTGGGGATGGGCGTTGCGCGAGGGCGGTATGGTAACCCAAGCAGGGGGGTGGGGGGCAGGGCGGGGAATGGGGGGAGGGCTGGCACCGGCTGCGCCGGTGTTCGCGGGCGCGCCCGCTCCTACAGGCACCGCGCAAAGCTCAGGCATACGTTGTACCTGTGGGAGCGGGCATGCCCGCGAAGAGGCCCTGGCCGGCAGCCGGCTACTTGGGATAAAGCGGCGGCAAGCTGCCATTCTCCCCAGCCGGCAACAACACCTGCTCGGCCGGCGGTATCGTGCCGATCGCCCGCCACAAATCCCCACCCTGCCAATACTGCCCACTCTCGCTGTACAACGCGCCATTCAACCCATCCAGCGCATCCGACAACGGCACGAAGCGTGCCGCCATCTCGGCCAGGGTCTCCGGTTGCTGCCGGGCCCAGGCGTCCAGCGCCTGGCGGGTGGCCTGGGGGTCGTTCGCCAGGCAGGCGCGCTTGAGGTCATCCAGCAAGGTGCGCGGGCTTGGCCCGTTCTGGGCCGCACGCAGCACCGCCGGTTGCGAGCGGGCGCGCCTCCACAGGGCGAAGCCCAGTACGGTGGAAAGGGCGAACAGCAGAGTCGCCAATTGCCAAGGCCACAGCGCGCTGCTGGCGCTGCTGTTATCGCCCACCGGGCTGTCGGCACTCAATGCCGGGTTGTCTTGCACGTTCAGCGTACGCGCCGGCAGGCTGCTTTGCTCCAGGTGATCTTCACGGGTGTTCCACCACGCCACTTCCAGCGCCGGCAGGGCCAACGTGCCGGCATGGGTGGGCACCAGTGCTTCGCGTTCCTCGCGGTTGGCGGTCATGCCGCGTTCGTTGATTTCGTTGCGCAGCAGCGGCTGGTCGGGGTAACGGCGCAGGCCGGTGATTTCGGTGGCGGGCAACGGCGGCAACTGGGTGCTGGAAAGGCCTTCGGCGCGCAAGGTGATGTTGCGTGTCAGCGAGTCGCCAATCTGTACCTGCTGGTTGCCGGGGTCGGGGTTCCAGTGCTCTTCCAGTGTCAGGCTACGCGCCGGCAACCACGGCACACCCGCAGGCCAGGCGGCGGGAATCGGGCGTACCGCCAGCCGCAGCGGCAGCGAGCTGACCTGTACCTGGTGCCCGGCCCGGGCCGTGCCATTGGCTTGCGGGGTTTCGTCGCTGCTGGCTGCGGCGGTGGCGCTGAACGTCAGTGGCGGGATCTCGAGGGTGCCACTTTGCTGGGGGTACACGGCATAGCGGGTTTCGATCACGCCGTGGCGCACGCCATTGATTTCCTTTTCATAGGTGCGCGATTCGCCGAGCGGTTCGACCTTGGCGCCTTCCAGCTGCAGCGGGCTCAGGCTGCTGTCGTCATAGAGCGCCACCGAGTGATAGATGCGCAAGGTGAGCACAGCCTGCGCCTGCACGTAGACGTCGGGGCTGTCGAGGGTGGCCTCGATGAACACCTGTGAAGTGTCCTGGCGACTGGCATCGGCCTGCAGCACTTGCAGGTCGATGGCCTGGCTGCGTGACTGACCCAACTGCAGCTCGGGGATACGCAGGCTGCCGCTGCGCCGCGGCAGCAAGGTGATGATCCAGCGGGTGCTGGCGCGGGTTTCACCGTCGAGGGTATGCAGGCTGTTCAGCTGGCGCGTGCCGCGCACCTCGAAGTCGCCTTCCAGGGCGCGCAGGTCGGGCTTGCCGAACTGGGTGACGTCCTGGCTTTCCAGGGTCAGTTCCAGGCTTTCGCCAGCCTCCAGGCGGGTGCGGTCGACGCTGGCCTGCAGCAGGGGTTCAGCCTGGGCCAGGGTGGCCCACAGCAGGGAGAGGAGCAAGACGCCGAAGCGACTCATCGTGGGGTTTCCTGTTGCAGTTGCTGTTCGTACCAGAATTTGCGCCGCAGCAGCTCCGCCGGGTTATCGGGGATCTCCCGCAGCCATTGTTCCAGGGCTTGGCGCTGTTCGGCGTCGAGGCTGGTCGACACCGGGCGCTGGGGCGGCTGGATGACGCCCTCATCGGCACCCGGCTGGTTACCCGGTGCGCCCTGGCTGTTGCTGCTGCTTTCGCCAGGCTGCTCGGCGCTGGCTTGTTCATCACCGCTGGGGGTGCCCTGGGCGGCGCTGCTGGCCGAACTGCTGTTGCCTTCGGTGTCGCTGCCGGGCGTGCCTTGGGCATCGTTACCGGGCGGTTGTTCCTCGGCCTTGGCCTGGCGCTGTTGCAGCAGCTGTTGCACCAATGCCTGGTTGTCCAGTGCCACTTGCAGATCGGGTTGGCGCTCCAGCGCCTGCTCGTAGGCGTCCAGGGCCGCTTCCAGCTCACCGGCACGGGCCAGTGCATTGCCTCGATTGTAGTGGTCGGCGGCCGTGTCGCCTTGGGAAAATGCCTCGGCCGCACCCGCGTAGTCGCCCGCCTGGTACAGCGCCAGGCCGCGCCACTGCGTGTCCTGGAAGTGCCGAGCCGCGCTGGCTGGGCGGTTCAGCTTGAGCAGGCGTTGGCCTTGCTGGTCGGGGCGCAGCCATAGGTCATCGAGCTCGAAAGCCTGGCTGGGCTGGGGCAGGGCCAGCAGCAACGGCAGGCAGAACAGCCAACCGCGCCGGCCGGCACACGCGGCCAGCAGTAGCAGCGGAATCAGCAACCAGTAGCCTTGGTCGGCCCAGCTGTCCAACTGCAGGGTCTGGCCGTCGTTGCGCCCGGCCCGCGGCTGGTCGAACAGGCCCAGGCCGCGCAGGTCCAGGTCGTCAATACGCGCATGCCGGTAGCGCCCGCCGGTGCCGTTGATGAAACCCTTGAGGCTGGCATTGTCCAGGCGGGGCACCAGAATGCCGCCTTGGTCATCCTTGAGGTATTCGCCATTGGCCTGGCGCACCGGGGCACCGTCACGGCTGCCGATACCCAGCATCAGCAGGCTTGGGCCCTGCCGGCCAAGGGCCTGGGCGATGCCCTGGCGCTCCGGGGCGCTGAGCGACGACCCGATCAGCAGCAGGCGGCCCTGGCCGAGCCCGCTCTGGGCCAGCAGGGCCAGGCCCTTCTGCACGGCCAGGTCGGCGCGCTGGCCGGGCTTGGGCATGATCGACGGGTCGATGGCCTCCAGCAGGTTGCGCGTGGTGGCCAGGTCATCGGACAGCGGCACCAGGGTGTGTGCGGAGCCGGCATACACCACCAGCGCCGTCTGGCTGTCGCGGCGGTGCTCCAGCAGGTCGAGGATTTTGCGCCGGGCCTGTTCCAGGCGATTGGGCGGGCTGTCCTCGGCAAGCATCTGCGGGGTCAGCTCCAGCAATATCACCAGCGGGTCGGCTGGGCGCTGGCGGTTTTCTTCCACTCGCTGCCAACTGGGTCCGAGCAGGGCCAGGATCACCAGTAGCCATGCCAAGCCCAGCGCCACCCACGGCAGTTTGCTGGTGTTGCCGTTGCCGCCGCCCAGCAGCACAGCGTGGAATGCCGGCGGCAGGATCAGCTGCCAGCGCCCGGCGCGTTTGCGCCGATGCCACAGCTTGTACAGCAGCCAGCCAAGCAAGGGCACGGCCAGCAGCCACAGCGGGCGCAACCATTGCGGCCACAGGTCGATCATCGCCGCCTCCTCAAGCGCAAGCGCTTCAGGCGTTGGCGCCATTCCGGGTGTGGCTGCAAGAAGCGCGGCTTGCGCAGCAGGCGCTGCATCAGGTTGTCGGGCCATTGCACGGCCACCACGAGCAGCACGCTCAGCAGCAGCGCCAGGGCCAACGGCCAGGCGTACAGGGCTTGGGCGGTGCGGGCCTGGGTCGGTTGCTGGGCCACCGGTTCGAGTTGGTCGAGGGTGTCGCCAATAGCGTCCAGTTCGGCTCCGTCATGCGCGCGGAAGTACGCGCCGTGGGTGATTTCGCCGATTTCCCTGAGTGCGGCTTCGTCCAGGTCCAGGCTCGGGTTGAGGCCGAGCAGGCCTGGGGTGCCACTGGCTTCGGGGTTGGCGCCAATGCCGATGGTGTAGATGCGCACGCCTTCCTGGGCTGCCAGGCGGGCTGCCGTCAGCGGGTGGATCTGCCCGCCATTGTTGGCACCGTCGGTAATCAGTACCAGTACCCGGCTTTGCGCCGGGCGCTGGCGCAGGCGTTTCACCGCCAGGCCAATGGCGTCGCCGATGGCCGTGTTCTTGCCGGCGATGCCGATTTGCGCTTCGTCGAGGAAGGTGCGCACGGTACGCCGGTCGAAGGTGAGCGGGGCTTGCAGGTAGGCCTGGCTGCCGAACAGGATCAGGCCCACGCGATCGCCTTCACGGTCCTGCAGGAAATCGCCGAGCAGGGCCTTGACCAGGTCGAGGCGGCTGATGTCTTCGTTTTTCCACTGCATGTCCGGGAAGTCCATCGACCCAGACACGTCCACCGCTACCAGCAGGTCGCGGCCGCTGGCCGCCACCGGCACCGGGTCGCCGAGCCATTGCGGGCGCGCGGCAGCGCACAGCAGCAATAGCCAGATGACCACGAATGGCCCTTGCTGGCGCCAGGTGGGCAGGTTCAGCCGTGCGCGCCGCCCGGCCAGGCCTTCCAGTTCGTTGAGGAAGCCAACCTTGAGTACCGGTTCGCCGCTATCGGCGGCGGGCAGCAGCAGGCGCGCCAGCCACGGCAGCGGCAACAAGGCAAATACCCACGGCCAGGCCAGTTCAAACATGCTTGCGGATCCAGGTTTCGACGGCTTGGCTCAGCCCGGCGATGGCCTTGTCGTCGAGTTTGCACTCGGGCTTGTAGGCGCCTTCGACCAGCACCATCCAGCGTGTGAGGCCGGCTGCCGGGCAGCGGTTGTCGAGAAATGCCAGCCACTGGCGGCCGTTGAGGGTATGGCTGTTGGCGCTCGGGTAGTGGCTGCGGCACAGGCGCTTGAGCAGGGCGTTGATCTGTTGCAGCCAGGCGCCGGCGGGGGCGCCGTCGTAGGGGCGTGGCAGGCGTGCCAGCTCGGCCAGCGCCTCTACCCGCACCGGGTCCAGCGGTTGCTCAGCGCGTACGACGCGGCGCTTGCGCGGGCGCCAGTGCCGCAGCCGCCAGAGGCCCCAGCCCAGCATTGGCAGGATGACCAGCAATGCCCACCAGCCGGGTGCTGGCGGCCATAGGCCGATGGGCGCCGGTTCGATCAGCGGTTGCAACTGATCGAGTGGGTTCATGACGCGCTCCGCGGGCGCTGTGCGCTCAGGTATTCGCGCAATTGCTCGATCATTTCACTTTGCGTGCTCAGCGGCATCAGCAGCACCCGCAGCTTTTGCGCCAGCAGCTCCCAGCGCTCGATGCGGGCTTCGGCCTGCTGGCGGTAGGCCTGGCGCAGGTTGGCGTCGAGGGTGTCGAGCTCCAGCTGCGCGCTGCGTTGGGCAAAACGCAGCAGGCCAGCGGCCGGCAGGGCATGGTCGAGGGGGTCGGACACCGGCAGCAGCAGCAGGTCGCAATGCCGTGACAGCATGGCCAGGTGCTGCTCCACTTGGGCGCTGAGCGAACGCTCGTCGCAAATCACGATGGCCAGGCTGCCCGGGCGCAGTACTTCGCGGGCGCGGCGCAGGGCCAGGCCCAGGCTGTCGGCCCCGGCAACCGCCTCGGTGTGCAGTGCCTGGTTGACCTTGGCCATGCGGTTGAGCAACTGCAGCAGGCTCTGTTTGCTGCGCCGGGGCTTGATTTCGTGGTGCTCGTTGTCGCCGAACACCAGGCCGCCGATGCGGTCGTTATGGGCCAGCGCGGCCCAGCCGAACAAGGCGGCGGCCTGGGCCGCGAGCACCGACTTGAACATCAGGCCCGAGCCGAAGAACAGCCGCTGGCTCTGCTCGACCAGGATGAAGATAGGCCGTTCGCGTTCTTCGTGAAACAGCTTGGTGTGGGGCTCCTGGGTGCGTGCGGTCACGCGCCAGTCGATGTTGCGCACGTCGTCGCCGGCCTGGTACACGCGCACTTGGTCGAAGTCCACACCGCGCCCGCGCAGTTTGGAATGGTGCAGGCCGACCAGCGGGCTGCGTTGGCCGGGCTTGGAAAACAGCTGGATTTCGCGCACGCGGTGGCGCATGTCGATCAGCTCGGCGAGGCCGATGCGGATGCCGGGTTCGGCCAGGTGCGCAGTGGGCATGGGGTCAGGCAACGGCGACGACGTCGAGGATGCGCTGGACCACGCGGTCCTGGTCGATCCCCGCGGCCTCGGCTTCGAAGGAGAGGATGATGCGGTGGCGCAGTACGTCGAACAGCACCGCCTGGATGTCTTCGGGGCTGACGAAGTCGCGCCCGGCCAGCCAGGCGTGGGCACGTGCGCAGCGGTCCAGCGAAATGGAACCGCGCGGGCTGGCGCCGTAGGCGATCCAGTCAGCCAGCTCGGTATCGAATTTGGCCGGGGTGCGGGTGGCCATGACCAGCTGCACCAGGTACTCCTCGACGGCATCGGCCATGTACAGGTTGAGGATTTCCTTGCGCGCGGCAAAGATCGCCTGCTGGCTGACCCGCCGTTCGGGTTTCACTTCGCCGCCCAGCGCTTCGCCGCGGGCCTGCGCCAGGATGCGCCGCTCGACCGCGGCGTCCGGGAAGCCGATTTTCACGTGCATCAGGAAGCGGTCGAGCTGGGCTTCGGGCAGCGGGTAGGTGCCTTCCTGCTCGATCGGGTTCTGCGTGGCCATGACCAGGAACAGGGGTGACAGGTCGTAGGTGCTGCGGCCCACACTGACCTGGCGTTCGGCCATGGCCTCGAGCAGTGCCGACTGGACCTTGGCCGGTGCGCGGTTGATTTCGTCGGCCAGCACCAGGTTATGGAAGATCGGCCCCTGCTGGAACACGAAACTGCCGGTTTCCGGGCGGTAGATTTCCGTGCCGGTGATGTCGGCCGGAAGCAGGTCAGGGGTGAACTGGATGCGGTGGAACTGCGCTTCTATGCCCTCGGCCAACTCTTTGATGGCCTTGGTCTTGGCCAGCCCGGGCGCCCCCTCGACCAGCATGTGGCCGTCTGCCAGCAGCACGATCAACAGCCGCTCGACCAGTTTCTCCTGGCCTAGGATCTGGGTTGAAAGAAAGGTGCGCAGCGCGATCAGCGCTTCACGGTGTTCCATCGGCGACGGTTCCTGGTAGGGGGCCGGAGGCGGCTGACGGCAGCTGCCCTGGCAAGGGCTGATACTTTAATCCATCCGGGGGGGCGGCGACTAATGGCACGGGGTAAATTTATCGCTGCAGCGGGCCTGGGGTATGGAAAACTCTCACGAAGGCTTGGCGATTGCCTGATGTTGCCTGACGGCGTACTGGCGCCTGCTTGTGCTTTTGGGTCAAGCACAAGGCACGAAGATGGTAGCGAGCAACGGCGGTACGCCGACCCCTCGGCGGGTAACCCTGCGTTTCGGGGTGTTCTTCGATGGCACCGGTAACAATCAGCACAACGCCACGGCATTGGCGGGGCACGGCGGCAGTTATGCCAATGCGCTGAGCAACGTAGCCCTGCTGCATGCGTTGTACCCGGCGCAAGCGGCCGATGGCGAGGCGCGCCAGGTCTTTTTCAAATGCTACATGGAAGGCATCGGCACCTTGGCCGGTGAAACCGACCCGGTGTATGCCTCTGCCACCGGGCGTGGCCGCACGGGCGTCGAAGCCCGGGTGGCCGAGGCGTTGCAGGTGATTGCCGGGCAACTGCAGGGTTGGTGCCAGGCGCACCCGCAGTGTGTGCCGGCACGCCTGGAGTTCGACTTGTTCGGCTTCAGCCGTGGCGCGGCGGCGGTTCGCCACCTGGCCAACCTGTTGCACGACGGTGCCGGGCAATTGTTGCCGGTGGCGTGTGACATCGCGATCAACTTCATGGGCTTGTTCGACACGGTGGCCGCGATCATCGCGCCGTTGCAGGGCGACTTCGACCCCGCCGACGAGCGCCACGGTGGCTTGCGCCTGGGCCTGGGGGCGGGTATTGCCCGGCAGGTGGTGCAACTGGTGGCCCGCGATGAGCAGCGGCATAACTTCCCGCTGGTGAGCAGTGGCCACGACATAGTGCTGCCGGGTGTGCACTCGAATATCGGTGGCGGCTACCCGGAAACCACATGGGAACAGGTGCTGTTGTGCAAACCCCAGTCCCAGCGCGTGCCGGTGGCGACGCCTGCCGGGCAGTGCCGCGTGCATGCCGTGATGCAGGGCCTGTTGGCGACGGATTTTGCCGACATGGGGGAACCCAGGCCACGGGTGATCACCTGGGAGGAGCCAATCGCTGGCGGCCACCCGCGTGAAGCAGAGAAGCAAGTCTACGCAGCGGTAGCCCGCGAGCGGGAGGTCGCCGGGCACCTGTCGCGCGTCTACCTGAGCGTGATGCGCGAGCTGGCGGTACGGGCTGGCGTGCCGTTTGCGCCGTTGGGCGGCCAGGCGGAGCACCGTTTGCCGGCTGAATTGCAGGTGATCAGCGCAAAACTGCATGGCTTCGCTTTGGGCGAAACCGGGCAATTGGCGCTGAGCGAGCAAGAGCAGCGGTTATTGCGCGACAAGTATGTGCATGCTTCGGCGAACTGGAATGCGCTGAAAGGGTTGCGTAACAGCGTGCTGGATGTGTTGTTTGTCAACCGGCCGGGGGTGGCGGGGCGAGTAGTGCATGGGAATCCGGTGGGGTGAATGTGTCTGGGGTGGCAGGAGGGGGTCGCCACTCCATTCACTCATCGCTGCGCGTTCCTGCGTTTTCGAGCCCTGTACCCCTCCTGCGCCACGGTCAGCATCACCGTCAGCGCCATGAACGCTACCGAAGCAACGAAAATGCCATTTGGCAGCCCCCGGTCGAGCATCCAACCGAACGCCACTGGCCCGACGGCGCCACCGATGTTGAACCCGGTCGAGACCAGCCCGAAGGTCTTGCCTTCGGCACCCTTGGGCGCGGCCGCTTTTACCAGCATATCCCGCGACGGAGCGATCATTCCGGTCAGCAGGCCGATGCTGCCCAGCACCACCACCAATGCCCATTCGCGCAGCACACCCAGGGCCACCACTGCGGTCAGCACAGCGGCCAGGGCGAAAGCCAGCGCCGCCGCCAGGCCATGCCGGCGGGTACGGTCGGCCAGGGCACCGCCACACAGCACCCCGGCGGCGCTACAGAGCAAGAAGGCGGTAAGCGCGGTATTGGCCCAGGCCAAGGTCAGGCCTTGCCCTTGCACCAGTGCGGCAACGGAGAATTTCTCGATGGCACTGGTGCTCAGGTTGAGCAATATGAACAGCACTGTCAGCACGCCGATCATGGGTGTGAACAAGCGCACTCGGCCATTTGCCGGGGGCGCGCCGGCATTGCCCGGGTTGCCCATCTCCTTTACCCGGTACACCCCGCTGCCTGGTAGCGATATCAACAGCAGCGCAGCAGCGCCGAACACTGCGCCCGTCGCCAGGGCTGCCCGTGTGCCCAACACGGCAGCGATACCGAGGAATATTGCCGGGGTTACCGCCGAGCCGAGAAAGCCTGCGAAGGTATGAATGGAGAATGACCGCCCCAGCCGGTCTGGCTCGATACCCTTGGCTAGCAGCGCATAGTCGGCCGGGTGGTACACCCCATTGGCCAGGCCGGCCAGCGCCATGCTCACCAGCAACACCGCATGGCCGGGGCTGGCTGCCAGTAGCAGGAAGCTGAGGCTGCCCAACAGCAGCCCGGCCTTGAGCACCTTGCGCGCGCCAAAGTGGTCGACGGCGTAACCCAGCGGGGCTTGCACCAGGGCAGAGACGATATTGAACACCGCCAAGGCCACGCCGAGTTCGACGAAACCGACCCCCAGCAGGGAGGGCAGCACTGGCAGCAGTGCCGGGACCAGCATGATGTGCACATGGCTGACGAAATGTACGGCGGCAACCTGGGTCAGCAGCTTGGGGGCAGCAACGTAGCGCATGTCGGGACCTGTAGACAGCGTGCGCGCCTGGCGCACGGCAAGGGGGATGGAATGCCCGCTTGGCGGGCGTCGCTGCGCAGCGCCCGAAGGCGGCCATGCAAACGCCGGCAGCGATCCCGCCACCCAGCGCGTTGCCTGTTGCGCGGGTAACCCGCGCTTAAAGGGCTGCGCTGTCGAGGGTCAGGCAGCCAGTTCGGTCAGCAGGTTTTTCAGATAGTCGCTGCCTTGCACATCCAGCGCCTGCAACGGCAGGCGGGGCGCGCCGACATCCTGGCCCAGCAGCTTCAGGCCGGCCTTGATGGTGGTGGGCAGGCCGCGGCGGGTGATGTATTCCAGCAGTTCGTACTGGCGGTAGAACAGCGTGCGGGCTTCGGCCAGTTGGCCTTGCTGCACGGCGTCCCACAATGCCAGGTTCAATGCCGGAATCAGGTTGGGCGCGGCGGTGCACCAGCCGCTCGCGCCTGCCACCAGGGCCTCCAGGGTCAGCGGGTTGCAACCGTTGTAGAACGCCACCTGACCCTTGCTGGCCTGGAACAGGCGGTGCATGCGCTGAATGTCACCGGTGCTTTCCTTGACCATGGTCACATTCGGCACCTCGGCGAGGATGCGCAGGATCAGTTCCACCGACAGGTCGATGCCGCTGGTGCCCGGGTTGTTGTAAAGCATGATCGGGATGTCGATAGCGGCGCCGACGGCCTTGTAGTGGGCCACCACTTCGGCTTCGGTGAGCTTCCAGTACGAAACGGGCAGCACCATGACCGCCGTGGCCCCGCATGCCTGCGCCAGGCGCGCACGCTCCACGGTGCGTGCGGTGGTCAGGTCGGAAACGCTGACCACGCTGGGTACGCGCCCAGCGATGCGCGCCTGGCTGAAGCGCACCACGCTTTCCCACTCGCTGTCGCTCAGGTAGGCCCCTTCGCCGGTGCTGCCCAGCGGCGCGATGGCGTGCACGCCATGCTTGATCAATTGGTCGATGGACGTGCCCAAAGCCTCCAGGTCGAGTGTGCCGTCTGCCGAGAAGGGAGTGATGGTGTAGCCGATGACGCCGCGAATTACAGGTGTAGACATGACCAGGCACCTTTGCCGTTGTTGAGGGAAGAGTACAGCTTCGAGTCAGGCCAGGCAGTCGCCGTGGGCCCGCAAGGCACGCCGCGCGTAATAGCTGAACGCGGCGCCATGACGCTTAGGGGTGGAGATCCAGTCGTGGGCTTCCTTGCCCAGGGCTTCGGGGATGGGGCGGATGTCACCGGCCCCCATGGCCAGCAACTGCATCCTGGCGGCCCGCTCGAACAGCAGGGCAAGCACGCAGGCTTCTTCGATCGAGCCGCCAGCGATCAGCAGGCCATGGTGGGAAAGCAGGATCGCGCGCTTGTCGCCGATGGCCGCCGCGATGATTTCGCCTTCTTCATTGCCTACCGGCACACCAGGCCAGTCCTTGAGGAAGGCGCAATCGTCGAACAGCGGGCACAGGTCCATGTGCGAGATGGCCAGCGGTACCTCGAGCATCGACAGGGCGGCGCTGTGCAGCGGGTGGGTGTGGATGATGCAGTTGACGTCAGGCCGGGCGCGGTAGAGCCAGCTGTGGAAACGGTTGGCCGGGTTGGCCATGCCGCGGCCTTGCAGCACGGTCAGGTCTTCGTCCACCACCAGCAGGTTGGAGGCGGCGATTTCGTCGAAGCCCAGGCCCAACTGCTGGGTGTAATAGGTGCCAGGCTCCTGGGCGCGGGCGGTGATCTGCCCGGCCAGCCCCGAGTCATGGCCGCCGTCGAACAGAATGCGGCAGGTGAGGGCCAGCTTTTGCCGGGTACTGTAGGCGTTGTCGGCCAGGGCCGTCAGCATCTGCTGCTGGGCGTGCTTGACCAGCTGGTCCTTGGGGGCATGCATGGTGGTCGTCATGGGCGGTACCTGCAGGAATGGCGGTGGGTTGCTGAGCGACAGAGAAGGGTCGCCAGGACACACGACGATCATAATGACACTTTGTGTCATGTTCAAGCAGGTAATGACACAATTTGCTTGCAGCAGGGCTCCAGAGGCGGCGTGCCGGGCGGCAAGGAGGTGCGCGAGGGGGCATTGGCAAAGCGCGCGGCGCAGGCGCTGACACCGGCCGGCCGGTGTTCGCAGCTGGCGCCGCGGCAAAAAGGCGCGTTTTACGCGCCTATGCAGCGCGAAGCGGGCAGCGGGGCAGGGTGCGCTTGCTGGTACTGCCGGAAGGCCTCGGCAATGGCGTTGATCAGCGGCGCGTCGCTGAGCGCGTTCAACGCCGGGAAGCGCTTGCCGTGGCTGCTGCCCTGGTAGGTGAGCACAGCCTCGACGCTGTGATCATGGTCCAGGTACACCTGCCTGATCGCCTGGGCATCGAGGTTCTTCGCATCGTCGCAGCGCAGGGCGTGGTGGATGGCCAATGCCGCGCCAAAGGCCAGGGCCGGTGTGTCGATGCCGTGCCTGCCGGCCAGTTCGATGCTGCTGAGGATACGTTCATTGCGCTGCAGTTTGCGCAGCGGGTCGCGGCCGACGCGGGCGCACGGGTCCTTGAACGAGGTTTTGCAGCGCGCCAGGAAGGCGTCGGCGAACCGGCTGATCACCTCGGTCATTTGCGGGTACTCCGCTTCCAGGGCGGGCGCCACTTCCTGGCGTATCAGCCGCTCGGCCAGGGCATTGACGCGGGCGTCGCCCATGCCCTGGCCCACCCACGCATGGCCCAGCAGGCTGGCGTACCAGGCAATGATCGCGTGCGGGCCGTTCCACAGGCGGTTCTTGATGACCTGGATCTGGGTAATATCCGGCACCGTGTGCACTTGGCGCAGGCCTTCGAGCAGGTCGCTGCCGCGCTCGACATACAACGGCATGTCGGCTTCGCTGTTGAACAGCACCAGGTGCAGTTGGCTCATGGCGCTGCTGGGCTGGGCAAAGGGCCTGAAATGCCCGAGCAATCGCTCGTATTCAGCCGGCGGCGCCGAGGCACTGCGGGGTGCGGCAGGCTCTTCTTCCAGGCTGTTGCGAAACATCTGCGACTTGATCCGCAATTGCCGCACCAGCGCATCGTTGCTCAGCTTGGAAACGATGCGGCTGACTACCGTTTCCGCGAAATGGGTCTTGAGCATTACCTGCTCGCAGATCGCTGGCGGGCACAATGTCGCCAGCTCGGCTTGCACATGCCGGCGCACGAACGCGCCGCCACCCACCTTGTTCAGCACGATCAGCAACGTCAGTTCGCGGCCGCGGCGCTCGAAGCGCTGCAGCAGGCCTTGGGCAATTACCCTGGCCTGGTTGCGAATGGCCTGTTCAGGCAGGCTCAGGCCGATGATCTCGGCGTCGTTGTACATGGCGATCACCGCCTGTTCATCGCCCAGGTCGATCATGCGCACATTGTCGATGGTCTGGTCGAACGAGGTGCTGCCATAGCGCACGCTGTAGCTGCCGAAGGCACTCACGCTCTCGCGCAGCATGCGTGAGCGGGTAGCGGCGATGATTTCGCAGGGCCGGGTGTAGCCGTCCCAATGGGAAAACACCTGGGTCAGGTAACCGCCGCCGATGGCGCCAAAGCCATGAATACCGACACGGAACTGGTTCAACGACGCCGGGAAGGGTTCGCTGAGCGCGGGCATGCCCAGCTCGGGCACACATGCATTCAGGTCGGCGAGGAACTCCGGCATGCTGTGGTAAGCCTTGAGTGCGCCGGCCTTGATGTCGGCGGCAGGTGGCTTGATGTCTTCGATCAGAATCGCCTGGCCCTCGGCACGCATGGCCGACAGCATGCCGTTTTCCGAATCTTCTACCATGAAGCACTGCGCTGGCGGGCAGTTGAGTGCGCGGGCGGCCTTCAGGAAGATCTCCGGGTGGGGTTTGCCCTGGCTGACTTCATCGCCACACACGGTGATGTCGAAGTACTTCAGCACATTGGCGTTGATCAGGTATTCCTCGGCGATGGCGCGGCGGCTGGAGGTGGCCACGGCCATGGTCAAGCCGGCCTTGCGCAGGCGTTCCAGTACCTCCAGCAGGCCGGGCTTGATCGGCACGCCGTGATTGCGCACGTACTCCAGCTCCAGTTCATCGGCGCGCTGGCGGATGGCGGCATAGGGGAAGTCTGCGCCGTTATGCGCCTTGGCCAAGGCTTCGGCTTTTTTCGCGCTCAGGCCCAGAGAGCCGAGCAGTGTGTGCTCGCCCAGCGGCTTGCCGAAGATTTCCAGCGACGCTTGTTTGAGGGTCTTGAAGCGCAGGCGTTCGGTGTCGAAGAGGGTGCCATCCATATCGAAGATAGCGCTGAGGATGCGTTTGCCGTGAAAGAAAAGCATGGGTTGTTGCCCCTTGTCGGTGGGTCGTACATCCCGCCTGCAATAGGCGAGCATGGCGTGCGAGCTGCAGCAATGGCAGTCAGGTAGGGGGCACGCGGTCGACAGGAGGGCGCTGGGGGGTGACGCAGAGGTAGGGCGGGATGGAGCGGGGGGTGCACAGCAGGTTGGCGAACCTGGAAGCGAGGCGGGCGGCACGTTTGGCCTTGAGGTCACGCCCACTGGCTGCAGTCGGTTTTGCAGGCAGTGGGCGCAAATAGCGATGGATACGTGTGATTCCGAGCATGAGGTACTGTGAGTCCTTTTTCGACTTTGGTAATCCTTTTTCAGCCTTGCACGTATGCGCCGTGACATGCAAGGCTTGGCCTTTCGCTCGTCTTGCACAACCAGGTGAACCGCCATGACCCAAGTTACCGACCAGGCCTTCTACGACCGTGCCGATGCGCACATAGAACTGGCCAACCAGCAGATCGACAGGGTCGAGGACCTGGGCAAGGTAAGCGCTTCGCTGACCTTTGGTGCCGCGCGCTTCAGCGCCTGGATGAGCGCCCGCAGTTTCAAGAGCGGCACAGAACTGGGCGCTGCGCGGGACGAGATCCTGAAATACTTCTGCGAGCAGTACCGGATGATGCTCGAAGATAACCTGGACGAGCATATCGAGCATTTTGACCAGTACATGTTGGGCAAGAATGACTAACACCGCAGGTCGCTCGCCACAGCCTCTTCAACACTTTTTGGTCAACACCTGCCAGCCCTGATGCGACCCCTGTGGGAGATCACACAGCCCTACGGGCTGCGCTGTCGCGCATAGAACTCAATTCATAAGCGCGACGCAGCTTGTGGGAGCGGGCGAGCCCGCGAAGAAACCAGCGCGCTGCATGGCACCGGCTGAGCCGGTGTTCGCGGGCATGCCCGCTCCCACAGGTTACTGCGTCGGCTTTGATCGCTGCGCTATGCCTGTGAGGGGCTGTTTGTCCGTGGTGGGGAAGACTCGATGCCATCGAGAATTGCCTCAATCACACCCTCGGCCATTTCAATCGCATGCAGGTTCGACCAGAACATGCCACGGCCTTCTTCGCGCATGTAGTCCAGGGCTTTGTAGCCGGTTTCATAAGCGCTGCGTAGGTACAGGGCTACATGGACCAGAGCGTCTTCGGCGGAAATGTTCGGGTTGACGGTGAAAAGGGGATCATGGCCAGCGTCGCAGCGGCCGAAGGGGCGGTTGGAGGTGCAAGGAAGAGGTGGATCGGGGACTATTTTCTTCAACATTGGAAAATGCTCCTCAAGGCCGCCAACCATCACTACCACGTGAATGGGTGGCGACTGTACGCGAGGTGGTAGACCCGGGCATTTTCCAATCCAGGCAGGCTCGAAAGCCTCCCACGCACAGCCGCCATAGACTGTCATGGAAAAAAGCATCTGGGCTACCACACCCGATCGCCAAGGTATTCGGCGACGGATAGAGCCTAGAGACACTGGTTCCCATTGAACAGGTGATGGCAGAGGATGCGACTCGTAGGATATTTCCGAAGTGGCCAACTGGACAGCTATTTTGGCAAAGATCAGAAAAGCCTGATCCAGGAAGCAAGCTACATGAGGTGCATGCGGGGTAGCGCTCTAGTCATCGGGGCTGCCAGTTGCTCGCCACAGCCTCTTCAGCGCCTTTTGGCCAACAACTGCCAGCCCTGACGCGATCCCCGTGGGAGCGGGCGAGCCCGCGAAGAAACCAGCGCGCTGCATGGCACCGGCTGAGCCGGTGTTCGCGGGCATGCCCGCTCCCACAGGTATTGCACCTTCGTCTTGCCTACGATATCGCCAGCCGGTGATGGTGCGGGCCGGACGACATGTCCGGCCCTTAACCGCCTGTTGCGCCCTGGGTCAGCGACGCAGCAGGCGAGAAATCACCAGTGTGACGGCGGCGGTGATGGCCAGTGCGGCGATAGGCTTTTCCTTGACGAACGAAGACACCGTGTCCACGGCATCACCATAGGTCTTGGTCACCTGGCCTGCCGCCTGACGCGCATCGCCTTCGGCTTCCAGCGCCGGGTCTTCGACCAGCCGGCCTACAGCGCTCTGCGCCTTGCCTGCAAGGTTCTCGGCAACACCTTCGATCTGTTCGCGTTTCATGATGGCTATGTTCCTTCCTGTAAGCGGCTTTGGGTTGACAGCACAGGGTTAGGGAGGTGAAGGGCCGCAATGGTTCCAACTACTCACCACCTTCAAGCCACACGCTCCTGCAACGAATCGCACGTGGCGTGGGTGGCGAGGCTAGCGCGCCTTCTTTTCCAGAATCCGCGCGCCGCTCCCTTCCTTGGCCAGCACATCCCCGGGGTTGCGCAATGGGCAGTCCTGCAGTGACAGGCAGCCGCAGCCAATGCAGTTGTCGAGGCTGTCGCGCAGCGCCTCCAGGGTACGGATGCGTGCATTCAGGTCTTCGCGCCAGGCCGTGGACATCTCGCCCCATTGCGCCGCCGTCAGCTTGGTGTTGGGCGCATAACGGCTCAACGCCTGTTTGATTTCCTGTAGCGGGATACCGGTGCGCTGCGCCACCTTGATGATCGCCAGCGTGCGCAGCACCAAGGACGGATAGCGGCGCTGGTTGCCTGCTGTACGTACACTGGCGATCAGCCCCTTGGCTTCATAAAAGTGCAGCGCTGACACCGCCACACCGCTGCGCTTGGCGACTTCGCCCACTGTAAGCATCCGCGTGTTGTCTGCTGCCATACCTGTCGACCTTGCCTTGGGTTGAGCGCCGTAAGGGCGCCTGAGGTTTTGGAACGGGTTACCCCGCTGCGCGATCCCGGCGCAACTGGGTAACCAGGGTAAAGCGGTCATGCGGGTGGATCGTCTCGGCCACGGCCATCAGGTCACCGTTCTCTTCGCGGTAGTGGCGAATGATCTGCAACGCCGCCGAACCCACCTGCGCCTTCAGCGCGTGGGCCAGCTCTGCCGTCAGCGCTAGCGCCCGTACCTGCTGGTCGATCACCGCGATCGCTCGGCCGTAATGTTGCTCGATCAGCCTGGCAATCGGTTGTTCGGGCTGCTCGCGGGCGCGTTCGATGACTTCGCCGTAGTCCCGCTGTGCATATACATGGGTGCAGCACAGCGGCGGCGCAGCCTGCGCCCCCGCCACGGCGATGCTCGACAGGCAAAAGTAGTGCTCGCCCGGCACCAGCCCCAGCCGTGCCGCCTGGCCCAGGTCGGCAACGAAGTGCTGCACATCGCGGATCTGCCAGCGCTGATCTGGCGCCAGCTGTGCCAGGTCGGCGACGCTGGCCAGCGACTGCGTGTAGCCCCCGCGGGGGCTGCTGGCCTCGACCCGGGTGCCGACGCGCTTGCGTCGCGATACCAGCCCCTGGCCGAGCAACTGGTCGATCGCGGCCCGTACCGTGTGCCGGCTCACACCATAAAGGTCGCACAGCTCGTGCTCGGTTGGCAGCAGGCTGCCCACCGGATACCGGCCACTGGCAATGCCTGCCATCAAGTCCTTGGCCACAGTGGCATAGCGCGTAGGGTTCATACCTGTGTTCTGCCTCGCACCTGTCGTCGGCCCAGAGTGTACCAGCGACCTGCGCCGGGTGGTCGGCGAGCAGGCTGCACCTAGCGGTGCAGCCCAGCATCCACGGGGCCCGCTGACGTTATTCAGGTGTTCTGCCTGGCCCGCAACAGCATCGCCGCCAGGGCACACCCGAGCAAGGCCAGGCACGCCAGGTAGAACGCGTCGCTGTAGGCCATCAGGTACGCTTCGCGGCGAATGGTTGCCGCCAACCCCTCCAGCGCCTGTTGCTGCTGCGGCAACCAGCTCTGCACCGTGTGGTTGATGCGTTCCTGCATGCCCGGCTCGAACACGCTGACCTGCTCGTGGATGCGTTCGCTGTGGAAACGCTCGCGCGTGGCCACCAGCTGGGTCAACCCGGCCGTCCCCACCGCGCCCCCCAGGTTGCGCAGCATCGAGAACACGGCCGACGCCGACCCGGCTTCACGCTTGTCCAGCCCGGCCACCGCCAGCACCGACAACGCAACCATGATGAACGGCTGGCCGATGCCACGTACCACAGTGGATGGGATGATCACGTTGTCGGCACTGTCGGCGCTCAGGCTTGCCCCCAGCCAGCAACCCAGGGCCATGATCAGGAAACCGCTGGCGACCATGAACTTGGCGCTGGTCCAGCCCATCAGCCGCGGCATCATGGGCGCCAGCAGCAACTGCACCACCCCATAGGCGATCAGTGCTACACCCACGTCGTGGGCGCTGAAGCCCTGCAGTTGCGACAGGTAGTTGGGCACCAGGAACACCAGGCCGAAGGTTGCCGCGCCGAAGATGAACATGGCCACACTGGCGACGCCAAAGTTGTAACGCCCCAGCAAGCGCAAATTGATGAAAGCGCGCTGGCCGCGCAGTTGGGTAACCACGAACACCACCAGGGCAATGGCGGCGATCGCGCTCATGCCAATGATGAACGATGAGCCGAACCAGTCCAGCCTGCCGCCTTCTTCCAGCACGATCTGCAAGCCACCCAGGCCGATGACCATGGCCGCGATACCCAGCCAGTCGCCCTTGCGCAGCAGCGCGAGTTGCATTGGCCTGGCGTCGATCGACCAGGCGATGGCGAACAGCAGGGCGATACCCGGGAACAGTTGCAGGTAGAAGATCCAGCGCCATGAATAGGCGTCGGTCAGCCAGCCGCCAATCGACGGCCCGGCCGCCTGTGCCACGCTGTTGGCCAGGCTGAACAGCGCCATGCCCATGGCCATCTTGCTGGCTGGCAGCTCGGTGATGATCAACTGGAACGACAGCGGGATCAGCACCGCGCCGGCCGCACCCTGCACTACGCGCAGGGTGATCATCGTTTCCAGGTTGGGGGCCCATGAGCAGGCCACCGAGGCCAGCAGGAAGATCAGCGAGCCGGTCCACATCACCCGGCGCAGCGAAAACACTTCGACCAGCCACGCGGTCAGCGGGATCATGACGATTTCCGCCACCAGGTAGGCGGTGGAGATCCATGAGCCTTCCTCGAAGCTGGCGCCCAGCGAACCCCGGATTTCCGGCAGCGCGGCGCTGGTGACATGCACGTTCATGCCGGCCATGAAGCAGCCGAACAGGCCGCCGAGCACGGCGACCCAGGCGCGCAACGAGACGGGTTGCTCAGTGGCCATCGGCAACCTCGGCAGGGCGGGTGTCGACGATGCTCACCACCGACATGCCCGGCAGCAGCTGCGGGCCTGCGGGCGCTGGGTCGAGCAGGATGCGCACCGGGAAGCGCTGAACGATCTTGGTGAAGTTGCCAGTGGCGTTGTCCGACGGCAGCAGGGCGAAGACATTGCCCGAGGCGGGGGAGAAACTGGCCACACGTCCGTGCAGTGGCTGGCCGGTGAAGCTGTCGACGCGGATTTCCACGGGTTGCCCGGGGCGCATGCGGGCCAGTTGGGTTTCCTTGTAGTTGGCGACCACGTAGGCCTGCTGTACCGGCACCACTGCCAGCAGCGGCTGGCCCGGCACCACGTACTGGCCAGCACGCACGCGGCGTTGGCCCACGATGCCAGCGAGCGGGGCGCGAATCACGGTGTCGTGCTGGTCCTGGCTGGCCAGTTGCTGGCGAGCCTGGGCGTGGGCCAAGGCGGCTGCGCGCTGTTGCAGTTCGGCGTCGGCCTGGGTAGAGCGGGCCTTGGCCATGGCCAGTTGAGCGCGTTGTTCGCGCAGCGCGGCCTGGGCCCCTTGCAGCGCCGCTTGTGCCTGGGCCGCCTGGGCGTTGGCACTTTCCAGCCGCTGCGCGGTGGCCGCTTGATCGCGTACCAGGCCGCGGTAGCGGTGCACGTCCAGGGCAGTGCGTTGGCGTTCGGCGGTGGCGCTGCGCACGGTCGCTTCAGCCTGCTGGATGGCGTGCTGGCGCTGGTTGATGCGCTCGGCCGCCAGCTGTTGGCCTGCCTGTGCGGCGGCTAGTGCTGCCTGGGCTTCGGCCACGCTGGCCTGGGCCTGCTCGACACGTGCGCGGTAGTCCTGGTCTTGCAGCCGTACCAGTACATCGCCGGCCTGGACTGGCTGGTCGTCCGCCACTTCCACCTTGGCAACATAGCCGGCAACGCGCGGGCTCAGTGCCACCCAATCGGCACGGACATAGGCATCGTCGGTGGTCTGCAGGTAGCGGCCGGTGGTGAGCCAGTAGCTGGCGAAGGCCAGCACCGTGACGGCCGCCAGGCTGCCGCCGGCGATCCAGGCCTGGCGGCGACGTGGTCTGGGGCTGGCTTGCTGTGCTGCTTCGGCGGGGGCGTTCTGTTCTACGGCGGCATTCATGTTCGGTTTCCATTTCTGATGTTGGGGCTGCTGCGCAGCCCATCGCCGGCAAGCCAGCTCCCACAGGGACCGCGCTGGCCTTGGCGTTCGTTACAGGGCAGCCACTCCCTGATCATTGAAAAAGCGTTCGGCCCAGCGCGGTCCCTGTGGGAGCTGGCTTGACGGCGATGGGCCGCATCGCGGCCCTGTTGGTTGTTGCTGCGAGCTACCACCGCCCACCCAGCGCGCGGAACAGGTTGACCTGTGCCTGCGCCAGGCGCCCTTGGGCCTCGACCTGGCTGGCGCGCAAGCGGATCAGTTCGCGTTCGCTGTCGAGCAATGCCAGGCCGTCCACCGTACCGGCGCGGTAGTTGTTCTGGGCCAGGGCAAAGCCCCGCTCGCTATGGCCAAGCGCTGCCTCCAGTGCCTGCAGGCGCTGCCGCTCACCGGCGTAACGCGCCAGGGCCTGGCGCACGTCCTTCAGCGCATTCAACGCTACGCCCTGGTAGCGGGCGACCTGCGCCTGCTGCAATGCTCGAGCCTTGCCAACCCGCGCGCGATTGGCCTTCAGGTTGGGAAACTGCCAGTGAATCAGCGGGCCGATCCCGAACATCACCGCGCGGCTGTCGCCGAGGTCGGCCAGGTGAGCGGCGGAGGAGGTCAATGAGGCGCCGAAGCTGACCTTCGGGTACAGGTCCGCCCGGGCGATTTCGGTCTCCAGCGCAGCAGCCCGCAGTTCCCGTTCTGCCTGGCGCAGATCCGGCCTTCGCTCAAGCAGCCGCCACCCATCGCCAAGCGGTAGCGGCACCGATACCGTGGGGATGGCGCTGCAGTCGCCTACCGGTGCCGCAACCGCCTGGCCACTGAGCATGGCCAGTTCGTAAAGCGCCATTTGCCGCCTGGCAACGAGCATCGGCAGTTGCGCCCGCACCTGCTCACGCAAGCCCAGCAGCCGCTCGCTGTCGAGCGCCGTTGCCACGCCGGCCTGTTGCTGGCGTTCACTCAGTTGCACGCTGCGCTCAAGGCTTTGCAGCGACTGCCTGGCCTGGGCCAGGCGTGCGCCATACACGCATTGAGCCAGGTAGGCGCGGCTGGTCTGGGTGACCACCTGCAGGCGTACCAGGTCCCGTGCTGCAGCGCTGGCATCGGCTTGAGCGCGGGCGCGCTCGATGGCCGCACGTACCTGGCCCCAGACATCCACCTGGTAGGCCAGCTCGATGCCGGGGCTGAATTGCCATTGTGACGGCGCATGACTGTCAGTGGCCTCGGCCAGGGTCTGGTCATCGGCGCTCTTGCCATAGGTTGCGCCAACCTCCACCGCAGTGGTGGGCCAGCGCCGCGCGTCGAATTCACCGATACCCGCCAGCATGGCCTGCATAGTGGCGTCTGCCTGGGCCAGGTCCTGGTTATGCGCCAGGGCCAGCTGTACCCAGTGGTTGAGTTGCGGGTCCTGGAACAGCGCCCACCATTGCGCGGGTAACGGCTGCTGGCTGACCCCCGCCGGCAGGTCTGCCAACGGGTTTGCCTGCAGCACGGGTGGCGGCGCGGCGGGGGCCGGCTGCCGCGTGCACGCCGTGAGGGCACCCAGCACGGCGAGCGTGGCGCCCAGCCGGGCAGCAAAGGGAGAAAAGTGCAGTAAAGGCATCACACAGGTCACTTGAAGGGGGTGATGCGAGGTTAACCAGGGATGGGGAAGCGGCGCTGTCGCGAGCAGGACAAGCCTGCGCGCAAGCGGGACAACCTGTTCAGTGACCGCGTGTGAGGTTGTGCTGCCAGTCACTCGGCGCGTAGCCGAGGATGCGCTTGAACATGGCGGTGAACGCGCTTGCACTTTGGTAACCGTGCTCCAGCGCCACGTTGAGAATAGGCTGACCCTGCGCCAGGCATTGCTGGCTGAGCATTACCCGCGCGCGGGCGCGCCACTCGCCATACGACATGCCCAGTTCGCGTTGAAACAGCCGCGCCACGCTGCGCGCACTCAGGTTCAACTGCGCGCCACACTGCGCCAGCGTCAGGTCCTGGGCCGGGTACTGGAGAAAGCCCTCGCACCAGGCACGCAAGCGCGGGTGCGAGGGCGTGGGCACGAAGGCATGGATGCGCCGAGCGGCGGACAACTCGTTAAGGATCAATGCCCGCGCATGCTCGCCGTCACGCCGGTCGAGCATGCGTGACGCGGCCAGGATCAGTTCGCGCAGCAAGCCGGATACCACGATGACCTGGCAGCACGCGATGCCGGCGTCGAGCAGCAACGTGCGCATGCTCACCACGCCCTGCATGCGGATGGCGTGGCTGACCCCGGCAGGCACCCACAGTGCATGCCCGCCGGGGATCACCCAGTCGCCTCCCGCGCTGCTGACGCGCATTACACCGCTGGCGGCATAGATCAGCTGGTCTTCAGCGTGGCAATGGCTGGCAACCTGGTCGCCGTGGCCGTAGTCCATTTCCAGTGTTCGCATTCAAGGCATCCTCGATATTGGATCCAATTATACGGCGGTGGATTTTCATCGGGTTGCGATGGTGGGCATGGAAAAGGGGTGAGCAAGACAAAAATGGCTGTTTGGCAGTTGAACGTGGTGAATTATTGCCAGGCGAGTGCTACGCGCAACAAATAAAGCGGCTTCTGTTGTCAGAGCCAGACATCATTGACGGCGGTGCGCTCGCCGCCCTCATGCCCAGTGTTCAGAATGCCGCGGGGCTCGATCATCATCAGTTTCGCTTCGCCCTCTGCGGCTGTCCTGTGTTCGATACCGCGCGGCACGACGTACAGCTCACCGGGATTGACGTACACACAGCCATCGGGCAGATCGATGCGCAGAACACCCTCCAGCACCAGAAACGCTTCGTCGGTTTCCGGGTGTGCGTGCCAGATGAATTCGCCTTCGATGCGCACCACCTTGAATTGGTAGTCGTTCATTTCGGCAACGACCCTGGGGCTCCACTGCTGCTCGATCAGCGACGCTTTGTGCAGCAGGTTGGCAGGCTGGGAGGGGATACGGGCTTCAGACATGACAATTCCTCGTTGAGTGGAGTGGCCAGCCTAACGGTCTGCAACATGGGCATCTTGTACGATCCTGCAAGTCAGCGGGTGGGGCGCAGGCGCTCCAGCCAACGCAAGGGCGGCACCCCATAGCAACGGGTGAAATGCCGAGTCATGTGGCTCTGGTCATGAAAGCCGGCAGCAAGGGCCGCATCGACCAGGCTGAACCCGTCGACCACCATGCGCCGCAAACAGTCCAGGCGGCGCAAGGTGACGAAGCGGTAGGGGCTGGTGCCGTACAGCGTGCGAAAATCACGCGACAGGCTCCAGCGCTCGCGGCCGCTGGCCTGTTCGAGCATGTCCAGGGTAATGCTCTGGTGCAGGTGCGCCATGATGAAGGCTCGGGCACGTTCGGCGGCTTGGTAGTCCAGGCGCTTGCGCCCGCGTGGTTTGCCGCCGACCGCCAACAAGGCCATGGCCAGGTCGTACAGGGCGTCCTGCTGCTCCAGCGGCTCCAACGGGTGGTCCACGGCCTGTACCAGTGCCTCGCTGGCCTGGTACAGCCGGGGGTCGCTGGACAGCCCGCCAGCGATGAAGGGCAGCGGCTGGCCACCCAGCACGTTCTGGATCAGGGCCGGGTCTACGTAAGCCATGCGGTAGCGAAAGCCTGCGTTGGTGCCGGCCATGCCGTCATGCAGCTCGTCCGGGTGCAGCACCAGGGTGTTGCCGGGTATGCCGTGGCGCAGCGAGCCCTTGTAATGGAAGCTTTGCACGCCGGCCAGGGTTCGCCCGACCGAGTAGGTATCATGACGATGCGGGTCGTAACCGTGGCTGCCGAACCAGGCCTCTATACGCTCGATGCCGCCCGGCTGGTCGCTGCGGATTACCCAGTCGGACGGTGGCGGGTCAGCTTTACGGTTCATCGCGGTGGGAGCCTGGGCGGAGCACGGCTGGGGCGGCCGTGAGGGGGTGGGAAGCAAGGGTAACCGGACTGTCCGTTGTCGGGCAATCAGGTCGCCGCCAAGGGCCGTGCTGCCAGGTTATCTACCAACGTTGACTCGACCAGGGTGCTTGTCGATGCTGAAATCGAGCATGCACAACTACAATGGGCCGGGAGCGCCAATGAACCGCAACGAACTGCGCAAAGCCGATATCAACCTGATGGTGGTGTTCGAAGCGCTGATGCAGGAGCGCAACCTTACCCGCGCGGCAGAAAAGCTGTTCGTCGCCCAACCTACGGTCAGCGCTGCGCTGGCGAGGTTGCGGGCGATGTTCAATGACCCGTTGCTGATCCGTGTGGGCAACCGCATGGAGCCATCGGCCCGCGCCCAGGAGGTGATCAAGCACCTCACGCCTGCGCTGGATGCGATGTCTGTGGCCCTTAGCCTGACCCACGACTTCGACCCGCTTTCCAGCAAGATGACCTTTCGCATCGGTTTGTCCGATGACGTCGAGTCCGGGCTGTTGCCGCCGTTGTTGCGGGCGTTGCGGGTCGAGGCTCCGAACGTGGTGGTGGTGGTGCAGCACGTGGATTACTGGCGCATTCCCGACCTGCTGGCGGCGGGTGATGTCACGGTCGGCATCAGCCAGACCCGGGGCCTGCCGGCCAATGCCAAGCGCAAGGTATTGCGCAGCATGCAGGCAAGGGTGGTGCGCGCCGACAAATCCACCACGGCGTTGACGTTGGATGAGTTCTGCGCCCGCCCGCACGTTCAGGTCTCGCCTACGGCCAATACCCATGGTGTAGTCGATGACTGGCTCAAGGAGCTGGGGCGCGAACGCCAGGTGGTGTTGTCGGTGCCGCAATTCAGTACGCTGCCGGCGATCCTGGCCGGTACCGAACTGCTGGCCTGCTGCCCCGATTACGCCGCCCAGGGGATGGAGCGCTGGGGCAACCTGCAGGCCGAGCAACTGCCGTTCGCCGCCACGGCGCTGGAGCTGGCCATGGTCTGGTTGAGCACCACCGACAATGACCCGGCCGAGCGCTGGCTGCGCGGCCGCCTGGAGCACTACATGGGCGGTATGGCCTAGCCGGCAGAAGGGTGCTTAAAAGCCCGCTTCCAGGTCCAGCAGGTCCTGCACGGTCTGCCGCCGGCGGATCATTCGCAGTGCACCGTTCTCGATCAGGAACTCTGGCAGCAGTGGCCGGCTGTTGTAGTTGGACGACATCGATGCGCCATAGGCCCCGGCATCGTGAATTACCAGCAGGTCGCCCACCTGTGCTTGCGGCAGGTCTTGCGGGGTGAGTTCCTGGTCGTCCTGGGTGAATACGTCACCCGACTCGCACAGCGGCCCGGCCACCACGGTTGGCTGGCGTGGGCGCTCCACCGGCTGGCCGTTGGCATCGAGCAGGGTCATGCCGTGGTACGCGCCGTACATGGCCGGGCGCATCAGGTCGTTGAAGCCGGCGTCGATCATCACGAAGGTATTGCGCCCCACCTGTTTCACCGCCCGCACCTCGGCCACCAGGTAGCCGCACTCGGCCACCAGGAAGCGGCCGGGTTCGATCTCCATACGCACCGGGTGGCCGAGCATCGCTTCGATTTCCTTGCGTGCCACTGCCCAGGTCTGGGCGTAGCGCTGCAGGTCGACCGGCTTGTCGCTGCTGCGGTAGGGGGTGGAGAGCCCGCCCCCGATGGAAAATGCCTCGATGTCCACCCCCAGGCGGCCGACCAGCTCGATCATCGAGCGGGCTACCTGTTCCAGGTGCTGGTAATCCACGCCCGAGCCAATGTGCATGTGCACGCCGACCAAGTGCAGGCCGTGTGCCTTGATCACGCCCAGCGCTTCGTCCAGCTGCTCATGCCAGATGCCGTGCTTGCTGTTTTCACCGCCGGTGTTGGTCTTGCGGCTGTGGCCGTGGCCAAAGCCGGGGTTGATGCGGACCCACACGCGGTGCCCAGGGGAGCGCTCGCCCAGCTGGCGCAGCATGTCGATGGAGCCGGCGTTCACTTCGATCTTTTCTGCCACCACCCGCTCCAGGGTAGGCCGGTCCAGTGCATCGCAGGTCAGCACCACGCCGGCCGGATCGCCCTGAACGCTGGCGCCGGCAGCGAAGGCCCGCTCCATCTCGCCCAGCGACACGGCGTCCAGCACCAGGCCGTGGCCGCGCATCAGGCGCAGCACGTGCAGGTTGGGGTTGGCTTTCTGGGCGAAGCGTACGGTGTCGAACACCTTCAGCTGTTCGACACGCTCGGCGATGGTGCCGGTGTCGTAGGCCCACAACGGCGAGCCATGTTGGCGCACTGCCTCGGCCAGGAGGGTGAAGGGTGTTGTCATGTTGGCGCTACTCGCTCAGGTGATACCAGGAAGGAAAGCAGGATGCGATAAAGCTGGAATTCAGAAAAATAGCTTTTTTTCTGTCGGCCATTCATATCTGATATGGCCACTGTCATTACGCAGGGCGTTGCCGTGAAATTGTCCGTCCGCCATATCGAAGTGTTCCGCGCCATCATGGCGGCGGGCAGCGTCACCGCTGCAGCTCGCCTGCTGTTCACTTCGCAGCCCACCGTCAGCCGCGAGCTGGCCCGGCTGGAGCAGGTCACCGGGCTGAACCTGTTCCAGCGCGAAGGTGGGCGGCTGGTGCCGACAGCCCAGGCACTTCTGTTGATCGAGGAGGTGGAGCGCGCCTATGTCGGGCTGGAGCGGATCGACCGCTTTGCCCAGGCCATTCGCAATTTCGAGCAAGGCCGGTTGGCCATCACCTGCCTGCCGCTGTTCTCGCAAACCCTGCTGCCCAAGGCCTGCCAGCGCTTTCACCAGCAGCACCGGGGGGTGAGTGTGAGCATTCTGGCCCAGGAATCGCCGTTGCTGGAGGAGTCACTGGTGGCCCAGCAGCACGACCTGGGCCTGACCGAGGTCGAGCAGATACCCCGCGGGGCGTATGGGGAGCGGCTGTTCAGCGCCAACATGGTGTGCGTGCTGCCCGAACACCACCCGTTGCAGGCCAAGGCCGAGCTGGCGTTGAGCGATTTTCACGAAGTCGATTTCATCAACCTGGCCAGCCTGGACACCTACCGCCAGCAACTGGACCAGCACTTCCGCGCGGCGGGTGTGAACCGCCGAACGGTGATCGAGACGACCAGTGCGGCCTCGGTCTGCGCCATGGTGCGCCAGGGCCTGGGGGTTGCCATCATCAACCCGCTGAGCGGGCTGGAGGCCGCGCAGGGCGGGCTGCCGATCCGGCCGTTGCGGGTATCGGTGCCATACCAGGTGATGCTGATCCGCCCGGATCATCGGCCGGCTTCGGCTGCGGTGGAGCCGTTTTGTGAGGCATTGCGGGCGCAGGCTAAAGCAATGCAACAAGCGCTGGCATGATCAGGGGCTACGCGCGGCGTATGAAGCCCTAAAGCTCGCAGACGAAGGTGCCAGTGCCGGCCAGGATGTTCTCCAGGGTTTCCTTCACCTCATCCAGGTCACTGAGGTCGCTGGTCAGGTTGATTTCCAGCACCTCATCCCCCTTCAGCGCATCGCGGTCACCGGCGGCCACTTCGATCAGCAGGCGCTCGGCACTCAAGGTCACTTTCAGCCCGTCCAGCGTCGACGGCTCGTCATCCAGGGTCAGGTCGACGGTGTCTTCGTCCGGGTAGCGGGTAAGCAGGAACATCTGGCCCTTGTCGCTATGGCAGCACAGGGTCGCCATGTTGTCTTCCTCGTCATCGCAAGGGGTGGCGAACAGCAGGGCGGTGTTGATTTGCATGAGCAGGCTCGGATCAAAGGAAACGGAAGGGAATTCTGACAGTCTTGGCTACATGCATAAACGTAAAGTTACCGCCCCTTGACCGAAATTGTCGCAGCGCTGCAAGCCTTGATGACCGATCAGTCGTTAAGCTTCGCCAAGCCCGGGCGTGCCTGCGCACGTTCCACCTCTGGTTTTTACCGTCCGCCTTGCCACGGGTTGGCTATCGTTGATCCGTAAATGGCGCACGCAGCGACGCTTCAACTATTACAAAGCCCAAGCGGAGTACCACAGATGGCGTTCTTCACCGCAGCCAGCAAAGCCGACTTCCAGCACCAACTGCAAGCGGCCCTGGCGCAGCACATCAGCGAACAGTCCCTGCCACAAGTGGCGCTGTTCGCCGATCAGTTCTTCGGCATCATCTCTCTGGACGAACTCACCCAGCGCAGGCTTTCCGACCTGGCCGGCTGCACCCTCTCAGCCTGGCGCATCATCGAGCGTTTCGACCCCCAGTACCCGCAAGTACGCGTGTACAACCCCGATTACGAACGTAACGGCTGGCAGTCGACCCATACCGTGGTCGAGGTGCTGCACCACGACCTGCCGTTCCTCGTCGACTCGGTACGCACCGAGCTCAACCGCCGTGGCTATAGCATCCACACCCTGCAAACCACCGTGCTCAGCGTGCGCCGGGGCGCAAACGGCGAGCTGCTGGAGCTGCTGCCCAAGGGCAGCCGGGGCGAGGGTGTGCAGCACGAGTCGCTGATGTACCTGGAGATCGACCGCTGCGCCAACGCCGCCGAACTGGCCGTGCTGACCCGCGAGATCGAACAGGTGCTGGCTGAGGTTCGGGTGGCGGTCGCCGACTTCGAGCCGATGAAAGCCAAGCTGCAGGAAGTGCTCGCCAAGGTGGAGCAAACCGCATTCGGCCCGGCGCAAAACGAGAAGGGCGAGGTCAAGGCCTTCCTTGAGTGGCTGCTGGACAACCACTTCACCTTCCTCGGCTATGAGGAATTCACCGTCGCCAGCACTGCCGATGGCGGCCAGATGGTCTACGACGAACAGTCGTTCCTCGGCTTGCCGCGCCGCCTGCGTGTGGGCCTGACGGCCGACGAACTGCGCATCGAAGACTACGCCGTGGCTTACCTCAATGAGCCGCTGCTGCTGTCGTTCGCCAAGGCCGCGCTGCCCAGTCGCGTGCACCGCCCGGCCTACCCGGACTATGTCTCGATTCGCCAGCTGGACGCCGACGGCAACGTCATCAAGGAGCACCGCTTCATGGGCCTGTACACCTCGTCGGTGTACGGCGAAAGTGTGCATGCCATTCCGTACATCCGCGTCAAGGTCGCGGAAGTGGAGCGCCGCTCGGGCTTCGATCCCAAGGCTCACCTGGGCAAGGAGCTGGCTCAGGTGCTGGAGGTGCTGCCGCGCGACGACCTGTTCCAGACGCCAATCGACGAGCTGTTCACCACGGTCATGGCGATCGTGCAGATCCAGGAGCGCAACAAGATCCGCGTGTTCCTGCGCAAGGACCCGTACGGCCGCTTCTGCTACTGCCTGGCCTACGTGCCGCGGGAAATCTACTCCACCGAAGTGCGGCAGAAGATCCAGCAGGTATTGATGGAGCGCCTGAAGGCCAGCGACTGCGAGTTCTGGACGTTTTTCTCCGAGTCGGTGCTGGCCCGCGTGCAGTTGATTCTTCGGGTCGACCCGAAAAACCGCATCGACATCGACCCGCAGCAGCTGGAGCGCGAAGTGGTGCAGGCCTGCCGCTCGTGGCGCGACGACTATTCGGCGCTGGTCGTGGAGAACTTCGGCGAAGCCCAGGGCACCAACATCCTCGCCGACTTCCCCACCGGCTTCCCGGCGGGCTACCGCGAGCGTTTCGCCGCCCACTCGGCGGTAGTCGACCTGCAGCACGTGCTCAACCTGTCGGAAAGCAAGCCGCTGGCGATGAGCTTCTACCAGCCGTTGACCCAGGTCGGCGAGCGCATCCTGCACTGCAAGCTGTACCACGTGGACACGCCGCTGGCGCTCTCCGATGTGTTGCCGATTCTGGAAAACCTCGGCCTGCGCGTACTCGGCGAGTTCCCGTACCGGCTGCGCCATGCCAGTGGCCGTGAATACTGGATCCACGACTTCGCCTTCACTTACAGCGAAGGCCTTAGCCTGGATATCCAGCAGCTCAATGACACCCTGCAGGACGCGTTCATCCATATCGTGCGCGGCGATGCCGAGAACGATGCCTTCAACCGCCTGGTGCTGACTGCCGGCCTGCCTTGGCGCGACGTGGCACTGCTGCGCGCCTACGCCCGTTACCTCAAGCAGATCCGCCTGGGCTTCGACCTTGGCTACATCGCCAGCACCCTGAACAACCACACTGACATCGCCCGTGAGTTGACCCGGCTGTTCAAGACCCGCTTCTACCTGGCGCGCAAGCTGACCCAGGACGACCTGGACGACAAGCAGCAGCGCCTGGAACAGGCCATTCTGACCGCGCTGGACGAGGTGCAGGTACTCAACGAAGACCGCATCCTGCGCCGCTACCTGGACCTGATCAAGGCCACCCTGCGCACCAACTTCTACCAACCGGACGCCAACGGCCAGAACAAGTCGTATTTCAGCTTCAAGTTCAACCCGCGGCTGATTCCCGAGCTGCCCAAGCCGGTGCCCAAGTTCGAGATATTCGTCTATTCGCCACGGGTCGAGGGCGTGCACCTGCGCTTTGGCAACGTGGCCCGTGGCGGCTTGCGCTGGTCCGACCGCGAAGAAGACTTCCGCACCGAAGTGCTCGGCCTGGTCAAGGCCCAGCAGGTGAAGAACTCGGTGATCGTGCCGGTGGGTGCCAAGGGTGGCTTCCTGCCGCGGCGCCTGCCGCTGGGCGGCAGCCGTGACGAGATCGCGGCCGAAGGCGTGGCGTGCTACCGCATCTTCATTTCCGGCCTGCTCGACATCACCGACAACCTCAAGGATGGCGGCGTGGTGCCGCCGGCCAACGTGGTGCGCCACGACGATGACGACCCGTACCTGGTGGTGGCCGCCGACAAGGGCACCGCGACCTTCTCCGACATCGCCAACGGCATTGCCATCGACTACGGTTTCTGGCTGGGCGACGCCTTCGCCTCGGGCGGTTCGGCCGGTTACGACCACAAGAAAATGGGTATTACCGCGCGCGGCGCCTGGGTCGGCGTGCAGCGGCACTTCCGTGAGCGCGGCATCAACGTGCAGGAAGACCCGATCACCGTCATCGGTGTGGGGGACATGGCCGGCGACGTATTCGGCAATGGCTTGCTGATGTCCGAAAAGCTGCAATTGGTGGCCGCGTTCAACCACTTGCACATCTTCATCGACCCCAACCCCGAGCCGGCTTCCAGCTTCGCCGAACGCAAGCGCCTGTTCGACCTGCCGCGCTCGGCCTGGACCGACTACGACACCAGCATCATGTCCGAAGGCGGTGGCATCTTCCCGCGCAGCGCCAAGAGCATTGCCATCAGCCCGCAGATGAAAGAACGCTTCGCCATCGTAGCCGACCGCCTGACGCCGACCGAGTTGCTGAACGCGTTGCTCAAGGCCCCGGTCGATCTGCTGTGGAATGGCGGGATCGGCACCTACGTCAAGGCCAGTAGCGAAAGCCACGCCGACGTCGGCGACAAGGCCAACGACGCGCTGCGGGTCAACGGCAACGAGCTGCGCTGCAAGGTGGTGGGCGAGGGTGGCAACCTGGGCATGACCCAGCTTGGCCGGGTCGAGTTCGGCCTGCACGGCGGGGCGACCAACACCGACTTCATCGACAATGCCGGTGGCGTGGACTGCTCTGACCACGAGGTCAATATCAAGATCCTGCTCAATGAAGTGGTGCAGGGTGGCGACATGACCGAGAAGCAGCGTAACCAGCTGCTCGGCAGCATGACCGATGAAGTCGCCAGCCTGGTGCTGGGCAACAACTACAAGCAGACCCAGGCGCTGTCGCTGGCCGCCCGCCGCGCCCGCGAACGCATTGCCGAGTACAAGCGCCTGATGGCTGACCTGGAGGCGCGGGGCAAGCTGGACCGTGCCATCGAGTTCCTGCCCTCCGAGGAGCAACTGGCCGAACGCCTGGCCGCCGGCCATGGCCTGACCCGCGCCGAGCTGTCGGTGCTGATCTCGTACAGCAAGATCGACCTCAAGGAGCAGTTGCTGAAGTCGCAGGTGCCGGACGACGACTACCTGACGCGCGACATGGAAACCGCCTTCCCGCCGTCGCTGGTCAGCAAGTTCGCCGAATCCATGCGCCGCCACCGCCTGAAGCGTGAAATCGTCAGTACCCAGATCGCCAACGACCTGGTCAACAATATGGGCATCACCTTCGTCCAGCGTCTCAAGGAGTCGACTGGCATGAGCCCGGCCAACGTGGCCGGGGCTTACGTGATCGTGCGCGACATCTTCCACCTGCCGCACTGGTTCCGCCAGATCGAGGCCCTCGACTACCAGGTGCCGGCGGAGGTCCAGCTGACCTTGATGGACGAGCTGATGCGCCTGGGCCGCCGTGCAACCCGCTGGTTCCTGCGCAGCCGCCGCAACGAGCAGGACGCCGGGCGCGACACCGCGCACTTCGGGCCGAAAATCGCGCAGCTCGGGCTCAAGCTGGATGAGTTGCTCGAAGGCCCGACCCGCGAAGGCTGGATGGTGCGCTACCAGGGCTTCGTCGAGGCTGGCGTGCCGGAACTGCTTGCGCGCATGGTGGCCGGTACCAGCCACCTGTACACGTTGCTGCCGATCATCGAAGCGGCTGACGTTACCGGGCATGAGCCGGCGCAGGTGGCGAAGGCGTTCTTCGCCGTGGGCAGCGCGCTGGACCTGACCTGGTACCTGCAGGAAATCAGCAACCTGCCGGTGGAAAACAACTGGCAGGCGCTGGCCCGCGAGGCCTTCCGTGACGACATCGACTTGCAGCAGCGGGCGATCACCATTTCGGTCCTGCAAATGGCCGACGGGCCGCAAGACATGGACGCCCGTGTGGCGCTGTGGGCCGAGCAGCACCGGGTGATGGTAGAGCGCTGGCGCGCGATGCTCGATGACCTGCGCAATGCCAGCGGCAACGACTATGCGATGTATGCGGTGGCCAACCGCGAGCTGGTCGACCTGGCCATGAGCGGGCAGGCCGCGGTGGTGCCTGCTTAAGCTGCAAGCTGCAAGCTGCAAGCTGCAAGCTACAAGCTACAAGCTGCAAGCGGACCTCACTGGTTTCGCTTGCAGCTTCTGGCTTTAGCACCGTTTAGATCCTGTACACAGCCCCCGCTTTTTCTTGAAGCTTGAAGCTTTCCTACTTGAACCGCCGCTCCACGCCTTTCTCCACCAGGATCTTCGCCGAAATCTCTTCCACCGAAAAATGCGTGGAATTGATGTTGGGAATGTTCTCCCGGCGGAACAAACTCTCCACCTCGCGCACTTCGAACTCGCACTGGGCAAAGCTTGAGTAACGACTGTTGGGCTTGCGCTCGTGGCGGATGGCCGTGAGGCGGTCAGGGTCGATGGTCAGGCCGAACAGCTTGTTGTGGTGCTTTTTCAGCACTGCCGGCAACTGCAGGCGTTCCATGTCGTCTTCGGTCAGGGGGTAGTTGGCGGCGCGGATGCCAAACTGCATGGCCATGTACAGGCAGGTGGGGGTCTTGCCGCAGCGCGACACACCCACCAGGATCAGGTCGGCCTTGTCGTAGTAGTGCGTGCGCGCGCCGTCGTCGTTGTCCAGGGCGAAGTTCACCGCCTCGATGCGTTCCATGTAGTTGGAATTGCCGCCGATCGAATGGGACTTACCCACGGAATACGACGAATGGGCGGTCAATTCCTGCTCAAGTGGGGATAAAAACGACGAAAAGATGTCGATCATGAAGCCATTCGACGTGGCCAGGATCTCACGTATGTCCTGGTTGACGATGGTGTCGAAGATGATCGGGCGCACACCGTCACGCTCGGCCGCGGCATTGATCTGCTGGACCATGGTCCGCGCCTTGTCGGGCGAATCGATGTACGGCCGGGTGAATTTGTTGAACGGGATGCTCTCGAATTGCGCGAGCAGACTCTGGCCCAGGGTTTCGGCTGTGATACCGGTGCCATCGGAGATGAAGAACGCGGTTCGTTTCATTTGCGACCTGGGCCTTAAGCTGATGAAGATTCTTGGATATGATAAGTTCGGTTTGCCGAATGCGGCTGTCGACATTCTGCCACATTTGCAAAGCCTATTTTCCAGGTACAGGCCACAAACGCCCGGCCAAGTCATAGCGTACAGGCGGGCGCCCTTTGAGCTTTTCCAACACAGTTAGTGGAGAGATCACCTTGGTAGAGTACGTAGTTTCCCTCGATAAGCTCGGCGTCCATGATGTGGAGCATGTGGGGGGCAAGAACGCATCCCTGGGCGAGATGATCAGCAACCTTGCCGGTGCTGGTGTATCGGTGCCGGGCGGCTTTGCCACTACGGCGCAGGCGTACCGCGATTTTCTCGAGCAGAGTGGCCTCAATGACCGGATCCATGCGGCGCTCGACGCCCTCGACGTGGATGACATCAACGCCCTGACCAAGACCGGCGCGCAAATCCGCCAGTGGGTCATGGAAGCCGACTTCCCGGCGCGTCTGGATGCGGAAATCCGTACGGCGTTTGCCGAAATGGCCGCTGGCAACGACAACATGGCCGTTGCCGTGCGCTCCTCTGCCACTGCTGAAGACTTGCCGGACGCCTCGTTCGCCGGCCAGCAGGAAACGTTCCTCAACATTCGCGGCGTGGACAACGTGATCCGCGCGGCCAAGGAAGTGTTCGCTTCGCTGTTCAACGACCGTGCCATTGCCTACCGCGTGCACCAGGGCTTCGATCACAAACTGGTCGCCCTGTCTGCCGGTGTGCAGCGCATGGTTCGTTCCGAAACCGGCACCGCCGGTGTCATGTTCACCCTCGATACCGAGTCGGGCTTCCGCGACGTGGTGTTCATCACCGGCGCCTATGGCCTGGGTGAAACCGTGGTACAGGGTGCGGTAAACCCCGACGAATTCTACGTGCACAAGAACACCCTGCAGGCCGGCCGCCCGGCTATCCTGCGCCGCAATCTGGGCAGCAAGGCGATCAAGATGGTCTATGGCGATGAAGCCAAGGCCGGCCGTTCGGTGAAAACCGTGGAAGTCGACCGCGCCGAACGTGCGCGCTTCTGCCTGAGCGACGCCGAGGTCAGCGAACTGGCCAAACAGGCGATGATCATCGAGCAGCACTACCAGCGCCCGATGGACATCGAATGGGCCAAGGACGGTGACGACGGCAAGCTGTACATTGTCCAGGCCCGCCCCGAAACCGTGAAAAGCCGCTCCAGCGCCAATGTCATGGAGCGCTACCTGCTGAAGGAAAAGGGCACGGTCCTGGTTGAAGGCCGTGCCATTGGCCAGCGCATCGGCGCCGGCAAGGTCCGCGTGATCCACGATGTGTCGGAAATGGACAAGGTGCAGCCAGGCGACGTGCTGGTTTCCGACATGACCGACCCGGACTGGGAACCGGTGATGAAGCGCGCCAGCGCCATTGTCACCAACCGCGGTGGGCGTACCTGCCACGCGGCGATCATCGCCCGTGAGCTGGGCATCCCGGCCGTGGTCGGTTGCGGCAACGCCACCCAGGTGCTCAAAGACGGCCAGGGCGTCACGGTTTCCTGCGCCGAAGGCGACACCGGCTTCATCTTCGAGGGTGAGCTGGGCTTTGACGTCAAGCAGAACTCGGTCGATGCCATGCCCGAGCTGCCGTTCAAGATCATGATGAACGTCGGCAACCCGGACCGCGCCTTCGACTTTGCCCAGTTGCCCAACGCCGGTGTCGGCCTGGCGCGTCTGGAATTCATCATCAACCGTATGATCGGCGTGCACCCCAAGGCACTGCTGAACTACGCAGGTCTGCCTGCCGACCTCAAAGACAGTGTCGACAAGCGCATTGCCGGCTACAACGACCCAGTCGGCTTCTACGTCGAGAAATTGGTCGAGGGCATCAGCACCCTGGCCGCGGCCTTCTACCCGAAAAAGGTCATCGTGCGCCTGTCGGACTTCAAGTCCAACGAGTATGCCAACCTGATCGGCGGCAAGCTGTACGAGCCGGAAGAAGAGAACCCGATGCTGGGCTTCCGCGGTGCCTCGCGCTACATCAGCGAGTCGTTCCGTGACTGCTTCGAACTCGAGTGCCGCGCGCTCAAGCGCGTACGCAACGAGATGGGCCTGACCAACGTCGAAATCATGGTGCCCTTCGTGCGTACCCTGGGCGAGGCCAGCCAGGTCGTCGACCTGCTGGCCGAAAACGGCCTGGCCCGTGGCGACAACGGCCTGCGCGTCATCATGATGTGCGAGCTGCCGTCCAACGCCATTCTCGCCGAGGAGTTCCTGGAGTACTTCGACGGCTTCTCGATCGGCTCCAACGACCTGACCCAGCTTACCCTGGGCCTGGACCGTGACTCGGGCATCATCGCCCACCTGTTCGACGAGCGTAACCCGGCCGTGAAGAAGCTGCTGGCCAACGCCATTGCTGCCTGCAACAAGGCTGGCAAGTACATCGGCATCTGCGGCCAGGGCCCGTCGGACCACCCAGACCTGGCCAAGTGGCTGATGGAGCAGGGCATCGAGAGCGTGTCGCTGAACCCGGACTCGGTACTCGAAACCTGGTTCTTCCTCGCCGAAGGCCAGGGCGCAGCCTGACGCAATAAACGCGGGGGGCGTCTGGCGTGCCCCCGCCTGGTTTTTTCCAGGGCGAGTTCCAGCAATGGATCCCGCCCTTTTTTGTGCACCAAGCAACCTTATGCAAAGCAGTAGCCGTTTATTTCCCGTGGCCTTGCTCAGTGCCGAGCGCCGCGGCGACCTCAGTGAAGACGTGTACCGGATCAAGGCCGGCAACAGCCCTGATCCCAGTGTGGAGTTGGCCGTTACCCGTCTGGGGCTGGCCGACCAGGAGCAGGCCCAGGGCGTGCCGGTGATTCTGCTGCATGGCAGTTTTTCCAACCGGCGTTTCTGGTATTCGCCCAAGGGCATCGGCCTGGGGGCCTATCTGGCACGGGCCGGTTTCGACGTATGGATCCCGGAAATGCGTGGCCATGGTCTGTCGCCACGCAATGCGGCCTGGCGACTCAACACCGTAGCCGGCTATGCCCGTGAAGACCTGCCAACCATCAACGCCTTCGTGCGCGAACAAGCCGGCCAGGCGCCGCATTGGGTGGGCCACTCACTCGGCGGGACAACCCTTGTGGCAGCGTTGGGTGGCGGTTTTCTGAGCGCCGACGAGGTTGCGAGCGTGGCCCTGTTCGGCACACAGGTCAGCCGCGTGTACTGGCCGTTGAAGGTCCCGCCAGTGGCCTGGGGCGCGAAGTGGCTGCTCAAGCGCTGGGGGCAGATTTCCGGGCCGCGCTTCAAGCGTGGGCCAGAGGACGAACCACTAGGGCTGGCCCTGGAAAGCCTGCGCTGGCATGGCCTGTTCGGGCGTTTTGGCGACAAGAAGCAGGATTGGTGGGCAGGGCTGGCCGAGGTCGATGTGCCGCTACTGGCAGTGGCCGGCGCCGGCGACTTCCAGGACCCGGTGTGGGCCTGCCGCAAGCTGTTTGAACAGGTGGGGGGCGAGCGCAAGCAGTTCCTGCGGCTGGGGCGTGAAGAAGGTTTCGACACTTTCGGGCATGTCGACATGCTGGTGAGCAAGGCTGCGCAGGTGCAGGTGTGGCCGCTGGTGGAGCGCTGGCTGCGTAACCCGCTGTTGCCGGTGCATGCGTCCACAGTGGTTGCAGAGCCTGTGCCGGTCAGCTGAGTTTGCGTCGCCTGTGCTGGCCTCTTCGCGGGCGCGCCCGCTCCTACAGGTACTGCACAAGCCTGCGAACCTGTGACAATCCTGTGGGAGCCGGCTTGCCGGCGATAGGGCCGGCACAGGCAAAACACACATGACTATCTAGTCCCGGATGACTGCAATGGGCTCTACGGTGTAGCCTTGGCCGATACCCGCTTTCGTTGTGACTGACAGGAGCTTCCCATGCAGCATTACGTAACGCCCGACCTGTGTGACGCCTACCCGGACCTGGTCCAGGTGCTGGAACCGATGTTCAGCAACTTCGGTGGCCGTGATTCGTTTGGCGGCCAGATCGTTACCATCAAGTGCTTCGAGGACAACTCGCTGGTCAAGGAGCAGGTCGAACTCGATGGCAAAGGCAAGGTGCTGGTAGTCGATGGCGGTGGGTCGCTGCGTCGGGCATTACTGGGGGACATGCTTGCCGAGAAGGCTGCCAGAAATGGCTGGGAAGGCTTGTTGATCTACGGCTGCGTACGCGACGTCGATGTATTGATCCAGACCGACGTCGGCGTGCAGGCGCTGGCCAGCCACCCGATGAAGACCGACAAGCGCGGCATCGGTGACCTCAATGTGGCAGTGACCTTCGCCGGCGTGACGTTCCGCCCGGGCGAGTATGTGTACGCCGACAACAATGGCGTGCTGGTGTCGCCAAGCCCGTTGAAAATGCCGGAGTGATGCGCCGCACGCGCTGATGGAGCTTTGATGTTCGAGGAAGACAACGCGCAGTGGGGGCTGGTGCATGCCCTGGTGCTCGATGGCAAAGGCGGCGCGCGCTCGATTGCCCGTACCGAACTGGCCGACCTGCAATTGCAGCCCCAGCAGAGCCTGTGGCTGCACTGGGATCGCAGCCACCCGCAAACCCGTACCTGGCTGTTGCATGAAAGCGGCCTCAGCGAGTTCGCCTGCGAGCTGCTGCTGGAGGAGAATACCCGCCCGCGCTTGCTGCCCATGGCCGATGAACAACTGCTGCTGTTCTTGCGTGGGGTCAACCTGAACCCGGGTGCCGAGCCGGAAGACATGGTCTCGGTGCGCATTTTCGCCGAGGCGCAGCGGGTCATCTCGCTGCGCTTGCGGCCCCTGCGCGCCAGCGACGAGGTGCTCCAGCTACTGGAACAGGGCAGGGGGCCCACATCCGCATCCGAACTGCTGCTGCTGATGGGGGAACTGCTGACCGAAAAGGTACAGGGGCTGGTCAGTGACCTCGCCGAACTGGTCGACCTGGAAGAAGAAAAGGTCGAATCCGACGAACGGTATACCCCCGAACAAGGCAGCCTGCAGCAGATCCGTCGGCGGGCCGCTGGGTTGCGCCGGTTCCTGGCCCCGCAACGGGAAATCTATGCCCAGTTATCACGCAGCAAGTGGGGCTGGTTCGCCTATGCCGATGCCGATTACTGGAACGAGCTGAACAACAGCCTGATCCGCTACCTGGAGGAGCTGGAGCTGACCCGCGAGCGCGCCGCGCTGGTGCTGGAGAGCGAAGACCGTCGCCGCAGCGAGCGGATGAACCGCACCATGTACCGCTTTGGCATCATCACCTGCATTTTTCTGCCGATGAGCTTCATCACCGGGCTGCTGGGCATCAATGTCGGTGGCATTCCGGGGGCGCAAAACCCCTACGGCTTCCTGTTCGCCTGCCTTGTGGTGCTAGGGCTGGCGGTGGGGCAGTGGTGGTTGTTCCGCCGGTTGCGATGGGTATGAAGCGTGGGCGGGCTGCAGGCGTACATCACACCATTCGAAACATTCGTGCCAATCGGACGTGTGACCCATCGCCGGGCCATCTCGTCTCTAGCTGACACTGCGCGAGGTGCACATGCACGATCCGTTTGAAGAATCCCTGCGCGACCTGCTCAAGGCGTCACCCTCCGGCAACGACCGGGACGACCGGGATGACGCTGCCTGCTTGGGTCGCGTGCTGAAAACCGCCAACCGCCAGGTCGGTGCGGGTGATCTGTTCAGCTTGCTTGGCCGCTGGAGCCAGGCGCTGCTGATTGCCGTGAACAATGGCTCGGCGCATGTCGCGCCGGTGCGTCGACACACTTCCCGCAACGCTGCCGCTGGCAGCAAAGCAGATAAGGCCGATTGAATATGGAACTCGATCTCTGGACCCAGAGCCTGGTCACCGCGATGACCGCCCTTTGGACCAAAGTGGCGAACTTCATCCCTAACCTGTTCGGCGCATTGGTCGTGGTGCTGCTCGGTTTCGTGGTAGCCAAGCTGCTCGATACACTGCTGTCCAAACTGCTGGCCAAATTCGGCCTGGACCGCCTGATGGCGGGTACCGGCCTGACCAAAATGCTGGGCCGGGTCGGCATTCAGGTGCCCATTTCCACCCTGATCGGCAAGATCGTCTACTGGTTCGTACTGCTCATCTTCCTGGTTTCCGCCGCTGAATCGCTGGGCCTGGAGCGGGTTTCGGCGACCCTCGACATGCTTGCCCTGTACTTGCCGAAAGTGTTCGGCGGGGCCCTGGTGTTGCTGGCCGGCGTGCTGCTGGCACAGGTGGCCAATGGCCTGGTGCGCGGTGCTGCAGAAGGCATTGGCCTGGAGTATTCGGCTGGCCTGGGGCGGATCGCGCAAGGGCTGGTCATCATCATCAGCATTTCGGTGGCCATCAGCCAGCTGGAGGTGAAAACCGACCTGCTCAACCATGTGATCGTCATCGGCCTGATTACCGTTGGTCTGGCGGTTGCCCTGGCCATGGGCCTGGGCAGCCGCGAAATTGCCGGGCAGATTCTGGCCGGCATTTATGTTCGCGAGTTGTACCAGGTAGGCCAGCAGGTGCGGATTGGAGAGGTCGAAGGGCTCATCGAGGAAATCGGCACGGTGAAAACCACGCTGCTGACCGAGGAGGGGGAGCTGGTGTCGTTGTCCAACCGCGAGCTGCTGGAACAGCGAGTCAATAGCCGCTAACCGCGTGAAAGCTGTTAATGTATGCCGCCGCGAAATTCGACCCACGGGGTCGCGCGGCGACATTGACCTGACTGTCGGCCAGATCCGTTTTGAATAAAGTTCCTACGCCGCCCATGCGTTATGACCCTCGCGAGCTCACCGACGAAGAGTTGGTGGCGCGTTCGCATGAGGAGCTGTACCACGTCACCCGTGCCTATGAGGAGCTCATGCGGCGCTACCAGCGGACCCTGTTCAACGTCTGTGCACGTTATTTAGGGAACGACCGTGACGCGGACGATGTCTGTCAGGAAGTGATGCTCAAGGTGCTGTACGGTCTGAAGAACTTCGAGGGTAAATCCAAGTTCAAGACCTGGCTCTACAGCATCACCTACAACGAGTGCATTACCCAGTACCGCAAGGAGCGCCGCAAACGCCGGTTGATGGATGCCCTGAGCCTGGACCCTGTTGAAGAGGCGTCCGAGGACAAGGCACCGAAGCCGGAAGAAAAAGGCGGGCTGGACAAGTGGCTGGTGCATGTGAACCCGATCGACCGCGAGATCCTGGTGCTGCGTTTTGTCGCAGAGCTGGAGTTCCAGGAGATCGCCGACATCATGCACATGGGCCTGAGCGCTACAAAAATGCGATACAAGCGCGCGCTAGACAAGCTTCGTGAGAAATTTGCGGGTCTCGATGAAACTTAGTGGTCTGCAAATATCTCTAATGAATCGGCGAGTTCTGCTAGACTTGCCGTCGAGTTGTCCCCCTTGTTTATGGTGGGACTGCTTAACTATCACCAGATGGGGATTTAACGGATGAAATTGAAAAACACCTTGGGCTTGGCCATTGGTTCGCTCGTAGCCGCCACCTCGATTGGCGCTATGGCACAAGGTCAAGGCGCCGTCGAGACTGAAATCTTCTACAAGAAAGAATTCTTCGACAGCCAGCGCGACTTCAAGAACGACGGCAACCTGTTCGGCGGCTCGATCGGTTACTTCCTGACCGACGACGTTGAACTGCGTCTGGGCTACGACGAAGTGCACAACGCTCGTGGCGACGACGGCAAGAACATCAAGGGCTCGAACACCGCCCTGGACGCCGTTTACCACTTCAACAACCCGTACGACGCTATCCGTCCGTACGTTTCCGCTGGTTTCTCGCACCAGTCGCTGGGCCAGACCGGCCGTGGCGGTCGTGACCACTCCACCTTCGCCAACGTTGGCGCCGGTGCCAAGTGGTACATCACCGACATGTTCTACGCCCGTGCTGGCGTTGAAGCCCAGTACAACATCGACCAGGGCGACACCGAGTGGGCCCCAAGCGTTGGTGTTGGTCTGAACTTCGGCGGTAGCCCGAAGCAAACCGCAGCCCCCGCTCCAGCACCTGTTGCTGAAGTTTGCTCCGACTCCGACAACGACGGCGTGTGCGACAACGTCGACAAGTGCCCAGACACCCCGGCCAACGTTACCGTTGATGCTGACGGCTGCCCGGCTGTTGCCGAAGTCGTTCGTGTTGAGCTGGACGTGAAGTTCGACTTCGACAAGTCGGTCGTCAAGCCAAACAGCTACGGCGACATCAAGAACCTGGCTGACTTCATGAAGCAGTACCCACAAACCACCACCGTGGTTGAAGGTCACACTGACTCCGTGGGTCCAGACGCTTACAACCAGAAGCTGTCCGAGCGTCGTGCCAACGCTGTCAAGCAAGTCCTGACCCAGCAGTACGGCGTAGA